>ERZ835051.3335-NODE-3335-length-12706-cov-17.908150_pt1 | contig 12706 bp, 8 predicted proteins | sample MGYA00519575_ERZ835051 | MGnify/ENA primary metagenome ERZ835051 (study PRJEB31850, sample SAMEA3708769) | human gut metagenome | biome: human gut; feature: human-associated habitat; material: faeces | place: China | collected 2014 ... | reverse complement strand
GACTGCGGCGCAAATCGGCTTTCTTTATCTTGTTGATGTTTATTCCGTCATAGCGTATCTTGCCGTCCGCTATGTCATAGAAGCGGTTTATGAGGTTTGTTATCGTGGTCTTGCCCGCTCCGGTCGCGCCGACGAAAGCCACCTTCTGACCCGGCTCTGCGTAGAGCGTGATATCGTGAAGGACTTCCTTTTCGGGTGTGTAGCCGAAATCGACATGGTCGAGCACGACCTGACCCTCAAGCTTTGTATAAGTCAGAGTGCCGTCGCCGTGGGGATGCTTCCACGCCCACATTCCGGTGTGCTCCTTGACTTCGACTATCTCGCCGTTCTCTTCTTTCGCGTTTACGAGGGTAACATATCCGTCGTCGGGCTCGGGCTCTTCGTCCATAAATGTGAAGATTCGCTCGGCGCCCGCGAGGGCGTTGACAATCGAGTTGAACTGGTTCGACATCTGGGATATCGGGTTTATAAAGTTGCGCGAGAGCACGAGGAACGAGGCTATCATGCCGAGAGACAACGTGTTGATACCCGTCAGTCCGAAATTCTTCGTGCCGGCGATAGCCATATACGAGCCGATAACGGCGAGCAGGATATACAGAAAATATCCGAACGCGTTCGTCATGGGCATCATCGAGGTCGCGTGACCATTTGCGTTCGCGGCGTTGTGCTCCCATTCGGTGTTGCGCTGCTTCATTTCTTTCTTAGACTGCTCTTCGTGGCAGAAGACTTTTATGACCTTCTGACCGTTTATCATCTCTTCGATATATCCGTCAAGGTCTGCAAGAGATCTCTGCTGGGCTACGAAATACGCGCCGCTCTTGCCGACAACTCTCTTGATTATCTGCATGATAAAGAACAGCGATACGCACACAACGAGCGTCAGACCGACGCTGATATAGAGCATACAGCAGAATACCGCCGCGACGGTGAACGCCGAAGAAATCAGCTGACCCATCGACTGCGCGAGCATCTGGCGCAGGGTATCGGTATCGTTTGTGTAGAGGCTCATCGTGTCGCCGTGGGTGTGCGAATCGAAATATCTTATCGGCAGACGCTGCATCTTCTCGAACATCTCGTCGCGTATGGTCTTGAGCGTTCCCTGCGCTATAGTGACCATGCGGCGGTTGTAGATAAGCGTCGAGAGCGTGCCGATGAGATAGATGACCGCCATGGTTATCAGCGCGCGAATGAAGCCGGAGAAGTCGGGTGATGACTGACCGACCATCGGGGTTATATAGTCGTCGATAAGCGTCTGGAGGAACATCGACGACGCAGCACCCGCAACTGCGCTGAGCAGGATGCAGATTGTGACGAGGACTATCGTGCCTTTATAATTTTTGAGATAAGAGAGCAGACGCTTGAGCGTTTTCTTGTCGAGCTTTCTGGGCTGCATTCCGGGTCCGCCGGGCATACCCTTGGGTCCTCCGTGCATGGGTATAGGCTTACTCATCGTCGTTTCCTCCCTTCTGCTGGGATTCATAAACTTCGCGATAGATATCGCAGGATTTCAGCAGCTCGTCATGCGTGCCCTGCGCGATTATTCTGCCGTTGTCGAACACGAGTATTTTGTCCGCGTTCTGAACCGAGCTTATGCGCTGAGCTATAATTATCTTCGTCGTGTCGGGCATATACTGCGAAAGTCCCTTTTGAATCAGCGCGTCGGTGTGGGTATCGACGGCGCTTGTCGAGTCGTCGAGAATGAGCACCTTGGGATTCTTGAGCAGGGCGCGCGCTATGCACAGCCTCTGTTTCTGACCGCCGGAGACGTTCGTGCCGCCCTGTTCGATATAGGTGTTGTAGCCGTCGGGCATCGCGCTGACGAATTCATCCGCCTGAGCGAGCTCGCAGGCGTGCTTTATTTCATCGTCGGTCGCATTTTCATTGCCCCAGCGCAGGTTCTCAGATATCGTGCCGGAGAACAGCTCGTTCTTCTGGAGCACCATTGCGACCGAGTTTCTCAGGGTATCGAGATCGTAGCTTCTGACATCCACGCCGCCGAGCATCACTTCACCGCCCGTTACATCGTAAAGGCGCGGTATGAGCTGGACGAACGAGGACTTTGACGAACCCGTGCCGCCGATTATGCCGACCGTCTCGCCGGAGGCTATATGCACGTTGACATTGTCGAGCACCTTGGTGTCCGCCTTTGAAGCATAGGCAAAATTGACATTTTTATAATCTATCTCGCCGTCTTTGACTTCGAGAACGGGGTTCGCGGGGTTCGAGATATCGGTCTTTTCGTTGAGTACCTCAGCTATACGCTGAGCGGAAGAGCTCGCGATTATCATCATGGCAAAGACCATGGAGAGCATCATGAGGCTCATGAGTATCTGCATGGCGTAGGTGAACAGCGCGGTGAGCGAGCCGGTGGTCAGACCGAGTGCTGCGTTGTTGCCGCTGGCGATGACCGCCTTCGCGCCGAGCCACGAGATGAGTATCATGCAGGTATACATACAGACCTGCATAATAGGCGAGTTGAGCGCAATAAGGCGCTCCGCTTTTGCGAAGTCTTTGTATATCTTCTCGGATATCTTCTCGAACTTGCTTATCTCGTGATCCTCCTGATTGAAGGACTTGACGACTCTTATGCCGCGCACATTCTCCTGAACGACGTTGTTGAGCTCATCGTAGGTGTGGAAAACGCGCTTGAACACGGGGTGCACCTTGATGATTATCAGCACGAGCAGAGCCGCGAGGATAGGTATAATCGCAATGAACATAAGCGAAATCTGGCTGTCGATTCTGAACGAGACTATCATGGCGAAAATCAGCATAACCGGTCCGCGTATCGCTATTCTTATGAGCATCTGATAGGCGTTCTGAATATTTGTGACATCCGTCGTCAGTCTCGTAACTATCGACGCGGTCGAGAATTTGTCGATATTCGAGAATGCGAAGGTCTGAACATTATCATACATATCGCTGCGCAGATTCGCGCCGAACCCGGCGGACGCGCGCGAGCCGAGGAACGCCGCAAGCATTCCCGTCACCATCTGGAACACCGCGAGGAATAGCAGCGCAAGACCGTATTTCCAGACCATGGACATCACGCCGCCCTCGATGCCGTTGTCGATAAGACCCGACATACAAAGCGGGATAACTATCTCGAACACGACTTCAAACGTGGAGAAAAAGATAGTCGCCCATGATACTTTTTTGTATTGGCGCATGCTCTTCAACAAAGTTTTTATCATATTCTCACTCCCTCTTTTCTTTCTTTGCTCCACTTTCCGGTTTGCAGCCGGGGCTGCTGTCAATATCAAGGTTATCGCATATCCTTATGAGATATCCGCGGAGCTGTTCGACTTCTTCTTCGCTGAACGATCTGAGCATCGCCCGCTCGCCGTTATCAATCGAACGGCGTATCTCGAGATTGATGTCTTTCGCCTTATCGGTCAGCCGCACGACCTTGTTTCTCTTGTCCGACGGGTCGGTACAGGTGCTGAGAAAGCCGCTCTGCTCCATGCGTGTGACTATGCCGACAATCGTCGGGTGCGAGACATGGGCGTAGTCTTCAATCTCTTTCTGGGTTGTCTGACCTCCGCGCTCGGCGAGGAATCTCAAAATACGCGACTGCGCAAAAGTCAGCCCGTGCTTGCCGAGTGCAGCGTCGGCGTTCGACTTCAAACGGTTATCTATACGCTTGAAAAAATATCCGATATGCTCCATAGCGATCTCCTTTCCGCAAAGCTGTTTTCAGCAATATTAAGTGTAGCACGCTACACATTATACATATATGCGCGCCGATTGTCAACAATATGTTTGTAAACAATTTGTGACCTCGGCGCTGAAGATTTTTATGTTCTGTTTTCGTTGAGATTAAAGACGGTGCGTATAAGCTCGGACGCCGCGCGGATGCCGTGCTCGTCCGGGTTCATGAGCAATAATCTTGATGTTCCGCCGATGCAGAAGATTATTTTTTCTTTGCGCTCCGGCTCGTCGTCGTCATGCAGATAGATTCTGAAAAGAGCCTCCTCCGCATCGTTGAGCAGTGAAGCTATATCGTCGCCGTAGAGCGCGCGGATGAGCCGCTCTTCGCGCGATATCGCGCCGACGAGCTCTGAAATAAAGGCGTATGTATCACTGAACGCCATCCGGGCGCAGTCGCAGCGGCCGAGGATATCGGCGACGGTCTCGCGGCAGATGTGCCGATGCAGGCTCTCCATGGTGTCATAGTGGGAATAGAATGTCGTTTTGTTTATCAGCGCCTCCCGGCACAGGTCGCTGACTTTGACGGGTGACGGGTCGCGCAGGCGCAGATCGACATATGTATGCACTATCAGCCGCTCCGTTTTGATATATCTAAGATCATTTTTATTCACCATTTAAACGCCTCTTTTTATATTTAGTCGTTTATCTTACCAATTTGTAAAACAGTTTCTTGATTAGACAACTTTAGTTGTTTATAATGTTAGCATATACTAAAAAATATTACAAGGGGGAGTATGCCGAATGAACAGAAAAGACCGCACCGTCTATATTATGCTCACCGACTATCCGGATAAGGTCTCGCGAACTATAAAAAGAATAGGGCTTTGGGAATACTCCCATATGTCGATAAGCACGGACGAACACTACCCGAAATTTTTCAGCTTCACAGGCAAGCGCGGATTCATGACCGAGGACTTTGACCTCCACCCGACTTATAAAGGCACGGATGTCCCCTGCGCGCTGTTCGCTCTGCCCGTAACGGAGGCGGAGCTCCGCAATGTAGAGCGCATCATAAAGCACATGACCTCGAACGCCGACGAATATAAGTACAGCTACATCGGGCTTGCACTGCTCTATCTGCGGATAATCCCGAAGCAGCGCGGGCGCGACACCTGCGTCGGCTTCGTCTCGCGCACGATAAGGGAGCAGACCTCGCTCTCCGCAGGGCGCAGAAAAAAGTTTTGCAGCCCGAACGACATAAAGGCGTTTTTTATCAATCAGCTCGTCTTTGAGGGACCTCTGAGAGTGCTGCTGCAAAAGGGCAAGGCGTAAATTAAAATATCAATCCGCCGTCGGTTCGTGCCGTTCGGCGGTTTATTTTCAGCAAAAGCAAAAGACCTCCCGCTCCGGGAGGTCTTTTAATATAATAAGGGTTGTTGAAATCAGTTCTCGCCGTCGCCGTTTATGGTCGATATCTCGGGGGTTATCTCTTCGAGAACATCGAGGACTATCTTCACGGTGTCGAGGGAGGTGAATATCGTCACGCCGTTCTGGACGGCACAGCGGCGGATCTCAACGCCGTCCTCAAAGTGGACGCCGGAGAGAATGGCGCGCGTGTTTATAACATAGCTGACATAGCCCGCGCGGATGGAATCGAGGATCTCGGTGCTGCCCTCGCTGAGCTTGCCGCGCACGCGGGTGCGTATGCCGTGCTTCTTGAGGAACGCCGCGGTTCCGGCGGTCGCCTCGATATTGAAGCCGAGGTGATAGAAGCGCTTGACGAGCGGCAGAGCCTCTTCTTTATCTTCATCGGCAAGGGTGACTATTACAGTACCGTATTCTTTCATCTTGACTCCGGACGCCTGAAGAGCCTTGTAGAGCGCACGGTTCAGGCGCTTGTCGTAGCCTATCGCTTCGCCGGTCGATTTCATCTCGGGCGAGAGATATGCGTCCATACCTGTCAGCTTCTCGAACGAGAACGCCGGGGCTTTGACATACCAGCGCTTGCCGTCGGGCAGGCGCATATCGGTTATGCCCTGGTCGCGCAGGCTCTGGCCGAGCATGACCTTTGTCGCGATGCGGACAAGGTTGCAGTCGGTGGACTTTGAAAGGAACGGCACGCTTCGCGAAGCGCGGGGATTGACCTCGATAACATAGACGCTCTCGTCGCTGTCAACTATAAACTGTATATTGAACAGACCGACTATGCCTATGCCGAGTCCGAGCTTTGTGGTGTATTCGGCTATCGTGTCTCTGACCTTCTGCGAAATAGAGAACGGCGGATACACGCTCGTGCTGTCACCCGAGTGGACGCCGGTACGCTCGACGAGCTCCATTATGCCGGGAATGAACACCTCACTGCCGTCGCAGATAGCGTCTATCTCAACTTCCTTGCCCATAAGATATTTATCTATGAGCACGGGCTTGTCTTCATCGACCTCAACGGCGTTCTTGAGATATTTTCTGAGCATAGTCTCGTTAGCGACTATCTCCATCGCTCTGCCGCCGAGCACGAAGCTCGGGCGCACAAGCACGGGGTAGCCTATGCGCGCGGCAACAGCCGCACCGGTCTCGATATCCGTAACAGCCTCGCCTTTCGGGTTCGGGATGCCGAGAGATTTTATAACGGCGTCAAATGCGTCCCTGTTCTCGGCGCGCTCAATGGCGTCGCAGTCGGTGCCGATTATCTTCACGCCGCGCCTTGCAAGCGGAGCCGCGAGGTTGACGGCAGTCTGACCGCCGAGGGTGACTATAACGCCCTCCGGCTTTTCAAGATGGACTATATTCATGACATCCTCTGTCGTCAGGGGCTCGAAATAGAGCTTGTCGGCAGTGGTGTAGTCGGTCGAAACGGTCTCGGGGTTATTGTTGATTACTATCGCCTCATAGCCGAGCTGCTGAATGGCATGGACGGCGTGGACGGTCGAATAGTCAAACTCAACGCCCTGTCCTATACGGATAGGACCTGAACCTAAGACTATTATCTTCTTTTTATCCGACACAACGGACTCGTTCTCGCTCGCGTAGGTCGAGTAGAAATAGGGCACATAGCTGTCGAACTCACTCGCGCAGGTATCAATCATCTTGTATGTCGGGAAGATATCCTCTTTGCATCTGCGCTCATATATGCTGTCCTCGCTCTCTTTCCAGAGCTCGGCGATATACGAATCGGAGAAGCCGAGGCGCTTTGCCTCGCGCAGAAGAATGTCGGAGCCGGGATTCGCCTCCATCTCCTTCTCGAAATCGACTATCTTCTTTATCTTGTCGAGGAAGAACATATCTATATGCGTTATATCGCAGATAAGCGACGGGTCAACGCCCATCCACATCAGCTGGGATATTGCATAGAGACGGTCGTCCGTGCCCTCTTTGATATATTCGAGCAGCTCGTCAACGCTCATATGCGCCGAGTCGAACTTCTCCATATGCAGATGGTTCTTGCTCTCTTCGAGCGAGCGTATCGCCTTGAGCAGGCTCTCCTCAAAAGTGCGTCCGACGCTCATGACCTCGCCGGTCGCCTTCATCTGGGTCGAAAGCGTGTTGTGCGCGGCGGGGAACTTGTCGAACGGGAAGCGCGGCATCTTGGTCACGACATAGTCGAGCGAGGGCTCAAAGCAGGCAGGGGTATTTGCAAGCTGTATCTCATGCAGGTTCATGCCGACCGCTATCTTCGCCGAGACACGCGCTATCGGATATCCGCTCGCCTTTGAAGCGAGGGCGGACGAGCGCGAAACTCTGGGGTTGACCTCAATAACATAGTAGCGGAACGAATGGGGGTCGAGCGCAAACTGAACGTTGCAGCCGCCCTTTACTCCCAGGGCGCGGATAATTTTGAGCGCGGAATCCCTGAGCATCTGATATTCTTTATTCGTCAGCGTCTGGCTGGGCGCGACGACTATCGAGTCGCCGGTATGAATGCCGACGGGGTCGAGGTTTTCCATATTACAGACGGTGATAGCGGTGTCATTCGCGTCGCGTATCACTTCGTATTCTATCTCTTTGTAGCCCTTTATGCTCTTTTCGACGAGCACCTGATGCACGGGCGAGAGCGCAAGCGCGTTCTTCATCATGTCGCGCATCTCGTCGGGGTCATAGGCGAAGCCGCCGCCCGTTCCGCCGAGCGTGAACGCGGGGCGCAGGATAACGGGGTAGCCTATCTTCTCCGCCGCCTCAAGACCCTCTTCGATGCTGTAGGTTATCTGCGAGGGGACTATCGGCTCTCCGATGCTCTCGCAGAGCTCTTTGAACAGCTCTCTGTCCTCGGCGCGCTCAATGCTCTCGGCATCAGTGCCGAGCAGCTCTATCTCGCACTCCTTGAGAACGCCCTTTTTCGCGAGCTGCATCGCAAGGTTGAGTCCGGTCTGACCGCCGATGCCGGGGACTATCGCGTCCGGGCGCTCATAGCGGCAGATACGCGCGAGATATTCGAGCGTCAGCGGCTCCATATAGACTTTATCGGCTATAGTTGTGTCGGTCATTATCGTTGCGGGGTTCGAGTTCGCGAGGACGACCTCGTAGCCCTCCTCACGCAGGGCGAGGCACGCCTGAGTTCCCGCATAGTCGAACTCGGCAGCCTGACCGATGACTATAGGACCCGAGCCGATAACGAGCACCTTTTTTATATCAGTTCTCTTAGGCACGCTCCTTCGCCTCCTTCATATAGTCGATAAACTGACCGAACAGATAGCTGCTGTCCTGCGGACCGGGCGCGCTCTCGGGGTGATACTGCACGCTGAACACAAGGTCTTTCTTGCATCTTACTCCCTCGACGGTGTTGTCGAGAAGATTTATGTGCGTCACTTCGAGGTCGGTGCCCTCGACCGTTTTCGGGTCAACGGCATAGCTGTGGTTCTGCGAGGTTATCTCTATCTTGTTGGTGTCGAGGTTCATGACCGGGTGGTTTCCGCCGCGGTGACCGAACTTGAGCTTATATGTCTTGGCGCCGTAGGCGAGGGATATCATCTGATGTCCGAGGCAGATGCCGAAAATCGGATATTTGCCGCGAAGCGCCCTGACCGTGTTTATGACCGGAGTCACATCCTCGGGGTCGCCGGGGCCGTTTGAAAGAAACACTCCGTCAGGCTTCATGAACTCAATTTCATCCGCCGGCGTGTCATAGGGCACGACAACGACGTTGCAGCCGAACTTGTTGAGGCTGCGCACGATATTGAGCTTCATGCCGCAGTCTATCGCGACGACATTGAACTGCGGGTTCGAGGTGCGCGAATACCAGCGCTTTTTGCAGCTGACGCGGCTGACCGCATCGTGGGCGACGGGGGTGTTTTTGATTATCTCCACCGCGACCTCAGCCGGGATATCGGGCGAGGTTATGAGCACGCGGCGCGAGCCCAAATCGCGTATGCTGCGGGTGAGCTTTCTCGTGTCAACGCCGGAGATGCCGGGGATACCGTTCTCTTCGAGCAGCTCCGAGAGCGTCTTTGTGTATCTGAAGTTCGAGGGCATATCGTTGTAGTCATACACGATAAGGCCGCCGATGCTCGGGTTTTTGCACTCGAAATCGTCGTCGGTTATGCCGTAGTTGCCTATGAGCGGATATGTCATAACGACCATCTGATCGGTATACGACGGGTCGGAGACTATTTCCTGATAGCCGACCATCGAGGTGTTGAAAACTATCTCGCACACCCTGTCGGCATAGCTGCCGAAGCCGTATCCGTAGTACTCGCTGCCGTCCTCAAGGACGATCTTGCGGTCTATGAGTCTCATTTAAAAATACACTCCTTGATTTATCAGATAGAGCTTTTAAGTCTTTCGAGCACATCTCTGTAGCCGCCGAGCACATCGCCGAGGTCACGGCGGAATCTGTCCTTGTCGAGTTTTTTGTTTGTCTCCATATCCCAGAGGCGGCAGGAATCGGGGGATATCTCATCGCACAGAACAAGTCCCTCATCGGTGCGTCCGAACTCGAGCTTGAAGTCGACAAGGCGCACGCCGCCCTTTGCGAACAGCTCGGTCATCAGCTCGTTTATACGCTTGGACATGGCTCTGAGTTCGTCGAGTTCCTCCTGCGTAGCGAGACCGATGGCGGTTATCTGGCTGTCGTTTATCATGGGATCGCCGAGCTCGTCGCTCTTGTAGCTGAACTCAACGACCGTGTTCTTCAGGGGCGAGCCCTCCGGCACGCCGTATTTCTTTGAAAAGCTTCCTGCTGCGATATTTCTGACTATTACCTCGACCATAACGATCTCAGCCTTCTTCGCGAGGACGGTGGTTTCGTCGATGACCTTGAGAAGATGGGTCTTGATTCCGTTCTTCATGAGGTAATCAAAGATGATGTTGGAGATTGCCGCGTTGAGTTTTCCTTTTCCGGGCAGATCTTCTTTCTTGACGCCGTTGCCGGCAGTGGCGGTGTCCTTGTACTTGATGATGCAGGTACCGGGCTCCTCCGAACTGTAAACGACCTTGCTCTTGCCTTCATACAACTTTTCCATACCGCAGTTTCCTTTCGCTTTTTGTATTTTTATTTATTTGCTCCGCTCGGAGAGTTTCCCCTCAAAGCGGTCTTTGGTGATAACATCCGGGATAGGGGTCGGATAGACTCCGTTGAAGCACGCGCTGCAGAAGTTCTCGCTGCCTATCAGATTTTTAAGCTCCGACTCCGGCAGATATCCGAGGGAATCCGCGCCGATTATGTCGGCAATCTCCTCCACCGAGTGATGGCAGGCGATAAGATTTTCGCGCGAGTCAACGTCCGTGCCGTAGTAGCACGGGTGCATGAACGGCGGCGAGGAGATGCGCATATGCACCTCTTTTGCCCCCGCTTCGCGCAGGAGGTTGACTATCTGGCGGCTCGTCGTGCCGCGCACTATCGAGTCGTCGATGAGCACTATTCTCTTATCCTTTACGGATTCGCTTATCGCGCTGAGCTTTATTCTCACCTGGTCGATTCTCTTGTCCTGACCGGGCGAGATGAAAGTTCTGCCGATATATTTGTTTTTTATGAAGCCCATTCCGTAGGGTATTCCCGACGCCTCGGCATAGCCCAAAGCGGCGTCGATTCCCGAATCCGGGACGCCCATGACGACATCGGCTTCAACCGGATGGGTCTTTGAAAGTATCGCGCCGGCATTTTTGCGCGCCGCGTGAACCGACACGCCATCAATGACGGAATCGGGTCTTGCAAAATAGATATACTCAAAAATGCATGAGCGCCTCGGCTTTTCACCGCAGTGATCCCTGTTCGAGCGCACGCCGTTTTCGTCAAAGACGAGTATCTCGCCGGGGAGTATATCGCGCTCGAATTTTGCGCCGACGGCGGAAAGCGCACAGCTCTCAGACGCGACGACATATGTGCCGTCGAGCGTCTTGCCGTAGCACAGCGGGCGGAACCCGTAGGGGTCGCGCGCCGCGAGCAGCTTTGCGGCTGACATGAGCACGAGAGAATACGCGCCCTCGAGCCTGTTCATCGCGCTGCTCAGCGCATTTTCTATAGAGGGGCTTTTAAGACGCGCCTGCGTGACGATATAGGCGATTATCTCGGTGTCGCTCGTCGTGTGGAAGATAGCGCCGCCGAGCTCAAGCTCGCTGCGCAGTTCATAGGCGTTGCTGAGGTTTCCGTTGTGGGCAAGAGCCATCTTGCCCTTCTGATGGTTGACCTCGATGGGCTGGCAGTTCGCTCTGCTGTTGCCGCCGGTCGTGCCGTAGCGCGCATGGGCGACAGCCATCCTGCCCTGCGGGAACTTCATCAGGTCGTCGCGCGAGAAGACTTCGTTGACAAGTCCGATATCCTTGCGCGAAGCGAACACTCCGTCGTCGTTGACGACTATGCCGCAGCTCTCCTGCCCTCTGTGCTGCAGGGCATAGAGACCGTAGTAGGCGAGATCCGCCACGGGACCGGGCTTGGGTGAATAGACTCCGAAAACGCCGCACTCTTCATGCAAGTTTGCCATAGGTATTTATTCTCCGATCTCAGATTTTTCAAGCGCTGCGGCTATAAAGCCTTTGAACAGCGGGTGAGCCTTGTTGGGACGGGACTTGAACTCGGGGTGATACTGCACTCCGACATAGAACGGGCGGTCGGAAAGCTCGACCGTTTCAACGAGTCTGCCGTCGGGCGAAAGGCCCGAGAGGGTGAGTCCGTTCTGAGTAAGTATATCGCGATAATCGTTGTTGAACTCGTAGCGGTGGCGGTGGCGCTCGGAAATTTCGGACTTTCCGTAGCAGCGCTCCATTGTTGTGCCGGGCTTGATAACGCAGGGATATGCGCCAAGACGCAGTGTGCCGCCCTTGTCGATATTGTCGCTCTGACCGGGCATGAAGTCGATGACCTTGTTCTTGCAGAGCTCATCGAACTCGCCGGAGTGGGCGTCTTTGATACCCGCGACATCGCGCGCGTATTCAATAACCGCAATCTGCATTCCGAGGCAGATTCCGAAATAGGGAACATTGTTCTCTCTGGCGTATTTCGCCGCGAGGATCATGCCCTCGATTCCTCTGCCGCCGAAGCCGCCGGGGACGATTATTCCGTCGAGGTGCGAGAGCTCCTGCTCGTAGTTCGCCTCGGTCAGATTCTCGGAATCGATCCAGTCGATGCGTATATGGGTGTTGAGAGTGTAGCCCGCGTGGCGAAGCGCCTCGGCAACGGACAGATACGCGTCATGGAGCTGGACATATTTGCCGACAAGACCTATCTTGACTTCCTTTTCGCGGTTCTTGATGCGGTGGACAAGCTCCGTCCACTCGTCGAGATCCGGCTCGGGAGCGTCTATATTCAGCTCGCGGCAGACGACGGACGAGAAGTTCGACTTCTCAAGCATCAGCGGAGCTTCGTAGAGATAAGGCAGGGTGATGTTCTCGATAACGCAGTCGGGCTTGACGTTGCAGAAGAGCGATATCTTCTTGAAGATAGCCTCTTCAAGCGGCTCGTCACAGCGCAGGACAATTATGTTCGGGTTGATGCCCATGCCCTGCAGCTCCTTGACCGAGTGCTGGGTGGGCTTGGACTTATGCTCGTCCGATCCACGCAAAAACGGCACCAGAGTGACATGGATGAAGAGGCTGTTCTCACGCCCTACCTCAAGAGATATCTGTCTTA
>ERZ835051.3334-NODE-3334-length-12709-cov-4.050103_pt1 | contig 12709 bp, 9 predicted proteins | sample MGYA00519575_ERZ835051 | MGnify/ENA primary metagenome ERZ835051 (study PRJEB31850, sample SAMEA3708769) | human gut metagenome | biome: human gut; feature: human-associated habitat; material: faeces | place: China | collected 2014 ... | reverse complement strand
CGCGCGGACCATAGAGAATCGGGTCGTCGATATCGCCGGCCGTATTCACCAGAATCGGCACGCCGCCGAATTTACACACCAGCTGGTAGTAGGCGTAAGCACGGAAGAAGTAGGCTTCGGCCACGAAACGGTCTATCTGCGAAGCGGTCGTACCGTGCTCCGGCGCGTGTTCGATGATGCGGTTGGCCCAGAAAACCATCTTGTAGGGATTGCTCCAGTCGTCGCTCTTGGCCGGCACCTTGCGGGTTCCGGCACTGATGTCGTCGGGATAGTTGTTGCGGAACAGATCGTCGGCGCGCGTATCGCCCCAGCGATGTCCCAGCAGCACGTAGAGCTGATTGACGGCATATTTGAATTCGTCCTCCGACTGAGGATTCCAGAAATCCTTTTCGGCCATCGCCGTTTCGGGAAAACGGTCCAGATTACACCCCGCAAACCCGGCGGAAAACAACGCGAAAAGCAATGTAATGATATGTATTCGTTTCATAGACTGCTGATTTTAGAAGGAGACATTAAGACCGACCGTAACGGCACGGTAAAAGGCATACCAGCCATTGACCGTGGTGATGGCAGGGGCTTCCGGATCGAAGACATCCCACGTACGGGTTGTTTCCCACAAATTGTCTCCGGAAACATAAACATAACACGAACGGACGAAACTCCGCGGTTTGAAGGGAATCGTATAGCCGATCGTGATGTTTTTCAGACGCAGGTAAGCCGCATCCTGAATCCAACGGTCCGAAGGTTTGTAGTTGTACGAACCGCCCTTGTAAACCGGACGGGGCATGAATGCGTCGGTATTCTCAGGAGTCCAGTAGTCCCGGTGGATGTTGATCGCCTGATAGAGCGATCCCTGCGTGGGATTGAGCGTGGCTTCGTCGAGCAGGAAGTTGCGTTTGCCCACGCCCTGCAACTGCACGGAGAAGCGCAGCCCTTTCCATTCGAATCCCAAATCGGCACCGAACGTATAACGCGGATCGGTCGTGCCGAGCATGACCAGATCGCCCGGCGAATCGGGCGTGAAATTGCCGCCCGTAATGTAGGGATCGCTGTCCCGGTTGACATAACGCACATCGCCCGCCGCAGTGAGCGCGCCGCCGGGCTGCAGGATAGCCTCCTCCATAGCCGGAGTTTCCTGATAGAGTCCCGCCGTGCGGTAGCCCCATATCGTATTGAGCGGATAGCCTTCAAGCAGAGGAACAACGCCTTCCTGAATGACGTTGCTTCCTTCGTATTTGACCAGTTCGTTCTGGCTGTCCGAAAGATTGGCCCCCACCCAGTAGCTGAAATGCTTGCCGATCTTGTCGCGCCAGCGCACGTCGATCTCCCAGCCCCATGTCTTCAGTTCGCCGACATTGGCCGAAGGGAGCCCGATGCCGATGAGCGACGGCACGCCCATTGCCGACGAGAGCATGTTGATATTGCGCTTCCAATAATATTCGCCGGTAAACTGCAGGCGATTGCGCAGCAGGTTCATGTCTAGACCGATATTGCGCACGTCGATGATCTCCCAGCTCTTCTGGGGCGAAGCCAGCGTCTTGATGTAATTGGTCGTGGCCGAAGTGCCGCCGAAAATGGTTTTGCCGGTCTCGATCATGTTGATATAGTCGTAGTAGCCCAGTGCATTGGCATTTCCCAGACGCCCCCACGAAGCGCGGACCTTCAGGAGGTCTATGAATTTGACCTTGTCGCGGAAGAAATTCTCCTTGCTGATGACCCAGCCGCCCGAAACCGAGGGAAACAGCTCCCAACGGTTCGCAGGCGCCAGACGCGAACTGCCGTCATAGCGCAGATTGACCTCGAAGAGATATTTCTCGCGGAAATTGTAGTTGAAACGTCCGAAGAAGGACATCACCGCCGAAGTATTGATCAGGTCAGAGTTGAAAGCCGACTGGGAATTGCCGAAATTGAGCGAATAAAAGCCGTCGGGCATGTAATCCTTCGTGGCGTAAACACGGTCGAAGCGGTAATTTTCCCACTCGGTACCGGCCATGATATGAAAATTGTGGCTGCGCCCCAATTTCAGGTCGTAATCGGCCACGGCGCGCAGATTGTCCGTAAAGGAGTTGTCACGGCGCTTCTGCACCCCGTTGGGCGTAGTCTGCGAATAACGATACTCATTGTCGCCGCGGCTGTACCAGATCAGACGACGGGTTTTGCGGTCGTTCAGGTTCGCGCGGTATTTGCGCGAAGCGGTGAGATTGATCTGCAAGCCTTTGACCAGATTGCGTATACGCAGATTGGCCTGTCCCGAAACGTCGTTGTTGATGTTGTCCGACGTACCGGCATTCTTCATCAGGTCGATCGGATTGGTGCCGTCCTGACCGGCATAGAGATTTGGGTTTACAAGCGGATCCTCGTCCTGCGGAAAATAGACCGGCATGCGGGTGCGGCAGCGGTACACTTCGGCGAGCACCTTCGAAGCGTTGAAGGCATTGGCGTTGATTTCCGAACGATCGGCCGTGAGCTTGATCGAAAGATCGAGATAGCGGTTGATGCGCGAAAAGAGATTCGCACGAAAGTTAAAACGGTTGTTGTCATCGGGACCGTACTTGAAGAAACCCCGGCGTTCGTAATACCCCACCGAGGCCATGTAGTTGAGCTTATTGCTTCCGCCGCGTACCGACAGCGAATGACGTTGCATATGGCTCCAGTCATTGAGACTCTTGCGGATCCAGTCGGTGTTGTCCAGATAGCTCAGAGCCGTCGAAGACGAAAGCATCGAGTTGAAATTGGGATTTTTGAGCCACTCGATCATTTCGGCATTGACAGCCTTGTTGTTGGCCCGCTGGGTAATCTCATACTCCTCCCACGAATTGATACGGCTGGGTTTGCGGCCCTGTCGCGTGAAACTGTACGAACCGTTGTAGCTCACCTTCACGCGTTCGGCGGCGCCTTGCTTGGTCGTGACGAGAATAACGCCCGCAGCAGCTTTCGAACCATAAATCGATGCGGACGCGGCATCCTTCAGCACCGAAATCGACTCGATATCGTTCGGGTTGAGCATATCGAGATCGCCCTCGATACCGTCGATCAGCACCAGCGTCGAAATCGTATTGACCGAGGAATGGCCGCGGATCTGAAGGGCGAAACCCTCCTCGCCGGGCTGGCCGCTCGACTGCGTGACGACCACGCCGGGCAGTTCGCCCTGCAAGGAGGCCAGCACGTTGGGCGCAGCCTTGTCCGCAATCGCGTCACCCGAAATCTGCGACACGGCACCCGTAAGATTCACCTTTTTCTGGACGCCGTAGCCGACGACGACCACCTCGCCCATCTGCGTCGCCTCTTCCTGCAACGTGATGTGCATCGGAGCACCAGCCTTGATGGGGACGCTCTGCTTCTCATAGCCCACAAAAGAGATGTCGAGGACGGTCCCTTCGGGAACATTGAGTGTAAACTGGCCCTTGTTATCGGTGGTCACTCCCTGACTGCCGCCCTGCACAAGCACCGTCGCACCGACAAGCGCCGAACCCGAAGCGTCGGTCACGACGCCGGAAACGGTCACCTGCCGAGCCGCTGCGGCAAGACTCACCAACGCCAGCCCCAGCGACAAGATTAATAGTCTGAAATGTTTCATAGGTTTAAAGGTTAGTAACGTTTCGGTTTATTCCATCGTTAAGGTTCGGTATAGGGATGCGGCCGCCGCGTAATCAGCTCGACCATACGCTCGCGCGCTCTGGCGCACTCCGCCTCACCGGCTATCAGGTAACGATGCCTGCCTGCAGGATCGGGTTCGAACCATGTCATCGACTCGTCATCCACACGAATCCGGCCCGGAGCGCTGTAACGGAAATACCCGGCATCGGGTTCCACGGCGCAGAGCACGGCCGACGGGTCCCACATTGGACGGTCGTAAGGCATCGGTTTATAGACTTTATAAGCCTCGGCCAGCGGATGCTTCTCCACATAACCGAAATCTCCGAGAATCGACTCCACGGGATAGAGGATACGCGAACCGACCTCGAAAGGACTGACCGTAACGGGCGTGGGCCACTTTTCGAAAAGCTCCTGCGCGGCATTGCGGTCGATACGGATATTGTATTCGGCGCTTTTCCCCTCGGCTTGCTCGAATTCGCCGGCCATCATGTAAAGGTGTTTTACTTTACGGCGGATGAGTTCCATACCGTCGAGCGAAGAGACCGCATCCGGACCGGAAGCCATCAGCCGCTGCAGGTTCGTGGAAAATCCCACGGCGATCAGCGTCACTTCACCGTCGCCCTGCGACGCAAGCAGCCGGCGCAGCAGCTCCGCACTTTCGGGCAGCGCATCGTAATCGGAGATCGTACGTTTGTAGTCTCCGTCGCGCGAGGTCTGAGCCACGAAACTGTTTTCTCGGTCGCAGTTCGCGCCCTCCCGTATCCGGCCTACAGGGATATCCGGATAGCCGTAGAAAGTATTCAGGATGTCGATATACTCGACGCTGGCCGGATGCTCCTCCTTATTGGAAGTAATCCCCAACAAGGTGATGCGCCCCTCGTCGGCATACTTGTAGAGCATGTCGAGCGCCAGCGCATCGTCGATATCGTTACCCATGTCGGTATCGAAAATCACCTTCACGGGCGTCTCTTCCGACACCGCCCCGGAGCAGCCCGTACCAAAAGCCGCGCACAAGGCTACGACTCCGGCAAAATATTTCAGATTTCTCAGCATATGAAAAAGTTTTAAGGTTCGACAATCGTCAGGAATCAATTCGCTCCCGAAATGATAATCAGCGCCAGACCGCCGATGAACAGCAGGAACATGCAGGCCAGCAATCCCTTCACGGAACGTCCCGCGCCCCGGAATTCACGCCAGATGAAGACGCCCCATATCGCGGCGATCATCGGAGCGCCCTGCCCCAGCGCATAAGAGACCGCGGCGCCGGCTTTACCGGCGGCAATGTAGCTGAAAGCCGTACCTAACGCCCATACTGCACCGCCGAGCACTCCGACCAGATGGGTGGAAAGCGATCCGCTGAAATAGGCTTTATAACTGACGGGCGCACCGTCGAAGGGATGGCGCATCACCCATGTATTGAAAACGAAATTGCTGAGCAGCACGCCCACCGAGAATACAAACAGTGCCGAATAGGGAGTCATCATGCCGGGTGTAGGATCGGAGAAATTATCGAGATCCATGGCGGCCGCGACAAAACGGTAAAAGAAAGCCATGATGACGCCGGCGACGGCGGCCAGCGCAACGCCCTTGCGGCTGTTGCTCTTCACGCCGCCCGACTGGCGGGCCGAGGCCATTCCGTTGAGCACAATGGCAACGACGATGAGCGCAACGCCGAGAAAAAGAATCACGGGATCACCTTTCGGAGCCCCCACATAATTGACAATCACCCCCAGCACCAAAGCCAGCCCCACGCCCAGCGGAAAAGCTACGGCCAAACCGGCCAGCGATACCGAAGCGGACAGCAGAATATTCGAAGCATTGAAAACCACGCCGCCCAGCAGCACACTGCCGATGCCGCCCCAGTCTGCCTGAGCGAGATCGGCGACGAAACTACGGCCTTCGCTGCCGAAGCTTCCGAGCGTGAATCCGGACAGGATGCTGAACAACAGCATGCCGATCACATAGTCCCAATAGAAAAGTTCGTAACGCCAGCTTTTCGAAGCCAGTTTCTGCGTGTTTCCCCATGACCCCCAACAGAGCATCGTCACGAAACAAAACACGACGGCCAGTGTATAATTATTTACAACAAACATTAGGATAAAAGTTTTAGGTTAATATTGAAGTTTTGTCTATTCGGCGGAATCTACTTCGCGCCGCTGCGGAATGGAACGCTGGGCGCCGATGCGGGTACAGGCGATTGAAGACGCGGCGGCGGCGAAACGTGCTGCAGCTCCCAACTCGCGCCCTTCGGAGAGGGCGACGGCCAGCGCGCCGTTGAAGACATCTCCGGCAGCCGTCGTATCGACAGCCTCGACACGATAGGCCGGAACGAACTCCTCGCCGCGCTCATCGGCCACCAATGCCCCCGCACTGCCCATCGTAACGGCGACACGCCGTACACCGCGCCCGCGAAACCATGCGGCGGCCGCAACGGCATCGCCGACATTCTCGACTTTCAGCCCCGTCAGCAGCTCTGTCTCGCTGCGGTTCGGCGTAATCAGGTCCAGACGGGCCAACACTTCGTCCGCAATCGGCGCCGCAGGGGCCGGATTCAAAATGACCCGCACTCCGTGACGCACGGCAAGTTCGGTAGCGCGGGCTACCGTCTCCATCGGAATTTCGAGTTGCACGAGCAGGTAATCGGCAGCGGCGATTTCGCTTTCGACAGCATCGATATCCGCAGGCGAAAGCAGGGCGTTGGCCCCCGGAGCCACGACGATACTATTCTCCGCGGCATCATCTACGGCGATAAGCGCCACGCCCGAAGCAACGCCATTGCGGCGTACGATATAGGACGTATCGATACTTTCGCCGGCATAATGCCGCACGGCTTCCGCTCCGAACCCGTCGTCGCCCACGCAGGCGACAAAGCAGACGTCGCCTCCCATACGGGCCGCAGCGACCGCCTGATTGGCGCCCTTGCCGCCTGCATTGATCATAAAATCAGATCCGATAAGCGTCTCTCCGGGAGAGGGAATACGCGGCGTACGGATAACCAGATCGGTATTGGAACTTCCTATTACAACAATTTTTCCCATAATTACATATTATTAATATTCATATTCAGGGCTTCATTCCTGCCAAGACATAGCCGGCGTCAAATCCGGATCTGCGCCTGCAGTCTTTCGAGCACGGCCCGCACCTTCGTCCGTTCGGCATCGAGGAATCGCTGGTAAGGATATGAAAGGTAATCGCTGCATATCCCCATGAGCGAAAGTGCGCACTTGATTCCCTTGATGGCACTGGAACCATAGCGACCGATGGTATAGAGCGACGCGGCGACGGCCATGACATGATGCTGCAGGGCTTTCACCCGTTCCAAGTCATTGGCCGCGGCTGCCTCGTAAAGCGCGACATAGAGTTCCGGAAAAACATTCGCACCGCCGTTGACCCCGCCGGCTGCTCCCAGCATCACACTCTCGGCAGTGAGCTGTTCGGGTCCCATGAAAAGGGCGAAATCGGGACGATCGCTCAGCTCGTAAAGAAGCGTCTGAAAATAGACCATGTTCGACGAACTGTCCTTCAGTCCGATGATGTTCGGATGCCCGGCCAGCTCCTTCACGGTAGCGGGTTCGAGCGACACCTTCACATGCACCGGCATATTATAGAGGCACAAAGGCAGCGGCAGGGCATCGGCCAACGCCTTGTAATACATGGTCAGTTCCGGCTGCGAAGGAGCGAAATAGTAAGGCGGCGCCGCAACGACAGCCGCAGCACCGCATTCGGCGGCCTTGTGCGCCAGTCTCAGACTCTCCTCCAGCGAGGTATCGGTCACGCCGACCAAAACGGGAACGCGGCCCGCAACTGCCGAACAAACCAGCTCGGTAAGTTCATAACGCAGGTGATAGGCCAGACTTTGCGCCTCGCCGGTCGTTCCGAGGATGAAGATTCCGTGAACACCGCCTGCAATCATATGCTCCACCAGTCTGACCGTGCCGTCGCGGTCCAGCGTATTGTTGTCGATCAGCGGTGTGACCATCGGCGGAATAAGACCTTTCAATCGGGAAAAACGTGTTTTCATACATTCAACTATTACAACTGAGACTTTTTGAAATACATTTATATCTATTTAAAACACAAGCAATAACTAAATCGTTTTAGCCAAAAGAACAAAAAAAGGGTCACTTTTGTCCGGTAGACTCCCCTTTCACCAACTCGGCGTTTAGCATGATCGCGGCGCTGGAAGCGCAGTCCGGTTCTTCGATCCGGCGCACCAGCAGACGAACGGCTTCCGTACCGAACAACTCGATCGGCTGCCGCACACTGGTAACGGACACCCGGTACAGATCGAACACTTCATTGCCATCGTAAGCCACGACAGCCACATCGTCGGGCACAGAAACCTGATAACGGTTCAACGCCTTAAGTCCCTCCACGGCCAGACTGTTGGTTGCGAACAACAGGGCGTCCACCTTGCGGTTGGCCCGTTGAAAAAGCTGCCGCACAAGATCATCGACCCGGCGGGCCGTTTCATGAAAATCAATACGATATATCTGCATGCGGTCTTTGAGCCCCAGACGTTCCATCGTGGATTCGTACCCCTTCTCCCGATCGCAGATATTCGACAGCCGCATGGCATAGGAGACCATCGCCACACGCTTATAGCCCGATTCCACCAAATGCTCCACGGCCATTGCCGACGCTTTCTGATTGTTCAGCACCACACGGCTTATTTCCGGATTGTCGATCGTACGGTCGATCAGAACCAGCGGAATATTGAGGCCGTAAATCTCTTCGATATAAGCTTCGGAGCCTTCGCACGGAACAAGGATCAATCCGTCCACGCCCTTGCCCAGAAGTACTTCGACCACATTGCGGAACTTGTCCGCATTCTCGTCCGAACTGCCGAAAATAACGGTATAATTAAAACGGGAGGCATCGTCCTCGATTTTCCGACATATCTCTGCAAAAAAGCTGTTCGAGATATCGGAAACAACCACACCGATCGTCCGCGAACGTCCGCTCCGCAGACTTCGGGCCGCATTATTAGGCTGATAGTCGAGTTTGTCAGCCATTTCCCGAATGCGTTTGGTCATCTCATCGCTTATGCGATAACGTTTCCCCTTATTATTCATGACGAACGACACCAGCGATATCGAAACTCCGGCAGCTTCGGCAATGTCACGAATCGTTGTACGTTTAGTTTTCATATAGCACACATAATAGCTTTCTATCGCAAATATATACTAAAACGTTTTAGTTGCAAAATAAATCGGCAAAATTTTACGTACAAACTGATCCAAATACTGATAATCAACGAATTGGGAACAAGGTCTATCAGCATCACATCCTCCCGGCATACTCCGTAACTGCTAAAAAGACAGCACAGAACGCATTCTTATCGGCCAAGACGCAACCCGGCGAAGATTATAGGCCGGCGAAAATAGGTTCGCCGCGACCGGACACCTTGTCTTCGCCCCACCCTCCAATTATATATAATGAAGTAACCGGGATTCCGCCGAAACCGATACCGCCAGATAGGGCCGGCAACATCCGGTCCGATCTGGCGGACAATATCGTTCATCAGGGCTTTTTCGGTCTTCCGGACGGAACGCGACGCTACCTCCGGAATTCGAGACGCACGACGACCGGAAAATGGTCCGACGGCGTGCGCGCATCGTAACTGTGCAGTGAAACCTCCTTGGGGAAGGCGCCCGACTTGATCTCCTCGCCGCTGGCGGCGGTCTCCGTACGGTAGGTGTCGGTCAGCACCCCGTAATCGTGCACGTGAACCGACGGCGTCACGAAGATATGGTCGATGCGGCTGTCGGTCTTCAGCGAAGGGTTGAAGCTGTTGAACGTACCGTTCGGGGCGTAGCGTCTTCCGGCGGTCTCGTACGAATCGGCCAGAATGCCCGACGAGACAAAGGTCGTATAGATATGATTGTTCTGGTCGACGTTGAAGTCCCCGGTCAGGATCACGAACTCTTTGGGTTTGCACATTTCGCGGATCTTCGCCACCACCAGCTTGGCGCTCTCCTCGCGGGCCTGCACCCCGATATGGTCCATATGCAGGTTGAAGAACCAGAAGCGGCGCTTGGTCTGCAGGTCGAGGAAATGGCCCCACGTGCAGATGCGCGGCAGCGCGGCGTCCCAGCCCTTGTTCGGACGGTCGGTGATCTCCGAAAGCCAGAAATGGCCATCGTCCAGCAGGCGGAAACGCTCCTTTTTATAGAATATGGGCGCATACTCGCCTTGCGTCTTTCCGTCGTCGCGCCCGACGCCGATATAGTCGTAGTCGGGAAGCTGCGCCAGCATGTCGTGCAGCTGGCCGTCGAGCACCTCCTGACTTCCGAAAATGTCGAAGCCGTGGAATTCGATCAGGCGGCACACCCACGGACCGCGGCGCTCCCAACCGTTGCCGCGCTCGGCGTCGCCCCGATTGGCGTTGCGGATATTATAGGTGGCCACGGTCAGCTCCTGAGCAGCGGCACAAAAGGTCACGGCGGCAAACAGCGCGAGAATCAGCAATTTCTTCATTTCAAAGGATCGTTTAACGGGTTAGAAATCGAACAAAGATATAAAAAACGCACGAAATCCCCTCCGGCCGCACTTCCGCAAGTAAATTTTTCTGCCGGATTAGTACACTTTCAGGCTTGAGGATACGGGGTTCGCCATATTTTTACTATCTTTGGGGTGCAAAAAACCAAACTTATGGAATCAGCCCGTAAAACCTCCGTAACCAAAGTAATGCCCATCCTCTTCAGTTTCTTCGTGATGGGGTTCTGCGACGTGGTCGGCATCTCGACCACTTATGTCAAAAACGATTTCAACCTCAGCGAAGCCCTCGCCGGATTCATTCCTTCGATGGTATTCCTGTGGTTCCTGCTGCTCTCGGTCCCCGTAGCGCTGGCAATGAACCGCGTCGGACGCAAACGCACCGTCCAGATCAGCAACGTCATCACGATCGTCGGCATGCTGATTCCGTTCGTATCGTATAATTTCGCGACCTGCATGGTGGCCTTCGCGCTGCTGGGAATAGGCAACACGATCCTGCAGGTGTCGCTCAATCCACTGCTGACGAATGTCGTGTCGGGCGAATCGCTTACCAGCTCGCTCACGGCTGGACAGGTCGTCAAAGCCGTCTCGTCGTTCATGGGTCCGATTATCGCCGTCTTCGCGGTGAACGTCTTCGGCAACTGGCAGTACCTCTTCCCGATCTTCGCCGCGATCACGCTTCTCTCGTCGCTTTGGCTGATGATGACCTCGATTCCCAAAGAGGAGGTTTCCCTACAGTCGGGCAGTTCGGTCGGCGCAACGTTCTCGCTGCTGAAGGACAGCCATATCCTGCTCTTCTTCATCGGCATCCTCTGCACCGTAGGTCTCGACGTGGGCATGAACACGCTGACGCCCAAACTGCTGATCGAACGCTGCGGACTCGAAATCACCGACGCAGGACTCGGATCGAGCGTCTATTTCTTCTGCCGTACGGCCGGCGCATTCATCGGCGCATTCCTGCTGGCGCGTCTCTCGGACGTCCGCTACCTGCGCGTAAACCTCATCGTGATGCTCGCGGCGCTGGGCGTGCTCTATTTCGCCAACAGCTACATCGAGATACTGATTTGTGTGGGCGTCTTCGCCTTCGCCCTCTCGTGCGTCTTCTCGATCGTCTACTCGCTGGCATTGCGCCGCCGCCCGGACAAGGCCAATGAAATTTCGGGCCTGATGATTACGGGCGTCTGCGGAGGCGCGATCATCCCCCCGCTGATGGGGCTGCTGACCGAAACCGTCGGATCGCAGGTCGGCTCGCTCATCATCCTGACCGTCTGCGCCGTATACCTGACCTTCTGCGCATACAGCATCAAATCCAAAGCCAACAAATAACCAAAATACCATGTACAGATACGACAACCGTGTGGTCATCACACTCGACGCAGGCGGCACGAACTTGGTGTTCGGCGCCATGCAGGCCAACAAATTCATCGTCGATCCCATCACGTTGCCGTCGAACGCCGACAACTTGGACAAATGTCTGGCAACGATGGTCGAAGGCTTTCAGGCCATCATCGACAAACTGGAGGAGAAACCCGTCGCCATCAGCTTCGCGTTCCCCGGCCCGGCCGACTACCCGAACGGAATCATCGGCGGCTACCTGCCCAACTTCCCCTCGTTCCGCGAAGGCGTGGCGCTGGGTCCGTTTCTCGAATACAAATTCGGCATTCCGGTTTTCATCAACAACGACGGCGACCTCTTCTCCTACGGCGAAGCGCTGGGCGGCGCACTGCCCGAAGTGAACGCCCGGCTCGAAGCGCTGGGCAGCCCCAAACGCTACAAGAATCTGGTGGGATACACCTTCGGCACGGGTCTGGGCATCGGTATCGTGGTGAACAACGAACTCAACCGCGGCGACAACTCGTGCGTCGAGACCTTTTGTCTCAAGCACAAGAAGATGCCCGACATTATCGTCGAAGACGGCGCCGCGATCCGCGCCGTGAAGCGCGTCTACGGAGAGTTGACGGGCAACCCGAACCACGGGCTGGAACCGAAGGACCTCTGCGATATCGCCGACGGAAAACGCGAAGGCGACACGGAAGCCGCCCGCAAGGCTTTCGCCGAGATGGGCGAGATCGCCGGCGACGCCATGGCTACGGCCGTGACGCTGATCGACGGTCTGATCGTCATCGGCGGCGGCATCACGGGCGCCCGCAAATGGATCATGCCCAGCCTGCTCAAAGAGCTGCGCAGCAAGATGCACACCATCGCGGGCGACGAGCTGAACCGCGTGCAGATGAAGGTTTACGATCTGGACAGCGAAGAGGAGTTCAAGGAGTTCGCCAAAGGCGATCAGCGCACGCTGAAGGTCTACGGAACCGACCGTTACGTGGCTTACGACCCCCAGAAGCGCATCGGCGTCGCTATTTCGAAACTCGGCGCGAGCAACGCCATTTCGGTGGGCGCATACGCGTTCGCCCTGAGCCAGCTCGACGCGCAAAAAGCACAATAAAACTATTATGTATAAGTTCCAACCCATTCTCAAATCGACGATCTGGGGCGGCGAAAAAATCGTCCCCTACAAACAAATCGCATCCGGCCAGACGCAGGTCGGCGAAAGCTGGGAGCTTTCGGGCGTCAAAGGCAACGAATCGGTCGTGGCCGGAGGTCCCGAAGCGGG
>ERZ835051.3324-NODE-3324-length-12754-cov-2.836916_pt1 | contig 12754 bp, 12 predicted proteins | sample MGYA00519575_ERZ835051 | MGnify/ENA primary metagenome ERZ835051 (study PRJEB31850, sample SAMEA3708769) | human gut metagenome | biome: human gut; feature: human-associated habitat; material: faeces | place: China | collected 2014 ... | reverse complement strand
CTTTTTGCAGCATTTCTACCAGTGCTGTCCGGCGTATTACCTCCGCATAGATACTTTCGAACGGCAAAAACAGAATGGCAAAATCGGTGGTAAAAGGAGGATCGACGTATTTGTCATGAATATCTTTTGCCATTTTCTTGATGGTATTCTCCAATTGTTTTCCGGACGATTCGATCAATGCGGTGTCTCCGGCTTCGAAAGCGTCGTAGTATTGCTCGTACACGTCTTTGGGGAATTTGGCGTCGATGGGCAGATATACAGTGCTGTTAGCATCGTCCTTACCCGGAAGTTTGATAGCAAACTCCACAAACTCTGTTCCGCTTTTCTTGGTTTTCACATTGGCATCATACTGTTCCGGGCTCATCATCTGTTCCAGCAATGCCCCTAACTGCACTTCGCCGAAAGTGCCCCGCATCTTCACATTGCTCAGTACTTTCTTTAATCCGCCTACATCCTGTGCCAGAGACTTCATTTCCCCCAGTCCCTTTTGCACATTTTCGAGTTGCGAACGGACTATCTCGAAAGATTGTCCGATGCGTTCGTTCAGCGTTTTTTGCAGCTTTTCTTCTACCATGAGCCGCATGTCGTCCAAACGCTTTTCGGTAGATTTCAGTAGCATTTCCTGTTGGCGTGCCATTGCATCGAACTTCTGCCGTTGCAATTCGCCATTAGTTATCATGTTTTTGTGCAATGCATCCTGTAATTGCTGCATACTTTGATTAATGGTTTGCGTCATCTCCATGCGGAGCTCGCGGATGCTGCGGTTCAGTTCTTCGCGATTCTCCTGCATTTGCAGCCGCAAGGCGGTTTGTAATTGTTCGTTTTGTGCCTGCCCATTATTTCTGGTCAGTATCAGAATGATAAGACCGGCCAATAATAAGATGACAACTATGAGTAAAATCAACTCCATAAATCAATAGGTCAGAATTTCGTTTCCGGTTTCTGTTATCAAGATCATATTTTCCCATTGTGCCGATGGCAGTCCGTCATCGGTGCATATGGTCCAGCCGTCTTCATCGTCTACGAACACCTCGTATGTTCCCATATTTATCATAGGTTCTATGGTAAATGTCATTCCCGGAACAATCAGTGCATTTAATATGCTGGTATTAAGAACCTATATGCAGGGACTTCCGGATTCCCTCGAAGAATCTGCACAGCTGGATGGTGCAGGATACTGGACAATATTTATTAAAATCATATCTCCGTTATGTAAACCGGTATATGCGACTGTTGCCCTGTTCGTTGCAGTATATCAGTGGAATTCCTGGTTCGATGCCATGCTGTATAATAGAATGAAAGGTGAGTATACAACTCTGCAGTATGAGCTGATGAAATTATTGTCCTCCGTAATGCAGCAGAGCGGAAGCGCAGCAAATGCCTCCGCAGCCGGAGCAAGCTCAGCAGCAGTAACACCTGTTACTGTAAGGTCCGCAGCAACGATTGCAACCATGCTTCCGATCATCTGCCTGTATCCGTTCTTACAAAGATACTTCGTAACCGGACTTACCATCGGTGGTGTTAAGGAGTAAGATAATCAAAAACGCTTATGCAAGCTCTACAGGAAAATAAAAGAGAGAGATGATGATAAAATCCGCAGTCCGGGAGGCTGCGGATTTTTTTAGTGGATTTTATCAGGAAAGTAAGGTACACTGTAACTGTTCAGAGTTATGCAGATTTGTTTTCGGCAGATGCCTGTATTCAGATGGGATTACAAATATTACTTCATAAAAATGGGGGAACAGAATGAATATTGTCTTATTATCAGGAGGATCAGGAAAGCGTTTATGGCCTTTATCCAACGATATCCGGTCCAAACAGTTTATCAAGATTTTTAAGAAGGAAGACGGAGAATATGAATCCATGGTGCAGCGGGTCTACCGTCAGATTAAGATGGTGGATGCAGAAGCGACTGTTACGATTGCAACATCGAAGTCACAGGTATCCGCCATCCATAACCAGCTTGGTGAAGAGGTTTCCGTCTGTGTGGAGCCGTGCCGCCGTGATACCTTTCCTGCCATTGCGCTTGCCGCAGCTTATCTTAAGGATGTGAAGCACATTTCAGAGAAGGAGGCTGTTGTGGTGTGCCCTGTGGATCCGTATGTGGACGAGGATTACTTTGAAACCGTAAAGGAACTGGCGCGCCTTGCACAGCAGCAAGAGGCAAACCTGGTGCTGATGGGAATTGAACCGACGTATCCAAGTGAAAAGTATGGCTATGTGATTCCGGAGAGCAAGGAGCGGGTGAGCAAGGTTTCTACCTTTAAGGAGAAGCCGACTGCCGATGTGGCAAAGGAATATATTGCAAAGGGTGCACTGTGGAACGGTGGTGTGTTCGCTTTCCGGCTTGGATATCTCATTCAGAAGGCACATGAGCTCATTGACTTTACGGATTATCAGGACCTGTTTGCAAAATATGAAACACTGCAGAAGATCAGCTTTGATTATGCAGTCGGGGAAAAAGAGTCTGATATCAGTGTATTGCGCTTTGCCGGACAATGGAAGGATCTTGGAACCTGGAATACCCTGACAGAGGCCATGGAAGACGCAAGCATCGGAGATGCCATTTTTAATGAGAAGTGCAGCAATGTCCATGTCATTAATGAACTGGATGTTCCGGTGCTGTGTATGGGATTACGGGATGTTGTGGTATCGGCAAGCCCGGAGGGAATCCTCGTATCCGACAAGGAACAGTCAAGCTACATTAAGCCCTTTGTAGATAAAATTGACCAGCAGATCATGTTTGCGGAGAAATCATGGGGGAGCTTCCGGGTACTTGACATTGAAGATGAGAGCATGACAATCAAGGTGACTCTGATGCCGGGACATAAGATGAATTATCACAGTCATGAGCGTCGCGACGAGGTTTGGACGATTGTTCAGGGAAACGGACAGGCAATCCTTGATGATGAGATAAAGGACGTCAGACCGGGGGATGTCCTGACGATGAAAGCCGGCTGCAAACATACAATTGCAGCAGTCACAGAGCTGAAACTGATCGAGGTTCAGCTTGGAAAAGAGATCAGTGTAAAGGACAAGATCAAATATTAAATAGTTTCTGACGAAAAAGCAAAGAAATTTTGGAAAAACCCTTGCATTTCCTTATAAGAAGTGTTAATCTGACTATAGTTACAAAGATTTACCAGTTACAGTGGACTTGCGAGTCCACTGTTTTTTTGAGTAGAACCATACCTGTGAACTTAAGGAATGCAGGTTGGAGATGCAGCACGAGTTTAGTGCAGCAGGCAGAGTATGAATTGAAGGCAGGCAAAGAATTTAAAGGAGGAAGAATGTCAAAGAGAGAGTTTTATGAAGCAAGGACAGAGGAATTGTTAAAGCCGATCGTGGAATCAGCCGGTGTGGAAATCTACGATGTGGAGTATGTGAAGGAAGGAAGCGACTTTTATCTTCGCTGCTACATTGACAGGGACGGCGGCGTGAACATTCAGGATTGTGAGACGGTGAGCCGTGCACTTTCTGATCAGCTTGATGCAGAGGATTATATCGAGGATGCCTATATTCTGGAGGTGAGCTCTCCGGGACTTGGCAGAACCTTAAAGAAGGAGAAGCATCTTTCAAAGAGCATCGGGATGGAAGTCGAATTAAAGACGTTTAAACCGGTGAACGGTTCAAAGGATTTTGAAGGAGTCCTGAAGGCATTTGATAATGATACACTGACATTAACCGTTGAAGATGATCAGGATCTGGTTTTTCAGAGAAAAGATATTGCAGTTATAAAATTGGCACTGGATTTTTAGTCCAAATACAAGCAGAAAGGATACGAAAATGAACAAAGAATTAATGGAAGCACTTGATATTTTGGAAAAGGAGAAGGAAATCAGCAAAGAGACTTTATTTGAGTCGATTGAGAATTCCCTTTACACTGCATGCGAAAAGCATTTTGGCAGAGCAGACAATATCAAGGTAGAGATTGACCGTGAAACCTGTGATTTCCTATGCTATGCAGAGAAAGAAGTTGTAGAAACCGCAGATGATGTGGAAGATGATCTGTTACAGATTTCCTTAGAGGATGCACAGAAGATTAAAGCAACCGCAAAGGTTGGCGACATCATTCATGTAGAGATCAAGTCCAAGGAATTCGGACGTATCGCAACCCAGAATGCGAAGAGCGTGATTTTGCAGAAGATCCGTGAAGAAGAAAGAAATGTAATCTACAATCAGTACTATGCGAAGGAATTGTACAGAGATATATCGGACGTAACATCAGCGTAAACTTAGGTAAGGCCGATGGTATTTTAAATGAAAGTGAAATGGTAAAGGGTGAGCACTTCCGCCCGACCGAGCGAATCAAGGTTTATATTCTGGAGGTAAAGAACGGCTCCAAGGGACCGAGAATCCTGGTAAGCCGCACCCATCCGGAGCTGGTAAAGCGTCTGTTTGAAGCAGAGGTTACCGAAATTAAGGATGGAACCGTAGAGATTATGAGTATTGCAAGAGAAGCAGGAAGCAGAACCAAGATGGCTGTCCGTTCCAACAATCCGAACGTAGATGCGGTCGGTGCCTGCGTTGGTATGAATGGCGCGAGAGTAAATTCCATTGTGGATGAGCTTCGTGGAGAGAAGATTGATATTATCAACTGGGATGAAAACCCCGGTAATCTGATCCAGAACGCATTATCTCCTGCAAAGATCGTTGCTGTATTTGCAGATCCGGATGAAAAGACTGCCAAGGTGGTTGTTCCGGATTACCAGTTATCTCTTGCCATTGGTAAGGAAGGACAGAATGCAAGACTTGCAGCCAGACTGACCGGATACAAGATCGATATCAAGAGTGAGACGCAGGCCAAGGATGCGCCGGGCTTCCGTTATGAGGACTATGTGTACGAGGATGAAGAATATGATGAGGATGCCGAGTATGCAGATGATGAGTATCTGACAGAAGAAGGTCAGGAAGGTATGGATGAAGTACCCTCTGAAGAATAAAGGTGGTTTGGTATGGCAAAAAAGATTCCCTTAAGACAGTGTGTGGGATGCGGAGAAATGAAAAGCAAGAAGGAAATGATGCGCGTCCTGAAAACACCGGAGGATGAAATCGTATTAGATTTGACTGGAAAGAAAAATGGAAGAGGCGCATATCTTTGTATCTCGAGAGAGTGCATTAAAAAGGCACGGAAGAATAAAGGATTGGAACGGTCTTTCAAAATGAGTATTCCGAATGAAGTATATGACAGCCTGGAAAAGGAGTATGACGAGAATGAATGATCCTGTGCAGATGAAGAAGGTGTTGTCTTTACTGGGGCTTGCTGCGAGGGGGAGAAATCTGGTAAGCGGCGAATTCTCCACAGAGAATGCAGTAAAGGACGGGAGTGCATGTCTGGTGATCATCAGCGAAGATGCATCCGCAAACACGAAAAAGTTATTTACAGATAAATGTAGTTTTTATGAGGTCCCCATTTATACCTTAGGGACAAAGGAAATGCTTGGAAAGGCAATCGGGAAGGAAATGCGGGCATCCCTTGCGGTGACGGATCCGGGGCTTTCTGACAGCATCATGAAACATCTGCAGACAATTCAGGAATGATACAGATAGCATTTGGAGTTCATTTGGAGTGAATAAGACGGAGGTAAATAAATGTCGAAAATCAAAGTGCATGAATTAGCAAAGGAGCTGGAGAAGCAGAGCAGGGAAGTGATTGCATTTCTTCAGGAAAAAGGAATAGAAGTAAAGGCAGCACAGAGCTCTGTGGAGGAAGATGCAGCAGAAATGGTCCGTAAAGCATTTGGTGCCGCAAAAAAAGCAGATGTTAAGGCAGAGGTGAAGCCCGAAGCCAAGGCAGAAGCAAAGCCGGAAGCAAAGGAAGAAACAAAGACAGATGTGAAGCCTGAAGTGAAACCGGAGGTGAAATCAGAAGCCAAAGCAGAACCTTCCAAAGAAGTGCGGAAGGAAGCACCGAAAGCAGAGGAAAAGCAGGCAGCTCCTGTGAAAAAGAAAAAGATTATTTTTGTAAGTAATCCGCATAATAGTAATATACCGGGACAGCGTTCACAGGGTGAGCGCAGACAGGGGCAGAATAATCGCCAGGGGAATAATAATTACAATGGAAGACCGGGACAGAACAGGGAAGTTCCCCACAAGATTATTAAGCCTCTTACGGCTCCGTCCCAGATGGAGACTTCCACAAGTGATTTTAAGCAGAATTCCAGAAGAATGGATGAAGCAAGAGCTGAACTTCGTGCTTCCGAAAAGCGTGCAGCCGAAGAACGTGAACAGGCCGCCCAGAGAGCAGCAAGGTCTGAAAATCCCCGTCCGGATAACCGGGGACAGAATCGTCCGGATAACCGGAATGACAACCGTAACGATAATCGTGGTGAAAACAGACCAGGAAACAGACCGGACAACAGAGACGGAAGGGATCAAAGAAACGATAGAAATGACAGAAATGACAGAAATCAGAGATTTGGTCAGAACAATCAGGGAGAGAGGAATAACAACCGAAGACCTGAAAACGGGAATCGCTTTAACAACCAGAATGGCAAGGGAGATTTCCGTAATAACGGCGGTGATGGGAACCGTAACCGCGGCGATTTCAATAATAACCGCGGTGAGAGAAGCAATGGAGGGCAGGACTCTCGATTTAAGCGGAATGAAAAGCCGGGTAAGAGTTTCGCTCAGGATACCCCGCCGGTTAAGGATGACAAGCGCAGAGAGGAAGAAAAGCGCAGAATCAGTCAGGAGAAGGATAAGAGATCCAAGAAGGATTTCATGTATGAAGAGGACGAAGCAGCTTTAAAGAACAAGAATAAAGCAGGACGCTTCATTAAGCCGGAGAAGAAGGCAGAGGAGCCGGCAGAAGAGCAGATCAAGGTCATCACCATTCCGGAATCCTTAACCATCAAGGATCTGGCAGATAAGATGAAGCTGCAGCCTTCCGCAATTATTAAAAAGCTGTTCCTGCAGGGACAGATCGTAACCGTAAACTCTGAAATTACCTTTGAGGATGCGGAGAACATTGCAATTGACTATGACATCATCTGTGAAAAGGAAGTTAAGGTGGATGTCATTGAAGAGCTGTTAAAGGAAGACGAAGAAAAGGAAGAGGATCTTGTGAGCAGACCGCCCGTTATCTGTGTTATGGGTCATGTTGATCATGGTAAAACCTCCCTCCTCGATGCAATCCGTAAGACCAATGTGACCGATAAGGAAGCAGGGGGTATTACCCAGCATATCGGTGCTTACACCGTAAATGTGGGCGGACAGTCCATTACGTTCCTGGATACACCGGGACATGAAGCATTTACCGCAATGCGTATGCGTGGTGCAAATTCTACCGATATTGCAATTCTGGTTGTTGCCGCAGACGATGGTGTGATGCCGCAGACCGTAGAAGCGATTAACCATGCGAAGGCAGCCGGTATTGAAATTATTGTGGCAGTTAACAAGATCGATAAGCCTGGTGCCAACATCGACCGTGTGAAGCAGGAAATGACCGAATATGAACTGATCCCGGTTGACTGGGGCGGAAGCACTGAATTCGTTCCGGTATCTGCAAAGACCGGTGAGGGAATCAGTACCCTGCTTGAAACCGTACTGCTTACGGCTGAGATTATGGAATTAAAGGCGAACCCGAACCGTCGTGCGAGAGGTCTTGTCATTGAAGCAGAGCTTGACAAGGGACGCGGTCCTGTGGCTACCGTACTGGTACAGAAGGGTACGTTACATGTGGGAGATTTCATTTCCGCAGGTGCAAGCCACGGTAAGGTACGTGCAATGATTGACGACAAGGGAAGACGCGTGAAGGAGGCAAAGCCCTCTACACCGGTGGAAATTCTTGGATTATCCGATGTGCCAAGTGCAGGTGAAGTATTTATTGCCCATGAAAATGATAAGACTGCCAAGAACTATGCAGAAACCTATCTGGCACAGAATAAAGAGAAGATGCTTGAAGAGACCAAGGCAAAGATGTCACTGGATGATCTGTTTAACCAGATCCAGGAGGGTAACCTGAAGGAACTGAACCTGATTGTCAAGGCCGATGTACAGGGTAGTGTGGAAGCTGTTAAGCAGAGTCTCATGAAGCTTTCCAATGAAGAGGTTGTTGTAAAATGTATTCATGGTGGCGTAGGTGCCATCAACGAATCGGATGTTTCTCTTGCTTTTGCATCCTCCGCAATTATCATCGGCTTCAATGTCCGTCCGGATGCACAGGCCAAGGCATTTGCAGAGCGTGAGGGTGTGGATATCCGTCTGTATCGTGTCATTTATCAGGCAATTGAGGATATCGAGGCTGCCATGAAGGGAATGCTCGATCCGGTTTATGAAGAAAAGGTAATCGGTCACGCTGAAGTTCGTCAGATCTTCCGTGCGTCCGCAATCGGAAATATTGCAGGTTCTTATGTCTTAGACGGATATTTCCAAAGAGACTGCAAGGTGCGTATCACGAGACGTAATGAAAGCACCGGACAGGAAGAGCAGATTTATGAAGGCGCTCTGGCATCTTTGAAGAGATTTAAGGACGATGTAAAGGAAGTAAAGGCTGGCTACGAATGTGGTCTTGTATTTGAAGGCTTTGACCAGATGCAGGAGCTGGATATCGTAGAAGCATATATTATGGTGGAGGTTCCCAGGTGAGAAAGAACAGCATGAAGAATACCCGGATCAACGGGGAAGTTCAAAAGGAACTCGCAGAGATCATTCGTGGAGAGATTAAGGATCCGAGGATCAGTCCCTTAACGAGTGTGATCTCTGTAGAGGTTGCACCTGATTTAAAAACATGTAAGGCATGGATCAGCGTATACGGGGATGATCATGTGGCAGAGGATACACTTGCCGGCTTAAGGAGTGCGGAGGGCTATATCCGCAGAGAGCTTGCAAGAAGAATTAATCTGCGTAACACACCGGAAATCCGTTTTATCGTGGATCAGTCCATTGCCTATGGTGTGAAAATGTCCAAACTGATTGATGAAGTGGCTAAATCAGATGCACAGAAGGAAGACAGAAACGAAGCTTTATCACAAGAGTAATAAGGACAGGATGTATATGAAAATTTATGAAGAAGTAAAGGATGCCGCAACCATCGGTATCAGTGGACATATCCGGCCGGATGGTGACTGTATCGGGTCGGTGATGGGTCTTTATCTGTATTTATTAAAGAAGTGTCCGGATGCGCAGATCGAGGTATTTTTGGAACAGCCGGGAGAGGAGTTTTCCTGTATCAGCAGGATCGGGGATATTCACACCGATTTTGCAACGGGAGTGGAGCAGTTTGATGTGTTTATCGTACTTGACAGTACGAAGGAGCGTACCGGAGAAGCACAGAAGTACTTCGATGCGGCACATAAGAGGATCAATATCGACCATCATGTGAGTAACCCTGGAGATGGCGATTTGAATTTTCTGGATCCAAAGGCAAGCTCCGCAAGTGAGCTGGTGTACCGGGCCATTGAGGATAAGGAAGCGATGGATCCGTCCATTGCGAAAGCCCTGTACATCGGAATCATCCATGATACCGGGGTGTTCCAGTATTCCAACACCTCACCGGAAACCCTGCGGATTGCAGCAGATCTGATCTCTTATGGATTTGATTTTCCGACGCTCATTGATCAGACCTTCTATGAAAAGACCTATGTACAGAATCAGATTCTGGGACGTGCGCTGCTTGAAAGTATCCAGTTTATGGATGGCAGATGCATTGTCAGCATGGTCGATAAAAAGACCATGAGCTTTTATGAAGCAACACCACATGATCTGGAAGGAATTGTCAACCAGCTCCGCAATACAAAGGGCATTGAGTGTGCGATCTTTATGTATCAGACAAATACACTTGAGTATAAGGTAAGCCTGCGGTCCAATGGAAAGATTGATGTTGCCAAGATTGCCATGATGTTTGGTGGCGGCGGTCATGTACGTGCTGCAGGAGTTACCATGCAGGGTACATATCACGATATTATCAATAATCTGTCTGCACAGATTGAGAAACAGTTGTGTAACTAATTCTTGGAGAAGAACATGTATCACGGAATAATAAACGTATATAAAGAAGCGGGCTTTACCTCCCATGACGTGGTGGCGAAGCTGCGCGGAATCTGTAAGCAGAAAAAGATAGGACATACAGGAACCCTCGATCCGGATGCGGTGGGGGTTCTTCCTGTTTGTCTGGGAAGTGGAACGAAGCTGTGCGATATGCTGACCGGTGAGACCAAGGAATACATTGCCGGGTTCCGGCTTGGGATTGCGACCGATACACAGGATATTTCCGGAAAGATTCTGGAGGAAAAGGAAGTCCGTGTCTCTGCGGAGCAGGTAAAGGAGATGCTTTCACATTTTGTGGGAGAACTGCAGCAGGTTCCACCGATGTATTCTGCACTTAAGGTGGGCGGAAAAAAGCTTTATGAGCTGGCAAGAGAAGGAAAGGAAGTGGAGCGCAAGGCACGTCCCATTACCATTTATGAGCTGGAGCTGTTAAAGGCAGAGCATCCGGAATATGAAATCCGGGTTGTATGTTCAAAAGGAACCTATATCCGTACCCTGTGTCATGATATTGGACAGGCTCTTTCGTGCGGTGCGGTGATGACGAGCCTTGTCCGTTCCAGAGTCGGAGAATTCCGGCTGAAGGATGCGAAAACGTTGGATGAGCTTCAAGAACTTGCCGATCAGGGAAGATTGCAGGAAGCGGTCATTCCTGTAGAAGAAATGTTTCATACCCTTCCGGCAATTCAGGTATCCGAAGATGCACAGAAAGCACTGCTTAACGGGAACCAGTTGAAGCGATCGGAGGTTTTGGCTAAGGAAGAGGCGGGAATCATTGGAAAGATGCTGCAGGGGTTTCCTGTAGATCAGGGGGAATACCGGGTATACGGCATGGATAGCAGGTTTTGCGCCATTTACCGCTATGAAGGTGACAGGAGGCTTTTTACACCGGTAAAAATGTTTTTGGAAGGTCAGGATGGAAGCTATGCAGATCGTTAGTGACAAAACTGAATTTAAGCTCAAAGGAGCATCTGCAGTTGCCATTGGAAAGTTCGATGGGATTCATGCAGGACATTACCGTCTGATTGATGAGATCCTGAGGCAGAAAAAGAATGGCCTGCAGTCGGTGATTTTTACATTTTTTCCGTCAGCAACGGTTTATTTTGGCGGTGAGGATGCGAAGGAGCTGACAACAAGAGAAGAAAAGCGGGAGATCTTTGAACGGATGGGCATTGATGTTCTGGTAGAATTTCCCTTAAATCCGGAAACAGCGGCAACGGATCCTGTGGATTTTGTGAAGAAAATCCTGATAGAAATGATGAATATGAAATTTCTGGCGGCCGGAGAGGATGTCTCTTTTGGAAAAGGCGGAAAAGGAAATCGTGTATTGCTTGAAGAAATGGCAGAGGAAAATGATTTTACGGTAAAGATTATCGAGAAGATTTTCGATCATGGAAAAGAAATCAGCTCTACCTATGTCAGGGAAGAAATTCTGAAGGGAAATATGGAACTGGCATCCGAACTTCTTTCGCGGAATTATTCCATGGAAGGCATTGTCGAAAACGGAATGCACCTGGGACGTAAGATGGGATTCCCTACCGTGAATCTTTATCCTCCGAAGGAGAAGCTGATGCCGCCCTACGGAGTATATTATTCAGATGTTTTTTATGATGGCTGCATGTATCACGGAATCACCAATATCGGAGTGAAGCCTACCGTGCAGCAGACAAAGAGGGTTAATGCCGAAACCTATCTCTATGATTTTGACAGGGATATTTATGGAAAGAAGATCCGGTTAGAGCTGCTGAAATTCAAGCGCCCGGAACAGAAGTTCCAGGATCTTGCCGGCCTGCAGAAACAGCTTCGGCAGGACGTAGAGGATGGAAAGCACTGGTTTATGGGATAATCAGCCATGCCCATTCATAAGCTGCCGGATTGTACAGATTGGCTGACATCATTGACAGGTGTTACATTTACTGCTATAATGTGATCGTTGTAATAAATTTGTAACAAATACGTAATAAACGGGAATTTTTGGAGGTTTATTTTGAAACGATCAATTTTACAGGGCATCTGTCTTTCCGCATCTGTATTTTTATTATTGTCCATGGATGGACAGGCTGCGGAAACGGTTACGAAAGAAACACAGAGTGTTGCATCAGAAGAATTGATGACAGCAGGTGTCGAGAATCTTTTTATATCCACACTTTCGGTAGATGAATATAAGGCTCTTGCAGAGCAGGCAAAGGGTGCTATGTGGGGATACACGAATCTTGGGCTTTGCAACGTACAGGAGAATAACTTAAATATCCGTGAGACACCGGATGAGAGTGGCAGGCTTGTTGGCAAGCTTCCCAAAGATGCTGCCTGTGAGGTTTTGGAAAGTGAAGACGGATGGGCACATATCACCTCCGGCAAGGTAGAAGGATATGTGAAGGAAGAATATCTCCTGACCGGTTACAATGCGAAGAAGAAGGGCGAGGAACTGGCAAGTACAGTTGCGGTTGCTTCTTCGGACGGCTTAAATATCCGGGAACAGCCGGACACCGGGGCCGATGTCGTGACACAGGTTGCAGAAGGAGAAGAGCTTCAGGTTGCAGAATTGTATAACGATCAGTGGGTCAAGGTCTTTCTGGATGATGAAGAGGTTTTCGTTTCCAGGGATTATGTTGAGTTAAAGTCGGATTTACAGACAGCCATCACAATGACCGAACTGTTATACGGACAGGGTGTATCCGATGTCCGTGTGGATCTTTGCCAGTATGCAAAGCAGTTTCTCGGCAATCCTTATGTCTGGGGTGGTACAAGCCTGACAAGAGGCGCTGAC
>ERZ835051.3315-NODE-3315-length-12789-cov-4.394220_pt1 | contig 12789 bp, 13 predicted proteins | sample MGYA00519575_ERZ835051 | MGnify/ENA primary metagenome ERZ835051 (study PRJEB31850, sample SAMEA3708769) | human gut metagenome | biome: human gut; feature: human-associated habitat; material: faeces | place: China | collected 2014 ... | reverse complement strand
GTCTCCAGCTTCTTCTACTATATGTGGAATGCCTGGAGTATGGAAGAATGCAAGGTTGTGTATGGCGGCATGTACCTGCATTTCTGGAAAAAATGGAACGCGTTGGCCGACAAGTCCATCTATGGGGCGGCGGAGCGGTTCTACATGGAGCTTTCGGAAGACAACCGGAAACTGCTTGTCGGGCGTGCCGTCACGCTTTATGACGGCAGGGCTTTCAGAAAAGGACCGGATGATTCAGAAATCCTTGTATGCAAAAAATGCGGTTCAGTACAGTTGGAAGTCCAAGTCTGGATAAACGCCAACACGGATGAACGTATCAGCTATGTGTATGATGATAATGACGGACACTGGTGTGATGGCAAATGGTGTGAAGAATGTGTTGACCAGACCTTTTTCTGCACTAAGGCGGAATTCACACAAAAGATGCAGGATTGGTGGGAGTCGTGCGGTTTTGAGACAATGGAACAAATCACAGGGTTGAAAGTCTGTGACTATCCGCCTGCTGAAATTCCACAGGCATTCATTGATGCGGCAGGCCAATGGTGGAACAGTCAGGACTACGGGCATAAACGGAAAATTTATAACGGATATAACTCTAATAACGAATGACATGCAGACGGATATTATCAGCCTGATTTGCAGCTCATGCAGTTGCAACGACAATGAAGCACAGGAATACCTGGACGACGAACTCCGGCATCTTCGTGAGATGCAGGAGGCAAACGATTTGAGAGAAGACGACATCGGTATGGCGTGCAGCAGTCTTGGTCTTGACCTCGATTATCAGGAATATTTTATCAACCGCCTCGTAGGGGCATAAAAAGAAACACCATGACTTATTTTCAGAACATACGAAGTCTGGCGGACTTGAAGAAGGAGTACCGCCGGCTGGCATTAGAGCACCACCCGGACAAGGGCGGCGACACCGCCACCATGCAGAGGGTGAACATCGAGTTTGAAAAGCTGTACGGGATATGGAAAGACAGGCTGGATGTTTCCGCAAGCGCAAGCGGCTACGAACACGACTATTCGGGAGCGACGGCAAGGGAATACACGGAGTATGTCTATAACGAATACCGCTGGAAAGGCCGCAACTACAAAGGGCAACATGCCCCGGAGATTGTGGAGCTGACACGGACATGGCTGAAAGAGACCTATCCGAGATACAGGTTTTCCGTCAGACGCGAAAACTGCCATTCCATCCATGTCCGGCTTATGAAAGCGGATTTCGAGGCGTTCACCAAAGAATCCGGCAAGGTCCAGGACGAAATCAACCATTACAATATCGCTTCCGACAAATCCCTGACGGACAGGGCCAAAGAGGTGATGACGAATATCTGCGATTTCGTCATGTCGTACAACTTCGACGACAGCGATCCGATGACCGACTATTTCAATACCAATTTCTACCTGACATTGGGAATAGGCAGTTACAAGCAACCGTATAAGGTGGAGACACCCGAGCCGGATTGCAAGGGCAAGAACAGACCGGAAGTGTTCAAACATCCCGAAGGTGCCGCACACAAGGCTATCCGTCAGGCGTTGGGCACAGCCCGTTTCGATTTCATCGAACACAGGAGGCATTCCGGTGAGATGATACTCGGAGAAGACCATTACGGCTCACAGGGCGAACACTATTTCTGGCCGAAGGATTACTCCAGCGCGAAACTGGCGCAAAAACGGATTGACAAATTGGAAAAAGCCGGTATCCGATGCAGACTCACGGGATATAACGGCGGTTATGTAAGCGAATATATTATGTAAATAAAGAAAATATAAATCATTGATTAACAAATAGTATATTCATTTTTCACAGGATTACTTTTTACATAATATTCCTAACTTATTAGGTAAAATCATAGCATTATTTCCTAATAAGAGATATATTGAAGCTCCATCAAATCAAATAGATGGAGTTTCAATTAATATCAAACAATAAATAATGTTTTATGGAAGAAAGTAATTTTTATGATTTAAGGAAACAAGTTGTCCAGCAACTGCGTGAAAGGCATTATGCACCTTTAACTATTTGTGCATTTAAGAGTAGTTATAATAAACTGGAATGTTATATGCTGGAAAATAAAATTGAAATCTATTCTGCTCGTGTAGGAGAAGATTTTTTGAAAACTCGTCACAAAGGTATGGCATACGCCCAACTGTCTGATTTTGAGAAGAACATGGTTAGACATATAAAAATAATGAATGAAGTTCTGCATACAGGAATTATCATTGGAAAACCAACTCCGCGAAGTCCCATGTTTGAATTCAAAGGAGATTTAGGCATACAATTCAATGAATTTATTTGTCATGAAAGGAGAATTAAAAGCCCTCTAACAGTGAGCAAACATCACTTGTATTTGAGAGACTTGTATGATTTTCTAAAAGAAAACAACAAACTGGTTAAAGAGTTTGGTATTCCCGATTGCTTGTTATTTTTACGTGAATTGAAGCGAAAGAAACGTCCTTGGCATCACGTCGTCTCTTCTGTAAGAGCCTTTGTCAGATACTCTTGTGAGCGTAATTTATTAGCAGATTGCAATTTTTCCCGCTGGGATAGGATTTTATGCCTTCATCGTCCCAAAAATCCTCAATTACCATCATATTATAGCAGGGAGGAAATAAAAAAAATGCTGGACGCAATAGACAGATCTTGTCCTAAAGGAAAACGCGACTATGCAATGCTTCTACTTGCAGCACGTTATGGACTCCGCGCTTCGGATATAGTAGGAATTACATATGCCAATTTTGAATGGGAGTTCAATCGTTTGTCCCTTGTGCAGGCAAAGACGGGGAAGCCTGTTTCATTTCCATTATCAGAGGAAATAGGAAGTGCTATTATTGATTATATCAAGTTCGGAAGACCTGATATTGACAGTCCGCATGTTTTTTTGGAACATATGGCTCCATATCAAAGGATTTCCCCCCAGGCATTGAGCAGGATTGTCTCAGAGTGGATGTTGGCTGCCAGGATAGATATATCAACACGTAAACATGGTCCTCATTCTTTACGTCATAGTCTTGCTATTAATTTGTTTGAGAATGGTGAATCCCCAAGCGTTATTTCTGAAATTCTCGGACATTCCAATTTATTAACCACCATGAGTTATGTAAAAGTTGATTTGAAGCATCTAAGACAATGCGCACTTGAAGTACCTCAAATTCCTGAAATATTTTACTTAGAAATATATGAGAAAGAGAACTGGTAAATTATATAGTGTATTCTCTGGGTTAATTACCCAATATATAGAATACAAGAATAATATAGGTTGCAAAACGACTGTAATGGAATGTTTGTTAAAGCGCTTTGACAAGTTTGCCAATGATAGAAACGAGAAGGTCCTTGGGATTTCCAAAGATTTGGCAGATGCTTGGTGCTGTAAATTCCCTGGAGAATCTGAAGATAACCGCTATTATAGGATTATCATTCTTCGAGGATTCTCTTCTTTCCTGCAAACAATTGGATATGATTCATATATTCCAATATTACCCAAACATCAATCAAATTTTGTCCCCTACATTTACACACCTGACGAAATGGAAAGAATCTTCAAGGAGTGCGACAGAATAAATGCTTATCACCACGTAATCAATTCAGCTCGATTTTCCATACCATGCCTAATCCGTCTGCTGTACGGTACAGGAATCCGTATAGGTGAGGCTATAAAATTGAAACACTGTGATATTGATTTCAAAAATGAATGCTTATTACTTAGAGAATGTAAGAATGGGAAAGACAGATATGTCCCTCTTTCTCCTTCCTTAGCACTAATATGCCGTGATTATGTAACTAAAAAACAGAAATTTGGGCTTAGTATTAATCCAGAGAACTATTTTTTTGTAAAATGTAATGATACTTCAATTTCATCAAAAACTATTTCAAACATTTTCAATCATATTTTAGAACGTGCCGCCATCGTACGAAATGAAAATCGAAAAGGACCTCGTCTGCATGACCTTCGACATACATTCTGTGTAAATTCATTTGTGCAATTATGTGAATCAGGGAAAGATATACATAATGTGATGCTGATACTAATGACGTATATGGGACATCAATCCATTGCCGCTACAAATAAATATGTCAGAATAGTGGAGACCATGTTTCCTGAAATTGTAAGACAAGTAGATATGACTCACAATCATATTTTTCCAAACATGGATGAAATGACAGATTAATTATGTATTAAAATTTTAGTGTATGACAGATTTTGGAAAATATCTCACAGATTATTTAAACCGTTACCTCACAATGGAATGTGGCTGTTCCTATCAAACGGTAAAACAGTATAGTGCAACATTCATGCTTTTTATACAATACATGTATAAGATTGAATTAATAGCACCGGAAAAACTATTCCTCAAAGAAATTACAAAAGAAAGAGTTTTAGGATTTTTGCATTGGCTGGAAGAAACGAGAAAATGCTCAATATCAACAAGAAATAATCGTTTAAGTGCTCTACGGTCTTTTTTCAAATATCTTCAATATCGGGAAGTTAAGGGCATGGCTTATTGGCAAGCTATATTGAGTATCAAACAGAAAAGAACACCTTTTAAGGAAATGTCTTATCTGACTACGGAAGGAGTACAGGCATTACTTGAACAACCGGATTTATCAACTCGTAAAGGGCGTAGAGACTTTATTCTTATGGGGCTATTGTATGATAGCGGTGCAAGAGTTCAAGAGATTATAAACCTAACCCCAGAAAATATAAGATTAGGAGAAACTACTACTGTAAAATTACATGGGAAAGGCAATAAAATTAGAGTAGTTCCTCTTTCTACTAATCAAGTGAAAAATTTAAGGTTGTATATGGAAGAGAACAATCTTTTTGCTTCACAATATAGATGCCATCCGTTATTTCCTAATCCAAAAGGAGAAAGGTTGACGAGAATGGCCGTATTAGATATTGTGAAAAGACATGCTAAAAATGCGAGGAAACAATATTTGGAATTGATACCAAGTAATATATCCTGTCACACTTTCCGGCACTCCAAAGCCATGCATATGTTGGAAGTGGGTATAAATCTCGTCTATATTCGTGACTTTCTTGGACATGCTTCTACAACAACAACGGAAATATATGCTAGGGCAAGTGAAAAATTAAAAGAACAGGCATTGGAAAAACTGGCTCCTGGTATTATTCAGGAAAGTAAAACTGCATGGCAAAAAGATGGAGATTTAATGGAATTCTTAAAAGCTCTGCAAGTAAAATATAAATAAAATAACAAGTAGAGTGAAGAGTAGTAAATAGAAGAACCACTCTTCACTCATTTGAATACAATGCAAACATTCTTATTTACAATTACGTAATAATCAGTTATCTAGCAACATCTTCTATGCGCGTTTGTTTGCATAACCATCTTATGTAGATTTATATAATCTTTCTTTTTTACGATATATTGGAATTATTCTATGCAAATCCAAACTGCTATTGAAATCTTCTGGTTCAGGCACAGTTGTTATTTTCGTGGAATAAGGCTACAATTTATTCGGAAAAGAGCGTTTTGAAAAATAAAAATCAGTAATTTTGCTTTCGGTTAAGTTTGCAGCAAAATATTTCCCCACTCATATTTTTATATTAGTAGGCTACAAATTATTAAGCGAGCGACACTATGTGACAAGTTTATATAAAATATCGATATGTTAATAAAATCAGTAACACTTAAAAACTTTCGTGGCTATAGAAGTGAGACTACAGTTCTTTTCTCCAATCTAACAACTTTTGTTGGTCGTAACGATATTGGAAAATCTACAATTCTGGAAGCCTTAGACATTTTCTTTAATGAAGGAAAGGGATGTATTTCCCTAGATAAGGAAGATATAAATAAACGTGCTTCTAGTGAAGGTGACGATGAAATAATAATTGCTGTAGAATTTTTCAAATTACCAGATAGTTTAGTTATAGATGATAGCAATAGAACTACACTTGCAGCTGAATATCTTTTAACAGAATCTAATACTCTAAAAATAGTGAAAAGGTATCCAAAAGCTGGAAGGGAAAAAGTTTATATTCGAGCTAAACATCCGACCAATGCAGTTTGTTGCGATTTGTTAAGCAAGAAAATTACTGATCTTAAAACAATATTAAATCGAGAGAACATAGAATGTGAAGATCAGACTAGAAAGGCTGTAATACGCACAGCAATATGGAACCATTTTGCAGATAATCTCAATTTAGAAGAAAAGGAAATTGATGTAACGAAAGAAGACGGAAAGACGATTTGGGAAAGTTTGAAGAAGTTTCTTCCTGTATATTCACTCTTTCAAGCTGATCGTAGTAATAATGACCATGATAAAGAAATACAGGATCCTTTAAAAGAGGCTGTAAAATCGATACTAAAAGAGGAAAATGTAGCCCAAATGTGTCAGCAAATAGCAGAACATGTTACAACTAAACTACAAGAAGTCTCAAATCATACGTTAGATAAAATACGAGAAATGAATCCAGAGCTAGCAAATAGTCTTAGCCCTAATATACCGTCTTTCACTGATTTAAAATGGTCTGATTTATTCAAAAATGTATCTATTGCAGGAGATAATGACATTCCTATCAATAAGCGTGGTAGCGGTGTAAAACGTTTAATACTTTTGAACTTTTTTAGAGCTGAAGCCGAAAGAATGCAAAGTAATACAGAATCAGATGGTCTAATATACGCTATTGAAGAACCTGAAACTTCTCAGCATGTTGCACACCAAAAGATTCTGATGAAAGCTTTAATAGATTTAGCCAACAATGAGAATGTACAAGTTGTATTGACAACCCATAGTTCTTATGTTGTAAAACAACTAAAGTTTGATAACATTCGATTGGTAAAAGAAAAAGAAGAAGACAGAGAGGAAAGAGTAGTTCAGGCTATTGAACCATCTCAGTTGCCATATCCGTCTTTAAATGAAATAAATTTCACGTCTTTTGGAGAAGTGACAGAAGAGTATCATGATGAGCTATATAGTTATCTTTATTCGAACAAAACAGATGGAATAAAATGGATTGAAGAATATAAAAATGGCAAAACAACAGTCGACTATATTAGGGAGTTACCAAATGGTACAACTAAGACAGAGCAAAAAACTTTAACAGAAAAAATTCGCCATCAGATTCATCATCCAGAGAATTGTCATAATGAGCCTTATACAGAAACTGAAATTCGCCAGTCAATTGAAGATATGAGAGCCTTTATTATGAGGAAATGAGTATAAATGGCAGCTCTTTTACATCTCGCTGCCGAAGATGTGCATTTATCGTCTCGGACGACGACGACAATACGGTGAAACGTATTCCCACTTCCCATAGCGAAACCGATAATAATCGGACACAGATACTGGTTTGTAAATGCAATTGCACATTATCCGCATATCAAACACCTCCTTTCATTTATTTAACCTTATAAATAAAGATAGGATCTGTGTCTGCTATTTGGAATATGCTGTGCAAATGTACAATAAATGTTTATGATAAACAAGTCAGATAAAATCTTTCGACTTTGCACCATTGAATTAATATATTCAATACCTTTATGTTGTGGATGATTTAAAATGTTTTCTCTTTAATGATTTTATCCTATGTAACAATTATGTAAAGAAAATAACAGCTATTATAAATTACAATATTGATATATAGGCACTTACATACAATGGTTTTACATAATAAAATCGCTTACATAACCGACATTATATGAAAGGACTGCGACCAATAAGGAATCACGCCCCAGATAACTGAACAGGCGGCATAGCTTACGGAGGTCTTCCCTCAGAATGGAGTCTCCCTGCGCTTTGGAGATGCTGTTGGTAAACCTCTCCCCGGGAAGAACCTTGTGACCCCACCCGACATAAGGCCAATGCTTTTTCTCTCCATGCCAGCCCTCGAATCGCTTGACACACTCGACCGCAAGACTGAACCTGTCCGGACTTGCCTTTACCGGATTCTCCGCCCTTGAAGGCATACCCGGAAAAAAGACCGCAGCGGAAAACGCCGCAAACCATATTGCTTTTAACTTCATCATAGGCAGGACCGGCTTATTGTCCGACAACTGTAACCGATAACTCCTTGCCTCCGGAAGTCGTGGCCGTATCCCTGTCCTCTGTCTCGTTGTTGAAACTGAAACTCAGCTGGAAGAGCTGTGCCGGCTCGCTGTTGTCCTCGAAATAGATGTCTATCGCCTGCTGGTCCTCACATTCCGAAGTATAATACAGGCGGAACACCTCTCTATCCAAAGGATAACGGTCATTGGGCAGCAGCACCATCCCGTCGTCCATGCGGAGCGTGCCCTTGCCGTCCGGCTGGAAATAGCGGATGGTATAGCGGGCATCGGAAAACCGTCCTTCACGTTTGAGTTCACACCGTATTTCCACCGTCTCGCCTTTCACAATACGTGTGGGGACAGGCATATTCTCCACCTTGAACGGATAGGACTGCTGTACATCCATTTCATCATTGCAGGCGGACAACAGACAAGCCGCCAGCCCCATGAACAGGACCGCCATCATTCCGGCCAATCCTCTTTTTTTATTCAATGCATTCATATTCAATCAGATTTTAATACGTTATACTTAATTCTATTTTTACAGAAACTTGTTCTGCAGGTATTCGTTCAGATCCTTGTATCCTTTGTACAAAGAGGAACAGTCCACTATTTTATCCGCGTAGCGTTTGCGGAGAGCCTCCAGCGTGCGCCGTCCGGCTTCGTCCCGGTCCAGGTAACAGTTGACTCTCTCATACCTGTCAAGAACGGGGAACGAGCGTTCCAGCAATGCCACCGAGTTCAGTACGAGATAGTCGTCGCCACATCCCAATTCGAGTTGCATCCACGAGAGGCAGTCGATAAACCCCTCGAAGAGATTGCAAGTATCCGAACCGTTGTCCATCAGCGAAATGTCTTTCGGGGAGAGACTGGCCTTAAAAAAGCGGTTGCGCACCTCGTATCCACCGCTGACATTCCTGAAACCGATGGCGAAATACCGCTTCCCGTACAAGGTGTACCTGATCTCCTTGCAGTTTGGCATAGCCACATCACCGCTAATGCCACGTTCCGCCAGATAACGGAGCAGGACTCTGTTGTGCAGCGGTCCGGACTGTACCTTCGTGAAACTTTCCTGCCTATGGGAATCCTCCCTGTCATTTTCCCCGGAGCGGAAAACGGTCTTGTGTTCGGGAGCAAGACCTCCCCATATCTCTGTGATGAACCTGGCCTGCGCCTTGAAATCCCCGCTACCGATAAACTCCCCGGCAAGGGTGAATATGTCGCCTCCCTGTCCGGTACCGAAGTCATGCCATATATCTTTACGGACATTCACCTGGAACGAGGCGGTACGCTCCTCCCGGTACGGGGCCAGATACCAGTATTCGTCACCCCGTCTTCTTGCCGGTTCATATCCCATCCTTGCCAGAAAACCGGCGATAGGAATGTCTCTTATCTCTTCTATAGTCATAAGTGATACGGTTTTAATGGATAATGAATTTGACACCCAGACCGAACTGTGTCGTGAACAGGTCCAGCGAGCTTCCCCACAACGCACGCTCCCGGATACCGGCAAGAAGGACGATGCGGTCTGTCAGATACGCCTCAAACTCCAGAGTTATCGCTCCGCCATAGACAAACGCATCCTTGACCAGCAGCCTCGAACCGTCATACAGCATCCTCTCACCCCAGTTCACGGTCTCATAGCCGGCCAGTGCGGAACCGCCGACCGAGAGGAAGAACGTCTTTGTCGGATCCGACAGGAATTTCAAGAAATAGCCGCCTTCTGCCGTGAACTGCGCACGGGGTACACTCGCATCCCGATACCCGTAGTTCTTTATCAGATACTCGGCGCCTATGACCCAGCGGTTGGCTTTTTTGGTGTATCCGGAAACGGCAAATCCGGCATAATGATTCAAGGGGGATTTCGAGCCGTTCGCAAATCCTCCGCGCAGTTCCACGCCCTTCATCCCGGGCAGGTACCGCTGGGCGTGCGCCCGCCCTGAAAACAGGGCAAGCGACACGACTGTAACAAAAAGGAACAGATACTTCTTCATGGCTACTTCACTTTAAGTTCGTTGATAACCCCGGCTCTCACGATGTCCTCACTTTCCACGGTGAAGGTCTGGTGTCTGCCACCGCCTTTCTCGTGCATCTCCACCATCAGCACCTTGTCCGAGGGGATGGTGAATTTGTCGAAGACGAAAACGGTGCGCCCGTCCTTTTTCCCCGCGACGGACGTTACATAGTCGTAAGCACGCAGTGGGAATATCACCTGTTCCTGAATGGCGGTACGTTTCATCAGCTTCTTGTCCACAATTTTAAAAGTCACGAAATCCACCTCATAAGGCACGTTGGAGCGGTTCTTTATCTGTGTATGAAAATAAAGCAGGCCGTTGTGCGTATAGAGTCCGCGGAGCAGGTACTGGATGCCGAACGCCTTGCACCCGATATGCTTGATGTGCCGTCTGTTGTCCTTGTGGATGGACTTCGAGATAAGGTGTACCAATTTAGGCGATTCACAGCCCAATTCCTTCAGGTAGATGTCAAGGGCGTTGTTGGGGCGGTTCACCTCACTTCCGTCATGAATGAAATCCTTCATCTCGATATTCAGCAGCAGCGGCTCTTCCGCATACTTCACATTGAAGGTGTAAAAACTTCCGCTTTCGGTTATCACGGACATGTTGGTCTCCTCACGGAAGTCCTTCACGGTGGTCTTTACACGGATGACATTCTCCGCACCGTCCGCCTTGCCTGCAATGAGGTTCGGAGAACCGAGATCCACATAACGCACCGATGACGGGAAAATGATGTGCGTGGTCTTTCCATAGGTCACTTCCAGCCCGTATGGAGGTATCATCCTGTTAAAGGTGAGTTTACGGGTCAAACCGTGATAGAGGTCCCCATCTTCTTCTTTTTGAGGATACACCTCCTTGACCGGTGTGATTTCATTGTTTACCGCCGCTACGCTGTCGGCTTCATTTTGGGCGAAAGCGCCCACAGTGCCCCATGCAAGGGCAAGCATTACAAAAAACTTTTTCATGTCGATTGAATTTTAATGGGTTGTTATTGATTGTTGTCTTGATAAAGCATCAGGGTATAGCCGGATTTGAGATATACCTTCTCTTCACGCAGCTTCCGGGAAATGTACTGCGAGACACCTTGTATGGCACCCTTACCGAGCTCGGAAAGCAGCTGGTCGCCTGCCGACTGGTTGGTGATGGAGATGCTCGTGCCGAGATTCTGCCCCAGATTGGCGGCAACCTCCCTGACGGCGTTAGCCTCCATTGACCCCGGAATGAAGATGCCGCCCTGTCCGTCATTGTCATACACGGCAAGTTCCACGGGGATGATGGTGCCACCATATTCCATCTGAAGGATATTGACGTGAAGCCTTTCGCCCTGTATGCGTCCTTCTCCGGTGAGCAGGGAGTTTTTGGGCAGGATATGCCTCCCTACACGCGTCGGCTCCAGCAGTCTCATCCTCACTCCCTGACCACTGGTCACGGTCTGGTCTCCATGAATGCAGGCCCGGATGGTATTCTTCACGTTTCTCTCTTCATTATTACCGATTGGCGTGTGGAATCTTTCCGGTTGTGCCATTCCCGTAAGCTGTATAGAATCACTGACAGGCTGCGGCAACGATGATACCACCGGTGTGGAAACCAGCCCCACGGGAACGGCTTTCGCCTTTCCATTCCGCCCGGAACTTTCATTATCGGAACGGCTGTCCGTATTCACACCGCCATTGCCCGGCATATACCTGGCCGCAAGCTCATAGGATTTTTCCAGGAGAGCTACCTGCTCCTCGTAACCCGGCTGCGCGTTCTGTGCGGCGACCGCCTGCTTGAGTTGTTCCACCTCGGCTTTCAACGCCTCCTTCTCCGGATCTTCCTGCGGTGACTCGTAAAAGTTGCCGAGCGTCCTGTTGATGTCATTGTAGGCGGAGACGGATGAAGAACAGGCTTCATTCCCTCTGTCACCTTCACGTGGACTGCCATCCTTGGCATCCGTATCCGGCGACAGTTCCACGACAGCTCCGGAGTTTTCATCCGCAACACCTGAAAAGTCTCCCAGCGTACGCATTTTTTCCGCCTGTTTGCGCTTCATGTCCGCCTGCTCGTAGGCGGTGATCTTGTCTCCCTCTATGCCCGCTCCCTTCGGGTCGGGCAGTTCTGTGTTGAAGCCCGCATTTTTTTCCTCTTTCTTTCTGTCTTCTTCGGACGGTGCGAAAATGAGCCACATCGCCCCGAGGAACAGGAGGAACATCCCGGCAAAAACCAGGTATTTCCTGATTTCCAGCCTCTGTTTCAATTTATTAACATCATTACTCATTTTCTTTCTGATTGAATCGGTTAAAAAACTCTTCCATTTCCTGCACCCTTTTATCCGGGAGTGTATCGGCAGGAACGATATCCGGAATTTCCAGCGGGGGTATCTCAATGACTTCCCGCCGCACATCCTCCCGTCCGATGTCATGGATGGCACGGAAAATCATATAGAAATTTCCGATGGCAAGCAGGACGGCCAGCACGACAATTGTCAGCACTCTCTTTTCCGGGCTCAGCCCGGCACACAGCTTCCGCAGCTTTTCTTCCACGGATTCCTTGATTTTTACAAACATCTTTTTCATACATTCTGAATTTTAACGGTCATACACTCTTATATCCCTGTTCTCCACCACACGGAAGGCTTCGAGGATGAAGCCGTGCGGATTATTGTCGCTGCGGGTGGAGTTCAGCAGCCTGCCACGCGTGACGAGGCTGCGCTCGGTCACGCTCTTCTCCCTGATAATGGAGAGTTTCGCATAGGTCACGACCTCATACGGATAGG
>ERZ835051.3313-NODE-3313-length-12792-cov-3.428280_pt1 | contig 12792 bp, 25 predicted proteins | sample MGYA00519575_ERZ835051 | MGnify/ENA primary metagenome ERZ835051 (study PRJEB31850, sample SAMEA3708769) | human gut metagenome | biome: human gut; feature: human-associated habitat; material: faeces | place: China | collected 2014 ... | reverse complement strand
TTTTTTCTTTACCGGAAATATCTGCTTCCGCAAGAGCAATCTTTTTAAGTTCCTTCAAAACCGTGTCAGCATTAATTCCTGTACGCTCAGACTGCTTTTTTCTAAGTTCTTCTAAATACGCCAAAACGTTATTTTTCGTAATAAGCTGACGTCCTATTTCAGCATTTTTATACCCTGCTCGAGTAGCTGCTTGCGTTGCGTTTAAGTCAATGAGGTACTCCTCACAAAAACGCTTTTGTTTTTCGGTTAGTTTTGTTTGTTTCGGCATTACCTCACCGTCCTTTCGTTTGGGTATAAGAAAAGCACCTCCGAGAGATGCTTATAATTATCTTCTTGTATTAGGACCCAACGCTTCTTTTTTGACGTTGTGTTCCTGATTCTGATTAATATTTTTCTTGGTTTCCTTTGCTTCTGAATTAGACTTAATTTCTTTTTCAATCACATTTATCACCTCAAAAAATAGTTTGTATCTTATCTTCAAAAATATACAAATTATTGGCGCAGTCTGCCGGAGTTGCACCGACCGAAACTACTGACTGCATAACAGCCGTCTAAGTTTCAACGGCTGTAAATCAAGGAATAAAACAATGTAGAAGAGAGGTAGAAACGGGCGGTGCTGCTTTCGCCCTGTTTCTATAGATTAATAATATCATATTTATTATTGTAAGTCAAGGTAATTCATTGTAATTTATTGTAATTTAAAAATTATTACCGTGAATTTCAATGAAATCTTTAATAGCTTGGTCATGATTATTATAAACGCTTTTTATTTCAGTATATTTGGAATGTTCAAATATTTCTTTAAATGATTTGTGTAAAATATATCGATCTGTTAATAATAAACAACTTTTAGGATATTTCAATTCAAGTTGATTAATTTTTTTTCTAATATCAATTTTAATTGCTAACAATCTTTCCTTTTCAGTTAGTACATCTTGCTGTAGTTTATTAATTTTATCTATGTAGTTACACAATTTAAGTTCTGTACCATTTTCGTTTTTACCATTTTCAGTACCATCTGACATTGTAACCTTGCAATCTCTTATCTCATCATAATTCATTTCAATTTCTTCTTCTTTTTGCTTAATTCTATTCAATAATATATCAGTCAGCATTAGATATTCCTTAGCAGTCAAACTTGTCCCTCCTCTCAACCACGAAATCAATTTGATTCAAATTCTTATCCCGTATGTACTGTTCTGCCTTAACTGCGTTGTCAAAAATCCTATAATTATCCTTGATGTCACAAACTATATGTCCGTTGTATTTGTCATAGATTACATACGTTTGTGCTGACATTTTAATTCTCCTTTGTTTTAAAATACCCATGGAACCTTATCATTTCTTCGTGTAGCTTTTTAGCTTCGGTAACATTAACATTTGGCTTTTTCGCAAGTTTAGATTTTCTTAGCTGCTGCATAAATGGCAGTGATTCCGGCAGCACCTGATTCATGCTCAGACCTATTTCTTTCAATTCCCGTTCCGCCATACAGTCAAACACGTCATCAATAGTGTGCTGATGATATTCGTCCATGGTTTCATTTAGCGTTTTTATAAAATCCTCCATGCGCTTTTGTTTCCAGCCTGTATGCCTTGATACAGCTATCAAAAAAACTAGCCCATTTGCGTTTATGCACCTGTCTATTTCGGGCATAGCCTCCCCACATAGCCATCCTATTTCCTTTTTGGAATACGTTCTTACTCTTGATTTCACTTTAATCCTCCTTTAGGTGGATCGGCAATATTAATCCGATTAATTTATTGCTATCTTTTTCAAAGACAAAAACTCTCCGTTCGTCTCCTTTGTAACTTACCCCGGTACCGAAAAATTTTATGTATTTATCGTTTACATATACGGATTTTCCGGAATCAGACTGCAACTCTCTTATTATTATTTTCGGGGTTATATATCTGCAATCGCAAGTCAGCTTTAACTCTGGCACTTTGTCCATACCGTCTAAAACTCTTTTTGACAAGCCTCCAAATCGACTTACATCAAGCATGAGATCCTCCTGCGGTATCACGACCGCCGCAAATCCGTCTGCCGTTAATAATACCCTGCCGTCGTCTAATCTTAACACCCCTGCATGGTCACTCGTCAGTGCCTGCTGCTGACATTTTATAAAAATATTATTTTCCATTTTCAAATACCTCCATATTTCAATTCTACGCCTGTTTTTAGGCGTTTTGATTTTAACCCTGTAAATTTATTATAACACATTCAAAATTGATTACATCGCATTCTAGACGGTGTTTTGGGGCATGTATGATAACAATTCTCACACTTCGGCATTTTGATCCTCCTGTTTATACAAAAAATCTTCAAATTTACAGGTACATTCTGCACACAATTCTAAATGCCAATCGCTATATGAATACCCGTCAGGATTACCGTTAAGTATTTTTCGCATAAAAATTTTTCTGAATCGTAACCCCTTTATCCGTGCTGTCCACCCACGATATTCTATATATTTTCCACACCTATCACAAATTCCAATAGTTTTAATTGCCATTTTTAGCCTCCCATTTCATGCCTATCTCCAACAGCAAACGGATTTGGACGATATGATAATTCAAGTTTTAAAGCATCCACTCGCTTTTTCAATCGCTTGTTTTCCGTTTTCATTTTAGCTACTGGGCATTTGTCATTTTCGCATTTGATACCCTTGATGTAATCCTCGCAAATTGCACATGGTTCATTTTTATTTGCCATTTTCAGTCCTCCTGTTCCAATTCTCAATGGCTTTCTCAATCGAATCAAATGTTGCAGTCCAACCATTTATTAATTCTGTCCCACATTCAAGTGATACCCCCATCATAACGCCGCAATCACATTTCACCATGTATTTATTAAAATCATCTACACCAACCGTTGCTTTACCACCGCAAAACGGACACGGTTTTAATTTTTTCATTCATCTTCTTCTCCTTTCATCAATTCGGGATTGTCAAGCGATTTCCATCTGAACCGACTGTCATTTGTCTGTATGTAACCTTTGTCCTCAAGGTCAAACCTCTTTTCATAATCGTGGACGGTACGAAAATCCAGCTTAAAGGTCATAGGCGAATCCTTGTCCCACTTTAAAAGCAATTTCCAGTAATCAGGATAATTTTTTCTCAGCAGCCGAAGTTGGTTAACGCCTTGATTATGACAGAACCAACATCCTCCACGACCTGACGTACTGTAAATCGGTGATAACAAGTCATTTTCTTCACACCATTTCCAGCAGTCCGATTCAGTCCAATTTGCAAGGGCAAGCGGTGAAATTTTCCTTGTTTTATTATTCAACCGTGCAAGGCGTTCAGGTTCATCAGCGGCGATACCGATATACGAAACAGCATTTTTGTTGATTTTCTTCAATGCTGCTATTTTTAACTTGTCGTTGCACCATGCGCCTTTCATACATGGAAATCCATAGATTCTGCCAATATGCTTTCCTGTTTTGTATTTACGGTAAAAAATATCTTCATAAGTTACACCTGCACTGACATGTTCAACAGTTATTCCAAAGCGTTCTTTTATGATTTTGTCGGCTTTTTCTTTAAACTCTATCATCGGCGGCAGGTCAGCCGGAATAGTATCTGTCGCCCATATTTCAGCGTGAATTATGCGGTCAAGCGGCAAATCCAACTTCTTTATCGCACCTAGACACGCAAGACTGTCCTTGCCATAACTCAGCGACAATATGTGTTCCATAATTCTATCCCCCTGAATAATATTTCTCTATTCATCTTTCAATACCTCCTCAACCTTATCGGCGTATTTCCATTTACATATGCCTGTTTCTTCACAAACAAAACTACAATCATTACACGAATCACATTCCATTGTTCATACAAACTTGATATAATTCTTTCAGTTTCGTTCATGGATTCCTCCTTTTATTTTTTTCTTCTGCCTTTTGGAAAAACTTTCATCATCAATCATTTTCCCAATTGCATCAGCCATGAAATTAAACATTGCCGTAATATCGTCTGATTTTTCAATTTTTGTTAAATCTTCGTGGGCTGATTTAATATTTTGGGCAATCAATAATCTATCCTGAATATACGCCAAACGTTCATCAACATAGTTTTCCAATTCAGCATAATTTTTTTCATCTTCGGATATTGCCTGTTCTTTTGTGATTTTCTCGTCTTTCAACCTGCCGTATAACTGTAACAATTTATCAAAATATTTATACTGTGCCGGTTCAAAGTCATCAATATTAAAACTGCCATTACCATTTATGTAATCCCATGCCTTTGATTTATTCAGTTTAAATTCATCAGTATCTTTTAACCCTGATATCGTAATACTCTTCATGTTTCCTCCTTTTTAAAACGGCGGTTCGCTTATTTCTAGCGATGCCATATTTTTAAAACAGCCATAAACCTTATTAGCATCATCATTATCACATACAATACGCTTGCTTTTTTCACTATACATAACTTTAACTCTATCTTTTTTTAACAGTTTTCGCCCTGTCAGTCGATTTTTTGTTATGCCAATCAATGATTGATACATTTCTTTGTCTGCGTCTGTATTACTCGAATATGTCATAACAACGTCAACCGCATTGGTAATATCGCCTGATCCGCTTACCGAATCGTTATCTAATTCATCTTTGTTTGATTCTTTTCTCGGGTGGGCAATAATAATAACCGCAATATTCAGTTTAATAGCCAATGACTTGACCTTTTTTACAAATTCACTTTGTGCCCTATATAAATCACTGGCAGGTTCAACATCAATAGCGGTCATTAAATTATCAATTAACACTAAATTGATACCATACCTACACACTGCCTGTTGCATTGCACCCAGTAACGTTATATCCTCTCCGGCAGCGTTTTTTCTGCCATCAACAGCTAATTCATCTAGAATTACATTGTTATCGAAAATATACGCCTTTTCCGCATACCATTCGTTAATTCTTTCAACGGTTTTATCACTTAGCCAGTAATCATATTCGCCATATTCATTTTTACTCATTTCAATGTTCTGACTTCCGGCTATTTGTAAATCTATCCAGTTTTTAAAATGATAATCGGGTAACTCTCCCGAATACGCAAACACTGAATAGCCCTGGTCTATGGCATTTGCAAAAATCTGTGATGCCAATGTGCTTTTACCTTCACCTCTCTTACCAGTAATCAATATAACTTGTCCTAAGTACATGCCTCCTATTGCCTTGTCAACGTCATATATTCCTGTTTTAATATGCTCCATTTTTGACAGGTCGGCTTTTTTGACGCTTGAAAGCGGCTTAACTGCTCTGACTGGTTTTATTTCCGCATTTTCTATGCAATGCCTGACAGCTCGTTTCCCATATTTTCTGAGTATATCATTAGCATCTTTTTCACCCAGATAATCAACCTGACGTACCACCCTGATTTTTTTTAATGGAAATCTGCTTACAATATCATCAACCAATGTGATTTTATTTTTTTCACAATCACCAAAAATCACAATTTCATCAAATCTATCTAACCAATCATAGCAATTACTGATCCACGTAAATCCAGTAGCTCCATTCGGCACAGATACAGAATTATCAAAACCACATTCAGCAACCGTCAAAGAATCAATTTGCCCCTCGGTAATTATCAGACGTTTAAAATCTTTGCACTGCATCATACCAAACAAAATTGGCATGGTATCCGCTTCGAACCATTCTTTATTTTTGTCCCTGCTTTTCACAAAATCCATTTTTCGGTACTTTGCAGATACCATAACACCATTTTCATCAAAAAACGGAAAAACAAGAATTTTAGAATTATTCTTCTGAACCGTCAATCTATACCGCTTTGAAATTTCCTCACTGATTCCACGGCTTTTCATATACTCAACGGCTTCATTTCTGGTTTCAATTTTAACCTGCTGTAGCCGCCTGTATTTTCGTTTAGCAGATCCGTTTTCAATGGGATAATCAAAATCTCTTGCCATCTCAACAAAATGTCCTGTTTTATTACAGCTTGCCCGAAAGCATTTAAATGCTCCAGTTTCCAGGTTTACCGAAAATGTTTCCTTGTCATGCCCGCCGCCGTTACAGTAGGGACAGAATTTGAAAAACAATTCATTACCTTTTTCAACTGTTTCATGTCCAAACGCATTTGCAAATGCAATTACATCTCCCGACCTGAATTCATAACTCAATTTTCTGCCCCCTTAAAAATCTGTATGACCTCCTCCACGTCCCAGTCCAGATTTTTTTGCTCCGGAAGGAGCGTCTATATTTATTTCTTCATTATTTATTAGTGTATTATAATTATTTGTTTGTGTCCCGTTGATGTCCGCTTGAAAATTTTTTGATGTCCTTGACCTGAATTTTTGATGTCCTTTTGTGTTTTTAAAATTCTGGTAAACGTCGTAATTTAGCACCTTTACGACTGTTTTTTTGTTGTCCGTTTTATGCGATATCATTTGATTAGTCGTGAGAAGGTTTAAGAATAATTTGGTTTTATGCCTGCTCCATCCCCATGCATCCGATAATTTGGCAATACTTGTAATAATTTCTCCACGTTTTACCTCGATTATTTGATTACCAAATAATACAGAATTATCGTTGTGGTTTGCACGAAGCATCAAATCTATAAACGCTTGCCCTTTGGAAAATGGTTTATCCTCCCATATCCAATTGGTACAAATATCTCTGTATAGCAGGATATACCCTTTTTCTCTGCTCAATGTTAGTCACCCCCATGCAATAAATAATTTTTCAATGCCATGAATAACGTACCGTATATGTAATCTCCTGCGAATTTTTTAGACACGAAACTAATGGTAATATTGTATTTTTCCTGCCATGAAAACAGGGTATTCAAATATGATTTTGGCGGCAGCATGGAACGGTAACAATGATTCTTTATGTCGTCAAAACTTCCGCCTTCAACCATCAGAAAAATCTTTGCATTATCTCCTTTGGCTCTTAAAAATTCTCGCTCAAATCTGTCACGCCCTTTGGTGATATTTCCGGCTAACTCGTCAAGATTTGCTTTGCGTTCAATAACCGCTTTATTTTCAAATGAAATACCCTTATTTTCGCTTGTATCGTACTCACTGGTATAATCACCGTAGTTTAATTTGTGTGGCTTAAAAGGGCATTTCCTGCCCTCTAAAGCGGTCACAATATGAGTGTTATTTTTTTCACGGGTATCGACCAAAATTCGCATAGAATTCATGGCAGATTCAATTTCAACTCCGTTCATCAAAACGGTACCGGACTTTCGCTATCAAGCGTATCAATTTCCTCAAATTCTGGCATGTCAGAAATAGTAGTATCTGTTTTGGTTTTCAGCGGCTTATCAGCAGGGATTTTGAAATTGTCATCACGAATATCCTGAACGCTAATAAGGTGATCGCAGTTTGTAAACCAGCCTGTCTTACCGTTATATTCCCATTCTTTATTGCCGAATACAGCACCAACTAATTTATTTTTTAATACCGATGTATCCCATTCCTTAGAACAGTCAATATTGATATTATTAGATTTATTAAATGCTTCTATTTGCGCCTTGAAAAATCCTAGGGAACGTTTATATTTATTTATATCGTCCTCGGTATCTCCTTTTTGCTGCGGAATGTTCAGACGGTATGTACCTTTCCATTTCTTGTATTCATCTGACATTGCCCTATACTGTTTATCAAAAAATCCTTTCTGCTCGCCCTCGGCTATATCAAATCTCAATATGATTACATCACCCCATTGGTAGTTTTCTTCTTTAACGTCTAATATCCTTAATACGTATCCTCCAACTGGCAATCTTTCAGGGGAATTAAAATTAGTGGCTTTTGCTTCTGCGTATCCTGTTACTGGTTTCATTTGTTTTCCTCGCTTTCATTTAATTCATAGTATTCACGTATGGTTGTATCAACAAATTTTAAGTCGTTGTCAATTTCCTTTTCAAACATTTCCATTGGTGATTTTGCCGGTGTAAGCCCATCAGATTGGGTAATGAATTTATGGTTTATTCCATCTGTCTGGCACATTAAAACAATTGAAAACAATCCCTCTACGGTCAATTTTTCATCTAACATTTTACCTACTGTTTTGGCTTTGATTTTGCCATCTGGCAACGTTTCTATATGATGTAGAAAATAAACTATTACATCAGGCGGTGTTTTTTTTATAATAAACTGAATCAAATTATAGAAATGCAGTGCCATGTCCGTAAATTTACCATATCCGGTTTCTTTCGCCGTCCGGAACATTTCAAAGCATAATAAATACTGGCTGTCATCAATAACATATTTCTTTAAACTGGGTTTTGATAATTTATCCATAATAGTTGAATATGATGAACCGTCATGTTTAGGTATTTTTTTACGGAATGGAAGCGGTTTTGAAGCTACATTGAAAATTCCAACCTCATTGGTTTCAAAATTTCTCATTGATGTTGATTTTCCCGAACCACTTTCACCTAGAATTAATACAGGTATTCCCATTATTCAACCACCTCCACGTATGGAAGATATGTTGCAATAAGTTTACCTGTTATGTACTGCTTTGATAGTCCGGTTTTACGGCTTATTTTGTCAAGCAGTTTAAATGTTTCATCAGGTAAATCACTGCGTACTGTATTTTTATCTTTTTTAGCTACTGGTTTTACTACCGGCAATTGAAGCCTATCTATTTTATCCGTCATTACTATTTTATCCATTATTTTCTCCTTCGTTTATATACTCTTCTTTAAATTTTAACGGACACTCTTGTCCTATATATTTTTCCGGATATGCTGGAGTATGCTTATTTAAATAACATATTTTTGCGCTTCTGCCATAATAGGGACACTGATTGCAAGAAACATCTGGTCGCCCTTTTAGGTCGATTGGAAAATTAACTTTGATTTCATAGCGTCCAGTTACATAACCGGACACTCCGCTTGAAAAATCAGCCATACTATTTCTCCTCCCTTTCCAAATCTCTCATAAAATCGCAATCCACTTCCGGCTTGTCCGGATTTTTATAACAGGTTTTACATGCCTCAATATCACACTCGCAAGGACTGTCATAATCGTAAATGCAGCTCATCTTATAACTCCTTTTCTCTTTAACACTTTATATGATTCGTCTGACAGATGTACTTTTATAATTTTTTCGCCTATCCCGTCATTTACAAACTGTTCCGCATCGTCCTCATTTTCGTAAAAAATCGAACTGTATATGACATCATTAAAATATGCTATTCCATATACTGTATGGGTTTTCCCTGTGTACATTTTATTTTTCCTCCTCATCATTTTCAGAATAAAGCATTGATATAAATTCAATTTCTTCATTATCACATAATTCCGCTTTTTGACATTAAATATCCAACCCCAGACTAGTATCAATATTGCTTTCGTCTTCAATATCAAGGATAACCGGAGTTTTGTTGTAGTACAGATTAAGGAGCAATGATTGAAATTTGTTATATGAAGTAATTTTCAATACATCTTTTACACTTGAACCTTCAAAATAAACCAGACCTATATATCCCACTCCGTTTTCATTATATTTTTTATGTACCCTGAATCCAAAATCACAGGTATAAATATCTTTTCTATTGACGGGATAAATTGAACTATTAGTCGGCTTTTCTTTAGATACACTGCATTCGAGCCAATAATCCTTATCATCTTCCATGCTTGCATAAAACTCGTTGTTAAGCTCATACCGCTCATCTTCTTCTAAATCGCCAATAAGCCATTCACGGTATGATTTAAAGATTTCTGAAAGCTTAATGCTTTCACGTTTCTGCATAAAAATTTTCTCAAAGGTATTTGAAATCTTATTTGCAATATCTTCTTTTAGATATTCCTCAGTAATTTGCTTAACTTTTTCACAAATAAACGAATTATATGCCGTAAAATCCATAGCATCAAGACAAGGTGAAATCTGACTTTCTATTTTTTCTTTGATTTTTTTCTGCACATCATATCCGTTTAGAGCCGATGTTACCGAATCAAGAATTAACTTTTGAAGTTTTTCTTCAATATGATTCTTAATGTCTCCGTTTTTCTCCATTTCTGTAATTTTTGCCTGCGCTATTTTATTTATATCAATACTCATTTTTTCCTCCTTGACATTTCCTTTATTTCATGCTATCATTAACGTGTTTAAAATTTTGTTTTGCCTGTCCCTGTTCCGCAGGGTAGGCGGTTTTTTATACCTCAACAAACTCACCGTCTATCAGTTTATATAACGTATCTTCCTTAATTCGTTCGCCGTCCACAAATTCCGTTTTTACGCATTTTGGAATATAACGTTCCTTTTCCTCAGAATATTCCCATTCCGCCAGCGTGATCCAGCTGCCTTTTTTGGCTTTTACGGCTGAATTGTGACCGGCGCAGCAAATAACGCAATCTTTTCCGCTACTGCCTATCTGTGCAGAATCTCCGCTACTGCCTATCTTTGCAGAATCTCCGCTACTGCCTATCTTTGCAGAATTTCCGCTACTGCCTATCTTTGCAGAATTTCCGCTACTGCCTATCTTTGCAGAATCTCCGCTACTGCCTATCTTTGCAGAATCTCCGCTACTTATTTTATTATCAGCAATACATGTTGATGTTTTTTCTATAGCAAAATCAACACAGGCATTTATAAATTTTGATATTGACAGCTTTGCACCTATTTTCAGTTTTTTAGTACAGAATTTTCTGTTATTATCAGTTTTTACTTCATCTAATGCTTCAACCTCTGCAAACTCATTGAAATCGCCATTATCATTTGTGAAACCATAATAATCCAATACATCAAACGGGTTTTCACAAAAATGCATTCCATAACTGCATATTTCTGCTTCTTCTTCCTCAAATACTGTATTTTCTGCGTACTGTTTGCCTCGGCATATCAGCCCCGGCTCAAATCCTTTATACCCTTTCATTTTTTATTCCTCTTTTCTTAATTTTTTAAATCAAATCTTCCCTTAAAACATTCTGTTTCTTATTGATATATGTATAGTCTCTAATCATATTATCAATAATCGCACGATCATTAATTGCCTTTAGTTCTCCCCATGGGTCGGGACTGTAATTTGTCTTGCATTGCCGTGTTTTTATGTTATATTCCGTCTGCTTCATTTCTGCCCTCCTTGGTTTTAAATTTTGTCGTCTAACCTGTTGGTTCTTAAATTTTTGTTATAAATATTTAATATCTGTCTTGCAAAACGTGCATCACCTCCATTTGAAAACGCCTTTCCCTCTCTTATGATTATCGCAGGGCTTACTTTTGATAGCTGCGTTAACAATGTTTTTCTTTTATATTCACCTTTATAGGTTTTATAAAACAGATACATACCACCGATTATTTCAGTGTTCAGGCTTTCCGGTATACCCTCCCATGACTCTTTTATTAATGATAATATTTCTATAAAATCAGACGATGAAACGGCTTTAAATACTTTATATGTTTTGGCTACTGCAGTAATACGGTTAATCGTTTTAGATTTAGAAAAATCCATATAAAATCCACTGCGCTCAACTAATCTTACCATTTCAACCACATCTACATCTCCTGCAGCATAAAGAGCCTTAAATTTTGCAATACTTTCAACTGCACGAGATATTCCGTTTTGTTCAGCGAACAGTCTGGCTTCATCTTCTTGGGTAAGTCCCTCATAAACTTTACAGTCAACCATCAAACTTGGACTATGATTTTGCATCCTTAATGATGCAAGGGTATGCTGACCGTCAAAAACATAGTATCTTCCGTCTCTATGAGACACCTTTATTGGATTGACTAGCGCAGGATTAAAATTAGCAACTATTCTCTTTACTCTGTCCTGCTGGATTTCTCTTTGATATGCCTTGTCTACTACCAAAAGTCTGGCATTTAGTTGACAATACTTAAATTTTGTGTTATAATTATTCATAGTTAATATTTCCTTTCATTTTTTGTATTGCTGCTTCTGCTTTCTCCAGAGCAGCCTTTATTTTTTTACCGTTTTCTTCTGTTATTGTTACGTCATATTCCTCTATACATCTGTCAATATCACCAGCGAAATTTGATACTACACACAAAATATCTTCTGCCAGATCATCAGATGTTAATTCAACCGGTGTATTTGTATCGTACAAACTATTAATGATACTGTCTACATCTGCATTTTTTATTTTGTCATCCATAGTTGCAGTTACGTCTCCTTTAAAATCTGTTATAGGTTTTGCCATTCTTTTCTGTTCGTTGCGGCATTGTTTACAAACATTTTTACCTGCATAGAATTCGTCGGCGGGCTTTTCATTACCGCATTTGTTACAAACCTTAGTCTCTTTCGACTTAGTTGTTATTTCGTGATATATGGCGTTTACAGTGTTCCCCTTACCGCCTGTTCTGGCTCTTTGGATTTGTTCCGGAGAGCCTTTTTCTTGTATCACAGACACTTTGCTAATTGTATCTCTTGACACTCCTGCTATTTTAGCTATATCTTCACGGGTTTCGCCTTTTGCTTCCGCAGAATTCTGCGGAAGCAAAATTCCACCTTGACCGCCTCTTTGTCTTTCTTTAGCCTGTGCCGCAAGCATAGGTTTCAGCTTCAAGGCAAGCTCGCTCCGCTAAACCGTCCTCAATTTGATGACGGTTTTCGTTGGACAATCCAGTTTTCGTCAGCGCAATTTTGCGCCGATATCAATATAATTAAACTCTTTGTTAAAAAGTACTTGAAACCCCAAAATTGAGGTTTCATAACAAAGCTAAAATAAGCCGTTTTAAGCCATGTAAATTTTAAATCGATTAGTTTTTTACGTTTTGAGTTTTTCGGTACACATGGAACAGTATCGGGAACAATGACAAAATCATATAAAATCAACGCCGTTCACAATTCCTTGCAAAC
>ERZ835051.3310-NODE-3310-length-12797-cov-4.087977_pt1 | contig 12797 bp, 10 predicted proteins | sample MGYA00519575_ERZ835051 | MGnify/ENA primary metagenome ERZ835051 (study PRJEB31850, sample SAMEA3708769) | human gut metagenome | biome: human gut; feature: human-associated habitat; material: faeces | place: China | collected 2014 ... | reverse complement strand
AAAGATACGATTTTTATTTGATACTACCAAACTGGTTAATAATGTGTTATTGCCCAAACTCTCCCCTATTATTCAGATCTATAAAAAGGTGGATGCCATAAATGCAAGGCTTAACGGAATCGCAAATGACATACAGAAGATACCCAAACATAATATATGTAATGCCAACAATCATAGATTTTTCTGTATAATATTGATTATTATTACTTGCATATTTTGGGTATTAGGAAATTTTCTTTACATGGATTTGTATCAAAGGTATAATGAGTTAAAGGAAAGGCATGAAATTGTAATGAGGAATATTATTTCAGATAAAACCATAAAATAAAAATAGCCAAGTATATTCAGTCTGTACGATTTCAATCTCTATTTGTGTGAGAGATTCGGTTACAGAAACTGTTGTTCCGTCATGCACAACGCCAACGGAATTTGTGTTTCTGTCCATGTAGGCGAAATGGATTTATACATCCGTTTCTGGGAATACAGTTGTGGTGTTGGCAGCATCCCTGACTGGAGCATCATCATAGTGAGAAGCAACTTCAAACGAAACCAGCAGGAAAACCTGAAAGACCTTGCCCGCTTCTTCAAGGAGTACGCCCCGCGTTATGGTTACAAATACCTCTGCACCGAGGATGATGATTACAAGTATTATCAGACCCTTGGTCTGAAACTTATCCACAAAGGATTTTTCAGACAATATAATTATGGGTTGCCGTTGAAGGAGTTGGAGGTGTAATGTGGATTTTATCTAGCCTGTCACAAAAGACATTATTCCTCCTCTGAGAATCTAATATTTGTAAACAGTTCCCATTAGAAGTACGAAAAAGACGAGGCTTACTCATGCTTTTGAGTTAACCTCGTCTTCTTTTCTGTAGATAAAATTATTTTACTTACATACATTCATTTTACATAGTCGAGATCACCTAGCATTCGATTAATCAGATTACGCAGATTATATTTAAAACCATCGTTCTGTTGATATTCCTTGTATAAAGACATATCACCTTTACGTTTTTTTCGGATAATTCGATCGATTATAGTAGCCATTGCTTCATCGACAGCCTGCTTATCAGGATTACCCACAACAAGAGTCTGATAATCTTCATCCTCCGTTACAGCTTTTGTAATGCTTATCAATTTTGCTTTCTGATCATCAGGCGTAGCATCCCATCCTTTAAACCATCGTTCATTAAAATCTTTAAGAATTATATCCAATGGATCTTTAGGCTCATCATCTTCTCCTCCAGCATTTACCATTATAGGTTTGTTAGGGTCAATTACCGTTTCTCCAGCATCAAGCTTAATTGTCTCATTCAAAACGGTACGACGTAAGCCATATGTATTTAAATCGACATAATCAAGCAAGTCTTTTATATCATTACCGCCATTGGGTTCAATATAAAGTTCAGGTATTAGGAAACGTAAAAACCAGAATAATTTTTCCCAATCCTTGACTTCATAACTCATAATAGCAGCTGCTTTGGAATAAACCTTAACAAATTGCTTGCATTTCATCTTAAAATCAGCTTTCCCATTTTCAGCCCATTCAATTTCTGAATTAAATCGTTGTGCAGCAACATCAATAATAGGAGCCCATTTGTCAGCTTCTTCTCCACGAATATACAAATCGATGAACTCATTCACTTCGTCCATATCGAATACACCCATTCCAAGCAATGTAGCTTTTAATTCATGAAGTACATTCACATTTGTAGCTTCTGATAAAGTTGTGGCAGTATAAAAAGGGTCAAAAGCTTCTTTTATATCCTCTATTTTATTATAGAAGTCGAGAACAAATAAATCTTCGCTAAGCTTACCCAGGTCAGGAGCTGCCCGATTAAGACGTGATAAAGCTTGAACAGCCAACACGCCATCTAAAGGCTTATCAATATACATAGCACACAACTTCGGTTGGTCAAATCCTGTCAGATATTTGTTGGCAACGACCAAAATACGATAATCATCTGACTCGAATTTTTCAGCTGTTTGAGTATCAGGAAATCCATTCATTTCTGCCTCTGTATAGCGGCGTGTAACATAATAATCTCCACAAGGTTCTGCAGCTTGTATGTTATTTGTATTATATATTGGGGTATCATATCCAATGCTTTTGTCTATAATCTGTTTCTCTCCAGAAAATGCTATCAATATCTTATAAGGAAGTTTCCTTGCCTCCACCAACTTCTGGAGTGCCTTATAATATAAAATCGCACACTCAATATCTTTAGTCACCACCAGAGCTTTTGCCTTTCCTTTCAGCTTATGGTTACGGAATATCTTAGCATCAAAATGTGTCAGCATAATCTCAGCTTTGGCTTCTATAGTCCTAGGTTCTCGCTCTACAGCTCTGCGGAGCAACTTTTGGGCTTTTTCATTATTATATTCAGGATTATCCTCAATACTTTTTGTCAGTTCATAATAACTTTTATATGTCGTATAGTTAGACAACACATCAAGAATAAATCCTTCTTCAATAGCCTGTTTCATACTATAAAGATGGAATGGATGGAATTTTCCGTCTTTATCCTCTGAACCAAATCTTTCAAGTGTTTCCTTCTTTGGAGTTGCTGTAAATGCAAAGTAAGAACAGTTTGTACTCATTTTACGATCTTTCATCAGTTTTTCCAAAAGTTCGTCTGTATCTGCCCCTTCACAATCCATGTCCTTCTGAATTGTTTTATTCACACTATCAGCAGCTATACCAGACTGCGAACTATGTGCCTCGTCAATGATAATAGCAAAATTATGTTCGCTCACATCCGATATAGAATCACATATATAAGGGAATTTCTGGATAGTTGTAATAATTATTCGCTTTCCATCTTCAATGGCTTTTTTCAGGTCTTTGGAGGTATCAGCATGAGCTACAATTTTTTCACTCTTACCAAAAGCCTTAATATTGTCTGTTATCTGCTTGTCCAACAATCTACGGTCTGTAACGATAATCACAGAATCATACAAACGCGAATCTAGTGTCTTTGCACGAACTGCATCCATCGTAACAGGACAAACATCTATAAGTTTGTATGCCAACCATGTTATTGAATTTGATTTTCCTGAACCGGCCGAATGTTCAATCAAATAAGTTTTACCAACGCCAACTTTTGCTACATCAATAATCAATTTACTAACCACATCAAGCTGATGAAAACGTGGAAATATAAGTTTTTTGGCATTGGACATGATATGAGGAACCTTCTTTTGAGTCTTTGCTTCACCATAATCAAATAGCACATAATTCATAATTATGTCTGCCACAATATCTTTTTGCAGGACCTTCTCCCACATATATGCGGTTTTATATCCCCCATTAGGATTAACTGGATTTCCTGCTCCCTGTCCATCGGGCAGACCTTGATTGAATGGCATAAAAAAGGTTTTGCCCGAATTCAATTTAGTGGTGAAATATACTTCGTTCTTATCCATTGTAAAATGGGCAAGACATCGACCGAATTTCAAAAGTGTTTCCTTCGGATTCCGCTCCTCTTTATATTGTTTTTGACCATCATATTTGGCAGTCTGATGTGTCCATGGATTCTTGAATTCAAATGTAAATAACGGCAGACCATTTACATACAACACCATATCAATCTCCAAGCCTGGATTACTAACAGAAAAGGTCTGCTGACGGGTCACGGAGAATTGGTTTTGAATATATTTTTCTTTTGATAATTGACTATCGGCAGGTGATGGTTTCGGATAAAACATTGTGACATGAATATTGTCTATATCTACACCTTTCCTTAGTACCTCAATAATACCAAATGTATCAATTGCTTTCGAAAGTTGCTTAGGAAGTTCGTTTTCAATGTTTTTTCCTTTATATTCATCTATAATATTTTGTTGGGTTGTCCTCAAGAACGACCACAAACGACGCATATCAAAAGCATACTTCTTGTCGGACATATCCTTCGGCAGCCCCCAATAATATTTATCTAAGTCTGGAGACTGTGCATCAATATCATTAACACCTGTTTGTTGACGTTCTTCTAATGTTGTGCCAACAAGCGCCTTTTCTATCAAAGCTTCAAAAGCTTGTTCGTTTGTCTTGTTCATATTTTTAATTCTAATCTGATATATAACAAAAAGATTGTGGTGCCTGGGCAATATTATAGTCAGAGAGCATTTTCATCTTTTTATATTTTTTAATCTTACCTATTTCTATTGCATTTGCAATATTTTTATGTTGGAAATATGACAAATAATATTCTCTCGATATACCAGAATATTCTTTTGTTCTCTCCCATAAAACATCCACACTTTCCGAAAATATATCTTTTATCCTAAATTCACCAACAACGCGTTTGACTGGAGCAGATGCATAGATAACAACCACATTTATATCATTTCTTTTGAATAACATTTTACGATATTCATACTTTTTACTCCCATCAAGAATCCTCTCTACGAATTCAGGTTTAATTGATAATAAAACTTTCATCACTCTTTGTCTCTTTCAAAATAATTTCAAATTGTTTTTTTGTTATCGGTTTGAATCCTCTTGGTGCATCGTTTATGCCTGATAAAACTTTTAGATCTATCAATTTTTGCATATTGATTCTATGCGGGAAAGAATATACATACAAAAAGTTTACAACAAAAGGATGTCTTATCGAATACTTCCACATGTTCCTCAACTCCTGTTCTGGGTAAACACTTTTTTTTCGACAATATGAAATAAAATCTTCTTCATCTTTAAACTCAAATTTAAGTTCCTGCACTACTCCTATCGTAGTAATAACACTTTTATATAATCCTCCCGTACGATAGAAAATTAAAATGTCTCCAACTTCCGGATAAGGTTCAAGAGCCCTTGAGACATATACTTTATTAATACTGTTACGATGAGGAAAATCTTCAATAAACTCTTGCGGTGATTCTGTATTTAAAATAGAATCTGGAAGAAGTTCTGTATGATATTCAGGATATATAGGGACTATATATGCTTGCCGTTCTCTTGAAATATAAGGGAAACAGCCTTTAATATCATTTACATCATATTTAGGTGAGAAATCCCTAATATATACCAGTTCTTCATTCTTCTTCCCCCACAAAGTGAATCCCCATTGTTCCAATAATTCAATTAATCGTCTTTGTTCGGGACGTTTATCGTAAATGGTTACATATATTTCTTGAACATGATTTTTTAAAGCATTATCAAAAATTATTTTAATAAATCTTTCACCTAACCTAAAACCGTTACTTATAACTTTGAAAGTGCCAATTTTTAATCGTTTTTTAGGCGCAAACATAGGGGTTATATCCATATAACTTTCATTTTCATCTTCCACCTTTAAATAGAGGAAAGACAAAAGCATCCCATTATTTGAATTTATAGTAATATATGCCTCATTATCATATTTTTTTATGAACCATTTATCAAAGCCAATATAATCAGCTTTTAAACTATCAAAAAAAGGATCTTCAAGACTGAGCTGTCCAAATTTTATTTTTTGGACATTAAGAACTTTATAATTAACTAAATCAGGGTGTTCTGCAAAAGTTCTTTCCAAGAAAGAATCTATCGTATAAACCTTGTCTTGAATCCCTAAAGCATTAGCTTTTTTATGAATTTTTTTGTCTTCAGTGATTAATATATCCACACGTCCGACAAATACTTCATTCAACAAAGAAGTATCAATTAAGTCATTTTCCGTACGATCATAGCTTTCAGAGATCTTTTTTACTTCATCTTGAATAGGTGAAGGTATCTCTATTGTCTCATAACTGTCTAATTTTACCAAGAAAAGCTTAACCGTTTCTTTATTGGGATTTTTCTTTATCTCTTCAATGGTTGCAGAATGAATACATTTTGTATATTTCCCTCTATCCAACCAGCGATAAAGAATACCTATATCTTGAGACACAATTTTATTTGCCTCTCTATGAATAATAATATTGGTATCTAATAAGGCTTTCATACTATTTTTTCTTTTTATATGGAATAAATAAATATAGACATAGCACAATTAGCCCTAATAAAGCAATTATACCTTCCCATGGCATTTGAATATACCATACCTCACCCTTCTTAATTCCAGTTCTAACACTATATACAAAGAAAAGCAGACTGCATAATATATTTGTAGCTATTGCAAGTGAAATTTGCTTAGTTCCAATAGTTTCTTCAGAACATGTAGTAAACAGGGAATAACTTTCTTTACCACAATCTTTTAGGAACATTATGTTATAGCAATCTTTACCTATATCCTTCACTTCTGGAAGATATTTTTTGAAGGCTTCTGTTTCTAGTTTTCTAATGTTTTTAAGCTTAGAAGAATCAATAAAACTAAACTCAAGATCATCAGGGACAGAGTGTAGACAGAACAGATTTTGAATTTGACAAATCTGCAAATTTTCATTTGATTTCAAATGATATATGTCTTCTGGTAAATTACGAGTTTCATTAATTTTCAGGTCATATATATATGTATTTTTGGCAATTCCTGATTTTTTTATCGCAATTGTTCCATTATGTTTTACTAAAACTCTAAAATATAAATTACCTTCATATCTATTAGGCTTATTAAGAGTAAACTTTAGAAGACCACTTGAAACGTCTATCTTACAAGGTAAAATAGTCAACGAATCACGTCCCTCAAAATGCAAGACACTTCCATCTCGAGAATCGGCTCCGATATTACTAATCCCAGTTACTATATTATTAAAGATAAAGCGACTGTTTGCGCTATCAGCCAAATTCTTCAATAAACATTTTACATAATCATTCTCCTTAATAAAAGGGGCAGATAACCAAATGTTTAAGGTATCATTTGTAAAACTTCTATAAGAAAATTCCATACCAAACTCTATATATGAATCGGCATTAGGAAATTCCCAGGTACAAATATGTAACCGTTCTATCTGGATAACCTCTTTTGCTAATATGTAATATGAATTATTCATGATACTTTTACTTTTCCGGTTACTACATCATTGATTATTATCTGTTTACGTTCTTGGAGAAGTGAAACCATTCCTCTATTATAAGCAATCGTATTATTGATTTCCACTAACTTAGCATTTAAATACTTTACTATTTCTGATTGTTCATCAATAGATGGCAAAAGTCCATAAATATTTTTTATTGTACTTACAGATAAACCGGGTTGAGCCGCTGTTTGTATGCCATATTGGTTTAAATTCATACATTTCAACAAGTAGAACAAAAACTTAATATTTATATTTACATTATTCTGAGTCACAATAGCATGATCTGTAGCCCATATTTTCTCCTCAGCATGATGAACATTGCCACATAATGCACCTTGTCTACCGATTAATAAAATAGGACCTTTACAATTATATTTGCTAAAATATCCTCTTATCCCATTGCCTCCAAACACTTTGTATTTCCCATATTCTTCTATTTGATTAGATGTAAGGTTTTCTCCCGATTTCATTGAACAAAGATATTTTAACTTTATTGATTGCCAATGTTCAGGAATTTCTCCAATCCAATCCACGCCACTATATTTCATTGGTACATCAGGATTAAGCCCTTTGGTTACGGCATTATTGATAATTATCTGTTTGCGCTCATTCAACAAATCTATCATCTTTTGTTGCTGGGCGATTGCTTCATCAATCTTTGATGTGACTTTATAGAGATAAGAAACAATTTTATCTTGCTCATCTATTGGTGGAATAAGAGTCAGAACTTGTCCAAAATCATCCGTGTACATACGCCAACGTGAAGGTATTACACCTGTCGAATGTCTCGCAAACTCAGCCAAATACATCGGCGTTTTATACAAATAATGCATGAATTTGGGATTTGCAGCCTTTTTCAGTCTATATACGCAATACGCAGGACTAACGATGCCATTATATTCTGAAACGCCAAGGCCACCCATCCAAGCAAGCATGATATTTATAACCAGATTGTCTTTGGCTACTTTTTTATAACCTTTAAGAGATTCACTCCTAGATTCATTCTTAGCTTGTGTTACCCCATCATACTGAGATACAGACAATAAATTTTCTGAACCATTTTCTGAAAAAGAAAACACTTCATTCCACAGATATTTAGCCTTAATAACATCCCAATGTTTTGGAATTTTACCAAGCCACTGTGCACCACTATCCTTGTATTCACTATATCTTTCCATACTTACATCAGTTCGAATAGCGATTGAATAAAGCCTTGACTTTGCTCATCCAAAGCAATAATGTCCTGTTCATTCTCTTTAAGTGAACGTAAAGGTGTTGGCTTATAAAAATACTTATTGAAAGATATTTCACATCCAATCTTAGTCTGTGTCAGATTAATCCATGCATCTTCCACGTATGGACGAACTTCACGTTGGAAATAATCGTAGATATCTTCTTTTACCGGTATTTTTTCACTATCACGAAGTTCACTATCGGATTCAAATTCCACATACATGCCTTTTTTTACTGAATGATAGCCATAATCAGAGAGTTTATCTTCTGGTACACCGTAAGCTTCCACAAGCTTTACGACATCCTTACTATTAGCCTTATGCTCTTTCTTTACAACAGGCGTCGCTTTCGAATCTGTTACAGACATCGCTCTGCATATAGTTTTCAATTCGGCAGCACTTGTTTCAAGTTTCAGCTCCTTAGCGGTAGCATTCACTTTGGCGGAGAATAGATTATAATCCATATAAACATCCGTACCCATATCCTTCATCAAGACTTTAGCTGCATTCATCAATCGCTGACGGTCTTTCCATGCCTTTGCCGAAATGAGTTTATTTAGTTTCTTATCGGTTATCTTAATCTCCTGATCATTCAGATACTCTTTTATAGCTGGAATTTCTGAATCCAAACCAGAAAAAACTCTATCCTTATAAGTATTATACAACCACTTACTTACTTCAATATCACTGCTATCATAAAGCATTTCATCAATCTTTAACGAATTAAACTGACAGCGAAGACGCAACGGACGTTCAATAGTTACATTGTAATAACGGAAATCGTCGTCGTCGAAAATCTTAGACCCCACTTTCAGTTCCTCGTTAGCTTCTTGTTCAACAAAATCTGTATAGACCCTTAAAATATCCGTACGATAAGGCTCAATTGTGCAATTTCTCGAGCCTTGATTCTTTCTTAGTTTCTCAAAAGCTTGTGAAGCATCTATAAGCTGCACCTTTCCTTTTCTGTTATCCTTTTTTTTGTTGGTCAACATCCATACATAAGTAGAAATACCCGTATTGTAAAAGATATTGTTAGGTAATTGTATGATAGCTTCAACCAAATCTTTTTCAATAAGATAACGACGTATATTGCTCTCTCCACTACCAGCATCACCAGTAAATAAAGACGATCCATTATGAATAGAAGCTATACGACTTCCCTGTGGTTGAAATTCTAGAGGTTTCATCTTATCAACTTCTTCCAAAAGGAAAAGCAACTGTCCATCCGATGTACGTGGTGTGGAATCTAAAACTTCTTCTTCACCAACATAATTGGTAAGAGTCAGTTCGAAACGATGGTCAAGAAGCATCTTTTCATGATATATTTTCTTTTTATCCTCCTTCCATGATTTACCATAAGGAGGATTAGTTATCATATATCCGAAAGACTTGTCTGAAAAGCTATTTTCTGTAATTGTATTACCCCAATGTATGCCGCTTGGGTCCACACCTTTTATGATAAGGTCGGATTTACAGATGGCATACGTCTCAGGGTTTATTTCTGTACCAGATAGCTGAATAGCAGCACTTCGTACTCCTAAATCAAGTAAATATTCACGACTTTCGGTTAGCATACCACCTGAACCACATGCCGGATCATATAGTGTTATAATCTTAGGAAGGTCCTCTTTTACGGGTTCAAAGACCAAATGCGCCAAAAGAGAAATCGCATCTCTTGGTGTAAAGTGTTCTCCCGCTTCCTCGTTATTTTCCTCATTGAATCGACGAAGCAATTCCTCAAAGACAGTTCCCATACCCACATTGGTTAATGCCGGTAAAGGCAAGCCATCAGGATCGATAGTATTCTTATCGGTTAGATTAATTCTCGGATCAGTTATACGCTCAATAATGGAAAGCAGTCTGTCATTGTCGGCCAACTTTCGTGCTTTAGTATAATATTCAAAATTACGAAGTACATCACGAATATTCTCACTATACCCATTCAAATATTCGATAAAATTATCGTACAAAATATCATTATTGTCCGAAGCCTGAGACTTCAAACGATTGAGGGTCCACTTACTTGTATTAAAGTAACTAAGCCCTGTAATGTCTTTCAAGACTCCTTCGTCTATATTATCAATTCCACTTTCCGTTATTTCGGCCTCTACTTCTTCTTTCGTTGGTTCCAAAAGAGCATCAAGACGGCGCAAAACAACCATAGGCAATATCACATCACGATACTGTCCTCTAAGAAAGACATCCCTCAAAACATCATCTGCTATATTCCAGATGAGAGCAACCATTTGACTATGTGAACTATCCATATTATTCTTTACCATTTAATAAAACTCTGGGATCAATCTCTAACAAATCTGCAATCTTACTAAGAGTTGAAAGTGACGGTTGAGTTATATTTGAGCACCACTTACTGATTGTCACAGGAGAAACGCCTAATTCTTGAGCTAACCAAACTCCAGTCCGCTTCTTCTCGACCAAAACTAATTTCAACCGATTTATTTTCTTACCTTCCATCTTTAAGAAATTAAATTATAAGGCAAAGTTATTGTTTTTCTTCAATAAACACAACCAATTCATAGTAAATATACATTCTGCTAGAGATTTACAATTTAATTAGTGTCAGCAACTTAGCAAGAAGTCATTCATCATTATAGCAAAATCCATAGCTGTCAAAGCGACAAAGGGACTCTTAGCTCACCTTTCTAATTAGCCTTGATTCTTTCAATAATCAAGATCGACAAGTAAACGAAGCTCTTTTATAACCTATCCCTTTTTGGATGCCCTTTCTCGTTTCTTAAGACACAAATCTTGTAAGGCTTTTCCCATGGCATCTTCTTTTGCAAGCAGAAGAATATCGTCATCTAATTGAAGCGCATAAAGCACTCTGAGATAAATACCTATAGCCACTGTCGGCACTCCTTTCTCTATGCGCGAAACCGTGAGGGGTGAACAAGTGGCACGTTCGGCAATCTGAGCGATACTGAGATTTCTGCGCAATCTGGCCAGCCTGATCTGCTCGCCTACTACCTGCATCTTCTGCTCTAATTTTCTTGGCAGCTTGGTACCCATCGTACTTTTTGTCATAGCTCAATATATCATATAATATATAATAATCTTTTTTTATTTTATAATGCATTACAGCATATTTTTTGTATTCAGCATGTATCTTCGAAATTAGAAGCATGCTTGTAATCTTTTTAACCCCAATTCTTTAATCGGACTTGTTTCGTTACCCAGTTTATTAATAATACCTTCGTACTCAACAATTAATTGCACGGCATTAGCTAAATGCAATCCTTCTATAACTTCAATTTGAACACTTACTTCCACATCTCTATGAGCATCTATCGTATTTCTAACGCGAGTTAATTCAGAAGCATTCGACTCTCTAAATTTAGTAAGTTCTTTTCGTACATCAGTAAATATTCTATAGTCATAATTCGGAAAACAACGTTTGATAAATTTGAAAATCTCGGCAGTAGCATCAACCAACTTTTTTGAAGTTTCATATATCGCCGTATATACTGATTTAATAACATCTCGCTGTTCCCATTCATCAATACCGTCAACAGACAATCGCTTCAAATATTCTTTCATTTCAATACTGGCCATTTGAATATGCCCCATTGTATTCCATATGAGTAGATTGTCTTTAAATGCAGATTTCTTTGTTTCGAGGATAGCCAAAGAAGCCGGACTGCATTTTTTTATTTGTTTTTCACAAGCAGCAATATTATCCTTGCAATGACTTATACTTTGACGTATTTGTTCGAGACAATTTTGTTCCATTTCCAATGTTTCATTGAGTGTATGCTTTAACTCTTTTGCATTATCGTTTATCCGTTGCTCTAAAAAACTATCTAAAAGGCTTTTTTTATATTTCATATTTCTATTCTTAAGTTGATAATTTCACTAATTTACTCTTGTTGTGAACCTACCCACAATCTACATCTTCTGCTCCAGTTTTCTTGGCAACTTGGTACCCATCGTATTTTTTATCATAGTTCAACCTATCATATAATATACAAATTTAGCGGTTTTACTTTATTTTATGATGTGTTACAGGAATAAATTTTCGAATTTACTCTTACCGTAATCTGCTTGACCACATCATTGGACGTTAAGACATTAAATGCTATTATATTATATTATTCGTAGGGTTTGTATTTCACCTATAACAAACAATATATTGTTTCTTACTGGAAAGCGAAACTCATTATGATTGTACAACTTTTATCCTGATATTGATGTATAGACAACACCAATCAGCAAAATACTACAATAAATGTATATACACTTTTTGTAGTTACATTTTTGTGCTATATTAGCACTACAATCAAAAATAGAGTGATATGGAAGTTCCTTTTATTTATGGAATAATCGCTACTGGAAAAGATTTTTGTGATCGTGAAAAAGAAACGACTTACTTGGTCCAGTACTTCACATCGTTAATCAATACCATTATTATCTCTCCTCGTGGCTGGGGTAAAAGTTCGCTTGTAAATAAAGCCGCAAAATTAGCGATGGCGCAGAACAGCAACCTCCGAATCTGTCATATCGATCTTTTCAATGTGTGTAGCGAGGAGTATTTCTATTCGCTGCTCGCCCAAAAAGTAATTGCCGCCACTTCCACAAAATGGGAGGAAGCAATCGAGAGTGCGAAGAGTTTCT
>ERZ835051.3303-NODE-3303-length-12823-cov-8.911419_pt1 | contig 12823 bp, 8 predicted proteins | sample MGYA00519575_ERZ835051 | MGnify/ENA primary metagenome ERZ835051 (study PRJEB31850, sample SAMEA3708769) | human gut metagenome | biome: human gut; feature: human-associated habitat; material: faeces | place: China | collected 2014 ... | reverse complement strand
GCCGCAGGTCATCCATGTCGGCGGCGTAGACCTTGCCGCACTCGTTGGCACGCTTAGCGTACTGGTTCAGATTGTTGCTGCAATTCTGGAGCAAATAAGCCATGCGCCGCAGCTGCGGAAGGTCGAGATTCAGGCAGTAGCCATCCAATGCCATTTTGCGGATATAGGCACTCAGGCTTCGGATGCCCATACTGAGCATCTTTTCATAGATACGGTTCTTTTCTGTTTTGCTCAAGCGCAGGATGATGGTTTCATCCCGCTTTTCTTTCATCGTGCATCACCATCCTTGTCATAATAGCTGCGGAACGGTTTGACTGGCTCCGGCTGATTGGTCTTTTCCCCCAGTGCAGCCAGCACAGACGGACGAGTTGCAGGTGTTTCGGTTTCCTCGGATTCTTCGGGAGCATCCTGCGAGGAACTGCGGTCACGGTCGATGTTCAGCAAGGCGTTCAATTCAGCAAGGCGGGCAGACTTTTCGGCCAGTTCTTCCTCCTGTGCAAAGGACTTTGCCACTTCGACCTCTGCGGCCTGCTTCTGCTGTTCAAGGTTTTGCAGAGCATTTTCGGCATCTGCAATACGGTCAGCAAAATTGTCGATGGCATTGTCCAGACGAGTGATATTGCCGCGCGCATCATCGCCCAGCGACACCGGGTAGCTTAATTCTGCCCGGAGAACGGCTTGATGCTCATTCTTGAAGCTGTCGAATCGAATGTTCAGTTCAAAGCCACGGTAGGTGCCCAGCAGCATCATATCAGCATTGGGCATCTCCTGCCGAGCCAGCAGCAGCCGTTCGCCTGCAGCCTTTTTGTCATCGTACACCATGCCCTTGATGGTCATGCCGCAGAAGTTTTCTTTGTCCTGCGGGTGTGTTGCTGCAATCTGTGAATCCTGTTGTAAAGCAGCAATGCGGGTTTTCTGTTTCTGGATCTCCTCCGGGAAAGTTTTGAGCAGCTTATCCTCCAGACGATATTTCTGATTCTGGAAGTCACCGCGCAGAACTTTCAATTTTGCCACCTGCACGTCCAAGTCCATCTTTTCCCGGATGCGAGGGTCGCCTGCACACAGAGCCTTGATTTCTGCGTAAGACAGAGCCTGTTCATCAATATCATCGCAGGAGCGCATGGGAGATTTGCTCGTCATAATCTGAGAAATGAACTTCTGCTTATTCTCAAGGGTCTGATCGGGTAAGAGGATGGCATTACTGCCAGCCCCTCCCCTAAGAACCGTACGTGAGAGTTTCCCCTCATACGGCTCAAGCCTTTCAGAAAGTTCCCGTTAGGGAACCCGGCGCAACAAAACAAGCATCGTTTTTGTGCAATACGGTATGGCATTCGGGATGCACCATTTCCAGCCATGGTGACTTTCCATGTCGGAACACCTTGTGAACCTTGAAACCTGTGTCAGAAGTTATCGGTTCTCCACACACAGGGCAGCAGCGGTGCTGATTTCTCCATACTTTCAAGAGCTTTTCGCGTCCGTTGGTGCTGTTCAGCATTTTCTCACCATCACGCTCTTCATAATAACCATTCCACCGCGCATCGAACGGATTTGCTTCGGCAACGATTTTCTTAAAGCGGATGATTTTGGTGTCCGTTGCATATTCGAGGGCAAAATAGGAAAGCTCTTTGTTTCTCTTCTTGGAGCGTTCTTCTGCGGCAAAAGTCCAGTTCCGAGAGCCGATGCAGTGCCAATATTTCTTGGCAATCCACCGTCTGCTCTTTTTCTTGTGCCTGCGCTTTGCCCATTGCCAGAGACAATTATAAATCTGATAGTCGATTTTGCTGAATGCTTCAGCGGACACAACAAATCGCTGGTTATTGACCCAGCCACGGATAACCGGGTTGAGCTGGCGAATCAGGGAATCCTGCTTTGCCGATTTGTTGCTCTTGACGATTTCGCGCACCTTTTTCAGCAGAGAACTGACCGATTGCTTCGAGGGTTTGATAAGGAGTTTTCCGTTGTATTTTCGAATATTCTTGCCCAAGAAGTCAAATCCATCTTCGATGTGGGTGATAACCGTCTTTTCTTCGGACAACTGCAATCCACGTTCAGCCATAAACTCTCTAATAATAGGAAGGACTTCTTCGCGCAGAAATTCCGGGCTTTCTCCGGTTACGATAAAGTCGTCAGCATAGCGCACAAAGTTCATCTTATTAAAGTGAGTTTTCCCATTGAAGTACTGTTTGGTCGGCAGTCGTTCCTTTAAGAGCCGTTCCAGCCCATCCAGTGTCATATTCATCAGAGTGGGCGAGATAGTCCCGCCCTGCGGCGTACCCTCTTCGGTGGGGAACAGCTGTTTCGTATCGACAAATCCACACTTTAGCCATTTCTGTAAAACCTGTGTGTCCATCGGAATGTTTTCCATGAGCCATTCGTGGCTGATATGGTCGAAGCATCCCTTGATGTCACCTTCGAGAATCCATTCGGGTGATTTTCCTTTGTTCAGGTCGGTAAAGCACTGCTCGATTGCATCGTGCGTACTTCTGCCGATTCGGAATCCATAGGAGTTCGGGTCACCGTAGGTTTCAGCAAGCGGTTCCAGTGCAAACATGTACAAAGTCTGCATGGCTCGGTCTGTCATTGTCGGAATACTCAATGGCCGCAGTTTGCCGTTTTTCTTCGGAATATAAACACGTTTCAGAGGCTGAGGACGGTATCCTCGCCGTTTCAGTTTATTGATTGCCTTGAATTTTGCCTCTGGGGTCAGCCACAGTTCATGGTCAACCCCAGCCGTATTTTTACCACGATTGCTTGTTACTCGCTTCACTGCCAAGGCTTTGGCGTAAAATGAGTGAGTTAACAGCCATTGCAGCGTTTTCACTTTGCTGTAATGACCTTCTTGTTGAGCCTTTACGATACGCATTTGCAGCTTTTTAACATAAGCGCGAGCCTTGTTCCAGTCGATGCTGGCCCAATCTTCCACTTTGCAAGTCGGTGCACACGATTTCTCGTTCATTTGCAATTCCTCCATTTTGAAAAGTTCTGTAAATTCTCTCGTAAAGAAAGACCATGGATGGAAGTCTGCCTGCTTTCGCATGAGGTAATGTTGCAACCTCTATCCGTCCCCATTACAGGGTCGGCATTCGCTTTTTCCATCTTTCTTCTACCCGCATTTCATAAAGTCTCCTTACGGTTTCCGTCCGATTGCTCGGAGAAATACGGGCTTACCACGTTCCGCTTATTCAACAGTATGGGTTAGGTCTCACTTCTCCGCCGGCAGCTTTGTGTCCATGTATTCCCACTATACAGGGGAATAACCAGCTGCATTACCATTTTGGTTCAGGCTTGTCAGCAACTTTAGCCTGTTCGGCCTTAACGACGTTTATCAGTGATTCACGTTACATTAACCATACCATACAAGTCAGACTCCCCAACCGCATTGTTGCTTGTAGCTTATCGCTTTCACCTCGCAGTTTCAGCTTGAACCCTTTCGGGTGGGGCTACCCTTGTCCTGTCACGCTTCCTCACAGCCGTTACCAGCCGCTTTGTTGACAGTAGACTACTGCTAATGGAATAACAGGTCCGGTCATTGCCAGACAGTTGAATTAAGCGACTTCGTGTCGCACATAGAGGTAGGCGTCAAATGTCGATTCCGTGACGTAATTATAGACGTACACTTGTTTGTTTTGATTGCCTTGACGGATGATTCTGCCATTGCGCTGGGTCATATCAGACGGACGCCAGCCTACATCCAGATGATGCACCGCCACAAGCAGCGTCTGGACGTTGGTGCCAGCTCCCATCTTTGCAGTGCTGCCCAGCAACACACGCACCTGTCCGCTGCGTACCTTGGAGAAAAGTTCTGCTTTCTTGTTCTCTGTATCTGCGTTGTGGATGAACTCGATCTCCTGTTCGGGCACACCGGCGTTGAGCAGCTTGGTGCGAATATCGTCATAGACGTTGAACGAACCGTCACCCTTTGGAGTAGACATATCGCAGAAAATCAGCTGGGTCAGCTTCTGCTCCTTGGTGTCGTTCCAGATGCGCAGGACGTTGTTGACGCAGGCATTTAACTTGCTGTTGGGGTCATCGGGCAGAGCGGAATTCATCAACCGCTGGTCAAGACCGATTTTGCGGCCATCCGACGTAATTTTCAACATATTATCCACAGAAGGGTCAACAGAACCGCTGTGGACTTCGGCTGCACGTTCGCTCAACGCCTGCACCATGTCCTGCTGGATTTCCGAAGGTTTGACCACCACCGTCTCAAATTTTGCATCAGGCACTGGGAGATGAAGCTGGTCGCTGGTCTTGATATCTGCTGCTTCTTTGAACATCGCCATCAGTTCAGGCAAGTTGAAGAACTTCGCAAAACGAGTGCGTGCACGGTATCCGGTGCCTTCTGGGGCAAGTTCGATGGCAGTAGTAGTTTCACCAAAAGTAGAAGCCCACGCATCAAAATGGGTCAACCCTTTCTGCTGCAAGGTGTTGTACTGGAGGTAGCGCATGAGGGTGTACATCTCGGTCATACTGTTGCTCAGGGGTGTACCCGTTGCAAAAATCACGCCACGGCCACCGGTGATTTCATCCAGATAGCGACACTTGCCGAACATATCGCTGGATTTTTGTGCCTCGCTCGTACTCAAACCTGCGACATTACGCATTTTCGTGTACAAGTAGAGGTTCTTAAACGCTTGGCTCTCATCCACAAACAACCTGTCTACGCCCAATTGTTCAAACGTAACCACATCATCTTTACGGTCTGCGCCTTGCAGCTTTTCCAGTTTCTGTTTCAGAGACTTGCGCAACTTTTCCAGCTGCTTTACTGTGAAATGCTCGCCAACCTGTGCTTTCGCTTCTTCGATGGCCTCCTCGATTTCATCCATCTGTTCCTGAATCAGACGCTCCTGTCGTTCTGCGGACAAGGGTATCTTTTCAAACTGGCTGTGTCCGATGATAACTGCATCATAATCACCGGTCGCAATTCTCGCACAGAATTTTTTTCGATTACCGGGTTCAAAATCTTTCTTGCTGGTAACCAGCAGCTTCGCATGGGGGTACAGACGTAAAAACTCGCTGGCCCATTGTTCCGTCAAATGGTTTGGCACGACAAAAAGACTTTTCTGACACAAGCCCAGACGTTTCAGTTCCATAGCGGAAGCCGCCATCTCAAAACTCTTGCCAGCACCGACTTCGTGCGCCAAAAGGGTGTTGTACCCATACAGCACATGGGCAACCGCATTGCGCTGATGCTCTCGCAAATTGATCTCCGGGTTCATGCCCACAAAATGAATGTGGGAACCATCGTATTCACGGGGGCGGGTGCTGTTAAAAAGCTCGTTGTACTTCTTCACCAATAAGGCACGCCGCTGAGGGTCTTTCCAGACCCAGCCAGCGAAAGCATCCTTGATGGCCTGCTGTTTCTGCTGGGCGAGGGTGGTTTCGTTTTGATTCAGCACACGCTTTTCTTTCCCATCCTCCTCGATGGTATCATAAACGCGGCTGTCACGCAAATTCAAGGTATCCTCCAAAATCTTGTAAGCGTTGGCTCGGCGTGTACCGTAGGTTTCGGTGGCCATAATGTCACCGAAGCCAGTAGCAGATTTATTGCTGATTCGCCATTCGGAAGTGTAAGGGGAGTAGCGAACGGTGATGGCATTGTTGTAGCGGATACGATAGGGCGGCTGAAAAGTTTCCATCATAAACTGTTGTACGATAGAGGGGTCAAGCCATGTGGCACCCAAACGCACATCAATTTCAGATGCCTCCAGATCTTTGGGCTGTGCCTTGGTCAGTGCTTCCTCATTGACCTTGAACTCCGGGTGGTTTTCCGCAGCAAGCTGTGCCATCCGCAGCTTATCACGTACATTACCCGAAAGGTATTCGTCCGCAGTCTGCCAGCCTGCTTCCGGGTCGTCAGCATCCGCAGCAGGGTCTTTGAAAATCACGCCGGACAATTCGGTGGTGATGCGCTCATAGTTACCGGGAGTGCCCAGCAGTTCTGCCATATAAGGCAGATCAACCTTGCCATGCTCCCCGATGGACACTGCCAGTGCTTCACTGGGGGTATCCACGCTAGTGACAACACGCTCTGGCCGAATCGTCCGCTTGGTGAACATATCTGCCTTGGACTTGAGATTTTTATTCTCGTCCAGATTCTCCAGTGAGCAGAGCAGATAGTAGGAACTGTCATCATCGAACAGGCGGGCATTTTTCTTGTCGTTGATCAGCCCGTATTTTGCAGTAAAGGCATCGTAGGCGATGTTCAAACGCTCCTGTGTTGCCTTGATGTCGGCATCGGGGTAATCCTCCAATTGCTGCTGAATCAGCTCGTTGACGATCTGCCGCAGCTCCACCATGCCGGTGACACGCCCCTTGGCGGTGTCGGACAGCTCCACCTGCGTCATCACGGAGTTTTCCCGGTAGAACACCTCGCCGTCCACCACGGTGTAGGAGAAATTCTTCACCTCCGGGTCGGCAGGCAGGGTGCGCCGGGTGGTTTCTTCCTCGGCAATGTCGGGGGCGTCCACCTCGGCGGCAGTATACTGCCCCTCGATGTGCTGCACTGCCTCGGCAAGCTGGTCGGCAAGGTTTGCGCCCTCGATGGGTGCAACGGTCAGTTCCTCTCGTCCGTACTGGGTGCTTTCGGTAGTCAATTCGCCCAGAACCATCTCCGGGTGGTCCACGAAATACTGGTTGATGGCAAAGCCATCCTCGGTCTTGCCAAGCTGCACCCATGCAGGTTCGATGTCAGCAGGGCGGTCACGCTTCTGCAAAAAGATAATATCGCTGACAACATCCGTACCAGCGTTGGCACGGAAAGCGTTGTTGGGCAGACGAATGGCCCCCAGCAAATCGGCACGCTCTGCCATGTGTTTGCGAGCGGTGCTGTCCTTGCTGTCCATGGTGTAGCGAGATGTGACAAAGGCAACGATGCCGCCCGGACGCACTTGGTCGATGGCTTTTGCAAAGAAATAATTGTGGATGCTAAAACCAAGTTTGTTGTACGCCTTGTCGTTGACTCTGTATTGACCAAAGGGCACGTTGCCGACAGCGAGGTCATAAAAATCACGGCGGTCGGTGGTCTCAAAGCCAGCCACAGTAATGTCAGCCTGCGGGTACAGTTTTTTCGCAATGCGCCCGGTGATGGAATCCAACTCCACGCCGTATAAGCGGCTGTCTGCCATGCTGTCCGGCAGCATTCCAAAGAAGTTGCCCACGCCCATACTAGGTTCCAGAATGTTACCGCTGCGGAAACCCATGCGCTCCACCGCATCGTAAATACTACGGATCACGGTGGGGCTGGTGTAGTGGGCGTTCAGGGTGCTGGAACGGGCGGCGGCGTATTCGTCCTCGGAAAGCAGCCCTTTCAGTTCGGCACACTCTTTTGCCCAGCCGTCCTTATTGGGGTCAAAGGCATCTGCCAGACCGCCCCAGCCCACATATTGCGAAAGTACCTGCTGTTCCTCGGCGGTGGCACCCCGATGCTCTTCTTCCAGCTTGAACAGGGTACGGATGGCTTCGATGTTCCGGGCAAATTTCTGTTTGGGGCCTCCGACACCCAAATCATCATCCGTGATGTGGAAGTTCCCGGCAAGTTCAAGTGTGGATCGTTCCGGTTCAACTGCATCCAGAGCAGGTGATTTTGAGCCAATCGTCTGGATCACAATATCATAAGGCATACGGTTTTCTTCAGCAGGGTATATGGCAACCGTTTTTACAGTATCATCTGGCTGCGTAGTAACCTGTTCATTCTGCCGCAAGCCATCCTCGAATTGTCGTTTGTTGATAACTTCGTTATCCCACGACTGCCCCTGTGCGCTGGTGTCGATGCGAACATCCGTTTCGCCCACATAGCCGATTGTTCCTTCGATGGTTCGGGTAGGAAGGTCAACGATAACACTGTCACCGACCTTATAATCGGGCAGGGGGTGTTCCATCACATCCTGTTCCTGCTCGTACAACTCCCGGACAAGAGCCAGCGGCTCTTCCCGGAAAATAGGCATCCGCATTTCTGCCAGTGCCACATCCTGCAGGGTCACACTGTCCTTGCCGAAATTGACGTTATCCACCCGGAATGCTCGCCCCTCCATGTGGATGGTAGTGCCCAGCGGCAGATAGTCCTCCCGGCGCAGATACTTGGTTTGGTGGTGGGTGCCATCCTCGTTCAGCCCGGCAAGGTAGATGTTCTCGCCGCACTGCCACAGTTGTTTGGCACGGTATGCCCACTGGTCGCGGGGAAAGCCGATGACTGGGACGGTGCCCAGTGCTGTTTCTCTCGTAAACAAAGCACTGTTGAGAACTTTTGCGACCTTGGCAGCATCTTCTCCATAGAACATAAAATTGCCGCCAGCTTCAAATCCAACCAGAGTATCCGGGTGCTGCGCCTTTAATGCAGTGTATTCGGCTGCACTGGCGGCGTTCAGTTCAAGGGGAAAGTCGATGGCTCTTCTTTCTTTGTCCGACAGGTAGCGGTCAGACTGAATCATCAGGTCAATATATTTTTCGACCCGATCCCAGCGGAGAAGCACTTTCTGATGGTCGGGATAATGCTCAAACGTCAGACCCTTGCTGTCATGGTCAAGCCAACCACTGCTTCCGTCTAGATAAGTGTGTGAAGAACCGCCGGGGCCATACGGTGCATATTCGTTGGCAAGAGCTTTTGCCCGGAGTTTTCGGTCAGGCTGCAACTGATAAATTTTCCATATCCGAAGTTTGCTGCCTTCAACATTGGAACCTCTCCGCAGCGCATTTTCAATCTCCGCCTGCGACAAAACAAAAGCGGAGGGCGATTTTTCGCTCTCCGCTTGGTCGATGGATTCAATTTGTTTGGCTTCGGTGGGAATGTGGGCATCGAAGAAACTTAACTGTAAATCAGTTCGTTCAGCACCAGTTCCTCGGCCTGTGCTTTCAGGCTGTTCATGTGCTGCACCCATGCCATCTGATTCTGCTCCTTGTCCGGGGCCGGGCTCTTCGCCAGCAGTTCGGTCATCATCTGCCGCATCCGGCTCTCTGCCGTCTGCTCCACCTCCATCAGGTGCGGGTACAGGCTCCCCGACAGGAGCATCGTGTTGTACAGCACCGGGCGATGATTCATCAGATACGTCCGGCGCAGCCTGCCGTACTTGCCCAGCGGGGTCTTCGGCTGATGGAGGGTCAGGTTCGGGAGAAGATAATCCCCGGTCTGCGTGTAACTCAGATTGCTGCTCATATTCATGCTGGCTCCTTTCATTGTTTCGGCGGCGAATGGTAGTTTTTACGGTGCGCTCGATGTTACGCAGCACCTCCCGGCTCATGTCGCTGACGGCTGCGCCGAGGGCGTAGACACTATCCGGGGTTGAGAAATTGTAGATTGCCTGAAAATCGTCCTTGTCGAACCACCCGGCAGGCTCAATGCCGCAGCGTTCCAGCAGCGTGTAGGTGACGCTGATGGCGGCGGCAGACTTGAACTGCATCTCCACCCCGGCTTCATCATAATCCATCAGCAGCGAACCGTCAACGATGGCGCTGATGTCCTCGCTGTTGTTGTCCCAGTAATCCGCCACCAGTTTCCCGGCAACATCCGCAAGCTGCTGGCTGACACGCTCCCCGCTGATGCCGTAGGTCTTGCTCAACATTTCCGAAACCGGCTGTTTCAGGTCGTCATTGTACTGCCACATCTCCGGGTCACGGGAATTGCGGCGCACCCCGGTGTCGCTTACGTCAAAGACGTAGTGCAGCCGGGGGAATCCGCTGGATTCGTCCAGCAGGGCGATGCCCTTGGCACCCCGGCGCACATAACGGTTCATCCGGTTGTTCCAGATGTCAAAGTCGGCGCAGGCGGTGGCATCGGGGCGCTGGGCGTAGATCATCAACTGGTCCGCAAAGGGGTACTTGTACAGCCGGGATGCAGTGGTCAGGTAGTCCGTCCAGCTTTCCCAGTACCGGGTCAAGCCGTTGGCCGTGCGCTGGGCAAGGGCAAGATATTCTTCGGTTTTGCTTGGCATAGCGTTCCTCCTTTTTCGGATTTTAGGGTATAAAAAGAGCGGGCAACCGTTTTGGGGCTGCCCGCTGGAAAGTGTATTGAGATAAGATTATTTGCTATTGTCCTTTATGTACTTCATAACGCAGCACCCCATCACGATGACAGGAAGCACTGTTCGTAAACCGAGGTCGCCGACCCGCACATTTGCATCAATCACAAGTCCTGCAAACCATGCCGCTAAAGTGAAAACAGTTGCCCAACCGTAACTCATAGAACTGTACTCCTTCATATGTGAATATTCAAAACTCTCTTCTCAGCTTCAGCTTTCATAGCTGCCCGCAAGGAACTTACATTTATTCGACTCGAATGTTTACCGGATTCAGTGTAAGGTTGCCTCCGCCCGCCACCTTATACCATTTGCCTCGTTCAAGTTTGATTCTTTCCGTTACGCCCTGTGTAATATATCCGATTCTATATTTTTTTCCAGTCTCTACATCGGTAAAGACCACCTCAGTATCACAATCACCGCTCACTTTTACAGTTCCCCAAAGTGGCTGTATTTGTTCTGTCTTTATGGTGCCTTCATCGTTTGAAAGGGTGAAAGTATGGCTTCTCTGAATATTGATATAAATCGCCACCAGAAAAACCGTTGCCAGACATAAAGCAAACCTTCTTGTTTTCATCGAAACACCTCCTGCAAATTCGGTTTTATCGAATCATATCACATAAGCGGACTCTTCAAACTTACAGCTCAGTTTCCACCGCAAGCTGCTCCTGCTTTTCTTTTTCGTCAGCGATTTGGACATCAACATCTTCGCGCATCTTTTTCAGAAGTGCGAGGACTCGCTTGATTTGACCCTTGGTATTCTCTACTCTGCTCTGTGCCTGATTGATGTGATCCAGAACTGCCCAGTCTGCAAAGAGGCCGTCAAAGAAGAAATCCGCAAATTTCAAAAAGCTGTCCACCGTAACCTGAAGGTCTGCGGTGATCTCAACATCAGCAAGCTCAGTTTTGAACCGCCGCAGTTCCACTTGGAGCTGTTCGATTTGTTTCTGCGCATCGTCCAGTTCCTCATACTTGGCAAGATCGGCCATCAAACCGCCGCCCATTACGTCCCATGTACTCCAGCCCTCGGCATTGTCGAGGGTTTCCAGAACTTCATTGACCGTATGCAGGGCGGTCTTTCCGGCGTTGATGGCTTCCAGCAGCTCCCGTTTTTGGACTTTCAGCGCGGCAATGCGGCTTTCGCTTTCTGCAACCTGCTGTGCGGCAGGGTGGGCAGATGCTTTGATGCTTTTGATTTTTTCGGAAAGAGCAGCTTGATACTGCCTTTCGCAATCGGACAGCCGTTCCAGTCTATTTTGAATCTGCTCCAAGTCGGCATCAACGGAAGAAAGATCATGGAGAGCCGCATCGTACTTGACGCGGGCTGCATAGACTTCCTGCCGTTCTTTGTCCAGCTTTTCATCCATTTTTCCAATCACTTGATAGAAAAATGCGGCAAGGCTGTGTCCCTCCAGACGGTCCACATCAGCCTGCTCTGCCAGCTTGGATTTTTCCAGCTTTTTCAGGCGATCAGCAAGCGTATCTCTCTGGGCGGTCAGTTCTTTCTGTTTTGCTTCGCAGCTTTTCTTTTCAGCGACCTGCTGCCAAAGCTCTTTCAACGTAGAATCACTCATATGGAATGTCCTTTCCCGGCATTACGTTTCTTCGTTCAGAAGCTGGTTCAAAAAATGCTGCCGATTATTTACAAATGTTTTGGTGATAACGTAGCTGTCCGTATCTTCATACTGACAAGGATGAATCGTGCCATTGTCGAAGCTAAAAATTTCAGCATCAGGCATTCCGAGGAGAATGGGTGAATGTGATACTATAATGAATTGCGCCCCTTCTTGGGCACACCGATAAATGTTGATCAGTAACGTGAGCTGCCGCTGCGGGGATAAAGCGGCTTCCGGCTCGTCAAAAATATAGACTCCATCTGCACCCATGTAGTCCTGCGCAATGGCGAGGAAACTTTCACCGTGTGATTTTTGGTGATAGCCTTTGGAGGGATGATCGTCATCGGAATAGTCGATTTCCTTGGTGGCTACATTATAGAAACTCTCTGCTCGGAGAAAATACCCGAACTTTGGTCTGCGATACCCCTTGGAAATCGTCATAGCCTCACATAGTTCCGAATGGGAGTTGTATGTGGAAAATGAATAGTTCTTCGTTCCACCCTCTGCGTTGAAGCCGTAAGCAACAGCGATTGCTTCCAGAAGCGTAGATTTTCCACTTCCATTTTCGCCAACAAAGAACGTAATGGGCTTATGGAATGTAAAAGTGTCGATTCCACTGATGGCAGGAATCTGACGAACATAATTGTATGGGCGAACTCTGTTCCAGTCGATGGTCAGCCCTTGGATAAACAAATCGTTCATACAGCACTCCATACTATATAATGTAAGAAACACTTAGCTCCGCTCAAACCCAAGATAGCGGGTGCCCTGAAAACTCAGCTTTCCGATGTCGCCCTGCACGAGCAGACCATAATCGCTTCCGTCCACTTCAAATTCCATCCGGTCTCCGCTTTCTACCTGAAAGGTCACATAATAGGAAGTGTAGGTGCTGGTTCTATATCCATGTGCACCAGACAAATCCCCAGCGTTTGCAGCGTCGGAATGCGAAATATCAGTTCGCTTTGCTACCACTGCTGCTGGAACAGATAGACGGGGTGAGTGATTGTTTTTGTTCCATGTGCGAAGATTTGAAATCAGCGTAAAAATAAATAGACACATCAATCCGAAAAAGATAAGTGGGAATACTATGCTGAACACAGTGTTAAACCAGCCAAAAAACATATTACTCCTCCAAAATTTCCTCCAGCAGGTCTTTTACATCGTCCAGAAAAGATTCTTCTCCGAGGGTGTTCACCT
>ERZ835051.3290-NODE-3290-length-12876-cov-4.707355_pt1 | contig 12876 bp, 8 predicted proteins | sample MGYA00519575_ERZ835051 | MGnify/ENA primary metagenome ERZ835051 (study PRJEB31850, sample SAMEA3708769) | human gut metagenome | biome: human gut; feature: human-associated habitat; material: faeces | place: China | collected 2014 ... | reverse complement strand
CCATAATCTTAATAGGATCAATTATATTACCAGTAGACTTACTCATCTTCTTACCGTTACTATCTAACATCATATCATTTACTACAACATTTTTAAAACTTGATTGACCAGATATAATTGTTGATATAAGAAGTAATGTATAGAACCATCCTCTTGTTTGATCGACACCTTCGGCAATAAAGTCCGCTGGAAAATGTTTATGAAACCACTCTTTATTTTCAAATGGGTAATGACATTGAGCATAAGGCATAGAACCAGAATCAAACCAAACATCAATTACATCTTTTACTCTATGCATAGTTTTACCACAGTGTTGACATTTTATAGTAATATTATCCACATAAGGTCTATGTAAGTCAATGTCTTCATATTTTAACTCTTCATTTGCTCTTTCTATTAATTCTTCCCTTGAACCAACTACTTCAAATTCACCACATTCATCACATACCCAAAATGGTAATGGACATCCCCAATAACGATTTCTAGAAATACCCCAATCTACCATATTATTTAACCAATTTCCAAATCTCTTAGTTCCAACATAATCTGGATGCCATTTAATTTTATTATTTTCTTCAATTATTTTGTCTTTATATTCTGTTGTTTTTATATACCAAGCAGATTTAGCATAATAAATAAGTGGTGATTTACATCTCCAGCAATGTGGATATTTGTGTGTTATCTTTATCTTTTTAAATAATTTATCTTGTTCTTTTAAATATTTGATAATTTCTATTTCCAATTCAGGATCAGTTACTAATCTACCCTCCCAAGGCCCTATAGTATATTTTCCTGCTAAATTAACATTTTGAGTCCAGCCTATTTTATTTTCTTTACATACTCTATTATCATCTTCACCATAGGCAGGAGCAATATGTACAATACCAGTACCATCTTCATCAGTTACATAAGAGTCTGCGACTACTTCAAATGATTTACCATCAGTTACTTTTGCAAATGGTAATAATTGTTCATATTTAATACCCACTAAATCAGTACCTTTATATGTTTCAAGTACTTCATAATCATCACCTAAAACCTTATTAGCAAGACTTTTAGCCACGATAAACTTATATCCCATTGAAGACACTTTAACATACTCTAAGTCTGGATTAACACAAGCAGCCACATTATCCATAAGAGTCCAAGGAGTAGTAGTCCATACTAAAAAGTAAGTATCACTATCCTTTATCTTAAATGGAACTATAACAGTATTAACACTATCTTCTTGATATCCTTGTTCTACTTCAAACTTAGCAAGTTCAGTACCACATCTAGGACAATATGGTAATATTTTATTACTATTATATATTAATCCTTTTTTATGCATTTCTTTTAATAAATACCATTCAGTTTCGTGGTAATCATTTGTACAAGTAATATAAGGATGCTTACTATCAATAAATTGACCCATCATATCAGTTATTCTATTTACTTCATCAATATTTATGGCTGTATTCTTTTTACATTCTTCAATAAATTTATCTATACCCATTTTTTCTATATCTTTTTTACCATTAATTCCTAATTTCTTTTCAACATTATATTCAATAGGTAGTCCATTGCAGTCAAGTCCTATTTTCCTATCAACCTTATGTCCCTTCATTGTTTGATATTTACAAAATGAATCTTTGATTGTTTTAGAAAACACATGATGTATACCAGGTTTAGCATTAGCGTATATTGGTCCATCATAAAATACCCAAGTTTCATTATCTTTTCTATTTTCAATAGTCTTTTCTAGAATATTTTCTTCTTTCCATTTAGCAAGTATTTTACCTTCTACTTCGCTTATTTTTCCTTTTTCTAATTCTTTAAATTCCATAATTCCTCCTTCTAAAGAAAAAACACCACCAGTACAAGGACGAAATACTTCGCGGTACCACCTTGTTTCACTGATAGTGCACTCATATTTTGATAACGGGTTATTCCCGGTTACTTCTAACTATTCAAAGTAACACATCAAGAGTGATCTATATATTAAGCATCTTATTAGTTTCCACCAGCCACTAACTCTCTACAAATATCTTAATATATCGTCTCTTTCTTTTGTTTTTATACATTAATTATATTCAAAATATTATCTATTGTCAATCTCTTTTCTTACTTTTTCTCTTTTTAATGTTTTAAGTAATCTCATATTAAGCATATCCCTCTTAATACCATCATTAGTACTTGAAGATATTATTTTTCCTATATTTGAAGATAAATACACATTTAAATGTTCTTCGTACAAGAGATAACAAACTAAACTTTCAAAATCATCCTTTTTAGCTTTCTTTAATTTTTCTATCTTATAGTATCTTGTAAGAGCAGAGTCTTTAATACCAGAAATATCAATGCTATCAGTACTAGGAAGTTCTAATCTAGAACTACATTCTTCAGGTAATTTATCATCATTTAGATAGTATTCTATTTTTTTAGTATTATATAATGCCTTTATGAATGTTTCTACATTTATATCATTAACCATACATTTATTAATCATATCGTCATAAGTATATTTTATTTTTTTCTTATCTTCATTGCTTAAGAAATCATAAACGCATATATTTTGAATAAAATTTTCATAATCATCATTACCAATTAATAGAAATAGCATTTCTAAATAATACTGCATCTTAATTTTTTTTATCACTTTCTCTTCATTAGTACAAAGAGAATCTTCAAAATCATTTTCAAGTAAAACCAAATCACTTAAAGACATATTTATAACTGACATTAATTCAGTTAATGCAGTTTTTTCGGCGATTTCAATAGGTATTAGGAAATAGTTATATTTGTCTATTGTATCTTCTATATTATTTCTTTTACTATCCCATGTTGGATCTAAAACATATACTCCATCAATATTATATTTTTTATCTATTAAATGAATTATACTTCTGCAGTGTTTTTCTTTTTTAGTTTTACATATTATAGTTCTAGCATTAATGTTTAAATTTTTTAACATAGCATTAACAATAGCAATGTATCCAACACAAACAATATAATCAGAATTTAATACATTGTCTAAAGACCTAGAAATTAAATAATTTTCATTTTTTTCTTCTTTATGATAAAAGTTATTTTTTACTATGTCATATACCATTATTACTTTTTCTAATGATGATAAATTATATTTCTTGATTTTCTTAGTAATATAGTTTATTTGGCAAGAAGTATCATACAAAGTATTAATATCAATATCTCCGCCATATTCTTGATAATGAATAAAAATGTTTTTACTATCTATTTTACTCAAATCATATCCTTCAAGTATTTTTTGATATTCCTCAAGAGAAATTAATGTACCATCTATTACAACCGGAACATTTATCTTCTCACACAATGATAAAACTTCAAGTAAATTATCTTTATTACAACTAAAATGTATTTCTTTGCAGTCATCAATATTTTTTATTAAATTATATGTTCTTTTTCCATAATTAATAGCCTGCATTGCCAAAGAAAAGAATATAACATCATTTTTATTTAATATTTCGATAATCTTATTATAATCATAATTATTAACTACTGCTTCATACATATCATTTAATAAGCTATCATTATCACTAAACAAAAATAAAGTCATACTATCAATTACTATTTTCTTTATTCCATCTTCAACAAACAAATCACTAAACCTACTTAAATAAATTTCCGTAGCATCATGAAATCTTTTAGCTCTACATTTTTCCTTACTTTCATATAGTTTAAAAATCATCATATCCCCCATTAACTGCCATTATAATAGCAGAAAAACTATAAAAAGTCAAATAAAATAGATGAAACTTAGCAGTTTCATCTATTTCCTTATATAATTATTATCTAGTTCTTACTCTTTTTATTGAATCAATATTATAGTAACCTTCATAATCACCAGTATTAACTAGATCACTACGAACTACTAAAACAGCTGTTTGTTTAGCACCTTTACTTATTAATTCATTTACTTTTTCACTAGCATTCATATCATCTCTATAGATAGTATAAAGATTTCCATCTAATTCATAAGTAACTCCCATTACTTCTCTATCATAAGATCCATTATAGTATGGTGTACATTTATTAGTACTATCTGTAGCATCATAAGAGTTAGTATAAATATATGAATTATCTTTAATATTAACACTCTCTCCTAGATTATATTCTTTATTTTCAGTAACTACTTCAGTTGGTTCTTCAATAACTGGTTCATCAATAATAATATCATCTTTTTTAGTAGAAGGTTCAATTGTCTCTACTACAGAAGTAGGTTTTACTATATCATCAGGTTTATGTTTTTTACTTTGACTCTTAGGTAAGAAACTACATACAACAGCAGCGGCAGCAACTATCCAGGCACAGATAGCAGTTTTAACTTTATTCTTTCTAAGTATCTCACTAACTTCTTTAGTCTCATTTTTAACTTTATTAAAACCATTTTTAAATTTATTACCAACCCATTTAGCACCTTTACATATACCACCAATTATAGCAGTACCTGCAAGGAAACCAAGAATCTTTTTACCAAAGCCTGTCTTTTCCTTTTTATTATCTTTATTATCAATAACCATTAATTCTTTACATTCATTATTAGATTTAACACTAGTAGTATCATTAGATTTAACACTAGTACTTTCCACTACAGGAATATCCTTTTTAGCGGTATAACCCGTAGTAAACTGCATATAACCAGTTTCATATGGATTATCATCTTCAGTTAAATACTCATAAGAATCTTCTTTTTTATCATTAGATATTTCAGTAAGTTTTACTTCAATACTTTCAAGTTCTCTTTTTTTCATTTCAAGTAATTTTAAGTATTTATATAATGTCTTATAATCACCTAATTTACTATAAGGTATATAAGCAGAATTACTATCATATCCTTGTATTTTAATTATCTTAGCATTCTTATATTCATCTTTCTTATATAAGTTTGTCATTTCATATAAATACTTTTTAATATATTTAATCCTATTATTAATTTCTTCTAAATCCATTTCATTAATATTCTTACTAGAAGTTTTTTTCTCATCTTCAACTACTTCAGCCTTTATAGTAGGTCTCTCCATTACTGGTTCTTCTGAAATAGTTACATATTTAGAAAGACTTTTTTCTCTTTCACATAAGTCTTTAAATATACCTAGCTTATCTTCTGGTACTCCTACTTTTTTACCATTATAGTATTCATATGCTTTACTTGAACTAGTATCACTTAATAACTTGTTAATTTTAAATCTAACTACTTTTAATTTATCTTCCTTAGATAATTTTCTATAATCCATAGAATTTATATTAATTTCTTCCATATTCATAATTCAAATCCCCCTTTGAATGACACATATTTTAGCACATTTGTTTGCTTTTGTCAAGTATTACTACTTTTTACACAAACTATATAGTATTTTTACTTCTTTTATAGTAAGTGGTCTATACTCTCCAGGCATAAGACCTTTTAAATTTAAATTAGCATATCTTTCTCTTCTTAGTTTAATAACTTTATTGCCAACTGACTCAAGCATCTTCTTAATTTGATGGTTTTTACCTTCATGAATGGTTATTTCTACTACTGAAGTATCTTTCTTTTTATCATAACTTTTTAGTCTTACTCTTGCTTTCTTAGTCTTAACCCCATCAATAATAACACCATTTCTTAATTTCTGAAGACTAGGTATAGTAACTATTCCTTCTACCTTAGCAATATAAGTTTTATCTACTAAAGAGTCTGGTCTCATAAGTAAATTAGCAAGTTCTCCATCATTTGTAAGTATAAGTATACCTGTAGTATCATAGTCTAATCTACCTACTGGATATATTCTAGTAGTAGTATCAATTAAATCTACTACTGTTGTTCTACCCTTTTCATCACTAGTAGTAGTAACAACTCCTTTAGGTTTATTAAGTAAATAATATTCATAATTTTTATTAGTATCTAAAATATTTCCTTCTACTACAATAATATCCCCTGGTTTAACCGTAGTACCAAGTTTAGTAACTACTTCACCATTTACTTCAACTAAACCCTTAGTAATAAGTTCTTCGGCTTTTCTTCTTGAGCAATAACCAAGACCTGCTATTTTCTTTTGTAATCTTTCCATTTTATCACCACATTTCTCTCACAAAATACTTATACATTATCTCATAAATATATTTATTTTGCAACTTTTTTATTTTTTTCCATAAAATATATTGAATAAATATATTTATTTTGCTATAATTAGTATGTTCTATGGACCCATAGCCAAGCTGGTTAAGGCAAGGGACTGCAACTCCCTGATCGTTGGTTCGAATCTGACTGGGTCCTCCATAAATAAAAATTAAACTAACCTTTTTTGGTTAGTTTTTTTATTATTAGCACACCTAGCCTTAACAAGTTAAGTCTTGCTGTGTTGTTTTAAGCAATAGTCTTAAAACAAAGTCTATCATATATAAGCCAGTACTAAATACTTAACTAATATCAAATACTATTATTATTTTCTTTATACCTTTTTATTATCTTTTTATTATTAATAAGTCTTTCATTATTTGGTTCCATATCTATAGCTTTATCTATATAAAATAACGATTCATCTATTCTATTCAAATAAAACATACAAATAGAAAGCATATCATAAATAGTATTATCCCAACTAAATATTTCATTAATATAAGTCTTCTCATGACTATTTATATTCAAAGCATCATTTAAATATTTAGAGGCTTCTTTATAATTATCTAACTCATACTCTAAAATACCTCTTTCTACATAAGAATCTCTTAAATATGGTGCTTCATTTATTGCTTTATCATACCACATTCTAGATTCTTCTACTCTTCCTAATTTTTTGTATGATCTAGCAATAAATCTCATTGAAGCACATCTTTCATCTTTCCAAGTTGAAGATTTTAAATTTAAATGTTTAATTAGTGTATCTATACATTCATTCCATTTACCATAATACATATATTCTCTACCTAAATAATGCATATTCCTATCATCATTAGGATCTTCCTTTACAGATAATTCTAGTAATGGTAAGTAACTGCCTCTAGATTTAGATTTATCAGAATAATGATTTAATACAATATTGTCAATAGTAATAATATTTTCTTTATCTCCTAGAAAAGTAAGTACTTCATGTACTGGATGTGTCCATTTATAATTTTTTCTTTGATGTATCTTATCAGTATAAAAATTAACCAAAGGTCTATTATTATCATCTAAACTCCAATTGTAATTATATCTTGCCCTGCTAGTGGATCCTACCCAACTATCTTCAAGATACTTTCTCCATCCTTTTTCGAATACTTCGTCTAAGTCTGTACATACACAAATATCGTAATCATCTGGAATTAAATCTAGTGATTTGTTTCTTGCAACATCAAATCTCCATGGTTCTATTTTAGAGGTTCTTACATTTACTCCAAATTCTTTTAATAATTTAACTGTATTATCTGTAGAACCTGTATCTAATACGAATATAGCATCCGCTTCCTTCATAGACTCATACCATCTTTTAACAAACTTTTCCTCATTTTTACATATTCCATATACACATACTTTATATTTATTCATATTAAGCACCTTGTTTTCCTAAATAATCAATTACCAAAGTTACTAATGAATTACTAAAATATGATTTTGATGAGAGATTAGTTAAATCTGGAGTTTGTAAAAATATTTTATATTTACCTAAATTAGATAGTTCATAAGTAACTGCAGTATCTACTACCGCTATTATGCCACAAGCCGATAATTCTACCGGTTCAGCATTATATACCCACTGTCCTACTCCCAAATAAACATTATCAGTGTTTGTTTCTTTAAAACCTATTGATACTATGTCTTTAGTTGGATCAAATTCAACATCATTTACTGACGGGTATGCACTAACAGTAAAAAATATTCTATAATATCCAGCTACATTAAACTTAATTAAACCTTCTTTTTCATCTAATTCAAGTAAATTACTAACATCAAGTTCCAATCTACTTATTGGTAATCTTGCTTCAGGCTCTACTGGTACGCCAGTATCTGATTTATCAGCATTAAAAGTTACTAAGTATGCTGACCTAAATAATGTGGGTCCAGCAGGTCCAATTGGACCCTTTGGTATAACAAAATCAAGAACATGTGTATTATTAACTTTATTATCAATAACCTTAGCCTCAGTTCCAGCTTCACCAGTTGTAGTACTTCTTACAAAAATAGTATCTCCAATACCATCATTACCTTTTTGACCTTGTGGTATTACAAAATCCAAAATGGCATTCGTATCGGTACCGCTATTAGTCACACTAGCACTTTCTCCTGGATCACCAGTAACAGTAGTGCCCACACTAATAGTGGCTGGTCCTGCCGGTCCTATTGGACCCTGAGGTCCTGTTGGCCCAACAATAACTGGAGTACATAAACATCTCTTTTTCAAGCATTCTGTATCAGTAGTAATCTTTTTATAAGGATCAATCATAATACCCCTCCTCATAATAACTTATGACAATATTATTTTACTAATTATAATAATAGTTTATTTTCCACTTCTATATAAGCAGTAATATAAATATAATTTAAGTAAAGAAAGAAGTGATATTATAAAAAAATTAAAATTATATATAATTATATTTTCCATTGTATTATTAGTATTATTACTAATTTTCTTTATTTATTATTTAATATATAGTAATACTAGCAAAGAGAAACCAAGTAGTTATCCAAAAATTAAACTATCAGGAAATACCATTATTAATATAAACATTGGTGATAAATATACTGAACTAGGATATACTGCTTATGATAGTAAAGATAAAGATATAACAAATAAAGTAGAAATTAAAAATAATGTTAATGAAAATATGCCAGGTACTTATGAAATAATATATAGAGTAACTAATTCTAAAGGAAATAGTATTGAAGTAAAAAGATTTGTTAAAGTAAAATTAACAAAAGATTTTACTTATAAGAAAGAATACAACAATATAGATAACAAGACCCTAAGTTGGGGAACAAATAATAAAAAAGATGGTAATAGACCAAATACTGATATTTCAAATGAAGAACTTAAAAAATATAATGCTTATGCTATGGGTCCTGATAAAAAAGTAATTTATCTAACTTTTGATGAAGGAACCATGACATCATACTTACCTCAAATAGTAGAAGTATTAAATAATAATAATGTTAAAGGAACATTCTTTCTATGTAAAAACTATATTAAAAATAACAAAGAACTAATAAATAAAATGTTAGATAGTGGTCATTCTATCGGTAATCATACTGCTTCTCACCTATCCATGCCTAGTTTAGCCTCTAAAGAAAACTTCTCTAAATATTTAGAAGAAATAATTTCAGTAGAAGATACTTTTAAAGAAGTTACTGGTAGAGAAATAGATAAAATATATAGAGAACCACGAGGAGAATTTTCAAAAAGAAGCTTAAATATAATGAAAGATTTAGGTTATAGTACTTACTTTTGGAGCTCAGCATATAAAGATTGGGATGATAAATTAACTAAAGAAGAAGCACTTACTTCTATGATAGAAAGAGTACATAATGGAGCCATATTCTTACTACATCCCACTAGTAAAGGAAACTATCTAGCACTAGAGAATTTTATTAAAACTATGAAAGAAAAAGGATGACTAGACAATGATTTATAAACCAGAAAAAGATCCTACTACTATGACAGAAGAAGAATTGGAAGAATTTTTAGCTTCTATTGATCCAGATGAAGTTACACCGGAGAATGAGAAAGATCAGCATTAAAAGGAGGTATAATAAAATGGTAGTTAAAATTGCAGGGGAACATATTACCCCTTATAATTATACACCATCTACAGTATCTAGAATTAAATACATTGTTATCCATTTTGTAGGTGCTCTTGGTGGGGCTAAAGAAAATGCAGATTATTTTGCCAGCCAGTATGTAGGAGCATCTGCACATTATTACGTTGGATTTAATGGAGAGATTTGGAGATCTGTTCGTGATCAGGATATTGCATGGGCTGTTGGTGGAATGGCTTATATTCATCCTTATTGTAGAAACTCTAATTCTTTATCTATTGAATTATGTGTAAGAAAAGTCAATCATGGGTCTTTATCTTCTATGGATAAAGATTGGTATTTTGAAGATGCTACGGTTAAATCTGCTATTGAATTAACTAAGTATCTTATGGAGAAATATAATGTACCTGCATCTAATGTAATTAGACATTATGATGTAAATCATAAAGTTTGCCCATCTCCATATGTATTTAATAATACAAAATATACATGGAATAACTTTAAAGCAGCTTTAACTTCTGCTTCTGGTGCGGTAGAAGAAATTAAACAAGAAACATTTAAGAAAACTGGCACTGCATACTGTACAGGTCAGGATGTAAGAGTTCGTCAGGTGGCAAATGGTCCTGTTATTGGATATTTAGGAAAAGGTGATTCTGTAGAAGTTGATGGTAAAACTTCTAATGGATGGACACATGTAAAAGCTGCATGTGGAATTGGTTGGGTATCTTCTCAGTATATTCGGAGTAAATCTACCTCTACTACTAAACCGTCCAATACAAATACATCTACTTCTACACTGTATTATGTGAAATCTGGTGATACCTTATCTAAGATTGCGTCAAAATACGGTACTACTGTAGATGCATTAGTAAAAGCAAATGCTATTAAGAATCCTTCTCTGATTTGTGTAGGTCAGGTTATTAAGATTCCGCAGAAGAAAAGTAGTAATTCTACATCTTCTTCATCAACTACTACTAATAAGAAGACTCTTATTAAGAATGGACAGATTCATTCTAATAACTTCTCTGGTGCTAATATTATTCCAGATGGAATTTATGGACCTGCTACTAAGAAAGCTGGAGTTAAATGTTTACAGACTGCTTGTAATCTGAATAATAATCAGCTAGCAGTAGATGGAATTTATGGACCTGCTACTAAAGCAGCTATTAAATCTCTTTCTATCAAGAAAGGTAAAACTTCTTATTATGTGACATTTGCTGAGATTGCATTAATGCTTAAAGGATACGATCCATCTGGAGTAGAATGTCCTGGTATATTTGGATCTGGATTACAAAAAGCATTGAAATCTTTCCAGACTGCTAATGGATTATCTGCTACTGGAGTACTTAATGTAAAAACTATTGAGGCGTTAATTGGTTAATTAGATTAATGGAGATATGGGGTAATTCCCATATCTCCTTTTACACGTATAGCGGAAACATCACATTAATAAATATTGAGGAAAGGCGGTTAATATAAATGGCTGATAAAGATTTTACCAATATTGGTGTATTTATAGACGATCTTCTCGAAAAAGAAAAAATAGACGATTTTGATCTATTACTTGCCGAAGACAATGAGAATACTAAAAAAGTTACATTTAGAAATCTTAGAACGTCTTTAGTTGAAGATGATGAGTCACCTTCTAACTTTAGAATTTATTCTTCTGAAAAAGTACAAAAAATGATTGATGACTCTAGAGCAATGTATATTAATGATATTGGCTCTATGCATGAAGATATTGAACACTTAGGTGCTGCCAAAGTAGATATTACAAAATTTGAAGAAGTTATGAAGCAGTTTGATAATGAGAAAATTGGTCAAGCTACTTATAATGAAATTCTTCAAGCTTTAGATAATAAAAGAAATAAAACTGATCTTATTACTAGTGCAGATATTGAAACTGGTAATGATGCAGATAAAATTCATATTGAAAACTTAGGATTAGATGTATTAGCAGCAATGACTGGAAATACTAAGGTTACTGTTCCATCTGTACCATTAGGTGGATGGGTAAGTGAAGATTTAGCAAATAATTCTATTATTGCGCTAAAGTTAGCAAAAGATTATAATTATAGAGGAACTTATCCTGAAGGAGATTTAAATAGATTCGTTAGTACAGGATATTACGAAGTTGCTGCTACTGTAACTGGTGTTCCACATTATGGTGATGATATGGATGAAACCAGATTACTTGAAGTGATTCGTTATGGTACAGATGGTAAATATATTATTCAGAGGGTTTATTATAAAGAAAACTCTGAAGAATTAAGACCATATTTTGAAAGAAAAGGTTTATTTGCTAAACTTTCTATTTTACAATTTACTGCTCATTTTGAAGTTACAGAGGATAATAAAATTTCTTCTAGTACGTTAGGAGATAAATATAATAATAGAGGAACTTTAACTACAGGAAGTGTATTCTCTATTACCGCTGATGGAAATTATATGGTACAAAAAACTTGTGCTGATATTCCTACTCAAGATAATTATATGATATCTGTTAGAAGCTTTGGAGATAGAAGAGAATTTGAAGCTAAATTAGCAGATATTGGTGGATGTGTAACTTATATTTGCTTCGAATATCATGATTCTGCTGGAGTATTACAGAGAACAGAATGGTTTAATGTAACTAATAAAGCTAAATCTAAATTCGATGGAAAAGTTCTCCATATTTATGGAGATGGATTAAGTACTGGTAGAGCAGCTACAGATCCTACTAAAACCGCTTATCCTGCAATATTAGCATCTAAATATGGTTACAGTATTTATAATCATGCACAGACTGATGCTACTATTGGAAATTATAATGATGATCAATTTAAAGATAAAAGTATTTTAACTCAAATTAGCACTTCTACCGGTTTAAATACAAATAGCGAAGGATATGTAATTATTTTCGCTGGTGGTGAAGATTATCGTTCTCGTATGGCTACAATTGGTAATATTTCAAGAGATGATGATATTACATTTATTGGATCCATTAATAAAGCTATTAGAGAATTACTTACAAAAAGTCCTAAATTAAAAATTATGTTAGTAGCTCCTCCATATAGAGCATCTACAGAACCTGGTGATGGATATGATGGAGATACAAATTTAGTAAATAGTAAATATATGTCTGACTTTACAAATGCAATGGAAGAAGC
>ERZ835051.3279-NODE-3279-length-12903-cov-3.555106_pt1 | contig 12903 bp, 7 predicted proteins | sample MGYA00519575_ERZ835051 | MGnify/ENA primary metagenome ERZ835051 (study PRJEB31850, sample SAMEA3708769) | human gut metagenome | biome: human gut; feature: human-associated habitat; material: faeces | place: China | collected 2014 ... | reverse complement strand
ATTTCACGGATTGAATCTGTACGTTCATAGCCTTGCAGTTTATAAAAGTTAATCACTTCCCTCCCTTTTCGCGGGGATGGGCTTTTGCGTATATTTCCCGAAGCCGGGCGATGCTGTTGTGCGTGTAGACCTGCGTGGCCTGCAGCGAGGCGTGGCCCAAAAGCTCCTGAATCTCGCGCATGTCGGCTCCGCCGTTCAGCAGGTGCGTGGCGAACGTATGCCGCAGCACATGGGGGCTTTTCTTGCCCTGTACTCCCGCGCGGGTGAGTTCTTCCTGCACCGTGCGGTAGACGACGCTCCGGGATATGCGCTTCCCTTTATGTGTTAAAAATAGTGCTTTTTCCGAAGAAATGCAAATATTTTGCCTCTCTATTAGGCCGAGGTAGTGCAAAATCTTTTCGCGCAGGAATTCGAGAATCGGGACCATGCGCTGTTTGTCTCCCTTGCCCCGGACCCGCAGCGAGGTGTAGTCGGCCGAAAAGTCGCTGCGGTCGATGCCGACCAGCTCGGCCAGACGCAGTCCGCAGGCGTAAAACATCAGGATGATGAGCGAGTTGCGCTCGGTCAGGAAATCCTCGCTGTCCGGTCCGCATTCGCTGACGATGGTCGTCATGCGGCTTTCGGGAACGAATGCCGGCAGGCGGCGTGAGGTTTTGAGCGTCGAAATCATGCGGAAAATATCCTTTTCGACGGCTCCCGTGCGGTGCAGCCACCGGAAAAAGGCCCGGAGCGAAGCCACTTCGCGGTTCATTGACCCGGCGCTGAGCTTTCCCTCCTCCGTGCGGAAAATGATCCATTCGCGGATCTGCTCGGTCGTGACCGACCGCGGGTCGAACCGCGACTCGTCGCAGTCCAGCCACGCGAGGAACTGCTCCACGTCGTGCTTGTAGTTGCGGACCGTGAGCGGCGAGTAGCGCCGCTCGGCGGAGAGATATCGGATGAATTCCGTCAGCATGCGGCAAAGATACGGTTTTTTCGTATTTTTGCGTATTCATAAATAGTATGCCATGAAACGAATCTTCATTTTAGCCTTTCTGCTGGCGTGGCTGACGGCGCAGTTTGCCGCCGCCGCTGCGGTCGATACGCTTGCGGTGCGCAGCGCTTCCATGGACCGCGACATTCCCGTGATCGTGATTCTGCCCGACGGAGCTTCGCCTGCGAATCCCTGCCCGACGGTCTACCTGCTCCACGGTTACGGCGGCAATCAGACGACGTGGCTCCGGATCAAACCGTCGCTGCCCGCCATCGCCGACCGCGAAGGAATCGCCTTCGTCTGTCCCGACGGCGCGACGAGCTGGTACCTCGACAGCAAGGTGCGGGCGAAGAGCCTTTACGAGACTTTCATGACGCGGGAACTGCTTCCGGCCGTCGAGGAACGTTATCCCGTTTCGCGCGACCGCAGCGGACGCGCGATCACGGGCCTCAGCATGGGCGGCTTCGGCGCCGTGTCGCTGGCGATCAGGCATAAGGAGCTGTTCGGGGCCGTCGGCAGTACGAGCGGCGGGCTGGATATCCGCCCGTTCCCCGAAAACTGGGAGATTCCGCAGCTGCTGGGCACGCAGGCCGAGCATCCCGAAGCTTGGGAGGCGGCTACGCCGATCAACCTGATCCCGCAGATCGCCGACGGCGATCTGGCGATCGTTATCGACTGCGGTTACGACGATTTCTTTTTCGGGGTGAACAACGACTTCCATGCCGAGCTGCTGCGCCGCGGCATCATGCACGACTTCTATGTGCGTCCCGGCCGTCACAACAACGAGTATTGGGGCAATTCGATCGACTACCAGATCGTATTTTTCCGCAACTTCTTCTTTCGGGACAAATAGTCGGGCCGATGAAAGAGAGCTGGAAACCCGGAACGCTCATCTATCCGCTGCCGGCGGTGCTGGTGAGCTGCGGCGCGACGCCCGGCGAGTATAACCTGCTGACCGTGGCGTGGACGGGGACGGTCTGCACCGATCCGCCGATGTGCTACGTCTCGGTGCGGCCCGAACGCCACTCCTACGGGATTATCCGCCGCACCGGCGAGTTCGTCATCAACCTCACGACCCGCGGTCTGGCCCGTGCCGCGGACTGGTGCGGCGTGCGTTCGGGCCGCGATTACGACAAATTCCGCGAAATGGGCCTTACGCCCGGCAAGGCGCTCAAGGTCGCCGCGCCGATCGTCGAAGAGTCTCCCGTGAGCATCGAGTGCCGCGTGCGGCAGGTGCTTGAGCTGGGTACGCACGACATGTTTTTGGCCGAGGTGGTCGCCGTGCAGGTCGATGCCGATTATATCGACCCTGCCACGGGCCGTTTCTGCCTCGAACGGGCCTGCCCGATCGTCTACTCCCACGGCGAATATTTCGCGCTGGGCGAAGCGCTCGGCCATTTCGGCTGGTCGGTGCGGAAAAAGCCGCGGCCGAAAACGCCGAAATCCGAGACCGGAACAAAGCCCGTGACCGGAAAGAAATCCGCACCCGGAACAAAGCCCGTGGCCGGAACGAAATCTCTGACCGGAACGAAAACCGCATCCGGTGTAGAATCTGAGGACCGGACTTCCTCCGCATTATCTTCCGCAACGCCCTCTGCCTCATTGTCATCCTCCGCATCCGCAATGACTCCGGCATCCGCAATGACTCCGGCATCCGCCTTGTCTTCCTCCGCATTGTCAGCCGGCCCCAACTCAAACTCCACCCCAAGCCGTAACCCGAACCGCGATCCGAACCGCAGGCCGGGACGCAACCCGGATCGCAGGCAGGGGCGAAAGTCGGGACCCGAAAAACCGCGCCGCCGATGAAGGCGATGTTGAAGGAGGGCGCCGGGCTTTCGAACGGTTTGTTAGGCACGCTGGCCGTCATCGCCGGCGTGTCGGTCGCCAATCTGTACTACAATCAGCCGCTGCTCGATATGCTCCGGCAGGATCTGGGCACCACTACGCTCGCCGCCAACCATGTCGCCCTCTTTTCGCAGCTGGGTTATGCGCTGGGGCTGCTGTTCATCATACCCCTCGCCGATCTTTTCAGCCGCAGGCGCATCGTACTGGTCAACTTCCTGCTGCTGGCCGTTTCGCTGCTGGCGATCGCTACGGCTTCCGATATCCGTGTGATTCACGGGTTTTCGCTGGTGACGGGCGTCTGCTCGGTCATTCCGCAGATCTTCATTCCGCTGGCGGCTCAGTATTCGCGCCCGGAATATAAAAACCGCAATGTCGGGATCGTCCTTTCGGGCCTGCTGACCGGAATCCTCGCTTCGCGCGTGGTCAGCGGCGTTGTCGGCGAGCTTTTCGGCTGGCGCGAAATGTATTTCGCCGCTGCCGGACTCATGGTCGTTTCGGCGGCCGTCGTGCTGTATGTACTGCCCGATGCGCGCCCCAACTTCCGGGGAACCTATGCCGCCCTGATGAAGTCGCTCCTTACGATCGTCCGGTGCTATCCGACGCTGCGTATCTATTCCGTGCGCGCCGCGCTGGCTTTCGGCTCCTTTTTGTGTTTCTGGGCGTCGCTCGCCTTCAAGATGGCGCAGGCGCCGTTTTATGCCGGCAGCAACGTCGTCGGCATGCTCGGACTCTGCGGAATCGCGGGCGCTCTGACGGCGACCTTCGCCGGGAAGTACATCCGGCGCGTCGGCGTGCGCAGGTTCAACTATATCGGCGTCGGCCTGCAGATCCTCGCATGGCTGCTGTTCTTCTTCGGTGCGGATTCCTATGCGGCGCTCGTCGCCGGAATCGTTGTCGTCGATATCGGCATGCAGTGCATCCAGCTCAGCAATCAGGCCACTCTGTTCGAACTCGATCCCTCGGCTTCGAACCGGATCAACACGATCTTTATGAGCACCTACTTCGCGGGAGGTTCGCTCGGCACGCTGCTGTCGGGAGCCGCATGGTCGCTTTACGGCTGGACGGGAGTCGTCGCGGCGGGAATCCTGCTTTCGTCCGCCTCGCTGCTCGTCACGCTCTGCACGAAAAAATAGCGGTCCGTTCCGCCTGTGCGCGATGTCTGCCTGCGGCGGTCTTTCCCGGAAACAGCGTGTCCTTTGAAGATACGGCAATCCCCGTAACCCATGCAGGTTACGGGGATTTGTCTGAAGTCCGGGGATGCTTCCCTTTTGCCGCTTCCCGCCTGTCCGGCGGAAAGCTTTGCCGGGCAAGACCTGCCGGCAGGTTCCGGCCTATTCGACCACCTCGATCCATTCGCCCTTTTTGAGTGCGCGGACCGAGTTGTCGTACATGGCTTCGCAGTAGATCGACGGCAGGTAGTAGCGGCCCTTGTATGTCGCCGTCAGCTTGACCGGTATCTCCTTGCTTTCGCCCCGTTTCAGGTCGAAGTAGCTCAGCACCCGGTCGTCGCGGATGTCCTGATAGGTGACCGACGTGAGGTCCCGCTCCGAAGTTATCTCCCAGCCCGCCGGAACGATATGTGTCAGCGCCAGATTGGTGTATTTCTCATAGCCGCTGATGTTCGAGACGGTCACCACGGCGTAGAAATCTGTCGAAGCGCGGATCGACTTGGGGTCTATGGCCTTGCCGTCCATGTCCGTATACCGGACGGCGATGCGGATGTTGTCGTCCGCCTCCGTCTCTTCGCCCTTGGCGGGGTTGTAACGCTGGCTGACGACGGCGTACAGACTCTCCTTGCCGTTGTTCGTCACCCCGGTCTCTTCGGTCAGCGGCATGCTGACGAAGGATTTGTCGGTTCGGATGCTCTCTTTGCCCGCCTTGGCGTCGATGCCGGTCTGGCCCGACACGATGAAGTTGGAGAGGGTGCTGAGCATCCACGCCGTAGACTGCGTGCTCAGCCACTTCTCCTTCTTGAGGATGTCGGACATCTTCAGGGCCGTGCGGAACGCCTCTTCCCGCTTGCCGAGCAGCGTCTGCGTCATGAGCACCACGGCCATCTGGCGTTCGCTGCTGTTGTAGGTGTCGTCGTACGGATCGACCTTGCCGGTCTGGCCGCTTCCGCCCTGCGCGGTCAGCTCTTCGGCTACCTTCCGGTTGCCGTCCAGCGCATAGGCCGCCGCCAGCATCCATTTGACGTCGTTCTTCAGGTCGGCGGCTTTCTCCCTCAGCCGGTTCATGGCGCCCCGGTCGGCCATGTTGTTGAGCGCCAGAACGTACTGGGCGTAAGCCTGCGTCAGGAAGCTGTCCGCTTCGTTGCCGCGCAGGTATTTGAGCGCGCGGTCGAGCATCGGGCAGTCGATGCCGTAGCCGTATTTCGCGGCTTCGGTCAGGAAGTGGGCCGCATAGGCCGTTCCCCAGTCGGAGCTGTTCGAGCCTCCGCTCCAGTAGGCGAACGATCCGTTGTAGAGCTGGTAACCGCCCAGACGCGACAATACGCTCTTGACGTTGCGGTCGATGTCCTGAAGCGTTCGGACGTCGCACTCCATGACGGCGGGCAGGTAGAGCTGCGGGAATGCGCCGGAGGTGATCTGCTCGATGCAGCCGTGGGGGTACCTCACCAGATATTCCATGCGGCGCGTGAGGTCTGCGGACGGGATCGACGAGAGTTCGAGCTTCGCGTTTCCGGTATCCTTCAGGGGCCTGAGGACGATCGTTTTGCCCGGCTCCAGCATGTAATCCTCCGACGTCGTTACATAGGGGTTGGGGTCGCGTACGTCCAGCTCGATCTCCGAGACGGAACTGTCGCCGGAGGAGGTCGCCGTGACCCGAACCTTTCCGACGCCCGTCTCCTTGTTGACTTTCAGCCGGAACGTTACGACCTCCTCGCCGCTTTGGCTGAGGGCGATCGTCTTGCTGCGCGGTCCGACGGCCGAGAAGAGTTCGTTCGCGGAGACTTTCAGGTCGATCTTGCCGACTCCCTTTTCGAGGGCGAAAACCGTCACCGGCAGCTCCACCTCTTCGTCCGTGGAGACCACGCGCGGCAGGGTGGCCTGCACCAGCAGCGGTTTTTTCACTTCGGCGACCTTCTCCGCGGCGCCGGAAGCCCGTCCGTTCGAAGCCACGACCATCACACGCACCGACCCGAAATAGGGCGGCAGCGCGATTTTGTGGGTGTTGGTTTTGCCTGCGCCCAGCTTCTGCGCTTCGAGGAACCGCACGACGGGTTTGAACCGCTGCGCCTTCAGTGCGCCGGTGTTCTGCTGCTCCTCCGCGTCGCCGCCGATGGCGAACAGCTGCTCGATGCGGCCGCCGTAGGCGCCGATGACATGGTCGAACAGGTCCCACGTGCGGACGCCCAGCGCTTCGGTGGCGTTGAAATAGAGGTAGGGGTCGGGCGTCCTGAAACGCGTCAGCCCCAGCAGTCCCTCGTCGACCAGCGCCAGCACGTAGCTCATCCGCCTGCCGTTCCGCTCGCGGACCCGGATCGTGATTTCCGACTCGGGTTTCACCGATTCGGGCATCTCGACGACGGGCGCAAGGCGCGTGCCGGCGTCCTCGACCGGAAGCCGCAGAACGCCGAACAGCCTGATCGGCGCGTCGTTGAGCGTGTTGCCGTGGGGTTGGACGAGGGTCACCGAGACGTAGACGTTCGGGGCCATGCCCTCCCTGACGGGAATCTCGAAGGAGGTCTGCCGGTCGGTGCATGCTATCCAGCGGCTTTCGCGGACGAAGCTGCCGCTCTCGACGCTCACCAAGGCCCGGGCGCCCGGGGACGAAGGGATGGTGATCTTCGCCTTGTCGCCCGGCACGTATTTGTCCTTGTCGCGGGCGATGGCCAGGCGTGTCGCGGCGTCGGTCACCGAGGAGATGCCGCCCCGGTGATCGGACGACGACACGCAGACGACGCACGTCGCCGAATGCGCCTGCCGCGCGCCCGTCACGCGGATGAGGTAATAGCCGTAATCGCCCGCACTCCAGCGCATCGTGACCTGTCCCGTGCCGTTCGAGAGGGTGGCCCGCAGGGTTTTGTACTGGGCGTTGAGCGCGCTTTTGGCGTAGCGGGCCTGGGAAGCCGCCGACGAGGCGTCCCACCACCAGTAGGAACTCATCCTGTAAACCGTCACGGTCGCCTCCTCCGTGCCCGTCGCGGGGCGGCCCCGGGCGTCGAGCAGGACGAGCCGCAGCGCATGGTCGCGTTTGCTGTCGAGGTACTCCTCGCCCCAGTCGCTTTGTTGGGCGGTTACGCCGATTCCGAAATAGGCGTTGTAGGGCGAGACGGCCGCGATCTGCTGGTCGACGCTGAAATCGCCGCTCTTTTCGAAGACCTTGACGGTGAATTTGCCGTTCAGCATCCCCGGACTCAACCCTTCCAGCGAGGAGAGCCGGTCGGTGGTCAGTTGCAGCGCGCCGTCGGTGCCGGTCGTGCCGGAGACGATCTCCCGCTCCTCGGGGGCGAACTGCTTCGTGGCGTCGTCGAACGAATAGTCGGGGTAACCCTTGAAGCGCGTCGGAATCTGCGACAGCTGCGCCTGGAGCGTGACTTTCGATCCTGCGGCCGGTGCGCCGTGCAGCCACCGGGCCGTCAGCCGGCCGGTGAACTCCTTCGCGTCGACGGTCTGTCCGTCGCCGAGGCGCATCTCGATCTTCATCCGGTTGGGCTTGACGGCGTCCACGCGGATGTTTTTCTCGAACGTCGCGCCGCCGAAGGTCGCTTTCGCGCGCCAGATTCCCGTGGGGGAGGCGGGCGTCGTCCGTAATTTGAACGTATGGATTCCGTCCGTGGAACCGCTGCTGACCGCCGACTGCACCAACTGCCCGTTGGGGTTGTAGAACTCCAGCGACGCCGGGTGGTTCTCCGGCAGCGGGTTGTCCGAGGCGACGATCAGCGTGAGGTAAATTTCGTCGCCCGGGCGCCAGACGCCCCGTTCGCCGAACAGATAGCCCTTTATCCCCTTCGTGTCGGTCGTGCCGCCCACGTCGAAATTGCTCAACGAAAGCGCCGCGCCCCGCTCCACCCGGACGAAGGCCGCGTCGCCGTTAGCCTCGGCCAGCACCGTGTAGGGTTCGTCCCCGCATTTCAGCACGGCGCGTCCTTCGGAGTCGGTGACGGCTTCGGCCAGCTGCTGGTTCTGGCGGTCGTAGGCCCGGACCTTGCAGCTGCCTTTCGGGCGCGCCGAGACCAGGTCGGTGGTGTAGACGATCAGCTCCCCGTCGCCGCTGCTCTTGCAGATGATGCCGATGTCGGACTGGATGACGACCTTCGACCGCTCGGCGTAGGTCCGGTAGTCGCCGAAATAGTAGTCGTAATCGTTGCTCTCGACCGGAATCAGCGGGTCGACGCCCTTGATTTCGAGCAGGTACATCGACTTCCGGCTGTCGGTGATCAGGCGGCTGAGGTCGAGCGAGTAGCTGTTGGTGCGGTTGAGCCGCGTCGAGGCCTTGTCTCCGAGGTCGATGGTCGTGTCGCGGACGATGCGGGAGACGTACTCCATGTCGGAGAAATAGGTGTCGCCGTAGTAGTTCCGCTGGAAGAATTGCAGCAGGTTGTTGGCGAAGATCTTCCGCACGCGCACCCGCGCCCGGGCGAAGTTCACCGATTCGAACAGCAGGCTCATGCGGTTGGACGAGGGCAGGATGGAGCCTTTGCCCGTGAAGCGGATCGCGGGGGCCTGCGAGGGCAGCGCCGCGGTGAAGGTGTAGCTTTCGTCGAGCCGGCGCCCCGCCTTGTTCTGCACCTCGCGGCTGATTTCGACCTCGTAGTTTCCCGTGAGTTGCGTTTCGGGGTAGATGTAGAGGCGGTTCCGGTCGACCGAGGTCCGGAATTTCGGGTCGAAGCGGATCAGGTTCCTGAAATCCTGGTTGGGTTTGAGCGGCTCGGAGAAGGTGACGACCACGGCCAGCGGCTCGGTCTGCACGGTGTGGTCCAGTACGATGTATTCGCCCTTGCGGGGGACCTCCATCTCGACGTTCCGCTTCGGGTCGAGGTCGAAGTCGAGGGTCAGCTTGTAGCTTTCGTCGCTGCGGGTCGGGATGTTTTCGACCCGGTATTTGTGGACCGTGCCGTCCTCCGAATGGGTCCAGGTCACTTCGGGTTTCAGAAGTCCCTTGATCTTGAGCCGCTGCTCCACGTAGTCGTCGGCGGCGTAATCCGACGAGACCGTTTCGCCGACCAGCACGTAGTATTTCAGGTCGTCGCTCTGCTGCAACCAGCAGGGGTTGTAGGAGAAACGCAGTTTCGGCGTCGAGAATTCGAACTCGGCGACGCCTTTGGCCTTTCCGCCGGTGAGTTTCGATGCGTCGAGCGCCACCTTGTAGCGGGTGTCGCTCTTCAGGGGCGATTTCGGGACGATGCGCAGCGTCCGCACGCCCAGCCGGGAAACTTCGACGTCGGCCGACGGGGTGAACGATACGGCGTCCTCCAGGTCGTCTTCGGCCAGTTCGACGCCCTCGCGCAGGGTCACCTGAACCGGCATCCGGACGCCCGACAGTCCGTTGGTCGACGACTCGACGATGTCGCTCGCCGGGCGGCTGCATGCGGCGGACAGCAGGACGATGAGGGCAAACAATGCGGCGCGGAATGGTTTCATGGTGCGTTTTTTTAGGTAACTTTGCGTTGGATACGGCGGGGTGCGCATATCTTCCACCAAAGATATATAAAATATGTCAAAAATGATGTCGAAAAAAAGAATCTGCCTCCTCGCGGTCGGGCTTACCCTGCTGCTCGCCGCGGGTTTTTTCCTCGCCCTGCCGCGGACGCTCTTCGACGAGCCGTTCTCCGCGACGGTGTGGAGCCGCGACGGGCGGCTTCTTTCGGCGAAGGTCGCCCCCGACGGGCAGTGGCGGTTCTTTCCGACGGACAGCGTGCCCGGGAAGTTCCGCACCGCAATCACGACCTACGAGGACAAGCGTTTCGACCGTCATTTCGGAGTCGATCCGCTGGCGCTGGCGCGCGCCGTGGGGCAGAACCTCGCGGCGGGGCGGATCGAGAGCGGCGCCAGCACGCTCACGATGCAGACCATCCGTTTGAGCCGCGGCGGGAAGCCCCGGACCTTTGGCGAAAAGTTCGTCGAAGCGGTGCTGGCGCTGCGGCTCGAAATGCGGTGCAGTAAGGAGGAGATTCTGGCCCTGTATGCCGCCCATGCGCCCTTCGGCGGCAATGTCGTGGGGCTGGAGAGCGCTTCGTGGTACTATTTCGGCCGCAGTGCGCGGGACCTTTCGTGGGCCGAAAGCGCCCTGCTCGCCGTGCTGCCCAACGCGCCTTCGCTGATCCACATGAAGCGCAACCGCGAACGGCTGCGCGAGAAGCGCGACAGGCTGCTCGACCGCATCCGGAGCGGCGGGCACATCGACTCCCTGACGTGCGCCCTGGCCAAGCTGGAACCGCTGCCCGAAGCTCCCGAACCGATGCCGATGGAGGCGATGCACCTGCTGGGCAAGATGCGCACGGGGGCGCTGCGCTCGACGCTCGACGCCGACCTTCAGGGGCGGGTGAACGCCTTGGCGCGGCGTTACAACGCGCAGTACCGGGGCAACCGGATCAACAACCTGGCCGTCGTGGTGATGGACGTGCGGAGCGGGGAGGTGCTGGCCTATGCCGGCAACGTCTACGACCCCGGGGACCGGAGTGCGGGAACCGGTGTCGACGTCATCCCCGCGCGGCGCAGCAGCGGCAGCGTGCTCAAACCGATCCTCTACGCCGGGATGCTCGACGACGGCACGGCGCTTCCGACGATGCTTTTCCCCGACGTGCCGACCTATTACAGGGATTTCACGCCGCAGAACTACAACCGCACGTTCGACGGCGCGGTTCCCGCCGACCGGGGGGGGGGGGGGGGGGGGGGGGGGGGGGGGGTTCCCGCCGACCGGGTGGTCGAGCGTTCGCTCAACGTCCCGTCGGTGCGAATGCTCGACAAATACGGCCGGGAGAATTTTCTGTCGCTGGTGCGGGGGCTGGGTTTCCGCACGATCGACCGCAGCGCCGACCATTACGGGCTGTCGCTGATCTTGGGCGGCGCGGAGATCACGCTGTGGGACCTCACGGCCGCCTATATGCTGATGGCGGCCAAACTCGGCGGGCAGGAGACGATCCGCCGGCCGCACTACGACGCGTCGTCGGCCGAGGCCGTTGCGGCCGGCGACATTCCCCTCTCGCGGGGTGCGCTGTGGCTGATGTTCGAGGCGATCAGCCGCGTCACGCGCCCCGAGGAGGAGGGCGAGTGGCAGTATTTTGCCTCGTCGAAGAAGATCGGCTGGAAGACCGGGACGAGCTACGGCAACCGCGACGCATGGGCCGTCGGGGCGACGCCCGACTACGCCGTGGGCGTCTGGGTCGGGAACTGTTCGGGCGAAGGGCGGCCGCTGATGACGGGCGTGGGGTACGCTGCTCCCGTCCTGTTCGAGGTGTTCGGCCTGCTGCCCGGGAGCGAGTGGTTCGCAGAGCCTTACGGCGACCTGGAACCCGCCGTGGTCTGCCGTCAGAGCGGATTTCTGGCCTCGCAGGTGTGCCCCGACCGCGATACGCTGATGATTCCGCGGACCGCCGCCCCGGGCGAGGTCTGCCCCTATCACCGGATCGTCAATTTGAGTCCCGACCTGAAATACCGCGTGACGACCGACTGCTGCGATCCGGCCCGCATCGTCCGCAGGCCGATGTTCATTCTGCCGCCCGCACAGGAGTGGTACTACCGGAGACAGCATCCGGACTACCGCCCGCTGCCGCCGCTGCACCCCGGCCTGTCGGGCCGCGGGGTGGGAAACGACCCCATCGAGATCATCTATCCGCAGCCGGGGCGCGTGCTGGTGGCCCCGAAGTCGCTCGAAGGCCGGCAGCAGAGCCTCGTCTTCACGGCCGTGCACCGCGACCGCAACGCCGTGCTGTTCTGGCATCTCGACGACCGGTATCTCGGCGCGACCTCGCTGGAGCACAAACTTTCGGTCCGGCCCGCTCCCGGGCGTCACCGCCTGACGGTGATCGACGAGCACGGGGTCTCCCGAAGCGTCGCGTTCAGCTGCCGGTAGGGCGGATTTCCGGCGCAGGGCCTCTTCGACTGACGGATGCCCGCAGACAATCCGGCGTTCCGGGTCCGACGGAAAACGCCGCCGCAAGGGATGATCCCCTGCGGCGGCGTTCGTGTGTTTCCACTGGGACGGGCGTTATTTCACCCCGAAGCGGTAGATGCAGACCTGCGTGTATTCTTCGCCCGGACGCAGTACGGTCGAGGGGAAGTTGTCGTGGTTGGGGCTGTCGGGATACTTCTGCGTTTCGAGCGCCAGCGATTCGCGGTAGCGCAGCGGTTTGCCGTATTTGCCGTTCGCTTTGCCGTCGAAGAAGTTGCCGCTGTAGAACTGCATGGCGGGCTGGTCGGTCAGCACCTCGATCGTGCGGCCCGAAGCGGGTTCCCAGACCGTGGCCGCCGGCTCGATGCCGTCCGCGGTCTTGCGGTCGAGGACCCAGTTGTGGTCGTAGCCCGCGCCGTTGCGCAGCTGCTCGTTGTCGGCGCCGATGCGCTCGCCGATGGCGTGCGGCTGGCGGAAGTCGAAGGGCGTGCCCGTGACGTCGGCGATCTCTCCGGTGGGGATCAGCACCGAGTCGACCGGCGTGGTGTGGCTGGCATTGATGGTCATGACGTGGTCGAGGATCGTGCCGTTACCCTCGCCCTTGAGGTTGAAGAAGGGGTGGTGCGAGAGATTCACCACGGTCGGCTTGTCGGTCGTGGCGCTGTAGTCGATCCGGAATTCGTTTTCGGGCGTGAGCGAGTAGGTCATCTCGATTTGCAGGTTGCCCGGAAAACCCTCCTGTCCGTCGGCGTGGAGGTACTTCATCACCAGCTGGTCTTCCGAGGCCGAAACCACGTCCCAGACCACGCGGTCCAGGCCGTCGATTCCGCCGTGGAGCGTCTGGCCGTTGTTGTTGCCGATCATCAGGAAAAGCAGCACCAGGCCGAACACGATCAGCTGCGTGGACAGCGTGACGATGAACGGATGCAGCTTAAATTTCGCGACAAAGAAGCCGTTCACGAACCCGACCGCCGCGCCCACGGCGATCACGCGCAGGCCCTGCTCCGCCATGCGTTCGGCCTCGGCAT
>ERZ835051.3278-NODE-3278-length-12903-cov-3.858344_pt1 | contig 12903 bp, 9 predicted proteins | sample MGYA00519575_ERZ835051 | MGnify/ENA primary metagenome ERZ835051 (study PRJEB31850, sample SAMEA3708769) | human gut metagenome | biome: human gut; feature: human-associated habitat; material: faeces | place: China | collected 2014 ... | reverse complement strand
TGACCGGAATCATAGCTCCTGCCATTCGAGCGTCACAAGCGGCAGAAGTATAAGAGAGGATGTGAGAGAATACGCTGTCACCCATCACTTTGTGTTCATAACTTCCCCGAAGCATTCTTCCCAAAGAGTGTCCGTAATTGCCTTTAAAGGCTTGTTCGGCAGCTGCCTTGTTCAAACGTGCCGTATCAAGAATAAAACGAATTTCATCCAAAGGAGCTGTCAAGGCAAAATCATAAACCTTACGCAGGTTCAGTTCGGGAGCGGTCGCTTCCTCTTCTTCATCGGTTGTATGCTGCTTGTCTAGTAATACGTTGCCTCCATCGGCTATATATATAAAGGTGGTATGACCACCGGCAATTACAGCTTTCGCCGTCCTATCTCCGGACCTGCAAATCACTTCGATATAGAGCTTTTCCGTGATATTATCTTTCAAGGAAATACAAATCCGTCTTTCCCCAATAAACTGCTTTCCGCACTCTACAGCTTCCGGTGTACAGTCTTTCAATACTTCCAACTGGTACTCTGATTTGCCTATCAATGCTCCTAAAGCAACGGCAATGGGAAGTCCTACCATTCCTGTACCCGGTATTCCTACCCCCATCGCATTTTTTAAAATGTTGGCACTGAGCAGTACTTCTATCTTCTCCGGACGTATCCCCAATGTTTCGGCGGCTTTCGCTACACAAAGCGCCACAGCAATAGGTTCTGTACATCCGATAGCCGGAATTACCTCTCTCTTAATCAGTTCTATAATTTGCCTTCTTTCTGACTCAGTCATAAACTCATAAGTTTTAAGTACACACAAAAGTAAGAAAATCTTTTTTATCATACATCTCTTACTGAACAAATAAAATTTCATTTTGTTATAAACGCTTCTGAGAACTAAACTTTAACAGTAAGAAAAAAGAGAAAAATGAAAGCAAAACACGTGATTTTATATTTCCTGGTAAGTATTATCATCTCTTCTTGCATCCGTGACGAAGCCCTTAACGCAGAAGCAGATATACTTAGTTGCACACTGCCGAAAGCAGTAATGACCACAAGTCCTATCATTAATAATAATTCGGTGACTCTTTTTGTGGGACCGGAAACAGACGTTTCGACCCTTGCACCGGAATTCACCCTGACTCCGGGAGCTACCATCAGTCCTGCCAGTGGGAGTGTTCAGAACTTCACGACTCCAGTACGATATACAGTCACTTCGGAAGACAAGGCCTGGCATCGTGTCTACGCCATTACTGCCAGAGAACAAAAGGCAAGTAACATTCCGACCACATACCACTTTGAAAAGGTAAGAATCATGCAAAATGTATGGCAGGAATTCTACGAAGAGCAAGATTCCGGTAACGAATTGACATGGGCAAGTGGTAATAAGGGATTCAAATGGGCTATGAGTGAAGCCGCAACAGAAGATTATCCTACTACCCAAATAGACAATGGCAAAACTGGAAAATGTGTGAAATTGGAAACACGCCTCACTGGCGACTTAGGTAACATGGTAGGTATGCCCATCGCCGCCGGTAATCTGTTTATCGGCAGTTTCGACATGCTGAATGCTATTACCAATCCGCTTAGTGCTACGCGCTTCGGTACTCCTTTCTACAATAAACCTTTACGACTGACTGGATACTATAAGTATAAGGCCGGAGAACAATTTTATGAAAATGGCGAATATACCTCCCGAAAAGATATATTCAATATCTATGCAATATTTTATGATGGAGTAAAATATGACAGTGCAGGAAAGGGGACAGATGTAACACTGGATGGAAATCTGCCGAATCAAAACTACGAACACTCCAGCATGGTGGCTCTTGCTTTAGTTTCCAATCCGCAAGAAACAGAAGGAGACGAATGGAAATTCTTTGATATACCTTTCGACTACCAACGGTACGGAAAGAAGATTGACGAAGCCAGACTGGCTAAAGGAGAATATAAGATAGGCATCATATTTGCCTCAAGCAAGGATGGTGCCACTTTTGAGGGTGCTCCAGGAAGCACTTTACTTATAGACGAAGTGGAACTGATTTACGAATAAGAATCATATAGAATTGGAATACAACATGATAAAGAAAATATTAGCATTTATCGTACTGGTGGGATGTATGCAGACTGCCTTATACGCTCAAGAAAACCAGAACCGTACGCTTATAAACGCCGCTCTACACGGTTGGGAATATGAAATAAGGGCCGGTGTCAGTATCGGCGGCACTTCTCCGCTTCCATTACCCGTAGAAATACGAAGTATCGATGCCTATAATCCTACCTTAGCCTTTATGCTGGAAGGAAATGCCATCAAATGGTTGGGCAAAACAAAAAAATGGGGTGTAATAACCGGTGTAAGACTGGAAACCAAAAATATGATTACTAAAGCGACAGTAAAGAACTATGGCATGGAAATCATAGGAAATGACGGTAACCGCTTGAAAGGTAACTGGACGGGAGGAGTAAAAACCAAAGTACGCAATGCCTACATTACTGTCCCCGTACTTGGAGCATATAAAGTCAACTCACGATTGCGAGCCAAAGCAGGTGCATATGTATCCTACCTGATGGATGAGGAATTCTCCGGATATGTATATGAAGGTTATCTGCGTGAAGGTAATCCTACCGGAAAGAAAGTCAACTTCTCCGACGGTGCCATTGCCACTTACGACTTTTCGGATGATTTGCGCAAGTTTGCCTGGGGCGTGCAAGCTGGTGTAGACTGGCGTGCCTTCAAACATCTGAGTGTATTTGCCGACCTTACATGGGGATTGAATGATATTTTCAAGAAAGATTTCAATACAATTACCTTTGCCATGTATCCCATCTACTTGAATGTGGGTTTCGGGTATGCCTTCTAAGATACTCGGGTATACCGAGTAAATACTCATAAACAAATAAAGGTTTAGGTTGTTATCAATCCCATAAAAAGATAACCACCTAAACCTTTATTTATGAATATAAAAGTTTGGAGCACTGCGTTGCTCATATTATGCCTATGTCCTGCGGCTATGGCACAGAAAGCCAACCGCTATCTTGAGAAACCACTCCCACAAGGCTGGGGAAAGGACGCCTCCCATGCCATTCCCGGAGATGACAATCTGTTCAGCGGACAAATACCACCCATTGACGACAAGTGGTGGAAAGCCTTCGATGACCCGATGCTGGATTCATTGATTACGGTAGCCTCCACTCAAAACTATTCCGTACTTTCTGCCATGGACCGTATGGATATGGCTAAATCCAATCTGCGGATAGAACGCGGCAGCTTTTTCCCTTCCATCTCATTGGACGGAGGATGGGCACGGCAGCAAAGCAGCGGCAATGTCAACGCACTTCCGCAATCCATTACCGGTGCATACAGCGCCTCGCTCAACGCCAGTTGGGAGCTGGACGTATTCGGAAGTATCCGCCAACGGGTAAAGGCACAGCGGGAAACCTTCATGGCAAGCAAGGAGGAATATACCTCTGTCATGGTATCCCTCTGTGCCCAGATAGCTTCTGCCTACATCGGACTCCGCGAACTGCAGCAAGAGCTAAGTGTAGTGACCCACAATTGCCATACCCAGGCAGCCGTACTTAACATTACCGAAGTACGCTACAAAACCGGACTGGTGTCCAAACTGGACGTTTCACAAGCCAAATCCGTATATTACAGTACCAAAGCCTCCATCCCACAACTGGAGGCAGGCATCAACCAATACATCACGACGCTCGCAATCTTACTCGGTACTTACCCCCAGCATATCCGCCCCATATTGGAGAAGCCCAGCAAACTGCCCGACTATATGGAACCCATAGGCATCGGTGTTCCTGCCGACCTGCTGCTCCGCCGCCCCGATATACGGCAAGCCGAACGCCAAGTCAACGCGCAGGCGGCAACACTCGGCGCATCTCAAAGTGACTGGCTGCCGCAAGTGTTCCTAAAAGGTTCCATCGGCTATTCCTCCCATGACTTGAAGGACTTGACTAAACGGAACAGTATGACGTTTGAAATTGCTCCAAGCATCAGCTGGACCTTATTCAGCGGTACCAAACTGGTGAATGCCACCCGTCTGGCACGTGCCCAGCTCGATGAATCCATTCACCAGTTCAACCAGACAGTGCTTACCGCCGTGCAGGAAACGGATAATGCCATGAACTCCTATCGCAACTCCATCCAACAGATTGTTGCCATGCGCGAAGTATGCAACCAGGGAGAAGAAACTCTGAAACTCTCCCTCGATTTGTACAAACAAGGACTTACTCCCTTCCAGAACGTACTGGACGCACTACGCTCACTCCTGACATACGAAAATCAGCTGGTGCAGGCACAAGGCAGCTCCTTGCTGCATCTGATAGCCTTATACCAGGCATTGGGAGGCGGATATGAAATGAATCAGAAATAAGAATATAAACTAAACCGAACCGTATATGAAAAATCAAATGTACATCACCCTGCTCATCCTGCCATTGCTGGCAACGGGATGCGGGGGAAGGAAAGAAACGGCACAAACGATGCCCGTTCCCGAGATAAGCGTGGCCCGTCCGACAGTGCAGAACATTACGCTGACGAAAGAATATCCGGGCTACCTGACTTCTGAAAAGACCGTAGACCTGGTAGGCAGAGTCAGCGGAACCTTACAGACCATCGCTTACGCTCCCGGCAGCCGGGTACGCCAGGGACAAGTACTTTTTGTCATCGAACCGACAGTCTATCAAGACAATGTGCGGCAGGCAGAAGCAGAACTCAACACTGCCCGCGCCAACCTGGAATACGCCCAAAACAACTACACACGTATGCAGGAAGCCGTGAAAAGCGATGCTGTAAGCCGTATACAAGTGCTACAAGCACAATCCAACGTGGCAACCTCGCAGGCTGCAGTGAGCAATGCGGAAGCAGCCCTGAACACGGCACGCACCAATCTGAGCTACTGCACCGTCCGTGCCCCCTTCGACGGCACTGTAAGCCGTAACCTGGTGGATGCCGGAAGCTATGTAGGCGGCAGCGTGCAGCCCGTCACACTGGCAACCATCTACAAGGACGACCATCTGTACACCTACTTCAACGTGGCAGACAACCAATGGCTCTCCATGCTGATGCAGCAAGGGGACAGCATTCCCCGGCAAGTAACCGTCAGCCTGGGCAAAGACGGGCTTCTCACTTATCCTGCACAACTGGATTATCTTTCGCCCAACGTAGACTTGAACACCGGAACTCTGAACATCCGCGCCCGTCTCGACAATCCTAAAGGACTTCTGAAAAGCGGCCTCTACGTCAGCATCATCTTGCCCTACGGAGAGCAACAGCAGGCCATCCTGCTGCCGGATGCCTCCATCGGCACCGACCAGCTGGGGAAATACATATACGTAGTCAACGATTCGAATATAGTGCGCTACCGCCATATAGAAACCGGACAACTGATAGGGGACAGCCTACGCCAGATAAGGGCAGGCATCACTCCCCGGGAACGCTACGTCACCAAAGCGCTGATGAAGGTAAGGGATGGAATGAAAGTACATCCCATCGACAACTAATATGAATTGATTAATACCAAAGCCTATGTTTTCAAAATTCTTCATAGACCGTCCTATCTTTGCTACCGTATTGGCGCTGCTCATCGTCGTAGCAGGACTGGTCACACTGGGTATCCTGCCCATTGCCCAATATCCGGACATCACACCACCCACCGTGCAGGTCAGTGCCGTATATCCCGGAGCCAATGCGCAGACGGTGGCACAAACCGTCGGCATCCCCATCGAGCAGCAAGTCAACGGAGTGGACGGAATGCTTTATATGTCCTCCAACTCCAGCTCATCGGGCGCTTACTCTCTTACCATTACTTTTGCCGTAGGCACAGACATTGATATGGCTACCGTGCAGGTCCAGAACCGGGTAAGCGTGGCCCAGTCGTCACTACCTACTCCCGTTGTGGTGCAAGGCGTCACTGTACAGAAACAGTCATCGAACATCGTGATGTTCCTCACGATGACGTCGGACAGCAAAGACTACGACGGACTTTACCTCAGCAACTATGCCAAGCTGAATCTCGTAGACCAGTTAACACGCGTGCCCGGTGTAGGCGCCGTCAATGTGATGGGAGCAGGGGACTACTCCATGCGTATCTGGCTCGACCCTGCCGCCATGCGCATCCGCAATCTCTCACCGGCTGATGTGTATCAAGCCATTCAGACGCAGAATGTAGAGGTCAGTGCCGGCAACGTAGGACAACCCATCGGAAATGAGAACAAGAATGCCTATCAATACAGCCTGACCGTAAAAGGGCGCCTTACCTCACCCGAAGAGTTCGGCAACATTATCCTGCGTACCGAAACCGGAGGGAAGATACTCCGTCTGCGCGACGTGGCGCATATCGACCTGGGCTCGGCCTCTTACAGCGTAGTATCCCAACTGGACGGGAAACCCACCGCTGCCATCGCTATCTATCAGCAACCTGGCAGCAACTCGCTGGACGTTTCCAAAGGAGTAAAGGCAAAAATGCAGGAACTCTCGCAAAATTTCCCTGCAGGCATACAATACAATGTAACCCTGGACACTACGGATGTCATTCATGCTTCCATAGACGAAGTGATGGTGACGTTCCTTGAAACAACCCTGCTGGTAGTTCTCGTCATCTTCCTGTTCCTGCAGAACTGGCGGGCGGTCGTCATTCCCTGCATCACTATTCCGGTATCACTCATCGGCACACTGGCCGTCATGTCCTTGTTCGGCTTCTCCATCAATACGCTGACACTATTCGGACTGATACTTGCCGTGGCCATCGTGGTAGATGATGCCATTGTGGTGGTGGAGAACTCCACGCGTCTGCTGGACACGGGGCGCTACACCTCCCGCCAGGCTGTGACCGAAGCGATGGGAGAGATTACCGGCCCCATTGTCGGGGTAGTGCTGGTGCTGCTTGCCGTATTTATCCCGACAACACTCGTCAGCGGCATATCAGGACAACTGTATAAACAGTTTGCCTTGACCATTGCAGCCAGCACCGTACTTAGCGGATTCAACTCACTGACCCTTACTCCGGCACTCTGTGCCTTGATGCTGCAACCTACCCGGCCTTCCAAAAATCCCCTATATCGGGGGTTCAACCATCTGTACGACAAGACACAAGGAGTCTACGACCGGATAGTGGAGTACCTGCTCCAACGCCCTGTCGCTTCCATCGTTTCATATGCAGTTTTCACATTGATTGCTGTCCTGCTGTTTGTCAAATGGCCGTCCACATTTGTTCCGGAAGAAGATGACGGCTATTTCCTCGCAGTGGTACAACTTCCCCCTGCATCGAGCCTGGAGCGCACCCAAGCCGTAGGAAAGCAGATAAATAAGATTCTCGATTCTTACCCCGAAATAAAGGACTACATCGGCATATCCGGCTTCTCCGTGATGGGAGGTGGAGAGCAAAGCAATGCGGCCACTTACTTCATCGTACTGAAAAACTGGAATGAACGCAAGGGAAAGGAACATACGGCTGAAGCCGTAGTACAGCGCTTCAATATGGAAGTATATGGCATCCAGGAAGCAGAGATATTTGCCATGGTCCCGCCTGCCATCCCCGGACTGGGAGCTACCGGAGGCCTGCAACTCCAATTGGAAGACCGCCACAACCTCGGCGCCACCGAGATGCAGCGTGCTGTAGAGACCTTGATGGAGCATTACCGCAATTATCCGGCACGGGCATCGGTCAGCAGCCAGTACCAAGCCAATGTACCGCAATATTTTTTGAATATAGACCGCGACAAGGTACAGTTGATGGGTATCCCGCTGAACAGTGTATTCACCGCCTTGGGTTACTATATGGGGGAGGCCTACGTCAACGACTATGTACAGTTCGGACACATCTACCAAGTGAAATTGGGGGCGGGCGACCGTGCCCAGCGTGTCATCGACGATGTTCTGAAATTGAGCGTTCCCAATGCATCGGGAGAAATGGTGCCTTTCTCTTCCTTCACCCGGGTGGAAGAGCAGTTAGGCATGGACCAGATAAACAGATATAACATGTATTCCACAGCAGCCGTGACCTGCAATGTGGCTCCGGGCAGTAGTTCGGGAGAGGGTATCCGGCAAATGGAAAGTCTAATCAAAGAGCATCTCGGAGACGAGTTCGGCTATGAATGGACTTCGGTAGCCTATCAGGAGACGCAGGCGGGAACCACGACGACTGTCGTATTCGTCATGGCACTGCTGGTTGCCTTCCTTGTACTCGCCGCACAATACGAAAGCTGGACCAGTCCGGTAGCTGCCGTAATGGGACTTCCGGTTGCACTGCTCGGTGCCATGCTGGGATGCTATGTCATGGGGACTCCGGTCAGCATCTACACACAAATTGGAATCATTCTGCTTGTCGCCTTGTCTGCCAAAAACGGTATTCTGATTGTGGAGTTTGCACGTGACTTTCGTGTACAAGGCAATTCAATCCGCGATGCGGCATTCCAGGCCGGACATATCCGCCTGCGACCTATTCTGATGACATCGCTTGCATTCGTATTCGGGGTTATGCCGCTGCTTTTTGCAACCGGAGCAGGGGCGGGAAGCCGTATTGCACTGGGAGCCGCCGTAGTGTTCGGTATGGCACTGAATACCTTGCTTGCCACGGTCTATATTCCTAATTTCTACGAATTGATGCAGAAGTTGCAAGAGAAGTTCAGTAAGAAACAATAGGGAGGATGAGCTACAAGTTATGGATTATGGTTATAAGCTATCACACTTATAGCCCATAATCCATAACTCATTTTAGCAACTTGCTGCTAAAAGTTGTATCTTTGCGTGCGAATTGCCTCTTAAAGAAATTGAAGTTATGAAAGCATATTTCATCGCCATACTTACCTTATTCACTTGTATAGCTACCGTCGTCCGGGCGCAGCAAATGTCTGAACTTAAAAACCGGATTGACAGTCTGCTCAATGGCAAGAAAGCCACCGTTGGTATAGCCGTATGGACAGACAAAGGAGACATGCTCCGGTATAACGACCATGTACACTTCCCCTTGCTCAGTGTATTCAAATTCCATGTGGCACTGGCCGTACTGGACAAGATGGATAAGCAAAGCATCAGTCTGGACAGCATTGTTTCCATAAAGGCATCCCAAATGCTGCCCAATACCTACAGCCCCCTGCGGAAGAAGTTTCCCGACCAGGATTTCACGATTACGCTTAGGGAACTGATGCAATACAGCATTTCCCAAAGCGACAACAATGCCTGCGATATCTTGATAGAATATGCAGGAGGCATCAAACATATCAATGACTATATCCACCGGTTGAGTATCGACTCCTTCAACCTCTCGGAAACAGAAGACGGCATGCACTCCAGCTTCGAGGCTGTATACCGCAACTGGAGTACTCCTTCCGCTATGGCCCGACTACTGAGAACGGCCGATGAAAAAGAGTTGTTCTCCAACAAGGAGCTGAAAGACTTCTTGTGGCAGACCATGATAGATACTGAAACCGGTGCCAACAAACTGAAAGGTATGTTGCCAGCCAAAACCGTAGTAGGACACAAGACCGGCTCTTCCGACCGCAATGCCGACGGTATGAAAACTGCAGATAATGATGCCGGCCTCGTTATCCTTCCCGACGGCCGGAAATACTACATTGCCGCCTTCGTCATGGACTCATACGAGACAGATGAGGACAATGCGAACATCATCGCCCGCATATCACGCATGGTATATGATGCGATGAGATGAGAGAGGCAAGGGGGCTATTGGTAGCTCCTCCTATAAGTTTTGATACTCGGGTATATCCTGCAGAAAAGTATAGCTGTTGTGCTCGTAATCTATGCGGCAACAATAATGCTGAAGCCCGTTGCTGACAATCAGATAATCCACTTTCAGCACCATGTTGTAGCGGGTAATCTGGTCGAAAACCTTTTGGGTGATTTCTATTTCAGGTGCCTTGTATTCCACAATCATCCGGGCGGTAAGGTCGCGCCGATAGAGCACTGTATCACAGCGTTTCTTTGTACCGTTCAGCTGTACCTGCACCTCATTTGCCATAAGCGCCTGCGGATACCCCTTGTGAGCAAGAAGAAAGTGGACGAAGTGCTGCCGCACCCATTCTTCAGGGGTCAAGGCGACATAACGACGACGGATTATATCGAAAATAACATTTTTTCCGTTCCTTGCGGCAATTTTAGCATCGAATGCTGGTAGGTTTAACGATAACATTTACTACATTTGTAAGTTAAATAATGGTTCCCGTCTTTTGGGAACACAAATTTAATGAAATCTTATGAAAACAAAAGAAGAAATCGTAGCCAATTGGCTGCCCCGTTACACAAAGCGTAACCTGGAGGATTTTGGAGAGTACATTCTGTTGACCAACTTCAACAAGTACGTAGAGATTTTCGCAGAAAAGTTCAATGTTCCCATTCTCGGTAAAGATGCCAACATGATATCTGCCAGTGCAGAAGGAATGACCATCATTAATTTTGGTATGGGAAGTCCTAATGCCGCCATTATCATGGACTTGCTGAGTGCTATCAGGCCCAAGGCATGTCTGTTTCTGGGTAAGTGCGGCGGTATAGACAAGAAAAATAGAATAGGGGACCTCATCCTTCCCATTGCCGCCATCCGTGGCGAGGGTACCTCCAACGACTACTTCCCACCTGAAGTCCCGTCACTCCCGGCATTTATGCTGCAACGTGCCGTTTCTTCTGCCATCCGCGATTATGCCCGTGACTACTGGACCGGTACCGTATACACCACCAACCGCCGCATTTGGGAACATGACGAGGAATTCAAAGAATATCTGAAGAAAACCCGTGCCATGGCTGTCGATATGGAAACAGCAACCCTATTCAGCTGCGGTTTTGCCAATCATATTCCCACGGGAGCCCTTCTGCTGGTTTCAGACCAACCGATGATTCCGGAAGGTGTAAAAACCGATAAAAGCGACAATCTGGTGACCCAGAATTATGTAAAGGAGCATGTTGAAATCGGCATCGCATCCTTGCGCATGATTATTGATGAAAAGAAAACCGTAAAACACTTGAAGTTCGACTGGTAATCCGTTACGGGACATCCCCTCGTATAGCACTTACTTTATTATATGGCAAAACAAGAAACAACCTGTGATGATATTCTAAAAGAGTTGAGAGCCAAGCAATACCGCCCCGTCTACTATCTCATGGGCGAGGAATCGTATTACATAGACCTCATCTCCGACTATATTGTAGACAACGTTCTCACTGACACCGAAAAGGAATTCAACCTGACCGTAGTCTATGGTGCAGATGTCGATATAGCCACTGTCATCAATGCGGCCAAGCGCTATCCGATGATGTCCGAACGCCAGGTCGTAGTCGTAAAGGAAGCGCAGGCCATCCGCAACATGGAGGAGCTTTCATACTACCTGCAAAAACCGTTGAACTCCACCATTCTTGTTCTATGCCACAAACATGGGGTGCTGGACAGAAGAAAGAAGCTGGCGGCCGAAATAGAGAAGGTGGGAGTTCTATTCGAATCCAAGAAGGTGAAGGATGCCCAGTTACCGGCATTCATCACCTCATACATGAAGCGCAAAGGTGTAGACTTGGATCCTAAAGCCACCTCCATGCTTGCCGATTTCGTAGGTACGGACCTCAGCCGCCTTACAGGAGAACTGGAAAAACTGATTATAACTCTTCCAAAAGGTCAGACACGCGTCACCCCCGAACAGATAGAACGTAACATCGGAATCAGTAAGGATTATAATAACTTTGAACTTCGCAGTGCCATTGTAGAAAAAGACATACTAAAGGCCAATAAAATAATAAAATATTTTGAAGAAAATCCGAAAACAAACCCTATCCAGATGACTTTATCTTTACTTTTCGGCTTCTTCTCCAACTTGATGTTGGCTTATTATGCACCCGAAAAGACGGAGCAGGGTATTGCCAGTTTCATAGGATTAAAGACTCCCTGGCAGTCGCGCGAATACCTAAGTGCCATGCGCCGTTACAGCGGAGTAAAGACCATGCAGATAATCGGAGAAATTCGATATGCAGATGCCAAATCCAAAGGAGTAGGAAATTCCTCCCTAAGCGATGGAGATATCCTCCGGGAATTGGTCTTTAAGATTCTACATTAACTTCCATACAGCATCCTTTTCCATAAAAGGGGAAAAAGCATAAAACAGACTGATTTAATATCATTATGTCATTTTTAGGGGGATTTATCCCCCTTTTTTCTATTTCGGTCCTTAGCATAGACAGTAAAATAGGAGATAATAATCATATTTACAGCAAATTACGTTCATTTATAAGCTCTGAGAATCGTGTTTTTATAACGAATCGACCAATTATACAGAAATAAAGCAAGGATTTAAGTCTTGAAGACTAGAAAATAAATAAAGCATCTTATTTTCTTATTTATGTCACATCTTTTCTCCTTTAGTAAAAAGAAGAGATGGAGCAATTCAGCTTTAAATCGTCATATATGAAATCTGTTACACTTTTCAAGAGTACAATAGTTGTAATACACAACTAGGATAATTGACTATTGTGAATTTAATACATTACATAAATATCTATATGACGGGTGTATTATAACATATGTAATATTACACTTGAAAAACACAAATGTAATAAGTAATATTTAATATCGCAAACTGATGGTTTACAAAAATAATAGAGTAGGGGTTAACCCATATAATTATAAGCAATAAATATGTATATATCAATTACATACGACGATTAATCAAATTATTAAATTATATATTATATAAAATGAGCGACAAACAAATGTAATACAGCATTTACCATCAAAAAATAACCATATAATATGCTAATAACTAGATAAATATATTATTTTATTAAACTTACGATAAATACCTATTTTACTCGTAATTTGTATTATAGCATTTGTAATGATGAATATTGTAATAACAGCATTTCATTTGTAAACTTTAAAATATTACATTTTTAATTTGCTTTTGTGATGT
>ERZ835051.3258-NODE-3258-length-12962-cov-3.707755_pt1 | contig 12962 bp, 10 predicted proteins | sample MGYA00519575_ERZ835051 | MGnify/ENA primary metagenome ERZ835051 (study PRJEB31850, sample SAMEA3708769) | human gut metagenome | biome: human gut; feature: human-associated habitat; material: faeces | place: China | collected 2014 ... | reverse complement strand
CACAGACAATATAAAACCGCGCGAACCGAAACTCGTTGGCATCTGCTATTGAAAACATGGCAGATGCCAATTCAGACATCGGCTTCGCGCGGTTATGTTTTGTTCAGTGGTGCCAATAAGGGACACGCACAAAAGTCCTAAAATTGTCTGCAGTTTGCGGACACCCTCCGTGGAGTGCTCCAAACTTGGAAAGACACGGATCATCACAGATGCAGTCACCGGCTGGTTAGAAATGCCGCATTTTTTGAACAGAATGTTTCATAGGCATTCCACCAGAAATCTGCATGTAATGCTTCCTATCATATTACTTATTGCAAAAGGTCCGATACGTATATGTTATTCTACGCTTCGACCGTGCGCTCTCCCGACTTGATCTCGTCCAGGATTTCCGCTACGGCTTCGCGCTCGTCAAAATGATATTTTACACCCTTGATCTCCTGATAATCCTCATGCCCCTTGCCGAGCAGCACGATCATATCTCCCGGCTTTGCATGTGTCATGCAGTAGGCGATTGCCTCCTTGCGGTCGTCGATCTCGATATATTTTCCGTTGCTTTTTGCCAGACCGACCTTGATGTCGGCATTGATGTCGCGGATTTCTTCATCGCGCGGATTATCGCAGGTCAGAACGCACAGATCTGCAAGTTCTCCGGTCACCTCGCCCATATCGTAGCGTCTTAACTTGGAGCGGTTGCCACCGCCTCCATAGACACAGATCAGGCGCTTCGGATGGTACTCTAAGAGTGTCGTCAGAACGCTTCTCGTGCTCACCTCATTGTGCGCATAATCGATAATCAGCGAATAATCCTTCGAGACCGGAAGGATCTCCACACGCCCTTTGACCTGAACCTTCTCAAGTCCGTCGAGCACTGCCCGGTCCGGAATACCGGCAAGGTTGCACACCAGCATCGTCACCATCGCATTGTACACAGAAAACCTGCCCGGAATATGCACTTTTACCTTGCAGTCCATGCAGCCGCTCACGGTAAAATGCATGCCGAGTCTGCCGCCCTCGTTGATATAACCGATGTCCGACGCAAACAGATCCACCACCTGGTCTTTCACATCATTTCCCTCTGCGGAAAATGTGCGCACCTGACAGGTGTGTCCCTTTAAAATCTCCTCCCAGTGAGGATCATCCGCATTGACGATGCCGACACGGCACTGCCGGAACAGAAGACTCTTGCAGTACAGATACTCCTCGAACGACTCATGCTCCGCCGGTCCGATGTGATCCGGGGAAAGGTTGGTAAATACGCCGTAATCAAACAAGATGCCCGCCGTGCGGTCCAGCTTCAATCCCTGTGAGGACACCTCCATAACCACATACTCGCATCCGGCTTCCACCATAGCCGCAAACATCCGGTGAAGTTCATAGGACTCCGGCGTCGTATTTTTCGATGGGATGTGCTCATCACCGATCATCGCGCCGATCGTTCCGATCAGTCCGACCTTCTTCCCCGCCATCTCAAGCACGCTCTTGATCATGTAAGTTGTCGTCGTCTTTCCTTTTGTACCTGTAATGCCGATCGTGACCAGCTTACGGTCCGGATGTCCGAACAACGCCGCCGACATGTAGGCAAGCGCACGTCTGGCTGATTCCACTTGAATGACCGTGATTTGATCCGGAATCTGCTGCGCCTCATCGGCACGCTCGACAACGATCGCCGACGCACCCTTTTTCACCGCATCCGGGATGTATTTATGTCCGTCCGTCACAGCTCCCACCATGCAGACAAACACCGTTCCCTCTGTAATCTTCCGGGAATCATAGATGACATCCCGCACATCGACATCCATGCTTCCCGAGAGACACTCGTATTTGAATTCACTGCAAAGTTCCCTTAACTTCATTTTATCTCCATTCCTGCGCCACAATCGCGCATCTTATGCACTGCTGCTTATCTGCGCCTCTTATCCGATGATGTGTGACGCGTCGATTTCCGACTCGAATACCGTGTGGGAAGGTCCCGTCATGAACAGATGATTCGTCTTCTCATCCCACTCGATGAAAAGCGGTCCGCCGATCTGCTCGACCGTCACTTTCCGGTCTGTCCGTCCGGTGAGGACGCCTGCCACAACCGCCGTCGCACAGCCTGTCCCGCATCCGATCGTCTCGCCGGTTCCTCTCTCCCACTCGCGGATCTTGATGTAATCCTTCCGCACAAATTCCACGAATGTCACATTCGTCTTATTCGGGAAAATGGATGTCATATGTTCAATCGTCTTTCCATAGCCTTCCACATCCAGATCTGCCACAGAATCCACATACATGGCGCAGTGCGGATTCCCCCAGGATACCGCCGTGATGTGGAATGTCCGGTCAAGCACCTGCACCGGCTGCTCCACGAACTCGGGCAGCTCCGTGACTACCGGAATCACTGCGGTGGACAGTCTCGGCTCACCGATGTCCGCGCGGATATTCGATACCAACCCGTCGGTCACGGTGAGGGTCAGATGCTGCATTCCGCCAAGTGTCTCGATCACAAGATCTGTCTTGTCCGTCAACCTGTGATCGTATACATATTTTCCGACGCTGCGCAGAGCGTTGCCGCACATTTCCCCCTCCGTACCATCCGGGTTGAACATCCGCATACGGAAGTCCCCTTTCTCGGACGGACAGATCAGTACCATTCCGTCCGAACCGATTGCAAAATGACGGTCACTGACAAACCGCGCCAACTCCGGCAGATTCTTTAATTCCTGATGAATCGCATCAATATACACATAGTCATTGCCAAATGCCTGCATCTTTGTAAATCGCATCTTCTCACCAATCTCCTTTATCAGCCGTTCATTGCGCGATCCAGATCGGCAATGATATCCTCTACGTTCTCAATTCCCACTGACATGCGAAGGAAGCAGTCGGTGATACCGAGCTTCTCCTTGATGTCTGCCGGCGTGTCCTCATGTGTCTGTGTCGTCGGATATGTGATGAGAGTCTCCGTTCCGCCGAGACTCTCCGCGAACATAATCATGTCTACGCCCTTTAAGATCTTCTTCACTGTCTCAAAGCTATCCACGGTGAAGGAAATCATACCGCCGAATCCCGTGGTCTGCTTTCTCGTCACTTCATAATCCTTGTGATCCGCAAAGCCGACATAGTAGACTTTTTTCACCTTCGGCTGTGTGCGGAGCCACTCGGCAACCTTCATCGCATTTGCATTGTGACGGTCCATGCGGACTGCCAGCGTCTTGATTCCGCGCAGCACCAGCCAGCTGTCCAGCGGCGCGAGCTGACTTCCGTGGGACTTCATATGAATATGGATCTGATCGGCGATCTCCTCGTTGTCTTTTATTACCACAATGCCAGAGATGGTGTCGTTGTGTCCTCCCAGATATTTTGTGGAGCTGTGTGTGACAATATCCGCGCCAAGCGTGAGCGGCTTCTGGAAATACGGGGTCAGAAACGTGTTATCCACCACCGTGAGTGCATTCACGCTCTTTGCGATCTCAGAGACTGCGTGGATGTCCGCCACCTTCATCATCGGGTTCGTCGGTGTCTCAATGAAAAACATCTTCGTATTCGGTCGGATCGCCGCCTTCACCTCATCCAGATCCGACATGTCTACATAGGTATGCTCAATACCGTATTTTCCAAAAACGTCCCCAATAATGCGGAAGGTTCCGCCGTAAATATCATCCGATAAAATGACGTGCTCGCCCGGATTCAACAGGGAAAAGACAGCCATGTTTGCCGCCTGTCCGCTGGAAAATGCGAATCCCTTGATTCCGCCCTCAAGAATTGCCATCGTGCGCTCTAATTCCTGTCTGGTCGGATTCTCGAGACGGCTGTATGCAAAGCCGGTCGACTCGCCAAGCTCCGGATGGCGGAATGTCGCCGCCTGGAAGATCGGCATGCTGACTGCTCCGGTGAGCGGTTCCGTTCCCAGCGCGCCGTGCACGGCCTTGGACTCGAAATGCAGATTTTCCTTTGTATCAAAATCGGTATAATTACTGAAATTTTTCATATTATTTTCCTCCATCTGTTTGGACATGCGTTTCCTCATATACAACTATTATACAAAACACTTTTTATAATATATAGTCTCAAAGTGCTTTTTATATTGCAAAAAGTGCTTTTTTATAATACAGTAATAGAAAAAGGAGGACGCACGCGATGCCGGAATACAAAAAGGTCGGATACTTAACCACCAGCTTTAAGATGTTTCATTTAAAAGATACTTCCCGCCGGGAGTTTCACTACCACTATCACGATTTTCACAAGATCCTGATTCTTCTCGGCGGTGACGTGACCTACTGTATTGAGGGGCGCACCTACCAGCTTGCCCCGGGCGATATTGTCCTGGTCAATGCCGGGGAAGTGCACAAACCCGAGATCCACTCGGATCTTCCCTACGAGCGCATCATTTTATATGTCTCCCCGGATTTTCTTACGGAGTACGCCGGGGAAGACTGCGATCTCTCCTTCTGCTTTAAGCAGGCGTACCGCGAGCAGGCACACATCCTCCGTCTGCAGGATTCCAAGGGCGGCAGGCTTGGCGCCTCCATCCGCGCGCTGGACGCCTCCCTAAACGACGACGACTATGCTGCGGCGCTGCGTCACCGGCTTTTATTTCTGGAATTTATGATTCAGCTCAACCGCGCCGCCCTGCACCACCACATTGAATTTGTGGGAGACTCCGCTTCCAACGAGAAGATTCTCTCGATTCTCACCTATCTAAACGCTCATCTGACCGAGGATCTCTCGATTGATGACCTGGCCTCCCGCTTTTACTTAAGCCGCTCCTACCTGATGCACACGTTCAAGGAGCAGACCGGCTACACCATCGGCGGCTATCTGCTCACCAAGCGGCTGTTTCTCGCCAAAGAGCTGATCGCCGCCGGTACGCCGATCACGGAAGTATGCTATTCCTGCGGCTTTCAGAATTACTCGACCTTCTCGAGAGCATACAAAAAAAGCTTTGGGGAATCCCCGAGGGATTACCGCCAAAGCCTTTAAGCTATGTTCACAGAGCGAGCTACGCTCGCTCTGACATCTCATTCATGAGTGTAGGTATCATCTGTTTCTTACGTGAGATAATGCCGTCCAACAGGATGCCATTCGCATCCTCCTGCTTCTTGAACGCATGCGCCAGAATTTTTCCGGCATCCTCCCCCGCAAATATAATCTTGGAAGATTCCTCCAAAATATCCGTCAGCATAACATATACCATATTTAAACGCTTCTCGCCGAGCACCTGCGGCAGGAACGGGCGGAGCTGTTCTCCGATCTGTTCTAATTCCTCTCCGCTCATGGCGCTGATCTGGGCAACACCGAAATCACAGTCTTCCGTGTGGAAAATCTTAAAATCCTGATAGAAAATCTCTTCGGTCGTCTTGTTCTTGAAATCACTTCCGGCGCGGAACATTTTCTTCGCATGATCCTCAATATCCACATCCGCAATCTCTGCGAGCCGCTTTGCAACGCTCTTGTCAAGCGGCGTGCAGGTCGGTGAGCGGAACATCAGCGTGTCGGAAATGATCGCCGAGAGCAAAAGTCCCGCGATCTCTTTCGGAATCTCCACCCTCTGCTCCTGATACATCTGATAGATAATTGTCGAGGTACAGCCGAGCGGCTGATTCCGGAAATAAACCGGCGATACGGTCTCTAAGCTTCCCAGTCTGTGATGGTCGATGATCTCTAAGATCTCCGCCTCTCCGATTCCGTCCACCGCCTGTGACTTCTCGTTGTGGTCGACAAGAATGATCTGTTTTTTCTGCATATTCATGAGGTTACGTCTGGAAATCATTCCGACGTAGTTGCCGTTTGAGCCGAGCACCGGGAAATCTCTGTGGCGCACCCGCGACATGACATCCTTGACGTCGTCCACATAATCGTCAATGTCAAACGTGACGAGCTCCCGTCTGGTCATGTACTGCTTGATCGGCATACTCTGATTGATCAGACGCGCCACGGAAAATGTGTCGAACGGCGTTGTGATAATCACGCAGTCCCGCTTCTCCGCAAGCTTTTTGACTTCTTCCGCCACCTCGAGACCGCCGCCGATGATGATGCAGCTCGCGTTCGACCGGATCGCCTGCATCTGCGCCTCCTCGCGGTCGCCTAAGATCACCAGATCGTCGTCCTCAATATAATCCGCCATGTATTCCGGGTTGGAGGTTGCAATCACAACTTTTCCGCGCACAAAATGTGCATGCTCATTCCCGGCGTAGACCTCACCGTCGATCGTCTCCGCAATCGTCTTGTACTGTGTGCGCGCTTTTGAGAGCACGCAGTTGTCCAGCACGTCCATGTAGGACGTCGCAATATCCTTGGTGACGATCACACCTTCCAGCTTGCCGAACTGATTGGTGACCGGAAGCGTTACAACCTCCAGCTTTTTCATCAGCTCCCATGCCCGTTTCAGCGAAATCTGATTGCTGACACCGGCCGTCTTGCGGATATTGATATCCTTGATCTGTGCACCGGCATAGCTCACAAGCGGCGGTTCCTCCACGCCAAAGCGCTCTAACACGTAGCGGGTCTCCTCATTCACCGCGCCCGCACGCTTTGCCACATAAGTCTTCTTGTCCCCGCTCTGGTTTTTCAGATATGCATAAGAAATCGCGGCGCATATCGAATCCGTATCCGGATTCTTATGCCCCACGACCCACACTTTCTTTGATTCTGTACTCATATGATCTTCTATTCCTTAAAGCTAAAAATTAAACACACCGAGAGAATACAGGATGAATCCGATCAGAACAACAAAGTTCAGAATTGCAAACCAGGAAAGACATTTGACATATCCCTTCACCGATCCGACTCCCTGCTCCATCTCGTCCATCTTCTCGATCTTGGAATCAAATTCGTTGAACAGATCCTGAATGTTGCGGTAGCACTTCACGTTCTCCGAATGTACCTTCTCGGAGAGATCTGTCTTGATGGATTCCAGCTGTGCTGTCGCATTCTCAAGCAGCGCCTTGACCTCGGCGATCTGTCCCTCGGAAAGCTTCTTGTTCGCGATTGCCTGCTCCTCCAAAAACTGCTTGTTTGTCGCAAGCTGCTCCTCGGAAAGCTTTTTATTTGCAGCAATCTGATCCTCATTCAGCTTGCGGTTCGATGCAAGCTGCTCCTCGCTCGCACGCTTTACCTCCGCAACCTGCCCCGAGATGCTTGTCTCAATCTCGGTCATCTTCGCTGTCACACGGTCTGCCAGATCATCGACCTTCTTCGTGAACTCTGTCACGATCTTGTCAGCTTCCTCCTGGCGCTCCACCAGAATGTGCTGCCACTCCTCGGCCTTGCCTTCCCGCTCGTTGACAATCGACTGCAGTTCCTGTACTTTATTCTCCTTCGCTGCAAGCAGATCCTGCAGCTGTTTCGCCTTCTCACGAAACTCGTCGATCTGACTTAATAAGAAATCTTCCTTTTCCACTTCTGTCTGTATCCTTTCCCGTTCCTGCGTGCTCTCCCCGGTCTCTAAAACCCTGGTCTCCCGAACCTTATTATTGCTCTCGCGCTTCGGGTGTGTCTTATATCCCTCCGCCTGTTCCGGCTCTCCTGCAGGTCTTCCTTGTCTGGGGTGAATCTGCGCCAGTAAAAGCTGAAACAGGTTTGCCATAAACGCTTCCTCCCTTTGTGTCTTCCGAACAAAAAACACCTATGGGTATTCTATCATTATCATTTTTCTTTGTAAAGCAGGAAAAAGCAACCGCCTCCCGCTCACTCTTTCCGGCGGAAAAGCAGTGGTGTCTCCGCCGCCAGCATTGCCAGCCATCCGATCAGGTAGGCAACCGGCAGTGCCACAATTCCAAGCTTCATGGAAAATACCAGCGGAACGGCTGCCGCCACCCGCACTCCCATGTTGATAAAACTGCTGCTGAGCGTCACCTTGAGGTCGCCCATTCCGCGAAAATATCCCTGAATCCCGTTTGTGGCCGCCGGCAGAAAATACATCGCCGCAATCGCATGCAGATAGATCACTCCCAGGGAGATCACCTCCTCATCCGTCACAAACAGCTTCATCAGCGGACGCGCAAACACAAAGCAGACCACATAGATAAAGAGCGCATAGATCATCTCGATCCACAGCCCGCAGCGGAATCCCTCCCGGATCCGCTCCTTTTTGCCGGCACCTTTGTTCTGTGCCAGCAGCGCGGTCATTGCATGGGCGATATTCTGCTCCGGAGTGTAGGCAAAATCATCAATGCGGTTTACGACTGCAAACGCCGCCATGACAGAGATTCCCATTGTATTGACAATCGCCTGGATTCCGATCTTGCCGAGCTGTACCGTCGCCTGCTGCATGGCGCTCACCCAGCCAAACTGCACCGTCTTATAAAATAACCTCCGGTCAAACACGCGCCACTTGCGCCCCAGGCAGAGAATCTTTACCTTTTTCTTAATATATAGCCCGCACAGCAGACAGCAGAGTGCCTCGCTTAGCACCGTCGAAAAGGCACATCCGTTGCTGCCCCAGCCTAGCACCACCACGAAAAACAGGTCTCCCGCCACATTGAGTGCAGCGCTGATCATCAGAAAATAAAGCGGCGATCTGCTGTCGCCGAGTGCCCGCAATGTGCTCGCATAAAAGTTGTAAATAAACGTAAAGATCAGTCCGCAGAAAATAATGCGGAGGTACCCCGTAGCAATCGGAAGCACTTCCTCCTGCGTCCTTATCAGCCGAAGCAGCCACGGCGTCAGAAAAACGCAGACGGCTGAAAGCAGGACGGAAAACATCAGCCCGCCGATCATGGTCGAACTGATCTGCCGCTCCAGGACATCATAATCCTTTGCGCCGTAGTGCATTCCCATCAGAACGCCTGCTCCCATGCACATGCCACTGATAAACAGAATCGCAAGCGTCATCAGCGGACTGCTCGTACCGACCGCGGCAAGCGCCGTCTCCCCCACAAATTTTCCGACAATCATACTGTCGACCGCATTGTAGAAAAGCTGAAACAGATTTCCGAGAACAAGTGGAATTGTAAAACCTACCAGAAGAGGCGGTATCGCTCCTTCCGTCATATCCTTTGTCATTGCAGATGCCTTTCTATCTTTTGTTATTCTGCTTCAGAATGTGTATGATCCTTCCCTCATAATACACCGCAATCGCTGCAATCAATACCACGATAATCAGGCTGTATCCCTGTTTTAATTCTTTCCCGAGCGCATCACAGACGCTGGTGAATAAAAGTCCCTCCACAAAGACAAGCTTGACCATCCGAACCATCCGAAGCGTATACTGTCTGATCTTACCGCTGCATACCTCCCTTGTCAATCCGTTCACACGTTCCGGGTAGACGGCAAGGAGGGTCAGACCCACATATACCAGAATCATAAACACAAGATTCATCATCAGGTTCACCGGATTGACGTGGAACGCGATCCCGTAATAGATCTGTAACCCGAGATAGGCGATCGCCGACACAATGCCGACCGCCTCAATGAGCATCACCTGCCATGTCATCTCATTCTTTTTCATATGTCTCACACCTCCTTTTCCCTCTCTTTTTCTTACAGCAAAAGTTCCTGCGCCCAGCACTGTGTCAGCCGCTCTAAATTCCATGCGGCATTGGCAGGACTCGTAGACGGCAGCTTCTTTACTTCCGGCATCTCCGCGGTCAGACAATATTTAGAAAACAGGCGGTACGCCGTATCCCCGTTGGCACAGATGCGCCGGATGTCCGCCATCTTTAAGATCACTTCCATGTCATTCGCCGTCACATTGCGGATCGAACTGTCCGATGATCCTGCAATGTCACAGGAGGCAATGACATCCCACAGCGCAATATGGTGCTCTAACAAAAACGCCTTTTTCTGCGGAATCGTCTCCGGCAGCGTATCCTCAAAGACCGCTGCCAGCACTTTCCAGAAACGGTTCTGCGGATGACCGTAATAAAACTGCTGTTCTCTCGACTTTACAGACGGAAAGGATCCCAGAATCAGAATCCGGGATGCATCGTCATAAACAGGTCCAAACGTATGTGTCACATGCGTATATTCCATTCTCTTACACCAAAACGGCATCAGTGCAGACCGCACTGATGCCCTCTTCCCTCTCTATTACTGATAATCTGCCACATTGGAACTGTCCACCTTCTCGAACGGTACCCAGACGTAAAGTCCGTCGTCCGACAGGCCTTCCATTCCTTGCGTCGTTCCTCCGGAACCGAGTGCGATTGCCGCCTTGACAGCCGCCTCACCCTGTCCGCTTCCCGACTGGTATACGGTAAATGCCATATCCCCCGCCCGGATTGCCGCACAGCCATCTGCTGTCGCGTCAATTCCAAGAACCGGTACTCCCGATATGCCATTCTTCTTGCAGGAATCAATCACTCCAAGCGCCATCGTATCATTGTTGCATACCACCGCATCAAACTGCTTGCCTGTCTGCAGGAACAGATCGAAATAATCTTCTGCAATTCCCTGCTCCCAGTCTGCGTTATCCTCAAACACGACGTTGATCTTCTTGCCGGATGCCTTAAGCGTATTTTTGAACTCCTCGGATCTTCCCTTGGTTGCGGAATGATTCTTCGGTCCCTTTAAGAGTACCACATTGATCTCATCCTTGTCACTCATCTGATCCAGAATATATTCTGCCTGGTATTGTCCGGCAACTCCCTCATCCGATCCTACATAAATGTATTTGTCCGGTTCCAGCACCGATGCCTCCGGACAGCTGTTGTAAAATACAATCGGAATATCTCCCGCCAGCGCTTCCAGTTCCAGCGCTGTGTCCGCGTCTACCGGACCGCACATGATCACATCATAATCTTCCGCAACCGCCTGTTTGATCTGCGCCACCTGATTCTCGATGGAATTCTCCGCATCGTACACCGCAATCTCAGCTCCGCTCGCCTCAGCCGTCTTCTTCGCCGCATCGATCAATGTATTACGGAATGTATCCGCCTGTGACAGCGAGACATAAATCCGGACGCCCTTGCCGTTTACCGCGGTATCTCCTCCACTGCTGCCGGCCTGGCAGCCTCCGAGGCATGTCACTCCCAGAGCAGCTACCAGTACCGCACTCATCAATCTCTTCATATCTGATACCCCCCTTAAATGCGAAACAGCTTAACCTGATCCGCCAGCTGTATGGACGACTCTGTCAGGCTTCTGGATTCTTTTGCCACGTTCTCACTATTCTCTGCAATTCCTTTTGCTTGCGTCAGCATGGACTCTGATGTTGCAAGAATCTCATCTGAGCTTGCCGCCTGCTCCTCGGAAATTGCCGCCACGTTGGTCGCTACTTCATCTACCTTGTTGATCTTGTCCACCATCTGGTCGATCAGCGCGCTTGTCTGCTGAATGTTGTCATAAATCTTATCAAAGGTATCGATTGCCGTATGAATCAATCCGCTGCTCTCATTGATATTGTCGGCGCTGTCGCCTGCCTGACGTACTGCATCCGCCACAAGTTCATTGACCTCATGGATGAGCTTTGAAATGTGCTCTACCGATGCGGTACTGTTGCTTGCAAGCGTTCCGATCTCAGAAGCGACGACTGCGAATCCTCTTCCTGCCTCGCCCGCTCTCGCTGCCTCAATGGAAGCGTTTAAGGACAGGAGGTTGGTCTCCTCCGCAATATTTCCGATCAGCTGTACAATCTCAACAATCTCACCGGATGCCGTACCCACTTTATTTACCGCCGCTTCCAGATTCTGGATAGAGGTGCGGATATTCTCAAGCGCCTCGCCAACATGCTCCATATCCTCGCGTCCCTTCTGGGATACCTCAACGGTCTCGCGCATCTTGTTGCCGACATTCACGCTGTCGTCCTTCGTGTCTGCAACCACACCGGCAAGCTTGGTCGCGTTGTCTGCAATCTCATTGACGGAAACGGACAGCTGATCCACCGTCATATTCAGCTCACTCATGGACTGGGACTGGACATTTGCCGCCGACTGCATCTCTCTGGACACACTGTCGCTCGCATCTGCCTGCGTTCCCAGTTTTCCGGAAATGTCTCCCATGGACGCAATCATCTGCTTCATGGATGCGATAAAGCGCTCCACGCTGCGGCTCATAAGCGCAATCTCATCATTGCCGCTGCTCTTGACCGATACGGTAAAGTCGCCGTCCGTCAGCGCCTTGATGACGTTCGTCAGCTTCCGGACAGGTGCGATCACAACGTGCGTTGTGCGCTCAATCACTACACACAGAATCAGAATGGAGATCACACTGATCAGAATCATCAGATTCCTGAGGTTCGCAAGGTCTGCCAGTACAGTGCTGGTCGGAATATAGGAAACCAGAATCCAGTTAGTTCCGGATACCTCCTCAAACACGGTCATATTGCCGTCCAATGTGGAAAAGCTGTAATCACGATCCGCAATCTTCGCCGCTACACTCTGCTCGAATGCACTGCTGCCGTCGCTGCCGAGCGTCGTGGAAATCTTCGCGGAATCACGGCTTGCCAGAATCGTTGCCGTATCCTTGTCCACGAGGATAGCCTCCGCATTCTTCATCTCGATAAACGCGTTTACAATGACGGAAATGCGGTCGAGCGTCATATCCGCAGAGATGACTTTCATCTTGCCGCTGCCGTCATTTAAAATACCGGATGCACTGATGACACTGACGCCTTCTGAATTAACATAGGAAGATCCGATCGCCATATTGACTCTGGTCAGTCCCTCCTGATACCAGACACTGTTGACCGGATCCGACTCACTCATCGCCGAATCCGACGCTTTCCAGAGCTTTCCGGTCTCATCCGCGATGTAAAGTCCCTCCGGATAATTTGAGTTATAATTATAGTAGGAATCCAGCATGGTCTGTAATTCCTTGTCGTCCGGCTTCGTGTTCTCTATCGTTGTCTTCACTATCTGGAACGCCCCGATATTCTGTTCCAGCCAGCTCTCAATCTGCGACGCCTGATTCTCCACCGATGACTCCAGCAGATTCTCGGAATAGCTCTCAATCAGCCCTGCCGACGTGCGGTAGGCGATCAGTACGAGCACCAGAATGCTGACAATGACAACCGGAACGATCACACCTAAAAGCTTAACTTT
>ERZ835051.3254-NODE-3254-length-12988-cov-5.946030_pt1 | contig 12988 bp, 9 predicted proteins | sample MGYA00519575_ERZ835051 | MGnify/ENA primary metagenome ERZ835051 (study PRJEB31850, sample SAMEA3708769) | human gut metagenome | biome: human gut; feature: human-associated habitat; material: faeces | place: China | collected 2014 ... | reverse complement strand
TTGTACCCCAAAAAATGCCCCGAACACTTGCAAACGGGGAGCTGACCATGTATATACCGTTCCGAGCGCCTTTGCCGCGCAGGCCATTTCTCCGCTTCCCAAGAAGTGGGACATGACGGCTGACGTCGTCGTTCTCGGCTTCGGCGGCGCAGGCGCCACCACGGCCATCGTCGCCGCTCAGAACGGCGCGAAGGTGATTGTTCTGGAAAAGAATCCTCAGGACGCTCACATTTCGAACACCCGCATGTCCGGCGGCATCTTCCACTGCCCGTTCAAGGACGGCGATCCGAAGGCTCTGAAGGAATACGCCAAGGCCATGTTCTCGGGCGAGAACATCGAGTGGAAGGAAGAAGGCGAAATCCCCGAATACTCCGACGACCTCGCTCAGGTGTGGGCCGATCTGTCGCCCTCGAACCTCGAGTTCATGCAGAGCCTCGATCCGGAATTCATCGGCGGCAGCCAGCCGGGCTTCGACAAGGCCAGCTTCCCGAACTTCCCGGGCGCCAAGGAATGCCGCTACAACGCGTATCGTGCGACCTACACGAAGCGCATGAAGAATTTCAACCAGGTTTCCTACAAGTGCCCGAAGAACGAGACGAGTTCCGGCGAAGCCTTCTGGCTCTGCCTTGAAGAAGGCGTGAAGAAGCTGGGCAACAAGATCAAGGTCGTCTGGGAGGCTCCGGCCTGCGAACTTCTGAAGAACGCCAAGGGCGAGATCGTCGGCGCCGCGGCCGTCAAGGGCGGCAAGAAGCTCTACGTCCGCGCCAAGAAGGCCGTGGTGCTCTGCACGGGCGGCTATGAATACAGCCGCGCCATGCGCTCCGCCTTCCTTGAAGGTCCGGGCATCAACGGCTGGGCCTTCTACGGCACGACATCGAACACCGGCGACGGCATCTCCATGGGCATGGCCGTCGGTGCAGGCCTGCAGAAAGCCGGCAAGTCGGCAGCCCGCGTGATCGTGCCGACGCAGAAGCGCTTCAACGGCATGCGCCTAGGCTCCATCACGCCGGCCGTCGGCTCCACGAACTCCATCGTGGTCGACAACTTCGGCAAGCGCTATGAAGCCGAAACGAAGGTGACCGACAATCCGAGCCGCTACTTCTTCTACAAGGCCGCCGTTCAGTTCGACATCTCGACGCTCTCCTATCCGCGCACGCCGTCCTGGATGATCTTTGACGAAAAACTTCGCGCTTCGAAGCCTCTGGTCGGTCTCGGCATTTCCGTCGTCGGCTACGGCATGGTCGACTGGGACAAGGACAACCTGAAGGCCATCGAAAGCGGACTGATCCTCAAGGCCGACACGATCGAAGAGCTGGCTGAAAAGATCAGGAACCATCCGGAAAACAAGCACCGCATGGTGCCGGCCAACCTTGTCGAAACGGTCGAACGCTTCAACAAGTTCTGCGACGAAAAGAAGGACGAGGACTTCGGCCGTCGTCCGGCCACGCTCGGCAAGATCGCCCAGGGTCCGTTCTACGCCATGCCGCTGGTTGCCGGCGGTCCGAACACCAAGGGCGGCCTCCTTGCAAACGCCGACCGCGAGGTTCTGACCTGGGAAGGCAAGCCGATTCCGCATCTCTACTGCGTCGGCGAAATTGCTTCGGCTCTGAAGTTCGTCTATCAGGGCGGCGGCAACCTGACCGAATGCCTGGTCTACGGCCGCCACTGCGGCAAGATCGTCGCCAAGCTGCCGGATACGGCGGTCTGAACGGCGACTGAAGTCAGCTGAAATCCCCGTCAGACAGGTGCCGGCGCTCCGGCAGGGAACGCCGGCACCTCCATGTCTCAACCCCCGTCGGGAGAACAACAAGATGAAAACTCTCACCAATGCCATTCTGGGCGCGGCGCTTATCGCAGCGGCCGCCGCAGCCTCCGCGGCCGACGGCAAGTTCCTTGCCGACCGCCATGTGGAGCGCGGCCTCAAATGCGAGTCGTGCCATACGCCCGACATGAAGATCAAGACCAGCGGCGACTACGACGTATGCGTCGACTGCCACGGCAACTACAACGCCATGATCAAGAAGACCGAAGGCCGCTACGAAACCAATCCGCATGCGCAGCACGAAGGCGCACTCCCGTGCACAGAATGCCACAAAGGCCACAAGGCCGGCGTCAACTACTGCGGCGGTTGCCACAACTTCGAATACAAGGTGCCTTGATCGCGCGCCAACCCCAAGACGACCGGCACGCCTCTCGGCGTCATTGTCTGTATTGCTTGGGTTGCTTCCCGCAAGCGTTAATGGCTTCTTAGCCAACGGAAACGGGGTCTCCGAAAGGGGACCCCGCTTGCGCACGAGGCATTGTCTCGACGTCTCTGGCAAAATATCGGAAGCAAGGATTGCTTGCGAACGCCATTCTGAAATCCACCCCGCTTCTCCGGCCAAGCTCACGAAATTTTCGATGTCGAGCCTTCGGCGTCGGAATGGGGTCCCCGCAAGGGGTTCAGAAACGACAAAGCCCAGTGCTACCAACACCGGGCTGAGTCTTCTAAAAGGAAATCAGGATGCTAGCCACATTCATTTCCTTGTTAGGAAGTTTAACACAGGCGCAAATCGTTTGGACTGGCGACATCACCATCGTCATGTCCGACGGCAGCGTTGACTGGTTGGGGCTTTGCGGCCTCGCCGTCATTGTCTGCTTTGCTTGGGTTGCTTCCCGCAAGCGTTAAACGACTTTTGTCGAACGGAAACGGGGTCTCCGAAAGGGGGCCCCGCTTGTGCTTTCGGGCATGCCATCGAAGGACGCTTCCTTTCGGACTCTCTGGCAAAATATCGGTAGCTTTACGCGCGGTTCCTTACGTCATCTGTCAAGCGATCCATGGCATTCACGCGACGATCAGCATGAGTCCGACGAATCTGAAGGAATTGTTCAGCCTCAATGTCAGCAAAGCTCAATTGGCCATTGAACAGCTCTTCCATAGAACACCTAGATTGCGAACGTTATTATAGTAGTATTTTACTATTATGTTGGTAAAAAAACAGCACCTTCTGGCGTCGTTAAGAAAAACCGAACGGAACATTTTTGTTCCATTCAGCTTGGCAACAGGGTTTTTTGAAGAGCTTTCCTAAAGAGAGCGTGCCGACGTATTCTGCACTTGGATACCCAGCCTTTTTAAGGGCCGCTTTAGCTGCGATTTTTGATCTTTGAGCTGGCGTTAGGGCCGCGCTCCTCGCTTTTGCAGCGGCTTGTTTTTTAAGATTTTTTGCTTGCATGTGACCTCCTGTAAGCAATGTGCTTGCAGAAGGCTTATAGCAAGCAGGAACGAAACAGAGGCGAGTGTCAAAAAAAGGTTCATCTCGGAAGTCCGTGGAACGCGGTCTTAGGAAGTTTAGCTATGTCAGGCGGGGGCGTCGATTGGCCTTGGATTTGCATCCTTGTCGCCATTCTCGGCGTCGTCTGGGTGATTGCTTCCCGCAAGCGTTAACGACTTCTGTCAAACGGAAACGGGGTCTCCGAAAGTGGCCCCTGCTTGCGCTTTTGAGCGTATAAATGAGTCAACAAGATATCGGCTGTCTATCAGAAAGATATTCAACATAGACATCCTTATGTTGAATATGCCGGCATAAGGTGTACTTGCAGGCGACCACTTGCTTGGTGCCTGTTGCGTCGATGTGGCACAGACCAAGCTACGGGCATGGGGACATCCAAATTTGAATATTTATTTGCCTTTCTTTTTTCCTCTTTCGAAAGACGCTCAATACCCTCTCTCTGGTGAGGAATAATCGCTCCACCTCAACTGCTTCAGGAGCCACAGATGGACCTAACCAAAATTGACGAACTCGATGCCCGACAGAAAGCACTCGACGAAGAACGTGCTCAAGCCCGCAAGGCCGTTCTCAAGGAAATTCAATATTTGATCAACCGAATCGACGCAAAGCCGGAAGAGCTAACTTTTCCTGCTGGAAAGGTCCTCACCAAGCGAAACCGACGGTCAAAGAAAACCGATGCGGCACAACCTGCCCCGCAAGTGCAGTCTTATCCCCCCAAGGACGAGCGTTCCTATTGAACATCGAGCTCGGAGAGCGCCCTGCTCCGGGCTCTTGTTTTTGCACATGTGCAAAAACACACTCCTCCCTACTCTCGCAGGGAGAAAACCGGACAATCTCGCGCACATCCATCGCCCCTGTCCGCGATGAACATCTGCGAACGGGAACAGGTTCCCTCGATGACATGACTCACAATTTCGTGAATGTCCCTGTAATCAACTCTCACTGCTAAATGTCCTCCGTTTTCGTCAAGAGTGTTTCAGCCGTAGTGGCGCTTTCGATTGCCGTGCCGACTTTTGCTGCAGAAAGCTGGTACGAACGACATGCTGAAGGCTGGCATTGGTACAACGACCCCGAAAAAATCGAAGAGGTAGAACCCGAGATTGTTCCTGAACACAAAGAAGAGCCCAAGAAGGAACCGCCGAAACCCAAGATGATGGTGCCTGAGCCCGCCAAGCCCAAGCATCCTGTGGCCTTCAGCAGTGAATGGCTCAACACGATGATCCCAAAGTACCTCTCAAGGGCTGTGGACGATCCGACACCGGAAAACGTAGAGGCGTTCTTTCTTCTTCAGCGTCTTGCCATGGACAAGGCAGAACGTTTCCAAAAAATGGCCGAACAGGTACGCGTGGGCAATAGATTCATTGACGAAAGCGAACGTCGCCCTGTCTCAAACTTCGGTCTGCAAACGGTGGATCGTCAGGCCGAAGCTCGACGTCAGCAACTGCTTGAAAAGATCAGTCAGTCGACAGGACTCTTCTTTTTCTTCAAGGCAGATTGTCCCTACTGTGAAAAACAGGCGCCTTTGCTCAAGCACATCTCAGAGACAAATCATTTCGATGTACTGGCCATCAGCGTCGGCGGCGGAAGTTTGAAGACTACGAATTTTGAAAACACCGTCGTCGACTCAGGTCAAGCGGAAATGCTCAGTGTGGAATCCACACCCTCCATCTTCCTCGTACATCCGGAGTCGACCACGTTTGCACTGATCGGTTCGAGTCTTCTGACCGTGCCCGAAATTCAGGATCGCATCCTTCTCATTGCCCAACGCAACAATTGGGTGACGGAAGATGAGATCAACGCGACGCGTCCACGACTCCTTAATGCGAGCGGCGTCGATCTCTCGAAGGAACTTCCCCGAATGCTCAAGGCCGTCCAAGAAGATCCCAACAAGATCACAGATCTTCTGGCGGTTCTCGATGGACGTGACCCCGTAGGCGAGCGTGAACGCCTCACCAAGCTCCCGGAACAAAAGAAGCGGTCCCTGATGGATGAAGACGGGTTTATTGATCCGAAGAACATTCTCGCCATCATCAAATCGACCAGAGCAGCTCAAGACCCCCAGGACTAAAGCTTTCTCACTGAACCAACTGTAGGAAGCTCATGCTGCTCGAAAAAAGAAGCACTTATTTAACCGAACTTAGAAAGGAGGACGGCGCTTCCTCCCCTGTCTGAAAACAGAGGTTTCCGCGCCAAGTTTCTATGAAAAAAATCAACCTCAAGAAGACTCTGTTGCTGACGGCATTTGCGATCTTTTCGACCAGCGCTACGGCACCTGCCCTGTCCGGCGGCCTGCAATCCGAGCTCAACGAGCTGTTCGGCAATATGTCCAACTACACACAGCCTGGCGTCTATGAAAGTACGCGTCGCGGCGTGCTCGCTGGCGGCGGCGCTCAAATTCGAAGCCGTCGCATGAACATCCAACTCATTGCTTTCGAACCTCCCAACATCAAAGCGGGCTGCGGCGGCATCGACATCTTCCTCGGCTCCTTCTCATACATCAATCTGGATCAATTCATCAGTTTTCTGCGAGCCATTGCAGCCAATGCGGCGGGTTATGCATTTCAGATGGCACTAAAGGTCTCTTGCACCATCTGCTCGAATGTCATGGATGCCATGCAGCAAATCGCGCAGTTGATGAACAACATGAACATGAGCTCGTGCCAGCTGGCTCAAGGCATTGTTGAGGATTCTTTCGATGCCTTACAGGGCAAGAATGACTTCAAGCGCACGATGGACAACATTACGCAGGGCTTTTCAAAGGATACGGTCGACGACAAGGGCGGATCGACTCAGGGGCAGGAAAAAGCTTACAACTCCAATCCACAGAAGTATGCCGAAGAACATCTCGGAAACATTCTCTGGAAGGCCATGACGAAGCGTGACGTCAATGCATGGTTTGGTCTTGGGCCGAGGGACACAACGATCCGAGAGACCTTGATGTCCATTTCTGGTACGGTCGTGCTTGAAAAACCGAAGGAAGGCGTAAATCCGCTTGTCTTCCCGACAAAGCCATATCCGGGCGGCCTCATCACCATGCGCGACATGATTGAGGGCTCAACCCGTAATGCTTCTGGCACACTCGAAGCCGATGGCAAAATGTATTCCTGCGACAACGACAAGATCGACTGCATGAGTCCCAAGATCAGCAAGTCAATCAACCTTACGGGGCTTGCCAAGATCATTGAAGAGGAATTGACGAAGGACGACGGCATCATCTTCAAGTACGCACGCGACGACGGCACGCTCCAGTTCACAGAGCAACAAAAGGCCATCCTTAGCAACATGCCCGCCGAGATTGCTGTCGGCTTCCGCAACATGTCGCTCGGGAGCGAAGATGCGGCCAAGTCCATGGCTCCAGAGGCATCGAGATCCATCGCGCTCTCGATGACCTACTCGCTCATGCGGGAACTCAACAGCATCATCAAACAAATGGCCGTTGGTCTGACCGACGAGCAAACCGCCGTCTTCAAGGACATAATCGCTGATTCCGAAAAGCGAATCGACACTGAATACCAGCTACTTCTGACCGAATACGGCTCACTCTCCGACCTCTCCAACCGCATCGACATCAAGCTCAAAATGATGGAGTACCCTGACCCGATCCATCCGAAGAATCCGCTTGTCGTTACGTATCCTGTGAATTAAGGGGACGCCATGGCATTCGCACCTACAATTCATTCAATTGGCGACGCACAGTTCCTCTCACAGGTGCTCAACGCGGTCGCCATGATCATTGGGACGAACGACTTCGTACAGTTGGTGAGCATCGGTCTCCTTCTCGGAGCCATCATCGTCGTCCTGCAGGGGTTGTTCCGAGGAGCACGGGAGATTCCGTGGCATCAACTGCTTCTGGGATGGATCCTCTATGCCTGCATGTTTGTTCCTACCACGACGGTGATCGTGGAAGACGCGTACACGGGCAAAGCTTACTCCGTGGATAACGTCCCTATCGGCGTTGCCTTTGCGGGCTCAATGATTTCAAATGTCGGGTACGGCATTACAAATCTCTTTGAAACTGCATATGGCGACGTGCGGGGTATTTCCGAAGGAACGTTTGCCGAACCGTTGGTGATCTTGAATGCCGTTCGCCAGCACGCCTCCGATGTGCGCGTCCTGCAAGAGCTTGACAAATCCATTGGCCAGGGCACTGACATTCAAAAGACGTTGCACAACTACATCAAGGAGTGCACGCTCCCCAAACTTGCGCTGAGCATTACGACGCCAACAGAACTTGTCACGGGCGACATGATGGAAGAGCTGAAGTTTGAATCTTCTATCTACGGCACGAGGTCATACATCGAAAATCCGTCCGGTGAAAATCTGACATGTGCAGAAGCGTGGAAGAAGATCGAGCCAGCCCTTGAAAAAATCAAGGAACCCAAGTTCATCAATCAGCTGTCCACTGCTGCCAACCTCAAGGGCGAGGCGGGCGATCGAGCCATGATTGACGACTACCAGGCAGCATTTGACATGCTCAACATCAACGGGACAGCTGTTGAAGAATTCATGCTTGCCTCGACCATCAAGCCTATTTACGAGAAGGCCGTCTCAGGCTACTACCGCAACCTCGGCGACAAGACCTCGGCCATTATGTTCAATCAGGCCGTGCAGCAACGCAACACCCAATGGGCGGCAGAAGCCTCGATGTTCATGACTGTCGTGCGCCCCTTCCTTTCGTTCTTTGAAGGCTTCATGTATTCGATCACGCCGGTGCTCGCCTTCCTGCTCGTCCTGGGTGGGATCGGCATTTCGCTCGGCGTCAAATACATTCTGCTCATCCTGTGGATCCAGCTTTGGATGCCGGTCCTCTCGATCTGCAATCTCTACATCATCATGAGCGCCCGAGGGGAGCTTGCGGCACAGACGTTCACGTCCTTCTATTCAGTTGACAAGTTGGGCCAGAGCCTGGAGCATTGGATGGCCACGGGCGGCATGCTCGCGTCCGCCACGCCCTTGATCTCGCTCTTCCTCATCACCGGCAGTACCTTCGCCTTCACGTCGCTCACGCAACGCATGGCGGGCGGCGACCACATCAACGAAAAGATCCCGACGCCGGACATCATGCGGCAGGGCGAGTTCTACGCGCACGGGACTGCCGGCAATGGCAATTCCCTCCTTGGCGCTATTCGAACCGGTACCGAAGGAACAGAAGGTACGATCAACTTCGACAAGATGCGCTCGGAAGCCCGTCAGTCGGCCTTGAGCGAAGCGAAGGCTGCCACCAATGTCCTCAACAACGGGTATTCGACGAACTACAGCTCCGCCACAACGGCTGCAGACCAGGCTGCCATTTCGCGCGAGATCGGCAGTCGCATGATGGCAAGCGGAAGCTCTGCCGTGCAATCGCTTGAAAGCGGCATTCGGCAAACGTCCTGGGGCAAGAATCTGAGCAAGGAGCAGATGTCCCAGGTCATCGACACGGTGTCGGCAGGTGTTTCGGCGGGGTTGAGTACGCCAGAAATCTTTAAGCAAATTGTTTCGCTCGGATTCAGCTCTAAGGCGGAAACAGCCGAAAATGACTCTAGTCGAATTGGCTCGAACATCAGTGAGCAAGACCAAAAGTCGTTGCAAAATACCTTCCAGACCACGAATTCGTCTGATCTCTCCAAGGCTCGTGAGGCCGCTTTGACGGAAACGGACTCCAAGACCTTCCTCAACAATGCTGGTGTGAGTGAAAACTCCCAAGTCGGGCGGACGGTCCAGAATGCGATTGAAAAGACGCAGAACTACCAGAAGACCATGTATGCCACCGAGTCCCTTGGCTTTACCGGCACCTGGAATACTCGCCAACTGACCGGGAGGCTGAAAAACGAAAACGGGGAAGCCGTCATGGGCCAGATAACGAATGCCTACCAGAGCACAGCCATTGGTCGAGAAGCTGAAGCGGTGGCTCAACGCCTGCAGGAGTACAACGGTATGAATGAGGAGAATGCCCGAGTTGCCGGTTACATTACGGCGCTCGGCAAATCCGGTGATTATCGTGACCAACAGAATCTGCGTTCGCTTCTTGGCACGGCAACAGGCATGAATTTCTCGCCTATGTCTGATCCTGATCAGAACAAGGGCATTGCAGGGAATGTCCAAAATGCAAGCGAGCAAGGCTTGCGGAATGAAGCGCAACTCAAGGAAAGAGCGCTCAACGCTGAAAAAAGCGTTCCAAAGGAACAGCAGGCTATCGCCGACAAATTGGGCTCTGCACCCAATAGGATTGACCGTGCCGAGGGTACCGTCCGACGTGCCTCTGTCGAGTTCACTGCGGGGAACAAACAGACTCCAGGCGTTCTTGACAACCAGAGTCGTCTTAACGAGAACCATAATGCCAAGGACATCATAAAAGCTCGCGAAAACCTGAAAGGATTGCCGCAGGACGTTGCGGCTATCCCGCGTAGCTTCTTCAACACTCAACAGGATGCTGTGGCGCGTTGCGTGAAGGCCGGACTGACTGATGGCCAAACGATGTACATGTCAAGAAGGCTTATGGGAGCCTACGGTGGCTTGAAGAATGCCGGCTATCAAGCTCTTTATGACGAGAATGAACGCTTGTACGGCCAGAGAACGAAATCCAATATGAGCCAGGAAGAACTGACTGCTCTCACCAACGACATGGTTGCGAACCTCGATCATGCTGCTAGGGGCGGAGAACATTTCGAAGCGGGCTTGAGCAACGTGACGGAATGGAACAAGGCCAATACGGCCTTTGGAGCAAATCCGAACGAAGAGATGGCGAATCGAACCAAGCGACTGGATGATACGATGGGGCGAGAGCCTTCCGATCACTTGACGCCAAAGGAAAAGGCTCAACATAACCGCTATCGCGGATTGGAGGGCAAGGGGACCGATTGATTTCGGCCTAAAACCAAGGGGGACAGCAATTTCATTTCGCTATCCCCCTTTTTCTGAATTGAATATTATGTACGTTTAACTCAGGCCGCGACATTCATCGCTACAAAGAGCGGCCATTCCATAATCGCCCTGAGAAAAATAATGTGCCGCCATAGGATCCGGCTGGTTGAACATCCTCGTATCGACATGAGACTGTTCTAAGAAGTCATGTCTCTTCTTGAAAACCAAGCCTTCCTGCAACTCAAACAAGGAATTTTTCTTCTCCTTCGGAGCATAAGGATCGCAGGCATCCTCATTGGTGATCTGCAGCGAAACTCCGCATGACGTTCCCACTACAAAAAGAACGACCAAACCCGCCGCGATGGCGAAAAAGAAGAGAAAAATCCAAATATTCATGACCTGCACTCCGAATCCCGTCCACCGGGGACATTTTCCCCTTGAAAATGTCCACAACGAACGGGCTAACTAACCCGAATATATATCTTCACTTCGGCAAGTCGCAACGCGCTTCCGAAGCTCAAAGGCATTGTCGCTCAATTTCGAGCAGCTGTCGAGCGATTGCAAATTATTGGGGAGGCTATGCGCTGGACTCTTCGTTAGAATGCGGATTGCGGAGTGAGCGTTGCAAGCTCGCCTGCCTCCACGTTGGATTGGGTCAGAAAGAATTGGCGGCGATGGCCGTCATGGCCGCGTGCAATTGCGCCGCGGCCAATATGCGAAAAGCCCAACCGCGCCAACGGTATGGGCTTTTTGCTCTTTTGGGAGGTAAGGCGATGTCAAGTCAAAAAGTCTCGCCAAACTCCGCAGAAATAGTAGCACAGTTGGAGGCTGGGCGAAAAGGTGTCAAGGCGAAATTTTGCCTTCGATTCCGGATCGCTTCGGCTGTCTTGACGCTACTCATTTCAGCGGCAGTCAAGCTGTTCGGTTAACCCGTCGCGACTAACGTCGCACAGCTTGAGGAGGGCGTCCCGTCTGGGGCGTCCTCTGCCGCCTTTTCTTCCAACCGAACTTGAGGAATCAACACGGTGCTTCACAATGGCTCGTCGCTTGCAGAGGTGAGCAACACGATCAACGCCGTGACGGGGCTTGGCGTCATCTCGGGCATCAAGGCGCTTGCAACCGACTTTGCGGGCTACACCGCCGATCAGATCGAGCATCATGCCTCCACGATGCCGCACGACATGGGCGGCTGGTGGATTCAGCCCATCGGCACGCGCATGAAGACCGACGATCTCGCATTGGGTGATACGGCCTACGGCTACTCGCTCGATGCCTACGGCCTCATGGGCGGCTATGACTTGCGCATGGGCGATTGGACGCTGGGCTTGGCCGGTTCCTATCAGGAAGGCGATGCGGACAGCGAAGGCGACGTGCTTCCGGCTTCGACCGACATCAAGTCGAAGGCCGCGCACCTCTGGGCTGCGAAGACCTACGGCGAAACCTACGTGATCGGCACGCTTTCCTACGTGAAGACGGAAGGCGAAACGCGCATGGGCATCATGGACAAGAGCCTTGACGCCGACATCGAGGCGACGGGATGGTCTGCCGGCATTCGCGCCGAACGCGCCTTCCCGGTGGGCGGCTTCACGTTCACGCCGCATGTCGGGGCTCGCGTCTCGTTGGTTGACGTTGACGACTATTCGATCAACATGGACGACAAGGCCCTCTTCTCTGTCAACGAAGACAAGGCCACGATCTTTGAGGTGCCGGCGGGTCTTGCCGTCAAGACGCCGACCTTCATGTTCCAGACCTTCAAGGTGCAGCCCTACGCCGACGTGACGCTGCGCGGACGCTTTGGCGACACCGAGTCGAGCTACACGCTCGAAGGGTCGAAGACCACCGATACGATTGACTACGACGTGGCCGGGAAGTTCGTGGGCGACCTCAAGGTGGGCTACATGTCGACCTACAAGGATCTCAACCTCGGCATGAGCTACGGTCTCTCCGCCGGTGACGCCGGCCGTCAGAACCACGCCATCGAGGCCACGATGCGCGTCGACTTCTAATCGACCGCTCACGGTTCCGACCTGACGAAACGCCCGGTCCTCCTCACGGAGGGCCGGGCGTTCTTTCATTCGTACACTTCCTTCCTACCGCCCGTCACTGCCTTCGACGGGCTGTTTCGCGACTCCTGCCACTCCTCGGATGAGAAGCCGCTTCATCGCCTCGTGAAACACGGGGACCGCGATCGTGCCGTGAGTCTCGCGCGGATAGTCCTCCACGACAACCTTCGCATCGGGCCCGGCAAAGCCCTCGAGCGCCGCCCTGAAGCGGTCTTCGGAGGCGAGATTCCGGCTCGCCGTCGTGCCACCCGTCTTCCTCAGGGCAGAGCCGAAGCCCGCGTAGACGAAGGCGCCGGAGTGCCCCGCAGCCGGTTTGTCCTCCAGCATTCGAATGAGCACGCCGCCGTCCCACCAGAGCGACGGATCGGCGGCCACCCAGGCGTCAAAGAGCTCGGGGCGTGAAGCCATCGTCGAGAGTGCAAAGAGACCTCCGAAGGAGTGTCCCATGAGAACGTGCGTCACGGCGCGGCCTTCGAGCCGCCTCTTCACTTCGGGCTTCACGATCTTTTCCAGACATTCGACGAGCTCGGCCGCGCGTCCGCCCGCGGGCGGCCCGCCCGTTTCGAGTCCGCTGCGCCCGAGACTCGAGGCCGTGGGCGTGAGAAAGGCGGTGCGCTCCGGAACGTCAACGGCGACTGTCGCGCACTCCGTTTTGGATCCCTTCGTGCCCGAGAGCAGTCGGCAAACGCCGTCGACGGCGGGACCGAGCCTTGCGCCGTCGGTCACGTAGAAGACCGTGACGGGACGGTTCCCCGACTCGGTCACGCTTCCCTTCAGGAAGCTCATCGTACAGACGGGCTCGGCTGTCCGAGC
>ERZ835051.3251-NODE-3251-length-13002-cov-3.177879_pt1 | contig 13002 bp, 11 predicted proteins | sample MGYA00519575_ERZ835051 | MGnify/ENA primary metagenome ERZ835051 (study PRJEB31850, sample SAMEA3708769) | human gut metagenome | biome: human gut; feature: human-associated habitat; material: faeces | place: China | collected 2014 ... | reverse complement strand
CAACCGCCGTGGTCTGCCGGGATTCGGCCAGGAATGGCTGGAACAAATCAGCGGGGATTATTCCGGTCAGAACATCAAGGATTACCTTTCCGCTATCGACGAAGCTAAAAAAGAACCTTATATCGATGAAAACCGGCTCGGATGTGTAGGGGCCTCTTACGGGGGATATTCGGTATATTATTTAGCCGGCCATCACGATAAACGTTTCAAAGCATTTATTGCACACTGTGGGATTTTCGACTTAAAAATGCAATACAATACGACCGAGGAAATGTGGTTCGCCGACTTCGACATGGGCGGAGCACCCTGGGAGACCGGCAACGCCGCCGCACAGGGCACCTTCGCCACCTCGCCACACAAGTTCGTAGACAAGTGGACCGCCCCCATCCTCGTCACCGTCGGCGAGCTCGACTACCGCATTCTCGCCAGCCAGGGCATGATGGCCTTCAACGCCGCCAAGATGCGCGGACTCGACGCAGAGATGCTCGTCTTCCCCGACGAGAACCACTGGATCCTCAAGCCCCAGAACGCCGTGCTCTGGCAGCGCACTTTCTTCCAGTTCCTCGACAAGTACCTGAAGAATCCCACCGCAGCCAAGGCTCCCGCCGCCACGCAGCCTGAGGCCACCGCTGACACCGCCGACGCAAAGTAAGCGCTCCAGCATCCCATATCCGGGCGCATCCTCACACCGAGGGTGCGCCCCTTTATTTTCGTCTCCCCGAAAAAGAGGGGGTACAATATGCCCCGGATTTTGTACTAATGGCGGAAAATCACTATCTTTGCAGGTGAAAAACTCATGGAGCAATTTACTGAAAGAAAAATAGGGCCGAAAATGCGTCGGCGTATCCACGATCTCATCCTTCACGAAGGCATTACGCCCGTGACGCTGAGTGACGGACTTATAAACGACCTGATTGACTGCGGCTCAATCATCTCGCTCCGCACCGGGCAGTCGCTCGTGGCCCAGGGCGAGGTTAACCCCGATTTCTATATTCTGATCGAGGGTATCATGCGACAGTGGTACGTGATTGACAACACGGAGGTCACGGTGGCCTTCGGCATCGCCGGCACTCAGATTCTCAATTATGCGGGCTTCACTGCCAACAAGCCGTCGGAAAGCCATTTCGAGGCCTGCGCCAAGTCTAAGCTCATGCGCGTGCCGCGCGAGGACTACGACCGTATGCTACGCACGTCGCTGGAGTTCTGCAACTGGCGCCTGCGCCTGGCCTATGACCAGTTCTACTTCACCGAGATGCACAGCAAGGTCATGCAGGGCGACGCCCGCCAGCGCTACGCAACACTGCTGGAATGCCGCCCCGAGATTGTGCAGAAGGTGTCCCTCAAAGTCATAGCCACCTACCTCGGCGTCTCCCCTCAGTACCTCTCCCACATCCGCAACTCATTATAGATTAAGGTGGCGGAGGCGCAATTTGCCTTTCCGGGGAAAAAGCATTAACTTTGCACTAATTTTTGGAACAGCATCTATGCGTCAACTAAAAATAACAAAATCCATCACCAACCGCGAGAGCGCCTCGCTCGACAAGTACCTCCAGGAGATAGGCCGCGAAGAGCTCATCTCCGTGCAGGAGGAAGTGGAGCTGGCCCAGCGCATCCGCCGCGGCGATCAGAAGGCTCTCGACAAGCTCACACGCGCCAACCTGCGCTTCGTGGTCTCCGTGGCCAAGCAGTACCAGAACCAGGGCCTCAGCCTCCCCGACCTCATAAACGAAGGCAACCTCGGCCTCATCCGTGCCGCGCAGAAGTTCGACGAGACGCGTGGCTTCAAGTTCATCAGCTACGCCGTGTGGTGGATCCGCCAATCCATACTCCAGGCCCTGGCCGAGCAGAGCCGCATAGTCCGCCTGCCCCTCAACCAGGTAGGATCCCTTAATAAGATTAACAAGGAGCTCAGCCGCTTCGAGCAGGAGAACGAACGCCGCCCTAGCGCCGAAGAGCTCGCCGACCGCCTCGACCTGGCCGCCGACAAGGTCGCCGACACCCTCAAGGTCTCCGGCCGGCACATCTCCGTAGACGCACCCTTCGTTGACGGCGAGGACAACTCGCTGCTCGACGTGCTCGTCAACGATGACAGCCCCATGGCCGACACCCGCCTCAACCAGGAGTCCCTGGCCAAGGAGGTCAACCGCGCGCTGCAGCAGCTCGGCGACCGCGAGCGCGACATCCTCAAGATGTTCTTCGGCATAGGCTGCCAGGAGATGACCCTCGAAGAGATTGGCGCCAAGTTCGACCTCACCCGTGAGCGCGTGCGCCAGATCAAGGAGAAGGCCATCCGCCGCCTCAAGGGCCAGAAGAGCCGCCTGCTCAAGTCCTATCTCGGCGAGTAAGGCTCAGGGGCGCACGGCTCGTGCGTCCGCGATAACGTATAGCTAAAAGACTAAAGAAGGTGCGGTGCATTCAGACCATACTGTTGGCAATGTTGCTATGCGCCATGGGGGCGTCGGCCGCTCCTTTGGCTGGCGACACCGCCACCACGCATGAACGGCAAGGGAGCGTCGGCGCCATCTTCCCCAACGCGGCGCCTCCCGGCCTCAGCGGCAAGCACTTCTCCTGGGGCCTCGAAGTAGGCTCCAGCGTCGACATCACCGGCAACGACCTTTCCACTTTTGACGCCCACCTCTACGGAGGCTACTCCAACAAGCTCTTCCAGCTCCTCGGCATAGGCGTGGGGCTGCAACGCTCCATAGGCAGCTACAACAAGAACCTCTTCATACCGTTCTACGGCGTCATCCGCACCAGCTTCCGCACCAGGCCGTCGCGCTTCTTCTTCAACCTAAAGGCCGGCTACTCCTTCAATACTGTACACGACGGTGCCAGCAAGGGAGGCTTCCTCGTCTCCGGGGCCGGCGGCTTCGTGCTAGCCCGCAGCCGCATCCTCACATCATACATCATGCTCGGCTACGGCTACTACCACATCAACGACGCCACCGTCTACCAGCAGAACCTCGACCTCAACCACGTGGACTTCGCGCAGATCAGCTTCGGCGTCCTCTTTTGACGTTGTCACGCTATCAAAGCCTACAACTCCAGAACTATTACTATGCAATTGCCGTCGAGCTTCAGCTCGACGTTTGGTTTACCGGACTCTTTTACCCTTAACGATAATTAGCATTTACCCTACCTAATCTTAATTAATACTAAATGCCATGCGTCGTGTGTAATATCGGCGCGAGTTTTGCATTATATAGATAACCGACTTTTTAACACTTGGAACAAAAAAGCACGACATATATGAACAGCAACACCCTACGCCGCGTCTGCCTGTCGGCAGCATTGGCGTTCGCCCTGTGCGGCACGGCCGTGGCCCAGGACCAGCAGTTCCTGCGCACCACCTCGCGTACCCCGTCCTTCGAGACCGACTTCACCGTGGCCGCCGAGAAGACCGTCAACTCCGTGGTATGCATCCAAAGCTACGAGACTCCCCGCCAGCAATACTACGGCAATCCCTTCGGCGACTTCTTCGACTTCTTCGGCTGGGGAATGCCCCAGCAACAACAGCCCCAGCAGCAGAAAAAGCAGAAGCAGGAACCCCAGCAGACCGGAACCGGCTCCGGCGTCATCGTCTCCGCCGACGGCTACATAGTCACCAACCACCACGTCATCAACGGAGCCGAGAAGCTCGAAGTGCTCCTCAACGATAACTCCACGTACACCGCCACCGTCATCGGCAGCGACGAGGCCACCGACCTCGCCCTCATCAAGATCGACGCCACCGATCTCAAGCCCATAGTCTTCGGCAACTCCGACGACGTCAAGATAGGCGAATGGGTGCTTGCCGTCGGCAACCCCTTCGGACTCAACTCCACCGTCACGGCCGGCATCATCTCGGCCAAGGGCCGAGCCCTCGAGGGCTCGCGTCAGGCCAAGGGCCGCATGGGCATCGAGAGCTACCTCCAGACGGACGCCGCCATCAACCCAGGCAATTCCGGGGGCGCACTGGTGAACCTCAACGGAGAGCTCATCGGCATCAACGCCGCCATCTACTCCCGCACCGGCTCCTACACCGGCTATAGCTTTGCCATCCCCACCACCATCGTCTCCAAGATAGTCACCGACCTCAAGACCTACGGCAGCGTGCAGCGCGGCATTCTCGGTATCACCTGTCGATCCCTCGACGCCCAGCTCGCCAAGGAGTTCGACATCAAGGGCACCACCACCGGCGTATACGTAGACAACGTGGAAGAAGGAAGTACCGGCGCCGACCTCGGCCTGACCAAGAAGGACATCATCGTCGGCATCAACAACGCCACCATCCACACCCTCCCCGAACTGCAGGAGCGCCTCAGCACCCTGCGTCCCGGCGACCCCATCACCGTGCGTTACTACCACGACGGCAAGCTCGTGACCCGCTCCGCCACCCTCAAGGACTCCCACGGCAAGGCATCCGTGACCATCCGCAACGAGTACGCCCTACTCGGTGCCAAGCTCGAGCCCCTCACCGACGCCGAGAAGAAGAAACTCAACGTCCGCGCCGGCCTTAAGGTCGTAGATCTGGAGAAGGGAAGCCTGCTCGCCGCCGAGGGAGTGAAAAAGGGCGCCATCCTGCTCACTGTCAACGACATGCCCCTGCGCACCGAGCAGGACCTCAAGAAGGCCTACCAGGCCGTCCTCAACGACGATTCCGCCGAGCAGGTGCTCTGGATCACCGGCCTCCAGCCCAACTCCCAGCGCAAGTTCTACTGCGCCATACCACTCACCAAGGACGAATAGCCTGCGACTCATAATTAAGAGTAAAAAGTTAAGAGTCAGGAGTTTGCAACGACGCAGCTCCCGGCTCTTAACTTTTTGTGTAGGTTACTTTGCGGTCGGGTTACATCGGTTCGATGTCGTTGAGGATGGAGATCAGCGACTTGCCGTCAACTTTCATATGCTCAACCAGGTCGATGGGTCATCGAAGTGTTCGCACTTGTCCGTGAAGTGCGAATCCGAAAGATACGCTTCCCCGGGAGTTATCATTTACTTGCAGGAACCGTCGGGCAGGATAGGCTCGCCTTTATAGGGCTCGATATGGGTGTTGACATAGACGGCGTTCGCATCCCTGAGGTTGGCCTTGATGTTCTTCTCTACGGCCGTAGCTATGGCGTGGGCGTCCCAGACGGAAATATCCGGGTCAACCTTCAGATGCACTTCCACGATGCAGTCGCCGCCACTCTTGGCCGTGCGGAGGTGGTGGAAGGTCAGCACTCCGGCGGTAGACGAGATGGAACGTTTTATTTCGTCAATTGTAATGTTGTCCAGGGCTACACCTGTCAGCTCGCGAAAAGCCGATATTACCAACCTGATGCCCACTATGGCGATGAAGACGGCCACGACCATTGCGGCAATGGGGTCGAGGATGCGCCAGCCGGGACCCAGGAAGATGGCCCCGGCCACGCCAGCCAGCGTGGCGATGGACGAGAATGCGTCGGAACGGTGGTGCCAGGCGTTGGCCACGATGGCCTCGGAATGTATCCGTTCACCCACACGCCGGGTATACTGGTAGAGCCACTCCTTGCAGGCAATGGAGGCGATACACACGGCCAGCACCTCCCAGCCGGGTTGTGAAAGCAACGTGCCTTTGCTACTGGAGATGACCTTCGTAAACCCTTCCCAGAAGATGCCCCCGGCGACCATGATCAGCAGTGCCGCCAGCATGAGGGTGGCCAGCGTCTCGTACTTGCCGTGGCCGAAGGGATGTTCTCGGTCCGGTCGCTTGTGCGAGATGCCCACCATCACCAGCACCACCAGGTCTGACGCCAGGTCCGACAGCGAATGGATGCCGTCGGCTATCATCGCTCCGCTATGCCCGAACACGCCAGCCACGATTTTGGCGGCTGACAAGCCGAGGTTCGACCAAAAGCCGACCCATGTCACGCGTCTGGCCGCCTGCAGCTTGCATGACGCCCCACACTTACCTCCCGTTTTCTTTTCAGCTTTCATTTCAGCCCGTAAAGTTACAAATTTTCTCATTTATGGCAATAACAACAAACCTCGTTGTGGATCGAGAAGGCTCCCGGGCCCCTTGCATTCGGGATGGTCCCACCGTGACTGCGTCGAGATAGACATTGAGCAGTTCGCCGTCGTTGTTGTCATCTCTCGCTATGCGAGAGATGACGAAAGGCTTCTGCATGTCAATCAGCTCGCGTTATTATGTCGTATAAATCGGAAAGTTATACACTGCGGAACAAAGATAAACATGAGGCTGCGCCGTAAACCTTAATTACGACACAGCCTCTTGGCAAAGGTATATGTGCAGGGTCTACTTGACGTTGCGGGCGGCGGCCATGAGGACTTCACTCACGGTAGGATGTCCGAAGATGATGTCGAGCATCTGGTCACGGGTGGTGCCTCGGCTCATGAGGTCGGCGCACTGCTGTGCCAGATCGGCAGCCTGGACGCCCATGATGTGGGCGCCGACGAGGCATCCGCTCACGGCGTCGAAGATGAGCTTGACGAGCCCTTCGCTCTCGCCCATGGCGAGTGCCTTGCCGTTGGCGCGGAAGAAGGCCTGGCCAATCTTTACGTCCATGCCCTTCTCCTTGCACTGAGCCTCGGTTAGGCCGGCCATGCCGCACTCGGGGTTGGTGAAAACGGCGCTGGGCACGACGTTGAAGTCAATGTCGTCGTCGTGGCCGAGGATGGCATTGAGGGCGTGCATGCCCTGGAAGGATGCCACATGGGCGAGCATCATGCGGGCATTGCAGTCGCCGATAGCGAATATGTGGGGCACGTTGGTGCGCATCCATTCGTCAACGACGATGCCGCGCTTGGTGTATTCCACGCCGGCCTTGTCGAGTCCGCAGGTGTCGAGGCGGGGGGCACGGCCGACGGCCATGAGCAGGTCGGAGCTGACCACCTGTTCCTCCTTGTCCTTGACGGTGTAGTTGACCACGCACTGGTAGTCGGCGTCCTGGGCGATGGAGGTGGCGGCGGCTCCGGTGATGATCTTGATGCCCTGCTTGGTGAGGGCGGCCTTGAGGCGCTTGGCGATGTCGGCGTCGAATGGGGGCAGGATCTGCTTCATGAACTCGATAACGGTCACCTTGGATCCGAGGGCGGAGAAGATGCCTGCGAACTCCATGCCGATGACGCCTCCGCCTATTATGGTCAGCGACTCGGGAATGTGGTCGATGCTGAGGATGCGGGTGGAGTCCATGACGCACTCCAGGTCGGCGCCGGGAATGGGCAGGGCCTTGCTCACGGAACCGGTGGCAATGATGAAGTTGTCGGCGGTGTATTCTTCGCCGTCGCAGGTCACGGTATGGTCGTCAGTGAAGGCGGCGAAGCCCTTGACAACGTTAACCTTGGCCATCTTCATCATCTGGGCGATGCCGGCGCGGAGGGTTTCGACGACGTTGTTCTTGCGCTCCATGACTTTGTTGAAGTCGAGGGAAAAGGTAAAGTCGTCGATGCCGAACTGCTCGGAATTCTTGAACTGGCTCACTACCTCGGCATTCTTGACGAGGCACTTGGTGGGGATGCAGCCGGCGTTGAGGCATGTGCCTCCGAGTTCGGCGCCCTCGAAGAGGGTGACGCTCAGGCCGGCCTTGGCGGCCTCCAGGGCAGTCTCGTAGCCGCCGGGACCGGCACCGATTATTATCAGGTCTGTTTTCTGCATTGGTATTACATATATTACGAGTTGAGAGTCGAGAGATGCGCCGCGCTAAAGCGGGCGCCAGTGGCAGAGGTATAGTACCGTCTGACGCAGGTCTCTCGGCTCTCAGCTCTAAGTTTTCAGCTGTTTACTTGCTCTCTTCGGCCTTGAGGGCGCGGTAGTTGAGGATGGGGTTCTTGGCCGCGGTGGTCTCGTCGGGATGGCTGATGGGGGTGGTGACGGGGGCTGCCTTCACCAGGTCGGGGTTCTCGCGGGACTCCTTGGCTACCCTGTGCATGACTTCGATGAACTCGTCGAGGGTCTCCAGGCTCTCTGTCTCGGTGGGCTCTACCATGAGGCTCTCGTGGAAGAGGAGCGGGAAGTAGATGGTGGGGGCGTGGAAACCGTAGTCGAGCAGGCGCTTGGCCACGTTGAGGGTGGTGACGCCGGTGGACTTGTCGCGCAGGCCGTCGAACACGAACTCGTGCTTGCAGACGCGCTCGATGGGGAGCAGGAAATCGTCCTTGAGGCTCTCCTTGATATAGTTGGCGTTGAGAGTGGCCATGGGGCCGACGTTCTTGATGTTTTCCTTGCCCAGGGTGAGGATGTAGGCGTAGGCCTTCATCATCACGCCGAAGTTGCCCAGGAACGAGCTGATGGAGCCGAGGGAGTCCTTGCCGAAGTCTACGTAGAACTTGCCGCAGGGCCACTGACGCACGCGGGGGTTGGGCAGGAACTCGCGCAGGTGCTCTACCACGCCGATGGGGCCCGAGCCGGGGCCGCCGCCGCCGTGAGGCGTGGAGAAAGTCTTGTGCAGATTGATGTGCATGATGTCGAAGCCCATGTCGCCGGGGCGTACCTTGCCGAGCAGCGGGTTGAGATTGGCGCCGTCGTAGTAGAGCAGGCCGCCTGCCTTGTGCACGAGGTCGGCAATCTCGAGAATCTCGGCCTCGAACAGGCCCAGGGTGTTGGGGTTGGTCATCATGATGCCGGCGATGGTGTCGTCGAGCAGAGGCTTGAGGTCCTCGACGTCAATGCAGCCGTTGGGCTTGGACTTGACGACAACGACTTCGAGTCCGGCCACCATTGCGGAGGCAGGGTTGGTGCCGTGGGCGGAGTCGGGCACGATGACTTTGGTGCGCTTGCTGTCGCCGCGGCTCTCGTGGTAGCGGCGCATGACCATGAGGCCGGTGAGCTCGCCGTGTGCACCGGCGTAGGGGTTGAGGGTGAACTCGGCCAGGCCGCTGAGTTCGGCGAGCATCTGCTGCAGGTTGTAGTAGAGTTCCAGGGCGCCCTGTACTGTCTCGGCGGACTGCAGAGGATGCAGGGCGGCGAACTGCGGCAACATGGCAACCTCCTCGTTAATCTTGGGGTTGTACTTCATGGTGCAACTGCCCAGGGGGTAGAAGCCGGTGTCGACGCCGAAGTTCTTGTTGCTGAGGTTGGTGAAGTGGCGCACGGTGTCGAGCTCACTGACTTCGGGCAGGTCGAGCAGGGCCTGGCGCTGCAGGCCAGCGGGGATGTTCTTAAGGGTCTCGCCTTTGAACTCGTTGCGGGGCAGCTCGTAGCCGCGGCGTCCGGGACGGGAGACCTCAAATATTGTCTTGTCGTAGGTTTTCATGTTGTGTGTCTCCTTATTCGTTGATTGCAGCTACGAAGTTGTCGATTTCGTCTTTGGTGCGTTTCTCGGTGACTGCGAATTCCACGAGACCGTTGCCCAGGTCGAGGCCGCCCATGAAGCCTTTCTCCATGAGTTTCTCGTTGAGGGCCTTGACGTCAAGGTCGGTACGAAGGGTGAACTCTTTGAGGAAGGGCTTGCCGGGGAATGCGTCCTGGAACTTGCCGGTCTTGAGCAGGGCGTCGTGCAGGTAGTGCGCGCCGTCGCTGGCGAGTTCGTTGACTTCGACCATGCCCTGCTTGCCCATCAGGGAGAGGTAGATGGTGGCGAATAGGACCATGAGGCTCTGGTTGGAGCAGATATTGGAGGTTGCCTTCTCGCGGCGGATATGCTGTTCGCGCGCCTGGAGTGTGAGGACGAAGGTGCGCTTGCCGTTGGCATCCTTGGTGGCGCCGACTACACGACCGGGCATCTTGCGGAGCTGTGCCTTGGTGCAGGAGATGTAGCCGAGGTATGGGCCGCCGAAGCTGAGGGGCATGCCGAGGGTCTGGCCGTCGCCACAGGCGATGTCGCAGCCCCATTCTGCGGGAGTGCGGAGCACTGCGAGGGCGCTGGGGTCGGCGTACATGGCGAAGAGAGCCTTGGCGGCGTGGAGCTTGTCGGCCAGTCCGGCGAAGTCCTCGATGATGCCGTAGCGGTTGGGCTGGGGCACGAGCATGCCGGCCACGTCGCCCTTGGCGAGCTCGGCGTCGACGAGGCTGAGGTCGGTGACGCCCTCCTTCTCCGCGAGCTCGGTGAGCTCGATGCCGTGGTAGTGGGCGTAGGTGCGCATGACGCGGAGAACCTGCTCGGGCATGGTGGCGGAGACGAGCACGCGGTTCTTCTTGCGTGCGGAGGCTACCATCATCATCATGACCTCGGCGGCAGCGGTGGAGCCGTCGTACATAGAGGCGTTGGTGCACTCCAGGCCGTCGAGCTCGGTGATCATGCTCTGGTACTCGAAGATGTACTGGAGGGTACCCTGGGAGATTTCGGGCTGGTAGGGGGTGTAGGCGGTGTAGAACTCGCTGCGCTCGAGCAGGTGGGAGACGGTGGCCGGGGAATAGTGGTCGTAGACGCCGCCGCCTGCGAAGATGCAGAGGGACTTGTTCTTGCGGCCGAGCTCGTCGAAGTGGCGACGGAGCTCAATCTCGCTCATTGCCGAAGGAATGTTGTATTCGCGGTTGAATATCACCTCGGCGGGGACGTCGGCGTAGAGTTCGTCGACGCTCTGGAGGCCTATGCGCTCAAGCATGTGGCGGATGTCAGCCTCGGTATGGGGTATGAATTTGTTGGACATTTGGTGCGGGCGGCTTTCCCTGTCAGCTGAGGGCCCCAGGTGTTATCAGGACCTGACCGGACGCACGGGCCGTGCGTCTCTATTGCTCTCAGATTTCAGAGCGTAAAGCCTTTATAAAGGTGAAAACGGCGGCTGCCGGCCAGGTGGGCAGCAGTCGCCGGTTGATGTTTCGCGGACTGGTGGATTACTCCTCGCAGATTTTGGCGTATGCCTCGGCATCGAGAAGGTCGGCGGGCTGTTCGCTGAGCTTAACCTTCATGATCCAGGCGCCGAAAGCGTCCTCGTTGATGGCTTCGGGGGTGTCCTCGAGGGCCTCGTTTACCTCGACTACCTCGCCGGAAACGGGTGAGATGAGGTCGCTGGCGGCCTTGACGCTCTCTACGGCGCCGAACTCCTCGCCTGCAGTGACGGTGTCACCAGCTTCGGGCATGTCGACATATACGATGTTGCCGAGGGCGTGCTGGGCGTAGTCAGTGATGCCGACGGTGGCGATGTCGCCGTCTACCTTTACCCACTCGTGGGAGTCTGCGTAAAGCAGTTCTGCCAATACTTTGCTCATGATGTCTGTATGGTTGTTTTTTATTTATCTGAATCTGAGGGTAACTAATCTTAGTCAGCCAAGATCAGCATTCGGTTTTACTTCTTGTAGCTCTTGTCGTAGAAGCGCTTCTTGACGACCTTTCCGGGGAAGGTCTTCTTGCGGATGCGGATTTCCAGTGGCGTGCCAAGCTTGTCGTAGGGCTTATCGACCATGGCCATTGCCACGGACTTGCCGGTGGAAATGGAACGGTAGCCGGTGGTGACGTATCCTATCTCCTTGCCTTCCGCCTCGACGGGATAGCCGTGGCGGGGAATGGCGTTGCCTTCGAGCTCGATGCCGATGATGCGGCGCTTGACGCCGTTGCTCTTCTGCTGCCAGAGGGCCTCGCGGCCGATGAACTCGGGCTTGTCGAATTTGACGAACATGCTGAGGCTGGCCTCGATGGGGGAGATTTCGGCGCTGAGCTCGTCGCCGTAGAGAGGCAGGCCGACCTCGAAGCGGAGGGTGTCGCGGCAGCCGAGGCCGCAGGGGGTGACGCCGGCGTCCATGAGCTTGTCCCATACTTTCTGGATGAAGGCGTGCGAGGCGTAAATCTCAAAGCCGTCCTCGCCGGTGTAGCCGGTGCGGGAGACGATGACTTCCTCGCCGTCGCGGTCGAAAGTAGTGAAGTTATAGAACTTGAGGTCACGCACGGGCATGTCGAGGACATTGACGAGAGTGTTCTCTGCCTCGGGACCCTGCACGGCTACTTCGCCGTAGTAGGGACTCTGGTTCTCGACGGTTACGTCAAAGCCCTTGGCCTGCTCCTCGATCCACGCCCAGTCCTTGTCGATGTTGGCGGCATTGATGACGAGGAAGAACTCGTTGTCGTTGACCTTGTAGACGAGCAGGTCGTCGACCGTGCCGCCGTTGTCGTAGCACATCATTCCGTAGAAGATCTGACCGTCGGGGGCGCCGGTGACGTCGTTGACGAAGATGTGGTTGACGTATTTTTCAGCCTCGGGGCCTTTGACGCGAACCTCGCCCATGTGGCTGACGTCGAAAACGCCGACGTTCTGGCGCACTGCGTTGTGCTCCTCGGTGATGGTGCTGTACTGGATGGGCATATCGAAGCCTCCGAAGGGGCTCATGAGGGCGCCGAGCTTGACATGGCGGTCATGCAGGCACGTCTGCTGAAGATTGTTTTCCATTGGTCGATTTATGGTGTTCTGAAATTTTTTTCAAAATTACAAAGCTTTTGGCAACTGTGCAAATTTCGCCGCCAAAAACGTATTCAATGAACAATGAACAATAGGTCCGCGCTAACTGGTGCGTCTCCGCTATTGTTCATTGTTCATTGTGCATTACTTGAAGAGGTACTGTGCGGAGATTGACTGGTTGTTGTGGATGCGGCGGATTGTGTCGGCGAAGAGCTTGGCGACAGGGAGCACGGTTGCCTTGGAGTCCTCGTGCTTGTAGGGTATGGAGTTGGTGAATATGATCTCGGTGAGTCCGGATGCGTTGACGCGCTCCGTGGCAGGGTCGCTCATGACGGGGTGGGAACAGAGGGCACGCACGGACTTGGCACCCTGGGCCATGAGCAGGTCGGCGGCCTTGGTGATGGTGCCGGCGGTGTCGACGATGTCGTCGACCAGTATCACGTTCTTATCCTTGACTTCTCCGATGACGGTCATGTTGGCGACTACGTTGGCCTTGGCGCGCTGCTTGTGGCAGAGCACCAGAGGCACGTCGAAATACTTGGCGTAGGAGTTGGCACGCTTGGCGCCGCCGACGTCGGGGCTGGCCATGACGAGGTCCTTGAGATGGAGGCTCTCGATGTAGGGGATGAAGATGGAGGAGGCGTAGAGGTGGTCTACGGGGACGTCGAAAAAGCCCTGGATCTGCGACGCGTGCAGGTCCATGGTCAGTACGCG
>ERZ835051.3250-NODE-3250-length-13009-cov-5.006639_pt1 | contig 13009 bp, 12 predicted proteins | sample MGYA00519575_ERZ835051 | MGnify/ENA primary metagenome ERZ835051 (study PRJEB31850, sample SAMEA3708769) | human gut metagenome | biome: human gut; feature: human-associated habitat; material: faeces | place: China | collected 2014 ... | reverse complement strand
CAGAGGGATGGAAGCGCAGGCCGCCCTTGTAGGGGCCGATGGCGCTGTTGAACTGCACACGGTAGCCGCGGTTCACCTGGACCTTGCCCTGATCGTCAACCCAAGGCACACGGAAGGTGATGATGCGCTCCGGCTCGACCAGACGCTCGATCAGAGCGGCCTTCTCGTACTCGGGGTGCTTCTCCACAACGGGCTGGATGCTCTCCAGAACCTCGCGCACAGCCTGCAGGAACTCAGGCTCGTTGGCATTGCGCTTTTCCAGACCTTCGTAAACGCGCTTCAGGTATTCATTCGTCAGCATAGTAGAATACTCCTTTTCCCAATTACTCTATAAAATTTGAAAAAGACGAAACCGCCCGGCCCGCCGCACAGCGGACGCGCTGCTAAAACGCTGTAGGACGATCCCGGATTTCCGTTCTTACACACCGGCCTGCTTATGGCTGCAGACCGCTTTATTATTATAAAGCATTTCTGTGGGTTTGACAATAGCGAGAAAGCAGAAAATGCTTCAAAAAAACAGATGAAAAGTTGAGACCGCTTCACAAAACGAAAAATAAAAGAAAAAAACGGCACAGAACCTTGTTTTTTAAAGCGCTGACAGAACAAAAGAAATACGGAAAAGAACGTCTTTTCTCCATTTTGCTGCATTTCGCAGGCGCAGAAAGCCATATTTTCTGCAAACAAAAAGCCCTGCACCACGCAAACGGCACAGGGCAGAGAAACGATTTTTACTTCTTCAGCAGCTTTTCGCAGGCATCTGCGGCACCTTCCAGATATTCGCCGCCGTAGGTCTCGATCATACCGGCATCGGAAAGCGCAGCTAGCTGGGGATCGATGGGGCACTTGGCCAGCACGGGCAGGCCGTGCTTTGCAGCCACCTCATCCACATGGCTCTCGCCGAACACATTGATGTGCTTGCCGCAGTCGGGGCAGACGATGTAGCTCATGTTCTCCACAATGCCCAGCATGGGCACCTTCATCATCTCAGCCATGTTCACGGCCTTGGCCACGATCATGCTCACCAGCTCCTGCGGGCTTGCCACCACAACAATGCCGTCCACCGGCAGGCTCTGGAACACGGTCAGGGGCACATCACCGGTTCCCGGGGGCATGTCCACGAACAGAAAGTCCACGTCCTTCCAGACCACATCGGTCCAGAACTGCTTGACAGCACCGGCGATCACCGGGCCGCGCCACACAACGGGGTCTTCCTCATTTTCCACCAGCAGGTTGATGCTCATGACATCGATGCCCATGCGGCTCTGGATGGGCCAGCAGCCCTTGTCGTCGGCCATGGCACGGCCATGGATGCCGAACAGCTTGGGAATGGACGGGCCGGTGATGTCGGCATCCAGAATGCCGCAGTGGTAGCCGCGGCGTGCCATGGCGCAGGCCAGCAGAGCGCTGGTCATGCTCTTGCCAACGCCGCCCTTGCCGGACACAACGCCAATGACTTTTTTGACGCTGCTGTTGGGGTTGGGGGCATCGTGCTTGGGCGCTGCATCGCGGGAAGAACATGCTGCTCCACAGCTGGAGCAGTCATGGGTACATTCTTCGCTCATTCTCTTTTTGCGCACGGCTGGCTCAGAGGCATTGGCCGTGTGCTTCCTCCTTAAACAGAATACGGCCATATAAAAGCCGCCCCTTTACTATACCATAAAAGCGCTCAGGAAACAACCCGCCGCGCCGCTCTGCTTTTGCATATCCTGTTCCGCCGCTTCATATGCTGGAACCGGAACATTCCGGCAGGAGGTGCGCCATGCGGCAGAGCTATTTGAAAAATGCGGCGCTGCTCACCGGTTCAGACGTGGTGCTGCGGCTGGCCGGCATGGGCCTGCGCATCTGGCTGGCAAACGAGCTGGGCGGCGAGGGGATGGGCCTTTACCAGCTGGTGCTGGCGGTGTATTCGCTGTTCATCACGCTGGCAACGGCGGGCGTTTCGGTGGCGGCTACCCGGCTCATGGCCGAGGAACTCAGCGGCCCGGCTTCCGCCCGTGGTGCAGCCCGCGGCATGCTGCGCCGTCTGCTGGCGGCAGGACTTGTGCTGGGGCTGTTTGCCGCTGCACTGCAGCTGGCGACAGCGGATCTTGCGGCCCGGTTGTGGCTTGGCGATGTCCGCGCCGTCGGTGCTTTGCGCGTTTCAGCGCTGGGAATGCCATGGATGGCGGTCTCGGCGGTGCTGCGCGGTTTTTTCATCGCCCGACGGCATGTAGCTCCCAATGTGTTCAGCCAGCTTACGGAGCAGACGGTGCGCATCGCGCTGGTGGCACTGGCGCTTACCCGCACCGAGGGCCTTGCGGTGGGCGTGCGCTGTATGCTGGTGCTGGGAGCTACCGCCGTCAGCGAAGCGGTGTCGGCGCTGTGCATGCTGGCCTTTTACCGGCGGGATGCCCGCAGTGCCTTTGCGGGGCAAAAAGCCGTCCGCCCGGCAGACCCGGCCCGCCGTCTGTGGGAGATCCTGTGGCCGGTGGAGGGCGGGCGGGTGCTGGCAAGCGCCCTGCACACGGCGGAGAATATGCTGGTGCCCGCCTGCCTTGCGGTCTATCTGATCAACGCGGGCGGGCGCACCGCCGCGCTGGAGCAGTACGGAGAACTGAAAGGCATGGCTCTGCCGCTGCTTACGTTCCCATTTGGCCTGCTGGGCAGTCTTTCGGTGCTGCTGATGCCGGAGATCACGCAGGCTCATATTCTGGGCCAAACCGAACGGCTCAACGCACTTTTGAACCGGATGCTGCGGCTTACCGGCTATTTTTCCGCGCTGGCAGGGGTGCTGTTCTGGGTGTGGGGACGGCCGCTGGCACAGCTTTTGTACCAAAGTGCGGATGCCGGGTTTTATCTGGAAACGCTGGCTCCTGCCATGCCGCTGATGTATCTGGAAAGCATGGTGGACGGTGCCATGAAAGGGGTAGGGGAGCAGAAGGCGGCCTTCCGCTACAGCGTGTGGGATTCCATCCTGCGCATTGGCGGGGTGGTGGCGCTGCTGCCGCGCTTTGGCATGAAGGGCTTTTTGGCAGTGATCCTGCTTTCCAGCCTGTACACCTGTGCGGCCAACACCGGGCATCTGCTGTTTTCCAGCGGCACGCAGCATGCATTCCGCCGCTGGCTGGGTGCACCGGCACTGGCAGCTGTGCTGGCTGCGGCGGCTGGCATGGCGCTGCGGAAGCTGCTTGCGGATGGGTTTGCGGCTCGGCTGCCTTTGCAGCTGGCCGCGTTGGGCGTAGGCGGCTGCGCTACCACAGGAGTGTTCCTGCTGGCGGCATGGCCGCTGGGCCTTGGAGAGGAAGCAGCCGCGCTCTGGGCTGCGCACCGGCCCGGCAGGCCGAAAAAATAGAGGGAGTTTGGCAGCGGATTCAAATTTTCTGGACATTCTGCAGTGTTCTGAGTATAATATAAAGATAGGGCTGTCTGGTGCGCCGGGCAGCACGGAACGCCGGAAGCTCCTTCCGGCAAAAACAGCGGCGTTTTACGCCGTGTGCAAAAAGAGGACTTTTTTGTGAAAGATAAAAAGAACACGCCGCAGGTGCTTGCGCGCCGGGCGCTGCTTGTGCTGCTGGATGCAGCCATTGTTGCATTCAGCTTTTATTTTGCGCTTCTGCTGCGGGCAGACGGAGCAGTGGAAGCTGCCTGGTGGCCGCATAACCGTGAGCTTCTGTACGAAAATCTGCCATGGATCGTGGCGGTGTACATTGCCAGCTTTCTGTTCAGCGGGCTGTACTCCGTACTGTGGAAGTATGCCGGTGAACGCGACCTGATGCGTCTGGCGGGAACGGTGGCTGTGCCTACCGTTGTCGTCTACTGTGTCAACCGTCTGTGCATCCACGGCGTGCTGTTCAACTCCGCCAACTGTATGGCGGCGGTGCTCATCTTCCTGCTGGTGGGCGGCAGCCGTCTGGCATGGAGGCTGTTTTTGAACCATCCGCTGGGCGAAAAGCTGCGCGGCGCTGCCAGCAAGGACCCCAACCGCCCGGTGATGATCGTAGGTGCAGGCGAAGCCGGTGCATGGGCCATCAACGTGTGCAAATCCAATAAGGAATATGGTCACGCGGTGGTGGCGGTGGACGATGATCCCACAAAACTCAACCAGACCATCCACGGGGTGCCGGTGAAGGGCACGCTGGAGGATATCCCGGACCTGTGCAAGCGCTACGGCATCCACAGCATCATCATCGCCATTCCTACCCTGAAGGGCAGCAAGCTGAACCATGTCATCGATCTGTGCGTCAGCACCCATTGTGCGGTGCAGCTGCTCAGTGACCCGCAGCTGGTGGGCAGCGGTACACCGCAGCAGGGAGCCTTCCGCGAGTTGAACCCGGCGGACTTCCTTTCCCGCGATGAGGTGACGCTGGATACCGATCAGATCTCCGGCTACCTCACCGGCAAGACCGTTCTGGTCACGGGCGGCGGCGGCTCCATCGGCAGCGAACTGTGCCGTCAAGTGATGCGCTTCAAGCCCGGCAAGCTGCTTATTTTTGATATCTACGAGAACTGCGCCTATGAGCTTTTGATGGAGCTGCAGCAGAAGTACGGCCGGGATATCCCGGTAACGGTGCTCATTGGCTCCATCCGCGATAAAAAGCGTCTGGATGAGGTTTTTGAAACATATCATCCCACTGTGGTGTTCCATGCGGCAGCACACAAGCATGTGCCGCTGATGGAGGTCAGCCCTGCAGAAGCGGTCAAGAACAATGTTCTGGGCACCAAAAATCTGCTGGTGAGCGCCAGCGAACACGACGTGGAGCGGTTCGTGCAGCTTTCCACCGATAAGGCTGTGAACCCCACCAGTGTGATGGGCTGTACCAAGCGCATCTGCGAAATGCTCATCCAGACCTTTGCGGGCAACACGGATATGAAGTGTGTGGCTGTGCGTTTTGGCAATGTGCTGGGCAGCCACGGCAGCGTCATTCCGCTGTTTGAGGCCCAGATCAAAAAAGGCGGGCCTGTCACCCTGACGGATCCCAACATTGAGCGCTACTTTATGACCATTCCGGAAGCGGCCCAGCTGGTGCTGCAGGCCGGTGCGCTGGCCGAAAGCGGCAATATCTATGTGCTGGACATGGGCGAGCCGGTCAAGATCATGGATCTTGCCAAGCAGCTCATCCGCTTTTACGGCTATGAGCCGGGCGTGAATATGGAGATCAAGATCGTGGGTCTGCGTCCGGGCGAGAAGCTCTACGAAGAATTGATGATGGACGAGGAGCAGGATAAGATGCGCCGCACCCAGCACAATAAAATTTTTGTGGCTTCGCCGCGCAGCATCGATCTGGCCGAGTTCTACGGGCAGCTGCAGGAGCTTGCCGCTGCGGCAGAGCACAACGATGAGGGTGTGGTGCAGCAGCTGGCAAAGATGATCCCGACCTTCACCCCCACCCGCCAGAATCTGAAGCTGTAAACTCCCCCAGTTTGCTGCGCAGACAGCCCCCTCAAAGAGGGAGCTTGTCCGTGCGGCAAAGCCTCCCTCTTTGAGAAAGACTTCCCCCGGCCGGGACAGATTCTCCCTGCGCCGGGGAAAAATGTCACCACAGGTAACAAAGAGAAAAACAGATGTCGCGCCAGCGACAAAAAGGGGAATGGGTGGCATCGCATCAGCGATGACGAAAGGAGTTTCTACTGATGTCACTGCGGCGATCGGCCGCGTGCATATAAAATGAGAGGGATGTTACTATGGAAAAGAAACCGTTTCTGACCGAGGCGATGGCACAGGAGATCATTCAGGATGTGCCCACGCCGTTCCATGTCTACGATGAGAAGGGCATCCGTGAAAATGCCCGCCGCATCAACAAGGCATTCAGCTGGAACAAAGGCTTCAAGGAGTATTTTGCCGTCAAGGCTCTGCCAAACCCTGTCATCCTGCAGATCCTCAAGGAGGAGGGCTGCGGCGTGGACTGCTCGTCCCTGACTGAGCTGATGCTCAGCGAGGTGTGCGGTTTCTCCGGCAGTGATATCATGTTCTCCTCCAACCAGACTCCCGTGGAAGATATGAAGAAGGCCTACGAGCTGGGCGCTTATATCAATCTGGACGATGCCACCATGGTGGAATTTCTGGAGCGTGTCGCCGGTGTGCCGGAGAACATCTTCTGCCGCTATAACCCGGGCGGCACCTTCAGTCTGGGCGAGAGCGAAGAGGGCTTTCAGGTCATGGACAAGCCCGGCGATGCCAAGTACGGCATGACCGAGGAGCAGATGATCGAAAGCTACAAGAAGCTGGCTGCCAAGGGTGCCAAGAACTTCGGCATCCACGCTTTCCTTGCTTCCAATACCATTTCCGATGAGTATTACCCGGAGCTGGCAGGCATCCTGTTCCAGCTGGCTGTCCGGGTGCAGAAGGCCACCGGCGTGCACATCGGTTATATCAACCTGTCCGGCGGTGTGGGCATCCCGTACCGCCCGGAGCAGACCGAGAACGATATCATGGCCATCGGCGAGGGTGTGCGCAAGAAGTTTGAGGAAATTCTGGTGCCCGCAGGCATGGGCGATGTGGCCATTTTTACTGAGATGGGCCGCTTTACCACCGGCCCCTACGGCGCACTGGTGGCAACTGCCATCCACGAAAAGCACATCTATAAGGAATACATCGGTCTGGATGCCTGCGCAGCCAACCTGATGCGCCCGGCCATGTACGGCGCTTACCACCACATCACTGTGCTGGGCAAGGAAAATGAGCCTTGCGACCATATGTACGATGTGGTGGGCGGTCTGTGCGAGAACAACGACAAGTTTGCCATTGACCGGATGCTGCCCAAGATCGACATTGGCGACATCGTTTATATCCACGACACCGGTGCACACGGCTCTGCCATGGGCTACAACTACAACGGCAAGCTGCGCAGCGCCGAAGTGCTGCTGTGCGAGGATGGCACCCACCGTCTGATCCGCCGTGCCGAGACGCCGCGCGATTACTTTGCAACGCTGGATTTCCTGCCCCTGATGAAGCCGCTGTTTGAAGATTAAGAGGTATCATAAATGTTTTTTGGCTTTCAGCTCACCCTTGGCCTGATGATGGTATTCTACGGCTATTCGGTCATGAAAAATCCCCGTGTCTGGGGAGATCAGGGCCGCCGTGCCGTCAAGGCGGAGCACTTTGAGGAATACTGCCGCCAGAACGGCCTGTTCTTTTTGAAGGCAGGCTGCGTGGTGGCGGTGATCGGTGCACTGGATGCACTCATCACGCTGGATGCCCTGCTGTACGCTCTGCTGTATCTCTTCGGTCTGGCCTTCGCGTTCTATCCGCTGGTCAAATGGTGCCGCGAAAATGAGGGCTTCAGCTGGCCATGGCCCCATGTCCAGAGCGAGAAAAAGCGCATCAAAGAGCTGCGCCGTGAACAGGAATCGCAGGAAAAGGCGGAGCAGGACTCCGACAAAAAGTAAAGAACAAAGAGAAAAACGGCTGCTGTACGGTAAAGTACAGCGGCCGCTTTTTTGTTTCCACTTTATGCAGGGTGGTTTTCCTCGCTGTTCTTGCTCTTATCCAGCGCATCGAACTGCTTTATGATCTGCGGGTCCTTCAGCTTGACGACCTTGCCGGAGAGATAATGCAGGGTGTTTTCCTCGGGAATATCAAGGAAAGTGACCCGCACAGCGCACAGGGCCTGCGTTTTGGTGCCGGTGCGCTCGTTCATCTTGCGGTTGCCGTACTTGATGTCGCCCAGAACCGGACGGCCCAGATAGGCCAGATGTGCACGGATCTGGTGGGTGCGGCCGGTGACAAGGCCGATCTTGCACAGGGCGAACGGCCCGGCGGTGCGCAGCACGTCCACGTCCGTAATGATCTGCTTGCGGCGCTCGTCCTGCGACTGGTGTGCATGGATGCTTACCTTGTTGTTCTTCTCGTCGTGCTCCCACCATGCGGTGAACCGCCCGGACTGCGGGATACCCACCGTGATGGTGTAGTACTCCTTTTTGAGTAGGTCAGTGCGGATGATCTCGTTCATGTCCCGCAGGGCGGTGTAGCTCTTGGCGGCGATCACAAGGCCCTCGGTGCCGCGGTCCAGCCGGTTGCAAATGCCGGGCTTGAACCGGTTCTCGCCGTGGGGGTCGTACTCGCCTTTTTCGGCCAGATACTGGGTAAAAGCATCCACAAGGTTCGCATCGCCGGTGCGGTCACTGTGGCACAAAAGGTGGGTGGGTTTGTACAGCACGGCAATGTTTTCGTCCTCATAAATGACATTGACCTTGGGCTGATTCTGCTTTTTTTTCGGCGCGGCCTTCTGCACGGTTTTTGCGCCTTCCGGCGGGAAAAACTCGTCGTTGATGTACAGCTCGATCAGGTCGCCTGCCTGAATGCGGTACTCCGGCACGGCCTTTTTTCCGTTTACCTTCACGCGCTTATTGCGGAAGCTTTTGTACAAAAGGCTGGTGGGAAAATCGCGGGTCACGCTCTGCACAAAGCGGGAAAGACGAACGCCGTCGTCGTTGGCGGTTGCGGTATATTGTTTCATAAATGTTCCTCAATTTTCAAGAGATACCTTTATAGTAATACAGCCTTGGCTGCAAGTCAACGCGGAAACGCCCCGGATCAAAACTATTTTACCGCAAAGCCTTGAGTTCCGGGCGCAAAATGGGTACTATTATAAGGAATGAATCAGAAGGAGAGTACCGCAATGGCAGAACACAAACGGCATCAGGGACACCGCCAGCGGATGCGCGAACGGGTGCAGAACTACGGTCTGGACAGTCTGGCCGAGCACGAAGCGCTGGAATATGTGCTGTACCTCACCAACGCCCAGAAGGACACCAACGGCATCGCTCACGACCTGATCGACCGCTTTGGCGATTTTGCCGCTGTGCTGGAAGCCAGCGAGGAAGAGCTGTGCACTGTGGAGGGCGTAGGCCCGGCCACAGCCCGGATGCTGCATCTGCTGCCGGAGATCAGTCGCTACTATGGCCGCAGCCGTACCAGCACTACCCGCTGCATCAGAACTACGGAGCAGATGGGCAGCTATCTGATGGCGAAGTTTGCGTGGTCGGATTACGAGCGTGCAATGCTGGTCAGTCTGGACAGCCGTAAGCGGGTGCGCGCGGCGGTCTGGCTGCGGGAAGGCACCACCGACCGGGTAAGTCTGGACATCAAGGATGTGGTGTCTGCGGCCATCAAGGGCGGCACTGACACGGTGGTGCTCAGCCACAACCACCCCAACGGTGCGGCCTTGCCCTCCATGGAGGATCTGGAGGCCACTGGCAATATTGCCCGGGCATTGGGCCTTGTGAACATCCATCTGCTGGATCACTTCATCCTGACCGATACGGAGTATTTCTCCATGCGGGACGCAAACCGCCTGCCGATCTATGACTTCAAAACAGGTACGCTTTTCTGGCCTTGATCCGTAAAACAACAAAAAAGTGTTTACATTATAAAACTGGTGTGCTATAATCAAACCGTAAAATACAACTGATTGTGGTTCTTTGCGCGAGGGCCGGAGAGGAGAGGGAAGATGGCAGACGAAAAATTTGAACTGGTATCCTCTTACCAGCCCACCGGCGACCAGCCGCAGGCCATTGAAACACTGGTGAAAGGCGTGGAGCGGGGCGACCGCTGCCAGACCCTGCTGGGTGTTACCGGCAGCGGCAAGACCTTTACCATGGCAAATGTTATTGCACAGTTAAATAAGCCAACCTTGATCATAGCGCACAATAAAACACTTGCAGCACAGCTGTACGGTGAGTTTAAGGAATTCTTCCCGGAAAACGCAGTGGAATACTTTGTCTCCTAGTATCTTGATATTAATTTGCATACCATATATTGATTTGGAAAGGTAAAATAATACTATATAAAGCATAATAAACGATGCGTTAAAAGTAAATGGACATGATGGATTGGCTATAACGGTGAACAAAATTCGTCGAAGAAAGTAGTAAAATTGATACATGGAAAATACTGATTGAGAAACGAAGGTAAACTGGTTATAATAAAATCAAGAAATTTATAATATTATCAGCAGAAAATGAGGTGATGATGTATGCCAAAGATTATGCAGGATTTAATTAAACAGTATGTGGAAGAGGTCAAGAAGATTTATGACCAGGTGGGGGGCGGCGAGCCTTGCGTCGTTGCTGATAAGAAATTTAGGGGAGAAGACGGAACTCTTGCATGGGAAATGTTTGACCGGAATGTGAAGAATAATTATATTGCCAGTGATATACTGAGTGATATGAAAAAGATTAAAGCAATGTTCGACACCGAGATTGGTATTCCTAATACGAATACCGATAAGAAGGAGAGAATGATTACCAGTGAAGTTCTGAGTAACAACGTCGAGACGCTTAGCAAATGTGAGTTGTGGCTGGAAGAATTACAGGCTAGGTTTGAAGAAGCAAGAAACATGTTCGGATTTAGCAAAGAAGAACTTAATGTGGAGTGGAGATTTGACTTGACGAAAGGGGGTAATATGGATGAGAGCAACGCTATCAATATTGGGGCTGTACCAACGGGAACCGACTCTGTTCGATGAGTTGGAATTGCCAGCGGGTATGAAAAAAGATGTTCTTATAGATAATATTTTGTATGAAGCGGCATCTCTTGAAGCTTATTACCCTGACCCCAATTTCATGAAATTTATGATTGGAAGATGGTCTTTCATGAATCAAAGTGTATGGCAGAAACTTTATGATACAACGGTTTTGGATTACAATCCTATTTACAACTATGACAGGACAGAAGAATGGACTGAAAATGAGAAAATGTTGGATGGAAGAGCCGCGACTAGTGTGGAGACTGAAACCAGAAACTTGAAGACCGGAGAGACGTCTAGGACTAATTCTAATGGGGATGTTACAACTACAGGAACTATGAAGACTGAGTTGAATGTGTCAGGATATAATGAGGTTACGTTTACTCCCAGTGAAGAAACAATTGAAACTCCTGATACCATGACATCCAATAATGTAATTGTCGATGGTACTAGAGATGCTACTAATACTGGCACAGTGTCGATTGACAAGAAAGATACTGAAAGCTTAGATAGGAAGAGAGATAATCTTAGAACTGGAAGAGCTTTTGGTAACATTGGTGTTACTACCACACAGCAGATGATACAACAGGAAAGGGAGACTGTAATGTTCAATATGTACAAGGTTATTACAGATTCCTTTGTTGATAGATTCTGCTTGATGGTTTACACATAAGGAGGTGAAACAATGGGATTATGGGAACAATTTCCCTATCCTGATTATCACAATCTCAACCTTGACTGGGTGCTTACAGAAGTAAAAGAAGTTAGAGTTAAGGTTGACAGACTTGTTTCAGAAGTTCAGGGAATGATTGACAATGCAGAAAAGAAATTCGATGCACAGTTTCAGTCTTTCAGAACCGAAATTAATCAGACGATTACAGCTTTAAATGTTAGACTGGATGCGTTTGAGAAAATGATTCAGAAACAGTTCGAAGATTATCAGGTGAAACTTGATGCACAGATAGCTAAAGCCATGGCAGATATACAGGCATTGCTTGACAAGTTTCAAGGAGAAATCAATGGCCAGTTACAGCTAATGCGAGAAATGATTCGCAACAGTGAAGCTAGTACAAGAGCTTATGTGGACGCTGAGATACAGAAGGTTATCGATATGATACCAGAGATTACCAGTGTCTATGTAAGGAATCCGGTTACTGGAAAGATTCAGCCAATACAGGATGCACTCGATTCTATGAATAATTACTATAGGTATTTCGGATTGGATTGCTTAGAGTATGAAGCTAGAAACTGGACTGCAAAAGAGTATGAAGAGTTGAACATGACAGCAGTGTTTTATGACTTCTACTCAAAGGAAAGGTTTGCATGGATATCGCCATTTACGGGTGAATGGTTTAGCACTTATGACTGGATGAACATGTTGACAAGCTTCCACAAAGAGAACGGATTGACTGCAACTGAATATGACGCTATTATGATTACGGCACAGGCTTATGATGCTTTAATGATTAGCGCATACAACTATGATTTTCAAGGAAAGAACCTTGTACATACAAGGTAATAGGAGGATATTATATGAGCGCAACAAATAAGACATTAAATTATGAATTACCGATTTTTATTGACACTGATAAACCGTCATGGCTGGGAGATTGGAACGGCGCAATGACGAAGATTGACAACTCTATTAAGACTGTCGACGGGGTGGCGGAGTCGGGTGTTACAATGGCTAATGAAGCTTTGACAACTGCCGAGGGTGCAACGACTACAGCGAACAATGCGTTAACCGCATCCGGCGAAGCTAAGACAGAAGCTACTGCCGCTAAGACGCTTGCGAATAATGCTTACACATTGGCTGGAGATGCTCAGGTTAACTCGAATAATGCTATTAATGCGAGTGAAAAAAATACTACAAATATTGAAAAAATAAATACAAATCTCACATTTAAAAGTATAGATTTAATGTCGAGCGTTGGTCTTACAGGCGGAGCCGATTACAGTGGAAGAGGAATATTTACATACTCTAACACAATTGCATGTCTTAAATGTAATCTTTCTATTTCTGCAACGGGTATTCCTAAATTATCAGTAATACAGGTAGGAGATGGTTCTACTGAATATTGTGTAGTTGGAAAAATTGCTGGAAATATTTTTAATTTATTAGAAATAACTAGTATGCCGACGTACAATACTTATTATCTCGGAGAAACTATTTTTATTGATAAGACTACAGGAACTAATGCTGTAGATAGTGGAGTTTGTTACATGGGATATTATCAGGGTTACACGGTTATTCTTATGCGTAAAGACGATTTGGGACAGGATAAGAGATTTATTTCTACATCTGTTTATCTGAAAACAGGAGCGCTTATTCCTGTAACTATGGGTATTAATCCCGAGGTTATGAAAGTATCTATTAATCCTAATGTGAAAGAATCCTAATGTGAAAGAATCCGAGTAATATTTAGAGCGTGCATTTCGATGTACGCTCTTTTATTAATTGAATTGTTTGCATACTAGCTATTCAATCTGTCAGACTTGTTGACGCGAAAGGGGGGAAAAGGGGTGAATTGTTTGAATTGTGTGGGAATTGTATTAGGTAATCA
>ERZ835051.3239-NODE-3239-length-13052-cov-10.328307_pt1 | contig 13052 bp, 19 predicted proteins | sample MGYA00519575_ERZ835051 | MGnify/ENA primary metagenome ERZ835051 (study PRJEB31850, sample SAMEA3708769) | human gut metagenome | biome: human gut; feature: human-associated habitat; material: faeces | place: China | collected 2014 ... | reverse complement strand
AGCATTACCGGACGCGATTGGATCATTAAAGCGTTTAATTAGGTTTTAGTATCAGCCGGAAGTGCTGTCTGGGCTGATGGCTAACGCAACATTCCGGGGACGTGGTCTTTGCGGACGATTTCTCTATGCGATGTGTAGGTCTAAGGTAGGCTACCGCAAGGTATCGCCGCCGCCGATCCCTGATGATGTACAGAACGACTATAGGGCGTTTGTTCACCGGATCTTGTCAGGCCAGAGACACGGGACAATAAAACTTTCTGTGGAAGCTGACAAATTGCGGGAAAACTATCAGGAATATGTTGAGAAGAAGCTGGGCGGGGAATGGGAAAATATGCGCGATTGGGGCGGGAAATTGACTGGCGCGATGCTGCGTATCGCAGCTTTGATTCACGCATCAGGATCAAAAGACCCAGCAGGCCAGCCCGTTGGCGCAGATACGGTCGCTGCAGCTATCAACATTGCGGAATTCCTTTCCTCTCATGCTGCGGCAGCGTACCAGGCGATGTCTGCAGATATAGACTTCGAGAACGCCAAGCGCTTGTGGCATAGGGTTGAGAGAATTGCGGATGACAAAATCAGTAAGCGCGATCTGTTCAATGCCTCTAAGGGGCAGTTTAAGTGTGTTCAAAACATGGACCCCGCTCTCAGAATCCTTGAAGATATGAATTATATTCGCGTTCGCCGCCAAGAAACTGGCGGGCGACCTTCGGTTATCATTTTTGTCAATCCGCGCGCAAAAGCCGCAAAAGCCGCAAAAGGGATTGATGCCCAGCCTTAACTGGGCATCTCCTTACGACTATGGCCTGTATTTAGCTTAATGCAGGCCCACCCGGATAAGAATATTCGTCCAAAAGCAGGTGAAGTCTGAGAAGCATTTATTTAGAGATTGTTATTATCGGAGAAATTCTCTCCGGAAAATGCACAGTCAACACAACAAACAAGATGGAGAAATAAGCGTGAGAGAACATAGATCTAACCAGTTAATTCGTTGCCCATGCGGGAATATCTTGGCTGGCTACGATGGACACGATCTGACCATCCGGAAAAAAGGCCGATCCGTCACCGTGGCATCCTGCCAAGCAACTATCAAGATTACCTGCGAAGACTGCGGACGGGCAATCGACGTCCTGCTTGATGGGCGGGCAGATCTTCCATGCACAATCAGAGCGGATTCAAAGCCGCATTTTTTCAAGGGAGGAGAAGCATGAAATTTCAGGCGATCAGCAACGTTGAAATTGCAGTCAAGGAGTATCGAGGCCAGCGTGTTGTGACCTTCAAGGACATCGACGCGGTACACGGTAGGCCAGAAGGAACAGCAAGGAAGCGATTCCATGATAACCGGGAGCACTTCGTTGAGAACGAGGACTATTTCAAGGTTAAGTGCTTAGAGGTGCGTCCGTTTTTCGGGCAGACCCCACCGAACGGATTCAACCCCGATGCAGATATCGTCCTTCTGACAGAATCCGGCTATCTCATGCTGGTGAAATCTTTCACGGATGATCTTGCGTGGAAGGTACAGAAACAACTCGTTAGCTGGTACTTTCGCGCACGAGGAATGCAAGAAATCTATCCGCAGGACTACCCTTCCGCGATTCGCGCCTTGAGCGATGAAACAGGCAAGCGGATAGCACTGGAAGCAAAGGCTGAAAAGCAACAGCAGATGATTGCGGACTTTGCGCCGATCAAACGGTACGTCGATACTGTCCTTGACAGCAAGAATACTCTGACCGTTACGCAAATTGCAGCGGACTACGGCATGACTGCAAACCGACTCAACCTGATTCTTAAAACAGCAGGAGTTCAGCGGAAAGTCAACGGTCAATGGGTATTGTCTGCTCCATATCGCGGGAAAGGCTACACAGAGTCAAAAACCTTCTCCTACACGCACTCGGATGGCTCTCCAGACAGCAAGCTCTCGACGCGCTGGACACAGCGCGGTCGGCGCGTCATTCACGAGATATTAGCCAGTCAGGGAATGATTCCAGTTGTGGACATGGCAGAAGAAAAAGCGCAATAACAGGCAGGGAGTGTCGGAACGTCCTTTGGGGCGTTCCCTTTTTATATACTGGGCGGTGTAACGAATCGTTCCCCCGTCTGACTACAACGAAACCAGCGGCCAAAGGTCGGAAAATACGATCTTTGCGTCACTCGCTAGTGGTTAGCCAACGAATCCAATTTTGGTCTCGTTGTCCGGATTACGGACGGCGTTCAAAGATGAAAACAGCGTGTCCGGATTTCGGACGTGCAAACCAACGCGGCGAAAACGGCTGCTCGGTTATAGGCACGGCAACCAACGGAAAATTCCGTTCGTTAATTTCATTGAGCGCCATTCTGCGCAGCTTGTGACAGAAAAGTTCTCCAGAATGTAACCAGCGCAGAATTGCGCCTGCTAGATTTCATTGAGCGCAACTTTGCGCTGAGTGACTGGCACTGAATCCAAATTTGGATTTAATATAATTCCAACTCGGTCAAAAATGTACGGGTTGAAAGTCGTGCGGCACGGGGCGTGTTACAAACATACCCACCCTACTGTGCTTTGCTGTATAGGGCTAATGGACAAAACTGTCCATTACTCAAAAATGAGTAAAACGCTGGAAAAACCGCGAAAGTCTTTCCCGGAACGTTGGGAACCCTCTCAAAAAAGAGCAGGTTCCGCTTCGCCCACTTGTGGGGGAAATGGTGCTTGGCGGCCCGTCTGTTTTTCGGACAGACCATGGAGGCAGCATTTTACCGACCCCTTTTCGGTCTACTGCGTTTTACCGCAGACGTATACAACCGTCCGAATTTCGGACAGTTGCCCTGTGAGCCTTCCAAGGGCTTCCATACAGAAATACGCCGCTTGCATGACTTTCCTTCACGCCGAGTGGATAAAAACCGCTCAGAACGGCGCGTAGAAGCCTACAGAGGCATTTGCAGAACATGGCCGGACGCAGAGCACATCCCCCTTCGCCCCATTTTCACACGCTTTCCAGCACGAAAGCACGCTGATATCTATGAATTTGGTAAAAATTAGGCTTCTGCTGTCCGGGGCAAATACTGAAAAAACACGCATTTCTGCGTAAAACTCATCAATATCCTTCGATTCGGCGTACTCCGGTCAGATCGTCTGGCGGAAACTCTGCAAATTGGGGCGGTTCCAGCTTCTGCCCACGGGCAGCATATTGGCCGGTGCGGGCCGCAGATTTCTGCGGCTTTGCGCCATGCAGGAAGGCAAGCAGCGTTTCTTCGGAAACCATGACCTGCCCGCTGACACTGTTGGACGGGAGTTTTCCGCTCTTGCAGTATCGGTATGCGGTTTTTCGTGAGACATTCAGAACCTCTGCCACCTCGTCGAGATCCAGAAGCGTGACTCTGCTGTTCGGCAGATATGCGATATATGGCACAAAACCATCTCCTTCCTGTGAATAATTATAATATTCCCTGCTGATTTATGCAAGAATTCCTGCGTTTCTGATTTCAAAATGCAGTTTAAAAATTTTTTTAGAAAACGGTTCGGGTAATTTGGATTTTTCGCTCAGGTTTGTGAAATAGGGGGGTATCCCCAATTTGGGGGACACCCCTGTTCTGGTGAGGTCTATGCAAAATTGTGCAGCCTCCCTTCGTACGCCTTTCGTACGAAGGCAAAGCAATCGTAAATCAGCATGGCAAAAGAGGCGTTTCCTCACTGTTAGGGGTACCTCCCAAGAATTGAGGAGATACGTTCAGAATTGGACAGCCCCCTGCGTCAAATTTGACGCACCCCTTTTTGCGGCTGAAGATTCAGTCACGAAATTATGACGCAGGCGGGACAAGACCAAAAATGTGGTAGAACAAAAGGTGTAAAGAAAATGAAGGAGGTTTCTACATGAACGAACAAGACATGATCAACCTGATCCTCGGTGAGCCTGAAGACGATTTTCACGGCACAGTCCCCAGCAAGGACAAGCGGCTGCGATTCGACCGGCTGCGCGGCCATGCCGGCGCGCTCAGGCACTATACGCACGGAAACCTGGACATTCAGGAGCCGTTGGAAACCCGCCGCAGCGCCTGCCTGATACTCGACGTGCCGCTTCCCGTTGTGGTGCTGAACGAATATGTGCGGAAACATTTTTCCATGCTCATGGAACTCAGCGACAGTGTATCACTGTCTAATGCAGGCGGCAGGCTGCGCATCGGGTGTACGGTCTGCGGGCTGTGGGAGGAATGAAGGCGGAACATGGCTGGCTGGGGATGTGCTCCATAGGGTTCTGAAACTATTTTTTCATTCAGGTTTGTAAAACCACCCCCGTCTGTTCTTATGCTGCCTGCCATTTATGCGCTGATCGATGCCTGACTGACGTTCTCTAGCTGCGCTGTGTTCAGCCGCTGGAAAATCTCAATTTGAAAAATATGAGCAGTAATACACCGAGATATCAGAAGTGCGGACACCTGCCATAAAAGAAAAGCCGTGAGAAAGCCCACTGCGGGCCTCTCACGGTCTTTTTTATGAATGGAGTTCCAACCCCTGTATCGCATTCTCATACAGAAACGCTTTCAGCGGCTCGGCCTCGGCGGTGTCGTAGTAGTTCAGCAGCGCTTCGTTGAATTGCTCCATGTTTTGATCCCGGATGGTCAGAACGCCCGCTCCGGCTTGCAGCAGGATTTTGTTTGCCAGTGTCAGGCTGGTGCGCTTGTTGCCGTCCCAGAAAAGCTGTCCGCGCGTACCCCAGCAGAAGGCGTTCAGCGCCTTTTCCGTGGCCGAGGTATCGGTGGCAAGGATCGCGGCCAACTCTGCCCGGACAGTCGCTTCCTGCGGCACAGGCGGCGTGTAGTCCGTACCGGAGATGGCCACGCTTCCCGTGCGCAGCTTGCCCCACTCCAGAGCCTCGTTGCGGGCGATGAAGCCGTTGAGCTTGCAGACATACTCCAAGGTCACATCTTCGTCAATCGAGCCAATCAGGAAGCGCCAAGCGTCGCGCATGTTGAGAATGGCCTGAATATCGTCGATCTGTACGCCGGGGACGTTGACGCCTTCCAGAATGGTCTTTGTCTGTGGGAATGTGACGGCACGGTTTTCCATCTTCATTCCGCAGTACACATTTTCGTCCCACTTCTTTTTTGCAAGGAAGCGGCTCTGCTCCGGTGTCAGGTGGTATCGGTCAGTGTAGGTCATTCTGCGTCACCTTCCTTTGCGCTTTCGGCGCGGAGAAGATACCGCTGCAATTCCAGCACCCACGCCGGGCGAAGATCGCCGACAAGCAGCAGCTCGCCGTTCTTGTACTCTGCGACCTCGACAAAGCCGTTGTCATTGTCAAAGAAATGCGCCTCGTCACAGTACGGCAGCACCTTCGACACGGCCTCCCAGCGGCCCGCAAAGCGGCGCAGAACGTCTTCCGTGCCGATGTTATGCCCGCCGCGCTTCACACGGTTCGCGATGCGTGCAAGGCTTTCCTCCGGCGTGTCAAGGCCGACATAGAACAGCCGGACGGTATAGCCGTCCCGCTTGGCTCTGGCTGCTGTCTGCGCCGTGCGGAAGCCTGACAGCGTGGATTCCTGCGTAAAGGAAATACCTTTGTCCAGGCAATCGTCAATACGCCGGATCGCCATTTTGCCGCCCTCAAGCGGGCTGACGCCTGCAAGCGCCGTGATGCGGTCAACGTCCACGATCACGCCCAGATCATTGCGCTGCGCCCGCAGAACACCGGTCAGACTGCTCTTTCCCGTACCGTTTACGCCGCCGATGATGGTATAGACTTTCATCACGCTTCACCGTCCTTTTTTTCTGCGTATTCCAGTATATCCCCTGGCTGACAGTGGAGTAACTGACAAATGGTTTCGATTGTCTTCCATGAAACCAACTCACCATGGCGAAGCTGCGTCAAGTACGATTGGCCGATCAATTTCTCGTTGCGAATGCGATTCTGTGAGTATCCAGCGTCCTTGAGTGCAGCGAGCACGTCAATCTTATAAGCTATTGGCATGATAGTGCCCTCCCTTCGGGGACTGCTATATAACGCCCCTTTTCCATTATCCTTATTATACCTCATGATGTCACTAAATACAAGTGATAAAATTGATGAATAATCTCACTTATTTTTAGTGATATTGACAATAGACATCACTAGAATTTAGTGATACAATAAAGTCAGTCAAGGGGAACAAACGAAAACAGTTCAGACACCGGCAGAAGATGGGTGAAGAACATCTACAAGAGTTGGGAAGGAACAGCAAAGTGCAGCAAAGCTCACGAGATCAGTTGAAAGCCCCCAGCCGCCGGAGTTCCCCAAGGCAAAGAAAAAGCGCCCTGCACGCCGTAGGAAGCAGAAGCAGGACGCAACCACAAAAGGGGTCGTGGACAGTATACCACGCCCCGCCGAAAAAGGAAAGGGGTTTCACCTATGAGCAACACAGAAATTCAGAGCAAGGTCAACGAGCTTCGAGAACTGCGCCGCATGGCCGACGAACTCACTGCTGAGATCGAGAGCATTCAGGACGCGATCAAGGCGCACATGACCGCCATTGACGCCGACACGCTGACGGGTGCGGATTACAAGATCACCTGGAAGACCGTGACGAGCAGCCGGTTCGACAGCACGGCGTTCAAGAAGGCCATGCCGGAGCTGGCTGAGCACTTCACCAAGTCCATCACCAGCCGCCGGTTTATCGTGGCGTAAGAGAAGAACGCGGGCGGGACTTCCCGCCCGCACATCGGACAGGCTTGTGAGCCGGAAAGGAATTGACTATGGAGAAGATCACAACAGCCGCCAGCGTCAGCGCTGCGTGGCGCGGCATGAGCGACGAGGAACAATATACCGCCTTGCAGAAAATGGCGTGGACAGTCCGCAGGGGCGGCAGCAAGCGTGGTGCGGAGTGGATACAGACGCAGGCCGATGCAATGACCGTCGCGGCGGAAGCATGGCTCAGAATGGGCGCAGCGCTGGAACGCAACGAGCGGGCCGACGAACCGCGCCCGCTTAACCTGATCTTGTACAGCGCCTGTGCGCAGGCCGCAAATACCATCGCCCGCAGAGGAAAGTGCTATTTCAGCGCCACGGCCAGCCTGACCATGGAAGACGGCGAAATGACGGATCTTTTTGATATGAACGCCGTTCATGTTCTGCCCGCACCAGACCCGGAAGAAAACGCCGTGCAGCGGGATCTTCTCGCCCGGCTTCTGCAATCGGATGAAGACCGCAGCATTGCCGGACGCATGGCCGAGGGTCTGACGGTCCGGGAAATCGCCGCCGCGCTGGGTATGAGCAAATCGGCAGTCCAGCGCCGCATTGACCACATCAGAAATCGCGCCCGCCTTCTGGCAAGCGCATAATAGAAAGGATGAATAATATGGAAAACAAGGAACTGAAAGAATTCAAGGAAATCCTGCACGAGGTCAAAAATCTTGACCGCTTTGAAAAATTCATGCTCTTCTGCATGGAGCGTCTGGCGCGCGGTGAAGAGGTTTCGGACATCTGGAACGCATGGGTGCAATCCGGACTCTGATTTTCCGACGGGGACTTTCGACTAGTTGACATAGAGAGGGAAACAACCATGGAAAATAAGAAGGAATCGACGGAGGTGCTGTTCCGGCATTTGCTGCTTCGCAGATGCACGGACGCAGAACGGGAGAAGGCCGAAACGAGAGCCCTGAACGGCCCGACAAAAGAACACAAGATCAAAGCGCTGGACATTGTCCGGCGGTTCAGAAAATCAGGATGGAGGTTTTAAACATGACGATCAAAGAAATTTTCGAGCACAGCCAGAACGTTGACGGCTGGATTCTTGGCATTGATGGATACGCGTCGAAAGTCGATCTTGGCAACCCGGCCATTCTCGCCGGTATTGGGAAATATCGTGTAAAGACGATCTACCCGGACGTACATGACGGAAAGGTCGTTGTGGAACTGGATGTAGAAACGTCGATTGTCACGGATTGAGGGGAAAATTCCCCTCAACCCTTTTTTCGATTCTGGGACAAAAAGCATTTTTGGTGTAGAAACAAAATCAGAACAGAAACCCACACAAAATTAAAAACGGAGGGATTTTATGAATCAGGACACGCATCTTTATATCGAAGCGAATCAGAAGCACGGGCATGGATACCAAGTGCATATCGTCATTGACGGCATTGTCGATTCCACAATGGCCGATGAGCCGTTCAGCCTGTATGACGCGCTTGGCGGCGCACAGTTCACGCTGGAGGCCGTAAACAAGGAGCGCGGGACAAATTATCTGTTGCCCGATGTGCTGCTGGTGAGCCGCGAGGCGGCGATGGCAGAGCGGCAGACCGATTTTCTGAGTGCGAAGCTTCTGCGGGAGAACAGCAGCAAAACAGGCCCGTGGCTGACGATCCGGGAAAAGCAGCGGCCGGAGGGCTGCATCACGGCCTGCGAGGCGATCTGTCTTGCGTATGCCGCCGCGCGGGAGGATTACAAGCCGAAGGGAAACAACGTCTGCATGGCCCTCTGCCGGCACCTTGCGGCCAAGCGCTACGGCGGCAGTGCGTTAGAACTCTACAATGCCCTCATGCGCCAGCCGACGACCGACATGGGCTACGCATGGATCAGACGGGCATTTCAGGCAGTTGACATTGGAGCGGCAGAGATCCAGCAGTGGTTTGCTGCGGAATGAACCAGAAAAACCAGAGGACGCAGGAAAAGGAGCAAACGCAATGGAGGAATTACAAGTAATCAATCATAACAGCGTCGATGTTATAGACAGCCGTGAAGTCGCAGAAATGATTGGAAAGGATCATCGGCATCTTATCAGGGACATTCGAGGATACACTGAAATTCTCAAGAATACCACTGAGCCCAACTTTGGGCTGAGTGATTTCTTCATCGAATCCAACTACAAAGATTCAACAGGCCGAACGCTTCCATGCTATCTTCTAACACGCACGGGTTGTGATTTTATAGCAAGCCGAATGACCGGAAAAAAGGGCGTCCAGTTTTCTGCCAGATATGTTTGTGCCTTCGATGCCATGCGAAAGCAGACAGACACGGCGCAGGCGGAAATTATGCTTCGCATGGAAAACTGTAAGCTTCAGAAAGCGCAGCTGCTGCGTGAGATGGCGCAGCAATATCAGGGCGGGCCGTTTGAGCAGACGCTGAATGCCTGCGCTGCAAAGCTTATCTGCGGCAGCGAGATTATCCCTCCTCCGAAGTCGCCCTATGATCTGTGTACGGCGGGAGAAATCGGCGAGAAAATCGGGATCACATCGAATCTCGTCGGACGGATCGCAAACCAATATGACCTGAAACAGCCTGAATATGGTGAATGGGTGTTGGATGTAGCGGCGCATTCAACAAAGATCGTGAAAACGTTCCGATATTACGAAGCTGTCATTCCGATCCTGAAGGAGAAGCTGCGGAAAGAGGGCAAGCTTTAAGGACCAAGTATGAAATACGAAAATTTGTTTGATGTTTATTGTTTACTTTTGACTGTTTTTGTGGTACAATAAAAACAGACGAACCCCGAACCCTTGATTTTTCAGGGGTTCGGGGTTTTCTTGTTACTAATGTGTGCATAGTTCAGCGTTCAGCGGCTTAAAATGTTCACAGGTTTGAACCCTGAACCAACTTCAATTTCTTGACACATTCACTACCATACAACGCTTCAGTTCCTTCTTGTTCAAGGGTGACGCTATAAAAGCCAGTGTATAAGAGTTTCCCACATTTTTCACATTCACAGTAAGGAAACTTACTATCCCGAATTATCTTAGACACCCAAACATTTTGCTGAAGGGATTGGCTGAAATACTTTCCATCTTTCATCGTAACACCTTCAATCTATCAGTTCCACGGTGGCCTTCAGTTCGTCCAAAGTCTTGTGATTATAGACCCGGTTGCCCGTGTCCTTGGACACATGGCCCATGAGCAAATCAATACATTTCCGGTTGGCCCCGGCGCTATCCAATTTGGTTTCAAAGGTGTGGCGGCATTCGTGCGGGGTATGGTTCAGTTTCAGAGCCTTCATAATATCCGCCCAAAATATCCGGTATTGGGTTTGATTGCAAATCTTCCCATTGTAGCTAATCAGCCGGGGGCCACCTTCGGCAAGCCGCCGTTCAATCAATGGCCTGATCTTTGGATGGATGGGAACAATGCGGTTCTTACCGGCTTTCGTTTTGGTGCCGCCCTTCATCGTGCCTTCCTTCAAGTCTATATCTTCAGGTTTCAGGTTCAAAAATTCAGAGATACGCCACCCGGAATATAGCAAGATCAAAACAGTATCAACCCAAGGATCAGACTGATGTTCCCACACCGTTTTGATTTCATTGTTGGTGAACGGAAGGCGGCTGGTGGGCGGTATTGGATCAGAAGTCAGAAGTTCGGAGAAGCACCGGTTTATTATATCCATTTCAAGGGCGAACCGGTCAAGGTGGCCCCACAGGTTCTTGATGGCCGCTTGGGTGCTATACCCTTTCCCACAACCATCAATGGTTTCTTGCATTTGGTAGGATCGCAGTTGTTTGTAAGGCTTGTTCACATACGCTGAACAATGCTTGAACGCTGAACAGAGGGAAGAACGGTTGGATTCCCCCAGCTTCGGAGCCTTCTTTTCTTTCCAGAGGTCAAAAAGCTGTTGAAGGGTGATCTTGGCCCGGTCAACATCCCAAGGATCACGGTTGTATTCAGCAAGCATGATGTTCCCAGCTTCACGGGTTTCAGCATAGCCGATAATGTCATAGATGGGATGGCCTTTGTCATTCCAACCTATGGTTTTCTTCACAATGTATGGGCGGCGGCGTTGGCCTGATAGCTTTGCAACCGTTCCATACCCGTTTGGATTTCGCATTATATCACCTGAACTTTCAAAATTGGGTATGGCAAAGCTAAACCCCATGTGATATAATGTTCAAAGGCGTTTGAAACATTAACTTCAAAAGGGTTTGTTTCGCCTGACCGCTTCCGGTGTGCAAGACCGGGGGCGGTCATTTTTTTTTGCATTTGTTCCATATCTGTTCCACTTAAAATCCTTGCGGGGTGTGGCTTTGAGAGAATGGAACAGTTGGAACGGATATTATATTACTTCAAAGAGTAGATAAAAAAATATAAAAGAAAAGAGTATATAGAGAACCGGCGCTTTATCTGTTCCACCTGTTCCAAAGCCTTGATTTTCCTGTGTTTTCAGAGATTGGACGGCGGAACGGATGTGGACAGATCAAGTTTGGCAAGTTCACCTTTGACCTGTTCCAGAACTTCAGGATATTCAGAATCAGGGTTCATGGAATATTGATCTTCGTATTCTTTCAGGGTGTTCAGATACCGGTTCCAATGGGTGGCTTTGGCCTTTGCGGTTTTCAATTCATCAATCTTGGCTTTCTGATCGGAATAGGAATCCAACAACACCCGTTCTTTCTGACTATCAGCCGCCTTGAAGAAAGAAGCTGGAAGATCGGATGTGTAAGGGATGATTCCGGCCTTGGCCGCTTGATCCACTGTCAGGGCTATTTGCATACCATATTCATAGCGGGAAAAGAATGTTTCAAGGTTCTTCGTCTTTTCAAAGATGTTCAAGCAATCTTGAACAATCCGCACATGATTTTTGGCTTCTGCTACGGTGTAGGCCCCCGGCATGGATTTAATAGCCCATTCCGGGTTCAGATTGGAATGAACCTGAACGGTGGGTTCTGTTTTGGGTGGGGCCTTCTGTTTGGCCGGTTTTGGTTTTCGCTTTCGGAAAATCAGAAATAGAATTAAAGCACATATAGTGTCCATAAGGACGAACACCGGAAGAAGATCGGGTTCCATGAAGATGCACGCAGTATAAACAAACATTGCTGTTCCAAGAAAGAACCCAACCACGCCTTTCAAGAACTTCTTCACCGGATCACCTTCTATATAATATCGCTTTGGAAGGCTACGGCCTTTCCAAGAATGATGATGTGGTTTAACTGTTCCCCGGTATATACCAAATCTTCATATTGGGAGTTTTCAGCCTTCAAGATCAGCAAATCCTTTTCAGGATAATAATTCACCCGCTTCAGGGTTGCTTCATCATCAATGATAACAGCGGCAATTTCGCCATTGTTCACCATTTCCTGTTTTCTGATGAACACAATATCCCCGTCATAGATTCTGGCCCCGATCATGGAATCACCCTTGGCCTTCAAGCAGAAATCAGCACGAATGTTGGCACCAGCTTCCACATACAGTTCCTTTTCTTCGTTTGCCATGATGGGTTTACCGCAAGCAATGTCACCGAGTAGAGGAAAACGCTTTGTAGAAATTGGGATGATATTATCAAACTTCACCTGTGGTTGTGAAGGTTCGACTACCACAGATTTATTGATGCTTTTCAACCATTCATTCCGGTTCGGAATATCTGATCTACCCATGAGGTAATCCAAATCAACATTAAAATAGTCTGCTATGGTTTCCATAGATTCAAGGCCCGGTTCCCGTTCGCCCCGTTCATACATATTCACACTACTTTTGGAAAACCCAAGCTGATCCGCCAAGTTCTGTTGAGATAGGCGGCGTTCGGTTCGTAATTGCTTGAACCGATCAGAAAACTTCGGCATAAGTACACCCCTTTCAGAAGTCTTTCTATATTTCATTATACACATTATGTGCACAAAGTCAATCCGTCGATGTGCACAATTAGTAACACATTTCTTTGTGCACAATTTGTGTTCGGTTGCGCTTGACTTTGAGCACATATCGTGTATAATGATAATCAGACGAGCACAAAAGGTGCACGAACTGATTGGGAGGATTTGAAAATGAAGGTTCATGTTTTTGATACCTATGTCACCATTAAGGATCGTGAAGGACACCCTGATATGGATGATACCTTGCTTGAAAAACTGGATGAAATGCTTACCACTTATGGTGTGCCCCACGCTTTTAGCCTTCCTCACGAAAAGACTATGGAAGATTGCCCGGAAGCTGTTCTTGAAGTTGCCTATGATTCTTCTGATGATATAACCTTTAGTCTTGTGTATATCCTGTTCAATAAAACTTATCGGGGTGTAACCGATAAAGCAGTTGCAGAATCAATGATTAAGGTTTCCGCAAAATACATGGATGCTGAATAAGCCGAAACGGGCCTGATGGCCCGTCCACCGGAACCGCCCCACCGGTGCTGAT
>ERZ835051.3235-NODE-3235-length-13060-cov-12.363552_pt1 | contig 13060 bp, 14 predicted proteins | sample MGYA00519575_ERZ835051 | MGnify/ENA primary metagenome ERZ835051 (study PRJEB31850, sample SAMEA3708769) | human gut metagenome | biome: human gut; feature: human-associated habitat; material: faeces | place: China | collected 2014 ... | reverse complement strand
GATAATCTACAAAGCAAATATCCCCGTCAACGTCCTTGCCTGCGATACTGTCAATACCCCACTGCCACATTTTCTGCCCGTAGTCATATCTGCTTGCATAATCCGGGCTTTCGGTCCAGTGTGCAAGCCATATATCACGCTTTCCAACAATACGTTCCTTCTGATAGTAGTTTTCAAGCCACGCAGGATTTGCATACACTCCGGAGGGAAGCCCTGCCTTATTCAGCCTGTCGCAGAACTCAAGTGCCATATCGGTTCTTTCCTTGCTTGTGAGGTTGTCGATCTGACGCTGTTCCTCCATGTCGCAGAACACGGGATATGACGGCTTTTCATCGCCTATCACCTTGACGCACGCATTTATCTGCCTGTCAAGCTCCGCTGTGTCTGTCGCTGTAACATACCAGTAACAGCCGAAATCTATACCGAGCTTTCTGCACTGCTCGATATTGCGTCTGAAGTAAGTGTCCTCATCCGTGCTTATGCCGGCACGGATAATTACAAACTTCACGCCTGCCGACACAGCCGCCGTAAAATCGAACTGCTCCTGCACCCTGCTTATATCAATGCCCTTTGTTCTCACTGTCGTCCTCCCCACTTTTACTTTTTATCTGCCTTAATACATTCTTTATTTTCTGTGGCACCGGCAGTCCCAGTGCCGATGCGTTTTCGACAATGCTGATTCCCTCGTTAGCAATATAGAAAAGCATTACCGCCGTCATAGCGACAGGCACACCGCCAAGCACATAGGTGTCTGCGATATGGCCTACCGACAGGAACACAAGTATCAGCAGCTTTTTCGCTATCCCCTTGAAGCCTACCGCACTTGACAGCTTCTTCTCCGCTATCGCCACAAGCACACCGCTCACATAGTCCAGGATCATAAAAGCGATAAGCGCACGGAACAAGCCGTTTACCTCGCCGTACATAAATCCCAGCACCGCTCCGACAGCACCTGCTATGCTGTCAATAATTATCTGTATCCTGCTCATATTTCCCCCTCCTTTGCTTTCACTTTTTTACTTTTTGGTCATCCCCTGATTTAACCACCAGAAGCTCTGGGAATGAGGAGGCGTAGCTCCGCCGCCTGTTGCGGTTCTTCTTATAAGTTCATCATCGGGCATACCCATTTTCTTAAACGTTGACGGCCTAATCTCCGGATGTATATCATACAACAGCTCAAGATACGTTGTGCCCTTTGTGTCACCGGGTATCTCCATCTGCTCCACCCAGTCAAAGAAGCCCTCCTTATCACCGTAAAGCTGATAAAGTGCCTCGATATATTCCTCATCCGTATAGATTTTATCCCCGTACTTGCTGATAAAATCATAAGCGTCACTCGGCGAAAATTTCGTACTGCCGGTTTCCTCATTCTCCACAGCGTCTTTCAGCGAACTGTTCAGTTTTATCTGATAATTGCGGTCGTTGTCATACACCTTCTGAGCATAATCCCTGTCATTTTCATATACCCTGCGGTTATAATCCCTGTCGTTCTCGTAATTATCCCGTTCAAACTGCGCCTGCAAATTACGCTGTGCCAGAGCGTCCTTACTTTTATTATATTCAAAATTCCTGTTTGTGTTATAATCGTCAACGCTGTCACGGTATCTTCCGTAGTCCGACTTCTCAAGCCCTATAAGCGTATTGAGCCGCTTATATGCACTTTCCTCATCGTCCTTGTAGCGTTCATACGCCCTCTGTTCAAGTTCGGGGATTTTATCGCTGAGCTTTGACATATAGCTGTTATACGCCTGCTGACCTGCCGTAACCGCATAGCTGTTGCCGTATCCGCCCGTAAGCGATGCCGCATTCCCCATCGTGTCACGCATAGCTGTTCTGCCCGATTTTTCATAGCTGTTCTTATACTGCGAGAACAGCTTGTCCTTATCTGCGTCATAACTGAAATTCTTCTTTTCCATAACCTTTGCAAGATTGTTTTTCAGTGCGTCGCCGTATCTGCTCTTATATACCGGAGTGCTGTCCTTATCCTTGTTTTTCTGTTTTTCGCTCATATAACCTCCTCATAAATTTCCGTATTATCCGCCTCGTTCATCTCTGCTTCAAACTCATTCATCTCCTCATCAAATCTCGCAATATCCTCCGCCGTTATCCTGTCACGGCTGTAATGATTGCCAAGCTGCATAGCCGCCCACGCTCTGTCAAAGCTGCCGCTCTTAACGCCGTTCACAGCGACCTCGACTATCCATCTGCCAAAATCCAACATTATACCTCACCTCCCGATACCGCCACAGCCTCAAGTGCCGCAACCCTTGCTTCAAGGCTTGCGATACGCTCCGTGTCCTCTTCGACCGCAGGCGACCAGTCCGTAGCCTTAGTGCCTTTTTCAAGCTTGATGTTGCAAACCTCAATCATGCCGTTTTTATCAAGCGCAAGAGCCACGCATTCGAGCTTTGCTATGTCGCTGTCGTTTATCGTCCACGTCTTTTCGTAGTAGAGCCACTTGTCTTTAACAGTATCGACCCCCACCGTCAGCGACAAGGCATACAGCTTTTTATCATCTGCCGAGCGAAATCGTGCCATTACATACCCGCTTGCGTCAAGCCCGACATCGCTTCTGACCTTTATCCACGCCGACAGAGTGTAGCTTGTGCCGACGTTGAAATCCGTCAGAAAGTGCCGCTTGCTTATGCCGAAATATCTTGCATTTCCGGAATAGCCTGTTCTGGATATTGCAAGGCTGTTACCGGATATTCCTCCCCTGACATTTATCACCGTAGTACCGCTCCAGCCGTTTTTGATGTTCCCCGTGCTGTCATACAGCAGATTTCTGCCGCCGATCTCGACAGCGTTCACTGCCGCAGTAATATCTGCCGCAGTCGCCGCTCCGACCTCGCTTGCCGTATACGCTGGCTTATTCTCGGTTTTCGTCCATTCGGGCATATCCGTAATATCCGACATATTATGCGTATGATTCTTCTCTGCCGCTCCGACTTCTTCCGCTGTATACACAGGCTTGCTTTCAGCTTTTGCCCAGTCCGCTATATCCGTGTTTTTCAGGTATGCCGACAGATTCACCGATATTGTACCGCTGTCCGATACGTTAATGTTATCGCCAATCATCACCCCACCGAGAGTATCGGCAGTAGCTGTAGGAATGACATAGCCGACACCGCCGTCCGCCGTAAGCTTTCCGGATATATGCAGATTACCGCTATAGTCAAGCGTCAGGGCGTCGCTCCTATATTCATGGCTATCGTTTCCCCAGCCGTTACCGACAACAAGTGCCACATCTTCAGCCTTTTTGTTATACCTTCCGAGTGCAAAGACCTCCCACCCTGCGACCGTGTGATTACCGGATGCGTGCGAATGCTCGCCTGTAGCCATCGTGCAATACCCCTCTGCGTGTGAGTTACTGCCGCTTGCAATACAGCCTGTGTTTTCAGCATGAGAACAATTTCCCGAAGCGGTCGTTCCACTGCCTTCTGCATGACAGGACGGATTTGACGCTACAGTGTTGCTCCCTTCCGCATGGCTGTGCGGAGCGCTCGCTGTAGTCATATAACCTTCGGCATGAGAATAGTACGCTGATGCAACATTGTTTTCGTAGTCGTTGAACACCTCGCAGTTTTTATCTGTGTTGGTGAACTGCCCCACTTCGTCCGCAATCGTACTGTAAATAAGCTGTTTTTCCTCTTCGCCGTCCGACTTCTGCGCAATATTCTCATCTATACCGTTAAGACAGAATTTTATCCTTTCGGTAAGGAGCGACAGATAATCCTCAACCGCATTTATCCGCCCTTTCTCCTCCGCAGATTTATCGGGAGCAAAGCTTATATTCAGATTATCCACTTATCTCACTTCCCTTTTCACTGTCAAGATATATGCCGTACAGCGTTGCATGAGCGTCACCGCTTACTTCGCCGCATATCTTTATTCTTATCTTTCTGCTTCTGAGCGGTATTACCGGAGCGACAGCTATTTCTTCGCCATTTCCCTTTTCATCGCAAAGCTCATATACCTTCTTCCATTCTCCGCCGTCAGTGCTTATATATGCCGACAGTTCAAGCGTTTCATTGTCCTGCTTTTTGTGATACAGCGACATTCTCAGCTTTTTATATATTCTGAATATGCTTCCCCTGCCAAGTTCGCCGCTGACCGCAGAAAATTCACTCCTGTCACTGTCTGTATAACCGCTGTCGTCTCCGACAAGCATTACAAGTCTCATCTTTTTATTGCTGTCACGGGTAACGGCATACAGCCTGCCGTTTATCTCGTGTGCTGAGATTACATCCGCAAGCCGCCTTGTGTACCACGCCGAGTAACGCTTGTCATAATAATACACCGTTTTGTCAGCCGCACACACAACAACATATCTTCCGTTTGCCGTCATCACCGCCGTATCGGTAATATCATCACCCAGCTTTGCGTCGATCCTCACCGATGCAGAGCCGTTAAAGCTGAATATCCCCTCAGGTGCCTTATAATAAAGCAGTCCGTCCGATATGCACAGCGAGCCGTCACTGCCCTTCTGAACGCCTCTCAGCTTTACGGTGCTTAGCGTGAAGTTTGACGCTCGTGTGCCGTAGACAATATGGACGACATTTTCCTTAAAGAACAGTACACCACCCCCGTACACGCATACTCCGGTGAAATCCCCGTCAGACCCTACCGTTGCCGCCCATGCGTCAGTTGAGATGCCGTCATAGCTTCCCCACTCCGTAGCACTTCCGAGCTTTGAGCAGTATATTTCACGATTTGCCGACGAACACCCCCACAGCCTGTTGTTATGCTCTGTTATAAAATCCATCTTCGGTATCGGACAGCTTATGACCGCATTCTTTATATTAGACACCCTGAATCTGTCCATCTTCCGCTTTTCCGTATAAAAATAATAGGTATCACTGTACGCACCCGTGTCGAAGTTGATCGACACGCACCCGCTCATGCTGTATCTTTCCTTTCCCACCGAGCTTATCAATGCAGACAGATACTGTTTCTTTCCGCCGTATTCATAATCTATCCTGACCATATCGCCAACGCTGTAGCTTGACAGCGCTACGCTTTCCTCAGGCACATCAAGATACAACAGCTTGTATATAGAAACCGTAGGCCGTGTCTGGTTCTGGTTATATTCGAACAGTGTTCCTGAAAGCGCCGGCTTCGCCGTATACCGCACGCTTACAGGCGTATCAGCGGTATTTACAAGCACCTCGTCCGGCATTATCAGTATGTATGCTCCAAGTGACACAAGCTGTTTTTCCCCTGCACTGAGATTTACCGCCGTTTTCACTCCCGAAATATATATACCGTCCGCCTTTGTGTATACTATCTCTCCGTTTTTTATGATATACCCCGTTATACCGTCAGCCAATGCCTTGTACGAAAACGGCTTTACCGTTTTAAGCGCAGGAAAAGCGGTAAAATCCATACCGTACAGCTCCTGCCAGCATCCAAGCGGCGTACCGTTCGAGCGATCGATACCGCCGAACTTTACGGCACTTTCCGTACCACCCGTTATTTCTCTTACCGCCAAGTTCTTCCTCCTATCCCGTGATTTCGGTTCTCACGCACGAAATATGCCTGCTGTTCCAGAAACGGCAGCAGCTTTCATACAAAGCCTCAAACAGAGCATTGTCATTGGCATATCTCTCATACTCTGCATGGTAAAAATCTATAAGCGAGCAAAGATAAAGAATGTATATCTCATCGTGCGGAGCCTTTATAAATAGCTCCGTTGCGCCGTCGCTCAGTATCTTTTCCGTATCGGTAAACCCGATTCCCTCATGCTCGTGCGTAACATACAGATCATCATATATCCTGCTTTCAAGCTCATAAAGCCACTTTCTCTTGTCCTCTGCGGCAATCTCGTTCGGTCGCAGTGCGTCAACCGTTTCAATGACTTCCTTTACCGTCATCACTTACCCTCCTGCACTATCAGCGACTGCTTCCAGCCTTCATCACGGTAGTATTCCGCTCTCTTTCTCTGAAGCTCTGCTCTGTCCAGTTCCTTTTTTATGAACAACGGCACCATCACCGTTTCACCTCTGCGTATAAGATAATTGTTGCAGTTCACCGATACAAACACATCCGAGTTGTACTTGTCGTTGTCCTTGAACAACCTTACCGCCACAAGCTCAGTTAAATTTTCTTTCATATATTTCTCCTTTACAATATTATTCCCCTTACCCTCCCGCACCGCCGTTGCTGTCACCATACCCTGCAGTGACCCTGTGCCGCTTATTCCGGTTGTCCTTTACCGCCTTTAATTTGCGCTCGTCTTTTCCGAATAAACAGGAGAACAGCTTTCTATTCTCACCATATACTCATCCGTAAGTATCTCGGCTGTGCGTACCGCCTTCCAGCCCACGCTTGCTCTCTGGTTCAGAGGATCGTCACCGTAGCCGAGCTGCTTTACTATGTGCTGAAGACCGCCGCCGGCAACGTCCGTCACCGCATAAGCGTGCGCTCCTATAACCAGAGTAGAGAACACCGCAAGTGCCTTCTTCTCATAATACGTCGAGGCTGTGACCTGACCGCCTGCCGAAACGCTTGCCTTCTGATAGCTGTCGCCCGACTTCGTATAATAGTCCTTTCCCTCAAGGAAATTTGCGTCGGAGGTCAGCTGATAGAACTGCGGACAGCTTTCATCGGCAAATATCTTCGCCTCCGTGCTTTTTACAAATCTCACATTGCCGAGCGAGCCTATCTCCCCCTTGAATATGCTTTCAGGGTCGGCATACTTATGCACATCGACCCACTCCGCACTTCTCATAAGGTCATAGGCGGCATAAGGGTGAATTATTGCAACATAGCTCTCCCCGTCTATTCCGTCTGCATTCATGCTCTCAAGCTGTGCGGCGGCACGGAATACCGTATCAACCGATAAAACGCAGTCCTTGCTCAGTTCATCTCTTGACAGCACCTCGCCCCCGTCCTTACCGCAGGCATATATAACATTCGTTCCTGCGTTAACTATCTCTCTTGTTATCGTGTCAAGCGTTCTTCCCGACTGACTGCCGAGCAGCTTTGTTGACTGCACTACATTGTTGTCTATTGCGGTAAGTTCCAGCATATCCGACAGCTTGATATAGTCGCCGTACTGATTCACCGTTGCCGTCTTAGCTGTTACCGACAGCATATTTCCCGCAGGTGTAACGCCCTCAACAAGCGGCGTTGTCGCCTTTGCAAGCGAGCTGTACTTTCTCAGTTCTATCGTCTTGCCGTTATTCTTTGGTATCGGATATTTGTCTGCAAAGCGGTCATGCACCAGCTTAGGCTCTGCCATATCTATCAGCGTGTTCTCATAGAACGTTTTCATCTCGGCGGACAGACTTGCCTGTCCTGTTGTCTGTACATCGAACAGATTTAATTTAACTTCTCTTTTCTTCATATAGATTTCCTTTCCCGACGGCTGATACCGTCATCTTTCTATTTTCTTATCGTTTTTCTTATCGTTTCTGCCTGCCGCAAAACTTTTCCCCGTGCGGCTGCGGCTTTTTTAAATTCCCGCCTGCCCTCCCGTTGCAATATTCATATCTCACCCCCTTCCTTCTCATTCATAAACTGTCAAAGCACCACTCTTTCCCCTCTCTCCGTCCGTCTGATAAGCTCCTTCCGCTCATTTTTAGACAGGCTTTTCTCGCTTTTTGTAACCTCTCCCGCAGGTGACAGCGCGCCCTCCTTCATTCTGTCGCTTTTACAGAACGCACCGCTTCTCATAAGTTCAGATGCCGCATATTCCATTGCGGCGGTAAAAAGCTCGTCCTTATGCACGATAAGATAAGCCTCCTCAAGCCCCACGCCCTTATAGCACAGCGAAAAGAATCTTCTGTCACTCATTTCTTTCGCAAGGTCAAACTGAGGATACATCTGCTTTACCTCCTCGCTTTCCTTTTGCCACCGCTCCAGCCTGTACTCCATATCGTTTCTTCTGCACCGCTCGAAGTTCCTCTCGGATACCGCATTTTCTATTCCGTCATAGTCGCATTTATCCGCTCCGCAAAACTGTGCCACAAGGCCCAATATCCGTTCTGCCCTTGCCGCCCTCTCACGCTTTGACTTAAGCACCGCCTGCCTGAAAAGCTCCGCCTTATCCTCGTTTTGTTCTTTTTCGGCTTCACCCGGTTTATTGTTTTCGCTCAGGCTTTCATCACTCTTTTGTACCTTTACTTCTTCGCTTGTTTCAGCGTTTTCTATACCGTTATCTGTCGCCTGCACATTCTCTGTCGCTTCCATATTTACCTCTCACTTCTGTAGCAGGATACATATTCCGGATAGTTTTCCTCCAGCATATCAAACCCCTTGCATATTCCGTCAACCGCCGTGTTCAGCCCGTCATCGTCCGTCACATAGCTTATGACCGCCTGACCGCTTCTCAGCGTAACATCAATAATATCGGTATCCCCCGTGTCCTCGCTGTCAAAAACATTCTGCGCTATCGTCTGCGCAAGCGTTGTCATTGCCGCACATACAAGCGTAGCCTCTGCCGACCCGCTGTTTTCGTTCGCACAGTGTCCCGTGATATAAATATCCCTGCCAAGACCCGACTTGTCTATTCTTACTCTTGTCATATCTTCACCTCGTTCATTCCTGCGTTATCCCTTATCACACGCTCAATTTCTTCTTTTCCCTCAAAGTCCATCATCGCAAGACAGCCCAGTGCCTGCACCGCCGTTTCCGGATTGAAAAATCCAAGCTGAAAAAGCTGCTTTGCAAGTTCATTCTGCGAAGCTTTGGAAAACGGCGATTTCTTCGATGCCGTACATACTATATCGAAGACAGGCTTCTTCGCCCCAAGCTGCACCCCGAAAAGTTCCCTGCTCTGCTCCTTTATGGCAGAGTTGTCAAAAGCGTCATATCCCCCGGTTATCCTGAAACTCCTCGGCGTATCATAAAACTGCCTAATCAGTTCTATTATAAGATAGCACACCTGCTGAAACGCAAAATACGTTCCCTTTATCATATCCCTCGACAGCTTGCTTCCTGCCTCCTGTAAAGCCGCAATGGCGCTTGCCGCCGTAACGCCGTTTGAAACCGACCCCTGAGAAAAATCCCTGTTTCCGCTCGTTTCCTTCAGTTCGTCTATTTTAAAGCTCAGCGCATTCATCACCGAGCTGTCCAGCGGCTCTGCCTTAATTTCCCTTATATCCTCTTCACCGAGATTTCCCGCAACGTGAACGAACCTGTTTTTCAAGTCGGCAAATTCCGCTTCGTTCACCGCACTGTTCTGTCGGATAAAATATCTCTTTCTGCTCATCATCACCGTATGCTCAAGAACGACCTGCGACAGCTTATCTATATACATCTGTGCGTCACGCATAACATCTATGTAGCCGAATCCGCACGGCGTTCCCTCCTGCACAAACAGCGTATCCATAACAAATGGATAACGGCTGTGTTTATAGAATCCGTCGGCACAGCTTTCATCATCCTCGCTCGAATATATCACCCTGTCGCCGCAGAATTTACAGTAGCAGAGCTGTTTTCTGCCGTTTATCGTTTTCTTGTAGTACCAGTCGACGACTTCGACCTTCACACTGTCGTCCGTCTTATCCTCCGTTTTGTACTTTTCCACGTTTTCAGTACCGCCCGCAACGCTTTCGGTATCTTCCCCCAAAAGTTCAGGGTACATCAGATTCAGCCGCTCACGGTCAACAAGCGTCACATAGAAAAGGTTTGCGCTCTCCTCAATATCCTTTATGCCCGGCTCCCAGAACAGATTCAGAATATCTGCGTTTCTTATCGCTATATCCCCCATACCGTCGTCAGCGTCAGGGTCCCATACAACAGCCGTACACATACTGCCGTTCTTGAGCTTGTACCACCAGCCGTCGCTGTACAGCTTTTCGTAACCACAGCGTTCAAGTATCGCAGGAAGTATCAGCGATAACTGCTTTGCGACCTCCTCGTCGCTTTTTTCTCTCGGAAGCACCGCAGGCTCAGGTATATTGTCCATAGCGTCAGCGTGCTTATTTGCCAACGAGTTGAACAGCCACGCCGATGCCGGCATAGGCCTTGTATCGTCCTTGTCATAGCCTATTTCGCCCCAGTGCCTTAATTTCCACCACTGCTCGTTTGACACGATTCTCTTGTCGAGTACCGCCTTCCCCTCCTTATACTTTGCAAGCGTCTGCCTTGCCTTACGCACCTGCTCCTTACCGATTTTCTTCATATTTCTCCTTTCATAATCACATCATATAGAACGATTCCGCTCTTTCGGGCTTTCTCTGTTCGAGAGGATCGTCACCTGCAGGAACCTCACCACGCTTTACCGGTGCGGCAATAGGATGCTCCATAAGGACATACCTGCATTCGTCATATATGTGATCCTCCATCGTTGTGTCAATATCCTCCACGTTCTTTTCGTCATACATAAGCGCAGGAATAGTCCTGATAAACTCTCTGCATGTGTTGAAGCAATAGAACATCGCCTCCCCGTCACTGTTGAACGCCAGCCTGTTGTGGTACTGCATCTTACCCGATATTCTTGCGTTATCTCCCGGCGACCAGATTATAAAGTTAGGCGACCGTGCCATAAGGTCGGCGACGCTTTCCCCACGGCTTTTATCGAATATTGAAGGATCTGCGACCCCGTACACATTTCTTCCTCTTATATTCGGATCGTCACGCTCTATTTTTCTGATATTCTCGGCAATTACCGACGGCTCAAGCCTTATGCCCTCATTCGCCTTATCCGTACAGCCGTAGTATTCTCTTATCCTGTAGATGCACCCTTTGGTATCCACAGCATACCACCCTACCGAAAACGGCCTTGTATACCCGAAATCAAATCCCCTCACTATCTCCCAGTGGCGAGGTATCTCAAACGGCGCTATGACGTGCGTCCATCTCCTGTCGCAATAATGCTCCGGGTCATCTCTCCATTCGGTGAAAACCTGCCCCGTAAAGCTGTTCCAATCCCCGTACAGAAGCGCCTTTCTCTCGGCGGTCGGAAGCATAGACAGGCTCGCAAGATATTCAGGGTCGTTTCGCAACAGCTCCTTATTGTCAAATACACTCGCCGGGATGAACACTCTCGATTTTCTTATGATTATCTCCGCCCCGTCGGGCTTTTTCACCTTATGTTCTTCTATTATCGGTTTCATCGGCTCGCCTGCCGTTATAAACCTTTGCTTTACCCACGAATGACCCGGTCCGCCCGGATTCGCCGTGGCTCTGATGTACACCCTCGTGCCTTTTCCGCCCGGCCTGTTTCTCGAAAACATATAACTGTATTCGTCAAAGGAAAACTGCGTCAATTCATCGAACCCCACAAAGTCATAATGCTTGCCCTGATAGTTAAGCCTGTCTTTCTTATGTTGCATCGCCCCGAAATAGATTTTAGCCCCGGACGGAAAGCTCCAGCAGTGCTTGGTCTTGTTGTATCTCGCCGCAGGATATGCACCTTTATAAAGCGTCTGCGACCTGTCCTCAAGCTCCGTCAGTTGCGGATACGTTTTCCTGAAAATTATCCCCCTATAGCAAGCCTTATCCGCCTGCCTGAGCGCCTCCGCCAGAAGTGCGTCAGACTTACCTCCGCCGGCGGCACCCCCGTACAAAGCCTCATACTCTCCCCTTTGCATAAACTCCGCTTGCCTTTCCTGCGGCGACCATACCACCCTCCTTCCGCCTTTTACATCGTTATCCTTCATCTCAGCAACACCTCCCGTTTTTCTGTAAATCTATCGCCATCCCCACCTACCCACCATCCCCACACATCTGCCATCCCTACAACCGCGAACGCTATCCGGTCTACCACCTGCGCGGCCGCAAAGCCGACTACCGCTACCGGCTCGAAACGCCCGACCGGTTGTGTGAAGCCGGAGTGTACAAGGTCGGCGTCGGCAACCTGATCGGCCTCGAAGACTGGCGCACCGAAGCGTTCTTCACGGCATTGCACGTCCGTTACCTCGAAAACCGCTACTGGAGGCAAAAATATTCGATCGCCTTCCCGCGGCTGCGCCCTTATTTCGGCGAGGACGGGTTCAATCCCGAACACCCGACCACCGAACGCAACCTGCTGCAACTGATCTGCGCCTACCGGTTGCTGAGCGAAGACGTCGAACTGTCGATCTCGACGCGCGAAAGCGCCGCCTGCCGCGACACGGTGCTGCCGTTCGGCGTGACGGTGATCAGCGCCGGTTCGAAAACCACGCCGGGCGGTTATGCGCACCCGACGCAGGAGCTCGAGCAGTGGGCCATCAACGACGATCGCACGCCGACCGAAGTGTTCGACGCGGTCCGGGCCAAAGGGTTCGAGCCGGTCTGGAAAGACTGGTCGGGCTTTATGCAGGAAGCCAATATTCCCGCTTAAAACACGAAAACGTAAACCGCAGCCGGAAACAGGGAGCCTTCGGCAAACCGGCCTACCTGTTTCCGGTTGTTTTTAATAACGACAAATTATGCGTATTCTGATCCAGCGAGTACGACGCGCCTCGGTAACGATCGGGGAACAAACCCATTGCGCTATCGGCAACGGGCTGCTCGTCCTGGTCGGCATCGAAGAGGCCGACAACGACGAAGATATCGCGTGGCTGACCGGAAAATTGACAAAACTTCGTATATTTGCCGACGAATCCGGCGTGATGAACCGGTCGGCAGAGGAAACCGGGGCCGACATACTGATCGTCAGCCAGTTTACGCTGTATGCGCAGACCAAAAAAGGAAACCGGCCGTCGTACATACGGGCTGCACGTCCCGAAACGGCGATCCCGCTGTACGAACGGTTCGTCGAATCGGTCGAACGGGCGATGGGACACCGGATCGAAACGGGAGTCTTCGGCGCCGATATGCAGGTGGAACTGGTCAACGACGGTCCGGTAACCATCTGGATCGACTCCAAAAACCGGGAATAAGTTAATACGCGAAAACTATGACTATCAAAGAGGCTCAGGAACTGATCGAAACCTGGACGGCGAAAAACAACGTCCGCAACAACGAACTGACCAACATGGCGCTGCTGACCGAAGAGATCGGCAAACTGACCCGCGTGATGGTGCGCCGTTTCAACGATCACGCCAATGAGCCGAATTTCCGGTACGAGGTTTCGGACGAGATCGGCGATATCCTGTGGGCGTTGGTGAACGTCGCCAACCAGACGGGC
>ERZ835051.3233-NODE-3233-length-13066-cov-11.888786_pt1 | contig 13066 bp, 5 predicted proteins | sample MGYA00519575_ERZ835051 | MGnify/ENA primary metagenome ERZ835051 (study PRJEB31850, sample SAMEA3708769) | human gut metagenome | biome: human gut; feature: human-associated habitat; material: faeces | place: China | collected 2014 ... | reverse complement strand
TATTGTCGCTGGAGGCAGGCGGCACGTCTGCCACGCTGCAGCCGAAGGTGACCGGTTATTCCGGCACAGCCCAGCCGAAGCTGCTGTATCTGTACGATACCACGGGCGATACTGCGGGCAACTATCTGTATGTCCGTCCCAATGCCACCACGACCTCTGCAACGGTCGAGCCGTACAAGGCCTGCGACGCGACGAATATCTATATCTGCATTGAAAGCTATAATATCGGCAAGACATATAATGATGTCAAGGATGACCCGGAGCATTCGATTACCGGTTCTTATGCCGTCTGCACGGTCAGCATCAAGAATAAGGGCATGGCTGTCACCGCGCTGGAGGTCAGGAACGATCAATCCGTGACTGTGACGGACATTGACGGGAAGACGACCACGACCCGCCTGCAGACCCAGCTCGACAGCGGCGCGATGGTCTTCGGCCTGCAGGATTCAAACTATAATCACGATAAGAACGGCACAAATATTAAAAACTCCAACCTGATCTTCACCGAGCTCACACTGACCGCGCGCATCAAGGCGCCCGACACGCTGCTTAACAGTGAAACGGATCGGAAAAATGCGTACTCCCGCATCGAGTGGACAAGTTCCGCGCCCACTGTTGCAAAGGTAAGTGAAACGAATTCGGACAAGGATTCGGCGACCGCGAAGATCAAGGCGGTCGCACCCGGCACGGCGACGATCACCGCGAAGGTCGACGGCAATGTTACCGCAACCTATAATGTTACGGTCTATCAGGGCCGCGCCTACAAGATCACGGAAGAACCGAGTATCGGCGAAACGGTCGGAAAAATGACCCAGACAGAACTCGAAGCTCTGTTTAAGAAAGAATCGGCGAAGGTCGAGATTCAAACCAGTATTTACTCCGACGAGGTAATGATCTATGAATTGCCAGTCAAAACTGCAAAAGCAAATGGTTCTGATGCGGCTGGCTATACGTTCACCTATACACTTAACGGACTCAAAACGGCCACAAAGGAGTTCTTCTACAACAGAAGCGACCCTGACGACAGCGGTGTTACGACGACAGGCAAGGTGACCTTCTCCGACATTTCCTTTACGGAACAGCCCGCAAACGCGGCCTATAGGATCACGGACACCATTGCCGATCTGGCCATGACAGCGTCGGTTTCGACGGGCAAGATCAAATCCGTGGTCTGGTACATGAACAGCGACCAGACGACCGGCGGTGTGGATAAAGCAATTCAGACAGACAAAATTACCGATAAGCCTACGAACTACCGTTCGGTTCTGTCCAATCTCAAGCAGTACATCACCGGTACCGGAACCTATGTGTTCTACTGCCGCGTCACGACCGACGACGGCAAGTATGCCGAAACACGCAAGGCCATCATCACCATCACCGGTGAGAACCACATCAACATTGTCTTCAACCCGACTACGGTAAAAGCCGGCGGGACGTTCACCATCACCGGCACGCCGCAGGAGTATGTGAGCGGCAAGCTGACCAATGTGACCGGCAAGACCTATACGATCATATGGTCCTCGAGCGACGAGAACATCGTCAAGCTCTCCAGCAAGACCAGCACCAACAGCAGCCCCTCTATCACCGCGACGGCCAAGGCCGGCGGTCAGGTCACCATCAAGGCTGAAACGACGATCGGCGCGAAAAAGTATGCTGCCGAAGTGAAGTTCACCGTCACTGTCCCCGAGGCGGACACTGTCAGCCTGACGCTCGGCGAGAACGACACCTACGTCCAGCTCGACGGCAGCAAGCTCGCCGCGGCAGTCAAGACCGCCGCGAAGGTCACACCCAGCACCTTTACCTTTGAGTCCCCGGCCAACGGCACGCTCTATACCTCGAGCGCCATGTCCGGCACGGTCAGCACGACGACCAAGTATTCTGCCAGCGAAGTCAGCAAGATGGTCTACCGTCCGACGAGAACCACCGGCACGCATACCATCAGGTACGCCGCCTATGACGGCAGCGCCCAGATCGCGACCGGCACGATCAATGTCGTGACCAGCGCAAGCACGGTCGAATACCACATCTCCGCCAATGAAAAGCAGCAGATGATCGTCAGCGACTTCCAGCGCGTCTACGGCTCCGGTCTGAGCACCGTGACCTTCGGCACGAACTCCGATAACCGCGGCGCACTGTACAAGGGCAGCACGACCAGCTCCGGCAAGGTCGGCAGCGAGGCCTACAGCGTCTCGACCGGCTCGAACCTGCTGAAAAACGTCTGCTTCATCGCGGGCAGCACCACGTCGAAGTACACCGTGACCATCCCCTTCACGGCAAACGGCTCGTCCGGTCAGATGAACGGCCAGCTTGTGGTCTATGTCAATGACACCCACACGCTGAACTCCACCGGCGCGTCCTTCCGCTCCATGGGCATTGCAAACGAACTCACGCCGGATAACGCTACCGGCAGCACCTACATCACCATTGACCGTGTCGTCGGCGGCAAGCTCTATTCCAGCTACACCAGCATCAAGAACTGCACCGCGCTGACCAGCAAGGATTTCGGCAGCACGAAGTTCTACTTCTCTGGCTCCGGCAGTCTGGATAACCTCTATATCCTGCCGCTGGCCGACAGCAAGAGCGTCGAGGTCAGCTACACCATCGACGGCAGCACAAAGGGCACGCTGTCCTTCAAGGTCAACCAGCAGACAGCCTCCAACCAGTTCACGGATGTGAGCGGCTCGTACAAGTGGGCGGCCAACTCGGTCGACTTCATGTACATGAACGATATCATCAAGGGCAACAACACCAAGAACCCGAAGCTCTTCGGGCCGGGCGCCAAGATGACCCGCGCCATGCTCGTCACGGTCCTCTACCGTGCGGCAGGCGAGCCCACCGTTACCGGTATCACCAACAAGTTCACCGACAACAAGCAGGGCCAGTATTACTACAATGCAGTCCTCTGGGCCTCCAACATGGGCATTGTCAACGGCGCGACCGCCACGACCTTCGACCCGAACGGCAATGTCACCCGTGAGCAGATCGCGGCTATCCTGTACCGCTACGAAGGCAGTCCGACCGTGACCGGTTCTCTGAGCGGCTATCCCGATCAGGCGCAGGTCAGCTCCTTCGCTGTCACGGCGATGCAGTGGGCTGTCGGCACCGGCATCATCACCGGCGTCACCTCCGGCGGCAGGACGACCCTCTCCGCGAAGGGCAACGCCACCCGCGCTCAGGTCGCCGTCATGCTCCACCGCTTCCTGACGTTCTAAGCATATCGACCCCTCGCCCCCGGCTCACGCCGGGGGCGTTTTTTGCGCACAAAAAGGCGCCCCTTTCAAGGCAATGTCATCAACTTAAGGTCAGCACACATCAGATTTACACAGAGAACGACTGGCACTCGAACAGGGCTGGTAGGGGCGGGGCTCTGCTCCGCCCGGCGGAGGGCACTCGTTTTAACGGGAATCTCGGGCGGATACGAATGCAGTTTCCTACTTGTATGTACGGGCCGATGCCTACTCGGGCCATTTGGAAGCTCCAAATTCGCCGAAGAGTTTCGAAAGAACCGGTGCATTCTGCGGGCGGACAGATTCGTCCGCCCCTACAGGATACGGGGTATTGAGGTTTCGGTGCAGGGGCCGGCGACGCTGTCGGCCCATTTGGCAGATGCGAATTTGCCGCAGAGTTCCGTAAAAACGGGTGCATTCTGCCCCCCTACAGCCGAATGCGCACGTGCATACGGATTCGCCGAGGCTTTCCAAAGATTCAGGGCATCCTGCCGGGCGGAGCAGAGCCCCGCCCCTACCAACTGCGTTTGACTTTCGCCGGTTTTCGCGGATAATGGGTAATCTATCCGTCTTAGTATGAAAAATCTCCCCTTGCCGGGCGGCAAGGGGAGGAGATGAGGGCGTTTACCCTTCGAACTGACTGTGGTACAGATTGGCGTAGAAGCCGTTTTTGGCGAGCAGGTCCTCATGGCGGCCCTGTTCGATGATGTGGCCGTCCTTCATAACGAGGATGACGTCCGCTTCGCGGATGGTGGACAGACGGTGGGCGACGACGAAGCTTGTCCGGCCCTGCATCATGGTGTCGAACGCCTGCTGGATATGCGCCTCGGTGCGCGTGTCGATGGAGCTGGTCGCTTCGTCGAGAATGAGCATGGGCGGCAGGCAGAGCATCACGCGCGCAATGCACAGCAGCTGCCGCTGTCCGGCGGACAGCGCGCCGCCCGTGTCGGACAGCACCGTGTCATAGCTCTCCGGCAGACGGCGGATGAAGGAATCCGCGTGCGCCATGCGCGCGGCGGCTTCAACCTCGGCATCCGTCGCGTCCGGCTTTGCAAGGCGGATGTTCTCGCGCACGGAGGCCGTCTTGAGCCATGTATCCTGCAGCACCATGCCGTACTGGCGGCGCAGGCTCTCGCGCGTGACGGAACGGATCTCGCTGCCGTCGACGGAAATGGAGCCGTCCTTCACGTCATAAAAGCGCATGAGCAGATTGATGAGCGTCGTCTTGCCGCAGCCCGTCGGGCCGACAATGGCAATGCGCTGGCCGGGCTTTACGGAGAGATTCAGATTTTCGATCAGATGCTGCTCCGGCGTGTAGGAGAACGCGACGTTCTGCAGCTCAACGCTGCCGGAGACGGCTTCAAGCTTCTTCGCGTCCAGTGCGTCAGGCGTTTCGGCAGGCTCGTCGATGAGTTCGAAGACCCGTGCGGCGCAGGCCAGGGCGTTTTGAAGCTCCGTGACCACGCCGGTGATCTCGTTGAAGGGCTTGGCGTACTGGTTCGCGTAGCTGAGGAAGCACGACAGCCCGCCGACCGTGATCACGCCTGCCACGGCGCTGAGCGCGCCGGTAAAGCCGACGCAGGCATAAATAATATTGTAAATGATGCGCGTGGACGGGTTCGTCATGGACGAAAAGAACGTCGCACGCATGGTCGCCGCCGTCAGACGGTCGTTGATCTCGTCAAACTGGCGCAGGCTCTCGTCCTCGTGCGAGAAAGCCTGCACGACGCGCTGGCCGCTCAGCTGCTCGTTGATCAGGGCGGTCTGCTCCCCGCGTGCCTTGGACTGCAGCTGGAACATGGAATAGGTATGACCCGCGATGAACTTTGCCACCAGCAGCGAAAGCGGCGTCAGCAGCACGACGACGAGCGTGATCTTCCAGCTGATCGAAAGCATGAAGCCGAGCGTGCCCACAATGGTCAGAACGCCGGTAAACAGCTGCGTGAAGCCCATGAGCAGGCCGTCTGCGAACTGGTCGACGTCGGCGATCATGCGGCTGAGCGTGTCGCCGGAGGGGTGGCTGTCCAGATACGCAAGCGGCAGCCGCTGCAAGTGGGAAAACGCCTGACGGCGCACGTCGCGCGTCACGCAGAAGCAGACGCGGTTGTGAATGGCGGTCATGACCCACTGCAAAATTGCCGTCAGACCGGCAAGCACGGCGATTCTGACCGCCAGCGTACTGACGGCGGCAAAATCGACCTGTCCGGGGCCGATGATCTGGTCGATCGCGTCGCCGACCAGAATGGGGATATAGAGCGTGCCCGCTACGCTGGCCGCGGCCAGCAGCAAGGATGCAAGCAGCAGCGGCAGATACCGCCCGAGGCTTTTTAACACGCGCCGCAGCGCCCAGGAGGATGTATGCTTCATGATGCACTCGCCTCCCCCTTCTCCTGCGACCGGCAGATTTCCTGATAGACCGGGCAGGTCTGCTGCAGCTGTGTATGCGTGCCGAGTCCGGCCATATGGCCGTCGTCGAGCACAACGATCTTGTCTGCGTGCCGGATAGACGACACGCGCTGCGAGATCAGCACGACCGTGGGTTTCCACGGAAGCTTCGCGAGCGCCTTGCGCAGCGCTGCGTCCGTCGCGAAGTCCAGCGCAGAGGCGCTGTCGTCCAGAATGAGAAGCTCGGGCCTGCGTACAAGCGCGCGGGCGATGGTCAGCCGCTGGCGCTGGCCGCCGGAGAAATTGCGCCCGCCTGGCTCGACCGCCGCGTCCAGCTGGCCCTTCTTATCCTGCACGACGCCATCCGCCTGCGCTGCGCGCAGTGCGTCCCAGAGCGCCTCGTCGGACGCGTCCGCATTGCCCCAGTGAAGATTTTCCCGGATGGTGCCGGAGAAGAGCAGCGCCTTCTGCGGCACAACGCCGATGCGCGTCCGAAGCGCCTGCAATTGAAGTGTTTTCACATCCTCGCCCCGCACGAGCACCTGTCCGTCTGTCGCGTCATAGAAGCGGGGGATCAGATTTGCCAGCGTCGATTTGCCGGAGCCTGTGCCGCCGATCACGCCAATCGTCTCGCCGGGCGCGGCACAGAAGCTGATATCGGTCAGCGCATCCGCGCCTGCCTGCGGATAGCGGAAGCTGACGTGCCGGAATTCCAGCTCCGCCTCTCCCGCGCCGTCCGGCAGCGCGTCCGCGCCGCTCACCATGCTGGACTTCGTGTCCAGCACCTGTGAAATGCGGCCCGCGCAGGCGGCGGATTTTGTGATGTTCAGGATCAGATTGGCAAACTTAATCAGCTCGACCAGGATCTGCGACATATAGTTATAAAGCGCGATCAGCTGGCCCTGCGTGATCGCGCCCTCGTTCACGCGGACGCCGCCCACGCGCAAAATCGCGACAATGGCCAGATTGATGATCACATACGTCAGCGGATTGAGCAGCGCGGAAAGTCTTCCGACAAACTGCTGCGCGGAAAACAGATCTCCGGTTTTCTCTGCGAAGCTTTCCGTCTCTGTCTGTTCGCGGGTAAAGGCGCGGATGACGCGCACGCCGGACAGATTCTCCTGCGCCGCACCGGTCACGCCGTCGAGCTTCGTCTGCACGCGCCGGTAGAGCGGAATGCAGCTGAGCATGATGGCAAACACAACGGCAAAGAGCACCGGGATGGCCACGGCGAAGATAAGCGCCGACTTTGTGTCGATGGTAAAGGCCATGAGCATCGCGCCGAAAACCACGATGGGCGAACGCAGCAGTAGGCGGAGCGTCAGATTGAGGCCCGTCTGCACCTGATTCATGTCGCTCGTCATGCGCGTGACGAGCGTGGCCGTGCCGAGCCGGTCAAGCTCGGCGTAGGACAGCGACTGGATGTGCGCAAAAAGCGCACGGCGCAGGCTGCCCGTCGCGCCGGTCGCGGCCTTGGCGGAAAAATACTGCGCGCACGTGGCGCTGGCAAAGCCGCACAGGCCGAGTCCGACCAGCACAAGGCATTTTTTCAGGATATACGCCGTATCGCCGGACGAAATGCCGACGTCGATGATATCCGCCATGATGAGCGGCACGAGCAGCTCAAACGCGGCCTCGAGCAGCTTGAAGCACGGGGCCAGGATCGCCTGCAGGCGGTAAGGCCGCAGGTAAACAAGCAGTTTTTTCATGGGTTGTTTCTTCTCTTTCTTCTGCTATTCAATGGATTTGAGCGCCTGCGACATATCGATTGTGCGGATCTTCCGCCGCAGGGCAAGATTGACAAGCAGACCGAACACCAGCGTCAGCGCGGCCGAGATGAGATAGCTCAGCGGCGCGACGCGCACATCGAAGCACATGAGATCGATCTTGATCTGTCCCATGACATACGCGTGCAGCAGCTTTCCCATCGGAAGGCCCACAAGCGCGCCGAGGACGGTCAGGATGATGTTCTCGCGGAAGACGTAGCGGTTCGTCTCGCCGTCGTAGAAGCCAAGCACCTTGATGGTCGCGATCTCTCGTTCGCGTTCGGTGATGTTGATGTTCGTGAGGTTATACAGCACGATGAATGCCAGCGCTGCCGCGCCCAGCACGACGACCAGCACGATATACCGCAGGCTTTGCATCATCGTCGCCACGCGGCTGCGGAAATCGCGGCTGAGGGTGACAGCTGCCGCGTTTTTCGCGCCCGTGAGCGCTGCGGAGGCCGCCTGCGCGTCCTCGTCCGTCTGATAATTGACCCATGCGGCCTCGTATCCGGGCGCTTCACCGAAGACGTCCTGCCAGGTAGTCTGCGTCAGATAGACGTAATTATAAACATAGTTTTCAAACACAGCCTCGACGGTCAGCTCCGTCCGGCGCATGTCGCCTGTCTGTAAGGTGATGGTATCGCCCGCCGACAGGCGCAGCGCCTGCGCAAGGCCCCGGCTGATGATGCAGCCGTCGTCCTGCGGGTAGGGGATCGGCGTTTTCTCCTGCGTGTGCAGGTCGATAAAGCCGTCCACGCTGCCCGATTCTGGGCAGACGACGTTTGTGGTCTTGACCGTGCCGCCGGCAGAAGCGTCCAGACTTTTTTCCGCGACAAACAGACAGCCCTCCGCGCCGCTTTTCTCGCAGACGGCGAGGAAGTCCTCGCGTTCGCTGCCGCTCAGCGCGTGCTGGAAGGTCACGGCGGCGTCATAGCGGGTGATCTCGTCGTATTGATAGTCGACGACGCTGCTGATGGAGTCCTGAATGCCGAAGCCCGTGATGAGCAGCGCCGTACAGCCGCCGATGCCAATCATCATCATGACCATGCGCTTTTTAAAGCGCAGAATGTTCCGGATGGAGACTTTGTGCAGGAACGGCAGCCGGTTCCAGAGCAGCGGGAGCCGTTCGAGCAGAATGCGCTTGCCCGCCTTCGGCGCTCTGGGGCGGATCAACTCCGCTGCCGGCTTCTGCAGTTCGGCGTGTACGACGTACCACGTTGTGCCGAGCGCGCACAGCAGATACGCGCCCGACGAGACGAGCGCCAGCGGCCAGTCAAAGGCATACAGAATGCCGGTAAAGCCGTACATGATATTATACGCGTGCCAGATCATCTTCGGCAGGAAATACGAACCTGCCGCGATGCCGAGCACACAGCCGAGAACCGAGGCGATCCCGGCATAGAGGAAGTATTGGGACAAGATCGCGCCGTTGGAATACCCCAGCGCCTTTAAAACGCCCGCCTGCGTCCGCTGCTCGTCGACCATACGGGTCATGGTCGTGATGCAGACCAGCGCGGCCACGGCGAAGAAAAACAGCGGGAACACCCGTGACACGCCGCGCACGATATCGGAATCGCTCTCAAAGCAGGCGTAGCCGACGTTGCTGCTGCGATCCAGCACGAACACGTCCGGGTTTTCGAGCTTTTCCAGTTCGTCCTCGCCGTCGCGGTAGTCCTGCTCGGCGTCGGCCAGCTTTTGTTCACCGTCGGCCAGCTCCTGCTCGGCGTCGGCCAGCTTCTGATCGCCGTCTGTGATCTCCTGCTTTGCGTCAGCCAGCTCCTGCTCGGCGTCGGAGATCTTCTGTTCTGCTTCGGCCTTACCTGTGTAATAATCCGCCCAGCCGTCTTTGAGTTCCTGCTTTGCGTCTTCCAGCTCCTGTCGGCCATCTTCCAGCTCCTGCTTCGCATCTTCCAGTTCCTGCTGCTTTTCTTCCAGCGTTTTTTTCGCCTCGTCCAGCTTTTTCTGGTTTTCCGCGAACGCCTCGTTCGCCGCGTCTGCCGCCAGATCCAGCTGATTCTCATTGTCGGCCAGAGCGTTCTTGCCCTCGTCCAGCTGCGCCTGCGCCGCTGCAAGCTGCCCACGCGCCGCCGCGATCTGCGCTTTGGCCGCCTCCGCCGCCTCCGGCGACATCGCTCCTGCGGAAACCGCAGCGTCTATCTGCGCCTCCTGTTTGTCGAGCGCGGCTTTCTGCGCGTCTAACTGCTGCTGCTGCTCGGCAAGCGTTTCGCGTGCTTTCTGGAGCTTCGCGAAAGCGAAGCTTATCTCGTTCTCGGCCTGTTTCTTTTCTTTTTCAAATTTGGCGGCGTTTTCCTCATAGGTCTGCTTCGCGTCGGCCAGCTTTTTTTCGCCGTCTGCCAGCTCCTGTTCGCCGTCGGCCAGCTTCTGTTCATTTTCCTCGATCGTCCGCTGCCCATCCACCAGCTTCTGGTATGCGTCGGCCAGTTCCTGCTCCGCCTCCTGCTTTGCGTCGGCCAGAGAAACAACGCCGTCAGCATACGTCTGATGCGCGTCTTCCAGCTCCTGCTTCGCGTCGGCAAGCTCCTGCTTTGCATCGGCCAACTCCTGCTGCTTTTCATCCAGCGTTTCACGCGCGTCGGAGAGCGTCTGCTCGGCCTCTTCATAGAGGCGATCGCTGCGCCCATAAGCCGCGCTCTCGGCAAGCTGCGTGACCCACGGCTCAGCAGCGTCAATGCAGGCGGTATATTCGTCGGAATAGACCTCGCCCTGCCGGCCGGCCAGACGGAGATAGAGCGACGTGTCGTATTCCAGCGCAAACGCCTCCGGCAGGATGTACACGAATGACGAAAGCGTTCCGCTGCCGATGGAGGTGCCGCCGCGTTCATAATTGATGTATAAGACGCTCTTGGCGATGCCGACGATGGTGAATTCCCGGCGGTTGAAGCCGTCCAGCGTGTCTTCGTCGTTCTCTTCCGTCAGAACGACTGTTTGTCCGAGATCCTTTTCGGAATACAGCAGCCCGTCAGCCAGACATTCCTCCGCCGTCTGCGGAAATCTTCCACATTTTAAGCCCGGCAGGTCGATCTGCTCAGGCAGCGACAAAAATCTGCACGGCTTCGCCGCACCGCCCGCAACGGAGGCCAGCGCGTCCGCACTCTTTTCTCCTTCGCAGGCCGCCACGCGCGCATCGGCGGCGAGCGCTTCCGCGTCCGTTTCGTCAAAGCCGACCGTGCTGACGAGGCGGAAATCATACATCCGGTGCGCCTCGGCATAGTCGTCCAGCGTATGTACCATTGCGGTCTTTGTCAGCCGCAGGCCGCAGAAAAATCCCACGCCCAGCGCGACGATCGCCGCGATCGCCAGAAACCGGGTGAGACTGCTGCGGATCTGGCGCATTGTCAGCTTCAGCATACCCGTCACCATTCGATGCTTTCCACCGGCACGGGCGCTGCGTTTTGCCGCACGTCGGTGATCTGGCCGCTTCTGACGCGGATGACGCGGTCGGCCATGGCGGTCAGGGCGGAATTGTGCGTGATGATCACGACGGTCATGCCGTTTTCCCGGCTCTGCTTCTGCAAAAGCGCAAGGATCTGCTTGCCGGTCTGGTAGTCAAGCGCGCCGGTCGGCTCGTCGCACAGCAGAAGCCGCGGCCTTTTGGCCAGCGCACGCGCGATGGCCACGCGCTGCTGCTCGCCGCCGGAGAGCTGGGCGGGGAAGTTCTGCATCCGCTCGCCGAGGCCGACCTGCCGCAGCACCTCGTCCGCCGGGATGGGGTCCTTGCAGAGCTGGCCCGCGATCTGCACGTTTTCCAGCGCTGTCATGTTGGGAAGCAGATTATAGAACTGGAACACAAAGCCGACCTCATGCCGGCGGTAGGTCGTCAGCCGTTTGCGGTCAAACCCCGACACATCCTCGCCCGCCAGAAGCACATGGCCGGAGGTCAGCCGGTCCATGCCTCCGAGAATGTTTAAAAGCGTCGTCTTGCCCGCGCCGGACTGCCCGACGATCACGCAGATCTCCCCCTCCGCGATTGTAAACGAGGCATCCTTCAGCGCGTCGATGCACACATCGCCCATCCGATAGGTCTTGCAGACATGATCGAACAACACAAAATTCTGCACACAGAACCCCTCCTGTATTTTTTCTAAAAGTATATTATGGCATACTGTTTTCTGTTTTGCTTGAATAATCCATGAACGGCTGGCCGAAAATACTTTTTCTTGCTTTTGCCGCAGAACGATGGTACTATTAAATCGAAAAAACTATAGGGAAGCTCTGATTCGATGACCGAGAGCATTCGGCGAGAGATTTTGGCCCAAGACATCGGATCAGAGGTTCCCTGACAGGAAAAGGAGCGGTCCTTTTGGCAAAACAGATCACGCGGATCGTGCTGACCGGCGGGCCTGCCGCGGGCAAGACGACGCTTATCAGCCGCATTCTCAAGGAATTCAAGCAGGACGAGGGCTGGAAGGTCATTACCATCCCTGAAACTGCGACGGAGCTGATCTCCGGCTTCGGCATCAAGCCCTTCGGCGGGTGCGTGTCCATGCTGGATTTTCAGGATTTTGTCGTTTCCGACCAGCTGCACAAGGAGCAGCTGGCGCTCAAGGCGGCACAGATGGTGCCGGAGGAGCACGTCATCGTGCTGTACGACCGCGCGCTCTTCGATGACAAGGCCTATATCTCCGACGAGGAGTTCCGGCAGGTGCTCGCGCGCTTCGGCCTGACCGAGCAGCAGGCGCTTTCCCACTACGATACCGTCCTGCACCTCGTCTCCTGCGCCAAGGGCGCGGAGTTTGCCTATAATTTCGGCAACGAGGCGCGCTACGAGCCGCTGGAGCTTGCGCGGGAAAAGGACGATCTGACGCTGCGCGCATGGCGTGCGCACCCGAATCTGCACGTGATCGACAATTCCGTCGATTTTGAGGACAAGATCGCGCGCGGCCTGCGCGCCGTCTATGAAGCGCTCGGCAGGCCCACGCAGCAGGAGGTCTGGCACAAGTATCTCATCGCGCTGCCCACGCTCCAGACGCTCGAGCAGACGTATCACGCCGCCAGCATCGACATGATGCAGACCTATCTGACCCGCGCCAACCCCAACATCGTCCGCCGCGTCCGCCAGCAGAAAAACGGCGGAGATTATCTCTATTTCTACACGGAAAAGCGCACGACCGGCTCCGGCCAGTGGGAGACGGAGAAGCCGATCTCCGAAAAGGAATACATCCGTTATCTCATGGAAGGCGACACGAGCCTGCACACCGTCCACAAGACGAAGTACCGCTTCGTATATAACGGCTGCCGGTTCGAGATCGATGTCTACCCGTTCTCGCAGGACCGGGCCATCATGCGTGCCGCATTGCCGGAAAATGCCCCCGTGCTTGCCGCGCCGCCCGAGATCACCGTCCTGCGCGAGGTCACCGGCGACCCCGCCTACAAAAACCGCCAGCTGGCGAAAAATCAGAGACTGTAAAAGCTACCGCCCGCGTTCAGTTCCATCGAACGCGGGCGGTGTGTTTTGTGAAAGGGGCGTTCCGGTGAGCCTCCGGCGGCCCATTCTTTTCCGTCTTGCTGGAAAAGAATGGGGAAGAAAAGGGGCGCTGGTTACGGTTTGGTGCGTCCTGCGGGCGGACAGAGTCGTCCGCCACTACGGAGATACGGGGAGAGTAAAGCCTTGACGTAGGGGCCGACGACTCTGTCGGCCCAATGAGAAGTTACGAATTCGCCGAGGAT
>ERZ835051.3228-NODE-3228-length-13075-cov-14.937020_pt1 | contig 13075 bp, 5 predicted proteins | sample MGYA00519575_ERZ835051 | MGnify/ENA primary metagenome ERZ835051 (study PRJEB31850, sample SAMEA3708769) | human gut metagenome | biome: human gut; feature: human-associated habitat; material: faeces | place: China | collected 2014 ... | reverse complement strand
TAAAGTATATTTCATCGTTTCCTTCTAAAAAATCATGCTAATAGAATCTTTTTTTCTTCCCAATGTTTGAAGACAATCATTGAGATGTTTTTTTCAAACATGCTACATGATTAAAATAAAGATGCTGCATGATTTTTTATACGAATACATTGTTTTTTAATTCTACAAATATATACAAAAAGGTTCTTTTATTTTGCACAAACCAATTGATATGTTCCGCTCTGTATTTCTTTCGGTTCTTTTCCGCCCGGGAGATAAACAACAGCGGTAGTATTCACCGGAACAGACACGTTTAAAGTGAAAGTCCCATTCTCACAAGTCCAGTCCACATTAATGGTACCGTATAAAGTTTCATACGACGCTTTGACATATTTCAAATCTCCCACAGGTTGGGGAGCGATGATGAACTTCTGATAACCTTGTTTTGGAGTGGTAGAAGGACGAATACCGACCAGTGAATTAAAGAACCATTCATCAATCTGTCCCATCATAAAATGATTCCAGGAAGAACCTTGGCGGGGATCCCATTGCTCGGTTAAGGTTGTTGCACCGAATTTCAACTGGAAGCCATATCCGGGAGCTTCTTCGTGGTTGAACATCTTATAAATAAGTTCGTGCTGACCATTACGCGCCAGTGTCTGAATCAGATAGCGGTTACCCACATCACCGGTCGTTAAGCGATTGCCATGTGCTTCCACATCTTTTATCAGATTCGCGAATACTTTCTCATTCAAATCTGCATCCGGTCGGTAGTTACCTTGTTCATCTGCATCCTGCGTCATTTGGAGGAACAGCGGAAGCGCATTACTACATTGGCTTCCTGTACCATATTGTGCCGTATCTTTATGAAGAAAACATTTATTAAATGCAACCATTATATCCTGTGCCAACGAAGTGTAATAATGAATGTCAAAGTCATTGCCAACCATTTTCGCAGCTTTTATTAAATACATTACTGTCATATAATAATGTGCGGTAGCCACCAGGGGAACCGGTGTATTCCTAGAGAATCCGGCACGAAAATCTCCATAATCATACCAATCACCCAGTCCGAAAGAAACGATTCCATCATTGGCACGGGTAGTCATATAATCAATGTAACGGCGCATTCCGTTATAGTATTTTCTAATCAATGAATCATCTCCATACGTCTCATAATACATGAAAGGTAATACCACAAAGGTACATCCCCATTCGGGAGATTCGGCAAAAGCATCCATACCGGGGCCCTCGAACACCACATATTCCGGAGCAGTGGTAGGAACCGCGCCGTTGGCATGCTGTGCATCGGCTATGTTCTGAAGAGTCTGAGGAACAAAGCCCGTCAAATCATAATTGTACAGCAAACCGGGACCGCATAAATGATCCTGTTCCAGCCAGCCCAGTTTCTCCCGGTGCGGACAATCCGTAAACACAGACTGCATGTTGCTTCGCACCGCTTTCTCTATCAGCCGGTGGGCATCATTGAAGATGCGGTTGGAGCATTCGAAGGTGGATATTTTAGGAGCCGAGTTATAAACAAAGCACGACTGTATCTTCTGGATCACCGGAAGACGGAAGGGATTCTTCTGCCCTTTCAGCACAGCACCTTCCACCTGAATATACCGGAAGCCATAGTAGGAGAAACGAGGATGCCAAGTTTCCACTCCCTCCCCTTTCAAAGTATATTCATAATAATGTTGTCTGCCGGTCTGACGCTGATTGCAAGCTCCCTCGTCCGTCAGGGATTCGGATACAAGCAAGGTTATTTTCTGCCCTTTCTTTCCACGGACGGTAATTTCGGGGAAACCGGCCAGGTTCTGTCCCATATCCAGCACAAAGGCAGACGGGTCCACCGTCCGTTTGGTTGACTTGCAGGCGGCTGTTATCTGTTCAGCGGTGAGCTTGGTCACTTTCCGGATATCATAACGCTCCATGATCTTTACCGGTTGCGCTATCTGCGGACGAAGCACCCCTTTGGGGGCTTCCTGAATCACGACAGGACGCCAATCCTGCTCTTTAAAACCGAACATGTTCCAGCCTTTCTGCTCACGGCGGGCGTCATAATCTTCTCCGCCATAGATGCAATTGAACAGTACGGGACTGAAATCGTACTTCCAGTCCTTTCCGGAAACAATCGTTTCACTGGTTCCGTCTTCATAATTCACCACCATTCGGAAACGAAGCGTGGGAGCGCCGAAACTGATTTGCAGTTTACGATAGCGGCCGCCTTGCACATTGTAAAATCCATTTCCCAGCAGGACTCCGATGGCGTTACCTCCTTTCTTCACTTGCGAGGTGACATCATAAGTATTATAATAGACACTTTTGTCATAGTCGCTCCAAAGAGGGGCAAATTCGCTGTCTCCCACTTTTTCTCCATTCAGCGAAAATTCATAAAAGCCCAAGCCACATACATACGCTGTGGCGTCTTTCACTTTCTTTGCCACATGGAACTCGCGGCGCAGATAAATACTTTTCTTTGCCAAAGTATCCACAGCAGCCCAAGCGGCCTTTGCCTCAGGCTTTTTCAGTTCACTGCCATGATATTTCCGACCTTCGGGTATGCGGGCATCCTTACGGGTAATAGCCCCAATCCATTCACTGCCGGCGAAAGCCGCTTCGGAAGTCAGGATACTGAAATCAGAGGGGGCACTCCATGCCGAAGGCGTATCAGCCTCATCCCAAACACGGACACGCCAAGTATAATGCCTGTCCTTCTCCAAGGCCGCATCCGCACAGGAAACCAACTGGCTTTGAGCGGATTTTACTTTGCCGCTGTTCCAGACTACTTTTCCTGCCCATACATCCCGAACCTCTATCTCATAAGCGGTCTGCCGCGTGCCATTTTCCGGCGAACTCATCTGCCATCCCAAACGAGGGGTATCAGAGGTGGTCACTCTTCCGTCGCGCATCTCACACGTCAGGCGGGTAACAGTTATGTCTTTCGCCTGCACGGCGAAAGACATAACTAACAAAGCGGCTATTAAGAATTTTCTGTAATTCATTTTTCTTTCAACAGTCTGTTTATTATCTTAAGACATCCCCTTTATTCAAATCTATAGCACATTCTCACAAAGGACACGGGTCAATGTATCGGCGTGTCCCACTTCCTTTCCATCCACATAGATATGCAGACCTTTTCCACGCTGGTAACGGCTGCCGTCCTTATCCCACAAAATAGTGAGGTTACGGCCATGATACAACACATTATCCAAACAGAAATAATCCCATTTTCCTTCGGGAATCAACGGATTCACCTCCACTGTGTTATCCATGCGCGGACGGAGTCCTATCAAACCGGTAATCATCAAATCATTAAAAGTAGAATGATTGTAATAACGGCTGCGTTCCTGATCTCCTTTCAACCAATAACCGGTCACCTCATCCAGATACTCGCCTATATAGGGGCGGCCACGGTGATGCTGCGACTCCACATAGCGTTCCATGTGATGGAAATACACGCTGTCTGTCAATACAGTCTGAGGATAATTATTCATGAAATTGGCCATTGCAGTCAAAGTCTGTGCAGATGCAAACGGCCAGACAGCCCCATCCCATTCACACTTACCTACGCCATGCGTGCGGAATTCAGGATGACGGCGCTCGGCAGTGGTAAGTCCGTAAGGTGCGGAAAAGCCTTTCTCGTCCATCACTTCCTTCCATGCCACAGTGTATTTGGAAGAAGCATCCGGCAAATTGAAATACCAAGGGATATAGCCGATAGCCTCGCGTACCTGGGCGGACGCATCTCCACGCATCGTTTCAAAGAAATGGTGGTCTGTGTTCCACAACTTATCCTGTACCAACGTTTTAATGGAATCGGCTTTCAATCCATATTTCATGGCCATGCCCTCATCTCCTGTCATGATGCCGATAAGAGAAAGCGCTTTGGCATTGCCATACATATAACTGTTAATAGTGGGACGGGCATATTGCTTACGACGGCCTCCGCTGATGGATTCTTCCATGCCATCCTGCACATCTCCCTGCCAGTAAAGTCCATTGGGCAGGCGGTTTGTCTTTTCCCAACGGGCATATTCCGCTTCCAAGTCTTTTACCATATCCAACAAAAACTCCTTGTTTCCATCGACCATGTAACGTCCCAGTACCGCATCCGCATTCCACGAGCTGAACTTAGTCATTTTAGCCATCGGGCCTCCTTCGTTACCCCGATACCAAGTATGGATAATCTGATTCAAGTATTCCGGATTACGCAACCAGCGGCTCTCATAAATATGATGGCCGATGGCACAAGCTATCAGATTGTATTTATCGGCATACGAACGGTTTACCAAAAATTCGGTCATACCATAGCCCACCGGAGTTTCCTTGATGTGCTTGCGCAGCGTCCACCAACGATAATAATACATTTCCTCGAAGTTCTTTTGAGAGCACTCGAAAAGAGGAATGTTTTCTTCCATCCATTGAGATGCGCGGGCATTGGGAATAGCCTGGGCTATATTCTCATCCTCCATGCTGTTGAAATAATCCACATAGGGCTTGAAATCCTTATATTTCAAGAAAGCCGCACCGGCATCCTTATCAGCAGAAGCCGTCTTGAAATGAGCTATACGATAGGTGCACAAAGGTTCTTGCTCACCTGCATTCGGCAGAATACCATACCAGTCTGCCGGGGTATCCACCGTAGGATAAGTCCGTTGCGCTCCGGTGCGGAACATCACTCTCTCGATGGCCGGAACGGGTGCAAAGAACATACGTTGCCCCACTTTCTTTCCATCCACATAGACAATTACCATGCGGTTGGCAACAGAGAGTTCCACTTCCACCTTATACGTCTTGCCCGGTTCATACTTCAACAAATTACCAAACCGCGCACCTCCTTTGGCACGGAAAAGTCCATCGGGAGTCAGTTCCAGACGGGAACAGGCAATGCCGTTTTCATCCAGAAATTCTATCTGCAAAAGTCCTTTATCGTTCTGTTCCGCCATCAGTTCGAAAGATACTTTCAGTTCTTTTGTAGCAGGTATCTTACGCTCCACACGGGCATAATCGAATAAGTCCTTGTCTTGCAGCACCAGCCATTTTCCATCCAGTGATACGGGAGCCCACTGCAAGGAATACAAATTCCAGTCGGTCAGTTCGCTCAAATCTTTGTAGCCGGCAAAATCGTCGTCAGCATGCTCGCTGGCATGTGCGCGGACAGGCACAGGAATATGAGACACCCACATATCCTCTTTATTCATACTGTAAGTCACCCATAAATCACCATCGGGAGGAGTCCCGTTACCTTCCTGAATACCCCGTACATACTGAGGACCGAATGATTTATAATTACCTCCGTAACGCATCGGCGTAATCTCGCCGTGCACCAGGTTCAAAGTGGTATATTCCAGGCCGTCCTTACTCAGCGAAATAGCCAGTGGCCAGCGGAACTCGGAAGGATTATACACCGTGGCGTATGTACCGTCACTCAAACGTTGCCCCCATATCTTCGCATTACTGTTTACGAAACCTTTCGCACGTTCCACCGGTTGCGCCCATGTATTTCCGCCATCCTCGCTGATGGAAGTCAGGGCGTGTTTCCACAGGCTTACCAAACGGCCGTCGGGCAAGGTATAGTCACAATACGCTTTGTATTCTTTGTGTAAAGGAATCAACGGGTCATTGCGGTCGGCTTCCTCCACCCACTGCATACGGTAGCGGGGATTATCCAGAATCTCCTGACAGGCTTTTACAAACTCCTTGTCTTTACTCCGTTTAAAATAAGGATAAGAGGTATTCTTTTCATTGAACGCATGGTTATAATAAATGAAATAAATGGGGCCGAAGGAACCGTCCTTTTTAATTTCGCGAACTACACGGCCTATTCCGTTCCCGTCATTCGGGTCATCTTTCTTGTCCAGTGCCACACCATAGTTTCCCATGGCTATCAGTCTGCCGCTCTTTGACACATAAAAGCCTACACGCTGATGCATGATGGCATCCAGATCTTTCGCCTTGTCTGTGCGTCCGGGCTTGGTATAGCCATCGGGAACCCGGTAGATAGGGAAAAGGGTCACCGGGTTTGTCCAGTGATAACCGTCTTTCGAGGTCATCAGGAAAGTTTGTGAGGGAGGAATATGCTCGTCCGAAGGATCGGAAAGATAATGCATATAGAATTGTCCGTTCCAATAAGCCAACATGGACTGATGATTGTATGTCCATCCATTGCCGTTATCGGGTGCAGGATGTTCCCGGTTGGCACGCATCACCTGAATATTGTGTACCCCTACCACGGGTGACAATTGCCCGTCATGACAGGTAGGGTTAGACAGCTCCGTGCCTGTATAGTGTACTCTATCTTGCGCCGATACCGAAAGTGCCAGCGAACAGGCTGCTGCAAAGGTAAAAAGTTGTTTCAGTTCCATTTATTTACTCCTATGTTGTTTTTCCATTTATTAAAATGAGGTTTCTCTTCAGCTTGATTGACCTGCAAACAAGCAAAGCTCTACAAAACTACGAATTTCTTCGTTTCCCGATAAAAGCTCCGGGCTTTAAAAAAAGACGAAAGCACAAAGCAAATGTACTCTATAAAATAATGCTATTTATAAAAAGCGTCTTTTTGTTAATGAATTTGCATAAAAGAAGCTTTTTTACTATCTTAGCAGCATGAAGTTAACAGTTTGATAACTTTTCTACGAGAAATATGTTATTTATAGTATTCACTTTCTTAACAACCGTTTGCTTATGAAACAAAAGAATAAGATGTTATCCACCCATGGCATTAAAACACTATTCGAAACCCGATTAACCCAACTCACTTCATTAGCTTCAGAAAGCCAGGATGAAACAGCTTTCAAAAACAAGCTGAACGATTATCTATTATCCGGTCCTATTTACAATCCTGCTGCCGCAAGGCAAATTAAAAGACTGATAGATAACGATGGAAAAACCATTTACGAAGCCTCTACAGAACAGGAGATTAAAATAGAAACCATCTCACTGCTTTGGAAGTTTTTAACGAATCGTATCATCAATGAAGAGATTTCCGTTGATTTATGGATTGACCTGTATCACCAGTTCGACCGGCTTTATCACGAAGAAGAGGAGCTACCTGATGAAAAACAAGTGCAACAGTGGATGAAACGCTGGCCCAGCGGACTGAATGAGGATGTCCGGGCTATCCGCCGACAAAACAAAGAACGTATCATCTCCCTTCTTATCCAGAAAATAGAAAACAGACACGCACCCTCCAGCCGCTACCTTTTTCCCGAAGGAAGCACGGAAGAGGACAAACGCCGGCTGGTCTGCCAATGGTGGAACGAAGCCCGTTTTCATCTGGCAATGGCCGTAAAAAACCCTACCGAACTGAACCGGATGCTAGGCAACTCCTTGTCCGAAGAAACCTTGCAGCTTTATCACAAAGCACGCAAGAAAGGAATGCCTGTCTTCATCACCCCTTATTATTTGTCATTATTGAATCCTACCGGAAAAGGATATGATGACGAAGCCATACGCAGCTATATCTTGTACTCTTCCCAATTGGTAGAAACTTACGGTAACATCCACGCATGGGAAAAAGAAGATGCAGTAGAGGACGGAAAGCCCAACGCTGCCGGATGGCTGCTGCCGGACGGACACAACATTCACCGCCGTTATCCCGATGTGGCCATTCTTATCCCCGACTCGATGGGACGTGCCTGCGGCGGCCTATGTGCATCCTGCCAGCGCATGTACGACTTTCAAAGTGAACGTCTGAACTTCAACTTCGAGGAATTGAAGCCGAAAGAGAGCTGGGACAAGAGGTTGAAAAAACTGATGGAATATTTCGAGAACGACACTCAGCTCAGGGATATCCTGATTACGGGAGGCGATGCATTGATGAGCCAGAACAAGACCTTGCGCAATATACTGGAAGCCGTCTACAAAATGGCTGTCCGCAAACGGAACGCAAACCTGCAACGCGCCGAAGGAGAGAAATATGCGGAACTGCAACGAGTACGCTTGGGCAGCCGGCTCCCGGTATATCTGCCCATGCGAATCAATGACGAGCTATTGGATATCTTACGCGAGTTCAAAGAAAAGGCATCTGCCGTAGGAGTCAGCCAATTTCTGATTCAAACGCATTTCCAGACTCCGCTGGAAGTAACACCCGAAGCGCGTGAAGCTATCCGCAAGATACTGGCAGCCGGGTGGACTATCACCAACCAGTTAGTATATAATGTGGCGGCTTCCCGTCGCGGACACACCGCCAAGCTGCGCAAAGTATTGAATGGGCTGGGTGTACTATGCTATTACACCTTCTCGGTAAAAGGATTTGAGGAGAATTATGCCGTATTTGCACCTAACAGCCGCTCCTTGCAGGAGAAAGAAGAGGAAAAGGTATGGGGAAAACTTTCCGCAGAGCAAGAAAAGGAGTTTTTGAACCTGTTGAGAAACAGTAAAGACCGTGCGGCAGCCGTACAACGTTTCTGCACCTTCCATCAGATTCCTTTCGTAGCAACAGACCGCAGCGTACTGAACCTGCCGGGTATAGGCAAGAGCATGACTTTCGTAACTATCGGTATGACAAAAGAGGGAAAACGGATACTGGAATTTGACCATGACCCAACCCGCCAGCATAGTCCGATTATTCATCAGATGGAAAAAATATACATCAAGGAAAACAAGTCTATCTGGCAGTATATGTTGCAATTGCAGGAAATGGGCGAGAAGAAAGAAGAATATGCCAGTCTGTGGAAATATATGGAAGGAGAAACAGAACACCGCTTCCCCTTATATAATTATCCCGATCCGGGATTCCGGATTACAGAAAAGTATAGTCACTTGTCAGTAGCCGGTAATAAATCAATCTGCTAATTTGTCAATGTGACAATGTGCTAATGTGCCATGTGGAACAAAGCGTAACCCATTGACATATTAGCACATTGACCAATCAGCAGATTATTCAATTCGTAATCTTGATCCCCACAAAATACGTTCTAGGCTGTGTAGGCCCATAGAAATAACCCGAGTCACGATAACCACCTTTGTCCAAATCCTTTTGGAAAGCATTAAAGATATTCTGCACTCCACCGTTCAATTGCAACTTGATATGGTCATTCAATACAAACGTATAATTCAGTTTCACATTCAAATCAAAGAAATCAGGAGTATGCACCATTTCATCTTTAGCGATATATTGTCCTATATATTCCTCGGGCAATTCTGTCGGTGCGAAATGCGGCACATGCATCCGGCCTGTGTACACACCGGACAAGGAGCAGTCGAAATTCTTGAACGGAGCAGATGTCAATGTGAAATAACCGTAATAGTCAGGAGTACGGGGCATCCGCTTCACCGGCGCTACCTCAGGATTCTCACTCCATGCCTCCAGCTCAGTATATTCGCTGCGCTGCACCGTGAAGCCCACCTGTAAAGCCGCATCACGTCCATGTGCAATCTTTCCGTCCAGATTCACGCCATACACACGTGCCCCGTTACCGTTACGACGCTCCTTCACCTTGTTACCGTTCTGGTCATGGCCCATATCCTCCAGTACAAACACGTCATCCAATCCGGTATAGAACCCTTCCAATAACAAATTGGTCTGGAAATGACCAATATTCGCCGTCCAATCAATGGAACCGCTGATACTGTTCGAATGCTCAGGCTTCAGCCCTTCCGCCAACTTGATAAGCACGCCCTCACCTCCTACTGCCGTAACGTGCAAATCCTCATCGTATGCCTGCGGCGCACGGAAACCGGTAGACCAGGTAATACGTGCCTGTAGTTTGTCACTGGGCTTATAGAGCAGGTTCAGACGGGGGCTGAAGATGGGATTGTCAATCAGGTTATGGTCATCCAGACGGAACCCTACCAGGAATACAAACTGATTCATTTTCCATTCGTTCTGCACAAAAGCGCTGGCAATGCGCACATCCTGTTTCATATCACGGTGATAACCGGTCATAACATCGTGCAGGGAGTTGTTCTGATACTCCAGCCCGGCGGTAAAAGTAGCAGGAGAGAATAAAACTTTCTCAAAATTACCCACATACATGCCGCCTGCCACCCAAGTCAGATCTTTCGTCTTTCCGTATGCATTCGCATCCTGTTGCGCACCATAATAACTGTTACGGTCGGTATGCTGGATGGAAGAATAGAAAGAAAGCTTATGCTTGTATTCTTTCCAAAACAGATCATAACTCAATCCGCCACTATTGATGACGTGCTTGGTCTGTTCGGTGATATCCGTTTCGTGCGGCTGCAAATCAAATTTATTCCCTCCGCGGCGGAACTCATTCGTGGTATGATATTCCAGACTGATACGGCTGAACTGCGTAGGACGGTAATAGGTGCGCAGCCCGAATGTATTCATATTCAGCTTTCCCAACTCCGAGAAACCGTCCCCGTCCGCATCATACGGATTACGGTTCCGATAAGACTGATACAAAGCGATGCCATACGTATTATCTTTTGACACCAAAGAGGCGTTGGCTCCCATATACTGTTCCCACACCTTGCCGTTCATATTGGACATTGTTGAAGAAACCTGAAATGAATTGTTGATGGGATCTTTCGTGATGATATTGATGGTTCCGCCCACTGCATTAGCACCAAACAAGGCCGACCCTCCTCCGCGGACAACCTCTACACGCTCTATCATATTCACCGGAATCTGCTCCAAGCCATACACACCGGACAGAGCACTGACTACCGGACGGCTATTGATAAGAATCTGAGAATAAGGTCCTTCCAGCCCATTGATACGCACTTGAGGGAAGCCGCAGTTCTGGCAGTTGTTCTCCACACGCAACCCCGACTGGTAATTCAAGGATTTAGCCAAATCGGTAGAATTCACCGATTCGAACAGCTTGGCATTCATCACATTAACTACCACCGGAGCCACCTTGCGACTTGTTTCATTGCGATTGGCCGATACGACTACCTCGTCCGTCATAATACTTTCGTCACTCATCAAAAAATGAACATCTACCGTGAAGTCGTTACTGACGGTCACTTTCTTTTCCTGTGTCTCATAGCCCAGTAGCTGAACTCTCAATGTGTACTTTCCTGCCGGAACCTTCTTGAAACGGAACTCCCCGTCCTCGTTACTCACCGTACCTTGCCCGGTTTCCACAATCAATATGGTAGCATACGGAAGGCTGTTCTCCGTGCCTTTTTCCACTACATGACCTGAAATCACATTTCCTTCCTTCACAGGATTTACATCTTCTGCATACGCATGGATACCCGCACCCATCACCATGAGCACGAGTAACAGAATATATTGTTTCATCTATTTTTTCTATTACTAAAATGTTTCGGTTTATTCAATTAAAGAATGTGTGCAGCTCTACGGCAAAAGTACATCCGCATCTGTTGAACGGATTATCCGAATGTATCCCGTCAACAGATATACCTTATGTTTCAGCAATAAAAAGGAGGAGCGCGCAAATGGATACATTGCGCACAAAGCGCTTTCGCGCGGAAAGTATTTGTCTTGTATTCCAAAACATACAACACAGGACGGAATACAGTCATCTCTGTCTGCCCCCCGGGCTCCAGAGTCTGGATAGTGCTCAGATGAGCAATTAAGATTACCTGTCCTGTGGTATGCGTATGGTGTTTTTCGGACGAAGGATGAGAGTGCACAATCATCACCCCGTTCACAATATGAACGTGGGTAAACAAAGTGATGCTTACCTGATACGTTAAAAACAGCGCCAGCAGTAATAACGGGGCTACTATGTACCTTCTCTTGCTCAACTATTTATTTCTTTTCCTCGCCAAACAACAATTGATAGTCTTTTTTCGCGGCAGGCACAGTCCATTCCTCCGGAATAAACTTCCACTGGTGCATAGCATGAGGATGCAGCACTTTTTCCTGCTCAATATATTGCATCAGATAATAACGCAAATCCTTATCGGTTGCAAAAATAATACGTTTTGCCAAATCTTCCTTGGAAATTCCAGCTCCAAGAGTCAGTAAATCTCCGCCACCGTTCCCACGGTAAGAATTCAAAGCCACTTTATAAACCTTATCCATACTGAAAGGAGTCCCGTCCGACATGCTCTGAATCGTGATTTTCTCTCCTGCCGGCTTGGTCACGTCCACCGTATAATTAATGCCTGCGGCAGAGTCAAAGTTAAAGCTGAAATTCTTGAAATTAGCACGCTTCCCCTTCTCTACCGGCTCCTTGAAAAGCATCAGGTGGTCCTCGGAACTCTTCATCTGATTAGTCCAGATGGCGTATGCCATTTCCAGGAAACCTTTAATTTCCTTGCCCGAAAGTTCCATCACATACAGCATGTTCTCGTACTTGTACAAATTGAACATATCACTCACATAGATGTCTCCTTCTTTAATCTCTGCCCGGAAGGACAACGGAGCACAGAAAGACACTTCAGCACCCGAAATTTCCAATTGCAACTGATGAATCAGGTCTATGAAAGGAGAAGAACCGAAATAAGCATCCTTCGCTGTGATGGTACGTGAAATTGTACCGATTTTACGGGATACAAAGTCATTTACAGCCTTGTATTGAGGGGCAAACTTATCCATAAACTCCCGGCTGACAGGATACTTGTTCATATCCGCCAATCTACCTTCCACCGACTTCTCCACTACTTTCCCGTCTTTCTTTGTTACGGTCAGGGTCACATCCGAAACTACATTGGCATTGTTTGCCGGGTCAATGACCAGCACACTGTCTCCTGCCACATTCTGCACCTTTACACATTCCCTAGTATGGTCGTGCCCCATCAGCACCACATCAAAGCCCGGAACCCGTTTGGCTACATCCATAGAGGCATCTTCCACCACCTGTCCCAACACGTTGCCCGACTTTCCGGCATGAAACAATCCCACAATGACATCAGGATTCTCTTTTTCCTTTATAATCTTCACCCATTTGCGTGCGCAGGGCTCCATTTCCTCAAAATGCAGACCACTCCATAATTTCTCCGGCAACCATGAAGGAATGGCCGGAGTAATCATACCCAGAACCGCTATCCTCACTCCGTCGCGCTCCAACACCTCGTAGGGTTTCAGATAAGGTTTTCCAGTGGCATTGTCTATTATATTAGCCCCCAGTACCGGAAAATCGCACTGTCTTATCCAACGGTCGTACACCGCATGCCCAGTCTCTACATCATGGTTACCCATATT
>ERZ835051.3225-NODE-3225-length-13092-cov-3.149804_pt1 | contig 13092 bp, 4 predicted proteins | sample MGYA00519575_ERZ835051 | MGnify/ENA primary metagenome ERZ835051 (study PRJEB31850, sample SAMEA3708769) | human gut metagenome | biome: human gut; feature: human-associated habitat; material: faeces | place: China | collected 2014 ... | reverse complement strand
AATCATTTAAAACAATAAGAAATGGAGAGGTAGTTGAAGGTACCGTTATCGATGTGAAACCTGATGAGATCGTTTTAAATATCGGATACAAATCAGACGGAATCATCACTCGCAATGAGTATACAAACGAGTCTAACGCAGATCTTACAACTATGGTTTCTGTTGGTGATACAATGGAAGCAAAAGTATTAAAAGTAAACGATGGCGAGGGACAGGTTCTCTTAACGTACAAACGTCTCGCTGCTGAAAAAGGAAGCAAGAGATTAGAGGAAGCTTTTGAGAACAAAGAAGTTTTAACAGCAAAAGTTTCCCAGGTATTAGATGGTGGTTTATGTGTTGTTGTTGATGAGACGAGAGTGTTCATCCCGGCAAGCCTTGTATCTGATTCTTATGAGAAAGATCTTGGAAAATATGATGAGTTCGTGGATCTTGTTCGCGACCGGAAAGACAGGGATTGGGAAATGGTACAGAAGAATGACCTTCTTGCCAATCTTGTTGCAGACGAACTTGCCCCTGACATTCTTCCTGAATATTTCCATTCCAAAGGTGAGTTCAAGTCTTTGAAAATAGACGCTTTGGTTTCTGAAGATGACCGAATCAAGCGTCTTATGAATCTTATCAAGCAGATTAAAGGAAAGGAAAAAGTCCTCTTTATCCTTGATGAGTTGGGAGCGTATGTATCTACGAATGAGGATTTGATATTCAATATGCAGGGATTCATGCAGAACATCAAATCTATCTTCAAAGGTGATGTATGGGTTATCGGGACTGCACAGCAGACGCTCACCGAAGACAATCCACAGGCTCAGCTTAACTCTGATAAACTCTTTACTCTCGATGCTCGATTCCCCATTAAAATTGACATCGAGGCTGATGACATCAAAGAGATCATAACAAAGAGACTTCTTGGCAAATCTACCGATGGGAATAACCGACTGAAAGGATTGTTCTCTTCCAACGAAGGGTCGATCAAGATGAATACAAAGCTGAACATCGACAATGCCCGTTCACGCTACATCCAGATTCCGGAGCCGCAGAAGTTCGCAGATCTATATCCTTTCCTTCCGGTTCATATCGACATTTTGATGGCATTGTTGCAGAAGCTTGCAAGCCGAACCGGAGGTGTCGGTCTTCGGTCGGTAATCCGGCTTATCCGCGATATACTTGTAGAAAATCATTTGGCAGAGGAATCTGTCGGTTCATTGGCTACGCCAGCTCTGTTTTACGACGTTTTGCGTCCCGATATGGAGAAAAACAACGATTACAAGGAGATTGTAATCGCGGCAAATCAAGCAGTCAATAGATTTCAAGACAGTCGTCTCGCAATTATGATATGCAAAGCAATTGCAGTAATGCAGATTCTTGACGACTTTCCCCTGACTTTCGACAATATCTGTGCTCTCTTGTACAGTGAGGTCGGCAAGGATACAGATAAGGCGGGAATCCGCACCCTTATAGAAGAAATAAAGGAAGCACCCGGAATCACGTTGGAAGAGGTGGACGGTCAATACCGTTTTATGACTAATGCGATTCTCTCAGTGAAAGAAGAGCGTAATCACCTCACAGTGTCTGAACAAAAAAGAGATGAGATACTGAAAGAACTGGTAAAAGACCTTCTCACTCCGGCTCCACAGATTCAGATTTTCGGAAGCAAAACCATCAAACCCTCCATTGAACTCTCTATAGGTCGCAGAACTCAGAACATTCTGCCGGGCGACCACCTGAAGATTAACTTTAGTTTTGTCGAGGCCTCAGATTTTGAGAAAGTCGAGACATGGCTTAGAAGCGAGAGTACGGAAAGGGGAAATGAAAAGACCATGTATATGGTTTGTACGCTTCCCTCCTCGATTGAAGGTTTGTTGAATGACATAGTGCGAGACAATACCATAGTCAGTGCCCATGCCAACGATAACAACAAAGAGGTACGTGACTATCTGAAAAGTCAAGAGGAGGATGCAAAAGGGAAAAAGCAGGAGGTAAAACGACTGCTCGGCCAAGCGTTAGGCAATAGTGAAAGCATCTGGAAAGGTCAGACTGAGGCTGTAAATGCCACTACATACATCTCCAAGAGCCTTAAGAAATTCGCAGAAAAGACTTTTGAGAAATTCGCATACGCATCCAAATCAATGGGCATCAATGCTGTGCGAGACATATCTAAGTATGATAACTGGTCGTCGCTCCCCGACAGCCTTAATCCTATGGGATTTGTGAACTCCGATGGTTCGATAAATTCGTCGGTCGATGCACTTAGAGAAGTATATGACTATATTTCCGCCAATGACCCCGACGGAAACAAACTATTGACTTATTTTGAAGGAGCACCCTTCGGCTGGGCGAAAGATACCACACGATATATTGTGGCATTGTTGTTGAAAGACAATAAGATCATAGTCAGAGCGGGAGCCCAGAGCTTCAAGATGCTTACCGACAAAGCATCAGAAGCGATGAAGAACAATACTGTTTTCGGACATGTTGGACTTACTCGAAATACAGAGAAACAGCTTACGCCGGGCGAATGTCTGGCAGCGAAAAAACACTTGACCACTCTTTTCAATCCGGGGAATATAGCTTTGACTGTCGACAGCATTGCCAAGGCATCGTTCAAGGCCATGACCGGAGGATTCAAGGAAACCGCCGAATCAGTCAGCAGAGCGTTCGAACGTGTCGGACTTGCCGGCGGAGATATAGTGTTGAAGGCTGTCGGGTTTGAAGCACTCGGCATCCTGAGCAAAGAGAATAATTGCAAGCGAAGGCGTTGATGGCCCGGTTCTCTTTGCTCAGGATGCCGAGTGCTTCACATCTATGAAATATGTTCTTGATGTGTATAAAGCGGATATACTCCCGACATTGCAGAGTATCCGGGGGCGCTTTAACGAAATCGAACAGTTGACCCGGCTCCCGCAGTTGAAAGAGTTCTTCAAGGAGATTGATGATCTGAAAGAGGTCTTCAGGAGTCTTCTCCATGATAAAGATGTTGTATCCAACAAATCTGAATACCTTGATATCGAGAGTAAGCTCAATGCTGCTGTAAGGACAGCCTGTGAGGATTTCTGCGAAAAGCAGAATGTGGCGATCGCTGAAGAAATTCAGACATTGGTTTCAGGTTATGATATCTCAAAACTAACTGACGCGCAAAAAGAAGCCATTGATCTTAAAGGAGAAAAAGTAAGGCTTTCGGAGGGTGCCGGCTCTTTGTCAGATCTAAAGACGGCCATAGACAATTACAACCTCGCCTTTAATCCAAGCGGGCCAATCAAATATGGCATTAAAAGCCAGATAGAGGAATATATTGCCGCAAATGAACCACCGACAGACTATGGCAATGGAGGTGATACTTCAGGCGAGACCAATGGCACAGACCATACAGGAGATGGCGACAATACCGACAATGAGACGCCTACGCCAAATAAAAAGTCTGTCAGGGTGAAGAAAAATATCGGAAAGGAAGCTCTGAAAGCCTTTATTGGCGAACTTCAGAAGACCATGGAAGAGATGGCCGATATTGACACTGTAGAATTTAATCTGGAATAAGCGATGATCACTAAAGCAGCACGTTCAAGACTTCAGTCGTTTGTCAACGATTCCAAGGGTCTGCTGACAGACTTCGTGAAGCAGTCGCTCAGGTCTTTGTATGGAATATGGGAGGATGGAACAGTCCGTCCGTTGCCCGACCTTCCCAGCGACAATACCGAAATTATCCATACAGCCAGGCTATTGCGCCAGCGCATTGATCATATAAAGAATACGCTCCCCGGAGAATATGCTGAAGGGACTACCGAGGATAAGAAGCAGACGGCCAAAGCAATCGGACAACTTATAGCCGAACAGGCTTTCACATTGCTCAACCGAATGGCTGCAGTCAAAATGGCAGGTGAACGAGGTATCATTCAGCCTTGTATCTCCGGAGGATTCGAATCCATAGGCTTCTCTCAGTATGATGCCGTTACCGGAGGAGGCGCCGTCGGCACTTCCTTTGAACGTTACACTTGGTTTATCTTCTCCGTATTTGATGAACTTTCTATAGAATTGCCTGCCGTATTCAATCGCTACAGCCCTTACGGCCTCTTGTGGTTTGACGAAATGACCCTGCTCAAATTCTTCGACCTTATTAATGCGGAGGATCTTTCGGCATATTATGACACTGCCACTGGTGAAACAATCAATTTCTGGCAAGAGGATGAGACTCTCGGCTGGATTTTCCAGTACTATAATTCTCTGGAGGAGCGCCGGAAGATGCGCGAAGAATCCACAAAACCTCGCAACAGCCGCGAAATGGCAGTGCGCAATCAATTTTTCACCCCCGATTATGTTGTGCAGTTTCTTACTGACAACACTCTTGGACGCGAATGGTGGGAAATGACAGAAGGCAAATCGGAGGCAATCGAGCAATATTGTCAATATCTCGTACATCGTCTAGATGAGGTATATTCTCCGCGTGAACTGAAGGAACCAACTGACATAAAACTTCTTGACCCGACTTGCGGCTCTATGCATTTCGGACTGTATGCCTTTGGTGTGTTCGAGACCATCTATATGGATGCTTGGGATAATTATCCCGAAACACTTCTTCAGAAATTCCATTACGAGATGGACCGCAAGCAATTTCGCCGTGAGGTGCCTCGTCTGATTCTTGAGCATAATATTTTCGGTGCCGAGATTGATCCTCGCGCATTGCAGATTGCTGCGGTGTCACTTTGGCTACGAGCGCAAAAGTCTTGGGATGAGCAAGGGGTTGATCCTGCTGAGCGGCCAATGATTCGAAAGTCTAATCTTGTGCTCGCAGAACCGATGCCGGGCAACAAAAAATTGCTCAAGCAACTCACATCCGACCTTGACACGCCGATGAAAAAGCTCGTTGAGAAGGTATGGGAAAAGATGGCAATTGCCGGTGAGGCTGGTCTCCTGCTCAAAATGGAGATGGAGATAGACACGCTTGTTGATGATGTGAAGCGCAATTGGCACAAATATGCTGTAGATAAAGAAATGCGTCTTGAGCTGTCGGATGAAATTCGACAGGATAATGAAGAAATTAAACGCGAGATAGAAAGAGTACGCCGACTCAATAAGGAACAGTTCTTCTGCGAGGTTCGCACTATGCTGGCACAACGCATTTCTGAACTTGCCGGCAGGATGTCGGAAGATGAGGGATACGAAAACTCCCTATTCTCTGAAGATGCAGCCAGAGGCTTGGCATTTATCGAACTGTGCATGCAGCGTTTCGACGTTATTGTCATGAACCCGCCTTTCGGGGAAGGTAGTGAGAATTCAAGCAAATACTTAGACGATAATTATCCCAACTGGTGCCGCAATCTTGTCTGTGCGTTCTTCGACCGAATGCAGCAGATGCTAACAGACAACGGCAAGCTCGGAGCAATCTTTGACCGTACAGTTATGATTAAGTCAAGTTATGAGTCATTCCGCAAAAAGAACCTTTGTGGTTATATCTCAAACTGTGCAGACACGGGTTGGAATGTTCTTGACGCAAGTGTAGAAACATCGACTCTTATTGTCGAAAAAACTCAATCTGATAAGAAAGGCATCTTTATGGATGTTCTCAATGTGGATGCCGACGAGAAAGGTGAGCAACTGCACGCCTTGATAACTTCTGTCAACAATAACGACGGAGTAAAATGGGCGTATGAGGTTAATTCAAATGACTTTATCAATCTTCCTAACTCCATCATTGGGTATTATTTTGATGAAAATATAATTAAACTATTCTCAAACGAGCCAATTACTAATTATTCAATGACCGCACGGCATGGATTTTCATTCGTAGCTGGAGTCCATAATCGTACATATTTTGAGTGTGTACATAATTCAATTTATGTACATCAATATCCAGGCAGTTTCCACTCTTTGTTTTATACTGTATACCGCGATTTAGTTGATTGGAAAGACAATGGCAATATTGCAAAAGAATGGAATGCATTCAGAAGTTGCAATCAAAATTATCGATACAATCCAGGGGTTGGTTATGGGAAACGTGGTGATATTTTAGATTCCCATGTACTTAAAAAGGATTTCTTTTTCACAAATGAAGGTCAGGCAATACCGTGTAATATAGAAATTGATGCAATCACGTGCCTTTCATATACCAATAGTATCCTTTGCCAGTATACAATCAATTTATATACGGGTCAGCATAAAATCAATGGCAATCTCAACCTTCTCCCTATGCCGGACTTTGAATCAAAACAGGAGGAGATTGAGCGTATAGCCAGTGAAATCATTGAGATCAAGAGGAACTGGTTCTCACTCGATGAAACCAACTTGGAATATCATGGCTTGATAGGTCAGCTTCGCATAACAGATTCCCTTAACGGGGCTTTCGACCGAATGCAGGGGACTCTGTCAACTGACTATGATAGGTATCAGGAACTTGTAAAAGAAAATGACGATCTTTGGATGGACTTGGCGGACATAGACCGTGCCAGCGTTTTCCGCAAGACTCTTAACGATTATAAGGCTCGCCGTCCATACGAAGAATTGCTGTCGATCGACAAAGGCTCCAACCAAAATATCATTGATCGAAAGACTCTTGCAGCTGAAATCCTTCAGGAATTAGTTGGAATAGTTTTCGGACGCTGGGATATGGCATACGCAAGTGGTGAAACTCCGATTCCAGAGTTTGGAGGTGTGTTCGACGCATTACCCTTTATGCCCGTCGTGGAATATAAAGGTTGTAATGCCGGTGTTAAAACAGAGCGCGCCAATATAGGAGAATTACCGCAAATCACAATAGCAATCGGAAGCAAGGTGCCTGGCTTTATCCCTGATATTTCCGGAATCATTCCTGCCGGGAATAGCCACAACAATCTTACTGACCAAGTCAGAGATGCAATGACATACTTATGGAGTGACAATGCAGCTGATATAGAAGCGGAAATGACTAAATTATTGGGCGTCGATTCCTTGCGCGATTGGTTTGATTCCCCTAACGGTTTCTTCGACTATCACTTCATGCGGTATACAAAGAGTCGCCGCAAGGCTCCAATCTATTGGCCGATTTCAACGGAGTCCGGTGAAATTTTCTGCTGGATATACTATCCTACACTAAATGCAGACACTTTAAAGAGAGTGACGCTGATGATAGATGAAGAGTTAGACAGCCTTCGCGAAAAGCTCAATCATGCCAATGCCGGGAACGATACAGTTTCAGCCAACAGGTTAAATCAAAAGATTGATGAGAGAGTCAACATGAAGACAGAACTTCAGGCAATCATCGCTTTACCCTATGTCCCGAACCATGATGACGGTGTGCCGGTCACTGCCGCGCCTCTTCGTAACCTTTTCTCTAACCGGAAATGGAGAACTGAATGCGAAGAAAACTGGAGAAAGCTATCATCCGGAGAATATGACTGGAGTCATTTGGCTTACTCTATCCGTCCGGCAGAAGTCAGGACTAAAGCAAAAAAAGATTGGTGTCTCGCATTGACCCACGGACTGGAGGATATATGCGAGAATAAACCCAAAGAGAAGAAACAGCGGAAGTCGAAAAATTCTGAGGCTGTTCAAAAAGATTTGTTTGAAACCGATAATGAATAAGGAAGCAAAAGGGTTATGGATATTCAAGGATTTATAATCGACAGCTGGCTATCACGTCTCTCCGACAATCATCCCATTCTTACGGTCTATGACCGCGAGGGAATATATCATGATCTTTTAGGCAGGGCGGAAGAGATGGGGATGATTATTGTGGATACCACACTTCAGCCCATGACGGCGTATGAAAAGATGTCGAAAGCCTGGGATGCAATTAAAGAGAACCCTGAATGTCGAGTATTGATTTATCGCAATATCCAGCGACCTGCAGATGACTCCTCGAAACGCAGTGACCCATACTATTCCTATGCCCAGACAGGAGAAATATTTCCGGAAGGTCCAAAGGATCAACTTGTGCATATATGCCATCGCTTTCTTCCGTCAAAGACAAACGATATTGAGGCGCTTGAACGGAATGGCTCACTTACGTTCGAAAATGTCAACAATCTTCAAGAGGATTCCAAATATCCAATTCTCAAAGGATTGACAAACGGAGAGAGTCTGATTGAAATCGTTATCGGGTTACTGGGCCTGGAATCAGTAACCTCGTTAAATTGGCTCTCTGAGTGGAGACGCCTCTCAAACACTCATTTCCCGGGACTGGATACCAGCGGTACCCCTACCTTGAAGGTGGTTCAGGAGAGAATGTGGAAGTATCTTCTCTTCAGCGAATTTGTGCTCGATCTTCCCGGTGAGCTTCCGGATTCTCTCAATACTGTGCCGAGAGCCGGAGATTCACAGAAAACTTCCATTTACGATATAACCAAACGAATCCGCAACTCTGTCGACATGCGCGACAATTATGTCGAAGCCGCAGGAAAGGTCGCATCTGACCTTAATCTTGAATTCCTGTTCCATAACACTGCCGATTTAGGAGACATCGTAACCTTCGCATTTGAAAACCGAGTGGAATATGACCGATTTGCCAAGCACCTTGAACTTCGCGAGATTCATGAGGCTGAAGAACTATGCGAAAAAAACAAGAAAGGTATATGGTACACGGCTGATAAGGAAAACAAGAATTTTTGGGACACAGCACAAGCGGCAGTCGACATTTTCAAGGCTGTAGAAAAAGGTATGCCTTCGGTACAGAACCGTGCAGAACTGATTTATTGGTATGCCCAAGAGGGTTACAAAGCAGATTTGGCGATGCGCAGATATTTGACTCTGACAAAACAGAGCCATTATTCACAGCCGCAGGTAGTAAAGATTACGGATTTAGTAGATAATACTTACCGTAATTTCTGCGACAGAATCGTGAATATATATCAGAATTTCACAAAAGAAAACGGTTTCAATTCCGGTGAAGTACCAACAAATTTAGGTTCCTTTGACCGTCTGATTCTTCCCCTTCTCAATAAAAAGAAAAGGGTGGCAATGATTATGGCCGATGCTTTCAGATATGAAATGGGCGTTGAATTTCTGTCGATGGTGAAACCCAGATTCGCCAAATCGGAATGTATCGCGTCAATGGCTTATCTTCCTACTGTTACCCGATTCGGAATGGCGGCATTGTTGCCAGGGGCAGAACATTCTCTCGAACTGCAAAATGAAGACGGTAAATTACAGCCTTGCATCAACGGGAAAGTCATAGACACCCCGGAGAAACGCGTCGCTTTAATCAAGAATTCTCTTGGAGAATCCGTCAAAGTCGCAGATACACTGCTCGACAATTTCAATCCTCAGGACATTTCTTCGGATGTTCAGCTATTAATAATCCGAAGCATCAAAATAGATGGATCATGTGAAAGTTGCGATACTCAGGGACTCGGGTCAGCCGAGATGGAAGTCAGAATACTGTTGCAAAGAATGGAGCATCTTCGGAATCTCGGTTTTGACGAGGCGTTTATTTTCGCCGATCATGGCTATATGCTTCAGCCTTGTTTCAAAGTTGGCGATAAGATAGAAAAGCCACTTGGCAATGACATTATTCTTTCGGAACGTCGCTGTATAGCCGGGAACCTGAACCAGTCGGAAGACACGATTCAGTTTTCACCTTCAGAGATGGGAATTGCGGCATCATTCCATAAAATCGCGTATGCCAAGGGGTTTGGAGTTTTCGAGTCGGGGAAAGCCTATTTCCATGAAGGGCTTTCGCTTCAAGAGAATGTAGTTCCAATTATTCATGTCATTCTTTCGAAAGAAAAGAAAGAGAAACGTGGGGCTACATATCGTCTTGAATATAAAGGCCAGACATCTGGGACAGTGCGTATTCAACGTCCTCTAATCGGGGTACAAGCTAACACAACGGAACTTTTCGGAGAAGATCTACGTGTGAAAATGGAAATTCGCAATGCCGCCGGAGCTATAGCCGGTATGCCCGTTGAATCGGACTATTATGATGAAAATACCGGTATTCTCTCGCTTCCGGCGACTGAACTGATTAAACAACCGATAGAATTGCATGATGGACTTATAGGAGACATTGTCATTACGCTCCTTGACCCTGACAGCAATGTGACACTTGCCAATCTTCTTCTTAACACTGATTTAAATTGATAATTAGAAATGGATAAGCTCGATACAAAACTCAATGAGGCGTTTCCCGGCAAGGTGGTAAGAAAAGACCTCCTGCATGACCTGCGTAAAACCTCAAACGTGCCTTCATTCGTATTGGAATTTTTCCTTTCAAAATATTGTGCTTCCGAGGACCCGGAAGAAATTGAGGAAGGGAAAAAGGCTGTGCAACAGACCATCGAAAAGCATTATGTCCATAGCGATGATTCCAATCGTGCCCAGTCGATGGTGGAGCAGAAAAAACGCCATAAATTTATTGATAAAATTCATGTGCGTTACGTCGAGAGGGAGAAGCGTTATTGGGCCGAGATGGAAAATTTCGGTTCCAAGCGCATCGCTATCAATCCGAGATTTTATCAAGAGAACGAAAAACTTCTTGAAGCCGGAGTATGGGCGGAAGTGACGCTTGCATATAATGAAGTGGAAGAAGATGACTACGCTTTCTATGTAGAGGATTTACGTCCTATCCAGATTGCACATTTCGATGTTGAGAGATTCAAGAAAAGCCGAGAATCTTTTACTACAGACGAATGGATAGACGTTCTAATCCGAAGCATAGGTATTGACCCGAAGTGGCTGGAGGACCGTTCAAGACTTCTGAAAGGAGATAAGGATGGCAAACGCCTAAAATATCACATTCTTTCACGTTTCCTCCCAATGGTACAAAATAATTACAACAGCATCGAGCTGGGAGGACGAAGCACTGGCAAATCTTATTTCTATGCAGAGTTTTCTCCTTACTCAACGCTCCTATCAGGAGGACAGGCATCAACAGCCACACTACTCTACAACAACCAACGTAAGCAGGTTGGTGCGGTCGGATTCTGGGACACTATCGCTTTCGACGAAGTAGCCAACATGAAAATTAAGGATGCGGATACCATCCAAATCATGAAGGATTATATGGCGAACGGGCGTTTCTCCCGCGGAACATCGGTCACGGCATATGCATCGTTTGCCTTTGTCGGCAATTTCGACCTTAACATTCCGACAATAGTTAACAGCTATGACCATGACCTTTTGGCTACCCTCCCTAAAGCTTTCGATCTCGCTGTGATTGACCGTATCTTCAACTACATCCCCGGATGGGAGATTCCGAAGATAGATGAGGAGTCGTATACCACCAATTATGGCTTGATTACAGATTATCTCGCAGAGTATCTGGCATACGCGTTCAAGCACAGCAGCGATTACAGTGGAATCGTTCGCGATATGCTTAAAAAAGGAGACAATATCGAGGGACGCGATGATTTGGCTCTCCAGAAAACTATTCTGGGCTTTGTGAAACTTCTTTGGCCCACAGGTCGTCCGACGCCGGAAGAGTTTGATGAAGTAGTTGAGTATGCTCTTGAAGGTCGTCGCAGAGTGAAGGAGCAACTCAACAAGCGCAAGCCCGATGAAGAGTACGCCAAAATCGATATGTCATATATCAACAGTCGAGGAGAAAAAATCGTGGTGTATTGTCCGGAAAGTAAATATTCGGAAGCTACACAGAATCCAAGAAGGCAACCAGACGTTGAAGTACGAGTAGATCCTGAGTTGGCGACAGAAACCACCACAGATCCTCCGACAAAGAAACGCCGCCCACGAATCGCATCTGTGGTAAATAGTCAAAGTGAAACCGTAGCAACCCAAACAGCTGTAGACACAAGTGCATCCGGTCCACAGCCTGGACGAAAAGAACTTATGCACGGGGATATTGGATACGATTATGAGACCCTTTATAAGGATTATCTCACAGGGGCTAAAGTTATCCAACTGGAGGAGCCATATTTGTCGATGCATTACCAGATGGGCAATCTCGTGCGTTTCGTAGAGATGCTCTTTAAAATTGGAGACTGCCGTTCCTTGACAATCTACACAAAACCTTGCGAACGATCGGAAGATACTGAAAAGGTTAGGCAACAGCTCCAGCAGTTGAGCGACACCATAGCCGACATGGAGACAACCGACATGCATATTGATTTCAAATTCGATGATACGATGCATGACCGCTGTATTCGTACAGATACCGGATGGCGTATCGACACCGGACGAGGTCTTCATATCTATCAGAATCTAAATCCTGACCGTGAGCGTTCCAATCCGTTCCAGATGGGCACATACGACCTCGCCCTGCGTCCCACACATGCAACAGCAATTACATATACTAAAATATAAAAATGATGCTGCTAATAAGAAAGCCACCCCTAAGGGTGGCTAATACTGTAAGTATCCTTATAAATTCCGGACAGGATACTAATCGCCTAGACGAAAAAATAGAGAGGTGCCGAAGCAGGAACTCGATTTCGATGTTCACAAAGGTTGGGTTTTCCACCCTTTGTACCCACCTCCTCATATGACGGATTGCCCGATTTTTTCGTTCACTCCATCAAGCTCCCTTATTTAATGTCGCTATCCTCCGTAGTCCGACATTGCAAAATTAAAAAATATGAACAAGAATAGCAAATCGATAGATCAATTTCTTAAAGGTCGAAATCTCAATCATATCACTTCTCTTGATCTCTCAGGGGAAGAACTGACGGCTATTCCTTCAATCGTATTTAAATGTAGGAATCTTAAAAAACTCAATATTTCCAATAATAGGCTTTCATCAATTCCAAAGGAGATCCAATCTTTACGTAAACTTAAAGTCTTGAATGTTTCTCACAATAGGTTGACTCAGATTCCAGCTCCAGTTTGCCAAATATTTAAATTAAGAGTATTGGACATAAGTCATAATCAAATAAAAGTTCTTCCCAAGCAATTGGCTGATTCTCATATAACAACTTTGATTGCCAATAACAATAAAATCGAAGTTGTTAAGTCATCATTATTGATTGGAATTGAGAGACTTATAATAAGCAATAATAATATTGCTGTGATTTGTCCAGATTCTCCTTTGCCTAATTTAAAATATTTGTGGATAACCAATAATCCCTGTACATCTGAAAACGTATTGATTACTAATCGTAATATGTTTCCAGGCATAAAGAAATCTTATCCTTGCATATCCGATAATAAAACAATAAAGCAAATTGCATCAGAAAA
>ERZ835051.3221-NODE-3221-length-13100-cov-4.310464_pt1 | contig 13100 bp, 10 predicted proteins | sample MGYA00519575_ERZ835051 | MGnify/ENA primary metagenome ERZ835051 (study PRJEB31850, sample SAMEA3708769) | human gut metagenome | biome: human gut; feature: human-associated habitat; material: faeces | place: China | collected 2014 ... | reverse complement strand
TCTACTGATATCGGTTATAAAAAGAAAAAGCGTCTAGCTAAATCAGGAAAAGACAGTTTGACGGTGGGGAAACACGCTTCACCCGCTGGGGGAACTCCCTTTACCCCTGGGGAAACTCCTTTTACAATAGGCGGTAAAGGTCTTTACAATATGGGGTAAAGGGCGTTACAATATAGGGTAACGGCTTTTACATACCGCGGTAACGGCTTTTACATTAGCTGGTAAATAGCAGGTAAATACAATATGCTGATAGTTAGTGTTATGACCGCTTTTGTCTTTCGTATAGTATGTCCGTAACTTGGATTATTTATAGCAATCCTTCGTCGTTGAAGCTGTAATGGCTTCCGTCCGTGACGATGACGTGGTCGGTCAGGTGTATGTTCATGGTTTGGGCGGCTTTCCTCACGAGTTCCGTCAGCCGCTGGTCGTCGTTGCTGGGGTGCGGGTTGCCGGAGGGATGGTTGTGGATAAGGGCTATCTGTGTGGCGCGTTGCAGCAGGGCTTCGCGCAGGATGCTGCGCACGTCGGCGGTAGTCTGGTCGATGCCGCCGCGGCTGATGCGTACCTTGTCTATCACTTTGGCGGCGTGGTTCATAAGCAGTACCCAGAATTCTTCTGTGGCAAGGTCGCAGAGCAGGGGATGGAACAGCTCGTAGATGTCGGCGGAAGAGCGGATGGCGGTACGTCCGGAGCGTTCCTGCAGCTTGCGGCGTTTGCCCAGTTCCAGGGATGCCATGACGGTGATGCTTTTGGCGGGGCCCATGCCTTTGAATCGGGAGAAGTCCCGCACCTCCCATTTGCCCAGGCGGTTGAGGTCGTTGCCGCAGGCGGCGAGTATGCGCTGCATCAGTGTCACGGCGGTTTCTTCCGTATTGCCGGAGCCGATGAGGATGGCTAGCAGTTCGGCATCGCTCAAGGCTTCCGCCCCTTTCTGCATCATCTTTTCCCGCGGGCGGTCCTCTGCAGCCCACTGGTTGATATTCAGTTTCTCCATATCATCCCTAATCCTTAACCCCTAATCCTCCTTATTTGTAAAAGTTCTTTTTGAACGCCTCGAACTCGTCCTTGCCAAGTATGCAGCGGTTCCACCAGGCGCGCAGGAACCCCGTCCCGTATCCGATGAGCTGGATGAAGGAGGCGGCGACGGAGTAGAGCCCGATGCTGAGGCTACGGTTCCGGATAGTGGAGTCCATGCATACCAGAAGCGCATAAAGAGCGATGGGCAGCAGGCTGTACGGGCAGAAGGGCGTTCCCAGCAGGAATATGGCCACTCCCAGGGTAAATGCAGCCGGCAGCAGGTGGACGAGCTTCAGCGATTCCGGATACTTCTTGTACAGATTGATGCGGGCAATCCCGGAATTGTGTACCTGCTTGAAGAATTTTCGGAAGTCTGTCCGTCGCTTGTGGTATACCCAGGCACCGGGGAACAGCCGGCATGTATATCCTCCCTTGAAGATTCGGATGCTGAAGTCGATGTCCTCCCCGAAGCGCATCCGCGAGAATCCGCCCAGGGCTTGGTACACTTCCTGCCGCACACCCATGTTGAAGCTACGCGGATAGAACTTGTCCATCTTCTTCTTCCCCCCACGGATACCGCCGGTGGTGAAGAAGGAGGTCATGGAGTAGTTGATGGCTTTCTGTATGTTTGTGAATGATTCGTGCGCGCGGTCGGGGCCTCCGAAGGCATCGGCGGCTTCGTGCTGCAGCTCTTCTTCCACAGCAAGGAAATAACCTTCGGGCAGGATGCAGTCCGAATCCAGTATTATCAGGTATTCACCCTTGCTTCGTTCCACCCCGTAGTTACGGGTCTGCCCGGGGCCGGAGTTGGGCTTGTCATAATAATGCACGTCCAATAGTTCCTGATACTTCTCTGTGACCGGCTTGCAGGGGATGGAGGAGCCGTCCTCCACCACAATCACTTCAAAATCCTTGAAACTTTGCTGCGTCAGGCTTTGCAGCAGTTCATCCACCTCATCGGGGCGGTTGTATACGGGGATGATGACGGAGTATCTCATGGGTATGGCTTTATGTTCTGGTTGTCTCCGCAAAGATATATCATTTAAGCTTTGCAGATGAATAAATGGAAAGAAAAATCCCCGGATGCCAAGTGGAGCACCGGGGATGATATGAAAAGGGCATTTGCCTGATTTCCAAAAGGGCTTATGCTTTTACGCGGCTTACGTAAGAACCGTCGCGCGTATCGATTTCGATAGTCTCGCCTTCGTTGATGAACAAAGGAACGCGGACCGTTGCACCTGATTCTACCGTAGCGGGCTTCAGCGTGTTGGTGGCTGTGTCGCCTTTCAGTCCCGGCTCCGTATAGGTAATCTTCTGCTGAACCTTGATGGGCACATCAGCATAGAGTACGGTTTCTGTAGAAGCGTCTGATACCACGTCTACTATCATTCCTTCGAGCAGGAAGTCAACACCGTTGATGAGGTCGTGGGCGATGGGAATTTGGTCAAAAGTCTCCTGGTTCATGAATTGGTAGTTGTCACCGTCATGATAGAGGTATTGGTGGGGACGACGTTCTACACGCACGTCTTCCAGTTTCTCACCGATGTTGAAACGACGTTCCAGAACGTAGCCGTTCACCACGTCTTTCAGCTTGGTACGCATGAAGGTATTACCTTTTCCCGGCTTTACATGCAGGAAGTCGATGCAGAAATACAGCTTGCCGTCCATGCGGATGCAAGTTCCGATTTTAATGTCTTGGGCATTAATCATACTTATAGTCTTTAATATTATTATATTGGTATTTACTTCTTTAGTGCTGGTTTGCGAGTGCAAAAGTAATGGAAATCGGTAAAAAACACAAAAACTTTTGAGAGAAAATGAGTTATCTCTTGGTTTATTTGAAAAAAGTATCTATTTTTGCAGCCCGAATTCGTGAGAATAATAACATAAAACAAGATACAGTAATGAAAAGAACATTTCAACCCTCGAACAGAAAGAGAAAGAACAAACACGGTTTCCGTGAGAGAATGGCTACAGCAAACGGCCGCAGAGTATTGGCAGCACGTCGTGCTAAAGGCAGAAAGAAACTGACTGTTTCTGACGAATACAACGGAGTAAAGGCATAATAGTCGTTCTCGTTCGTATTAAAGAAATAAGGGAGCTGCAAAAGACTGATTCTGGTCTTTTGCAGCTTTTCTTATGTATTGTGCCCGCTTCTCCGGAAAAAACTATTGCCAACTCCGTGTACTATGTGGTGAAAATTGTATCTTTGTCCCAAATAATGCATTATCGATTATGACAATAAAAGATTTTTTCTCTTTCCGGCAGAACCGGTTCTTCTGGGCGAACATCCTTGCGATGGCCGTTGTGGTAGTGGGATTGCTGTTCGGAGTGCTGAAAGGACTGGATATATATACCCGCCACGGCGAGGCTGTGATAGTGCCCGATGTGAAGGGCATGGGAGTGGAGGAAGCCGAGAAAATGTTCCGTAACCGCGGCTTGGTCTGCATCGTTTCGGATTCCAGTTATGTCAAGACTCTTCCTGCCGGCTGCATCCTCGAATATAATCCGGCAGCCGGACAAAAGGTAAAGGAAGGACGTACCATCTATCTTACAATCAATACGATTGAAGTCCCTCTGCACATAGTACCCGATGTGGCGGACAACAGTTCGCTGCGGCAGGCGGAAGCGCGTATTCTGGCTTCGGGCTTCAAGCTGGCCGAGATACAGTATATTCCGGGTGAGAAGGACTGGGTGTATGGCGTGAAGTATAAGGGTCGTCAGCTTTCCATCGGCGAGAAAGTGCCCGCCGGTGCAGTGCTGACGCTGATGGTGGGAGATGGAGGCGCCTTGCAGGCAGACTCCCTGGGAGTGGATTCTGTGGGAGGTACCGTTGAACCCGTGTTGTCCGAAGACTCCGCGGCAGATGAGTCCTGGTTCTGATAAACATCTGACTCCAATCGTAAATTGTAAATAGTCAAATTGTAAATGCCGTGATGATAGAAGAATTGCCGGATGATATAGATAATGATGAGCTGGACGACGTAGAGCCGGTGGGTGACGAGGCGCAACTCTATGAACACTTCCGTGTGGTGGTGGACAAGGGGCAGGAGATGATGCGGGTGGACAAGTATCTGTTCGACCGCTTGACGAACTCCTCGCGCAATCGCATCCAGAAGGCTGCCGATGCAGGCTTCGTAATGGCGAACGGCAAGGCTGTGAAAAGCAGCTATAAGGTGAAGCCGATGGATGTAATCACTGTGATGATGGACCGTCCACGCTATGAGAATGAAGTCATCCCCGAAGACATCCCCCTTGATATAGTATATGAGGACAAGTATCTGATGGTAGTGAACAAACCTGCCGGTCTGGTGGTGCACCCCGGTCATGGCAACTATCACGGTACGCTTGTCAACGCCATAGCCTGGCATATGAAGGATAATCCCGATTATGATGCCAATGACCCGCATGTGGGACTGGTGCACCGCATCGACAAGGACACCTCCGGCCTGCTGGTGATAGCCAAGACTCCGGATGCCAAGACGAATCTCGGCAACCAGTTCTTCAACAAGACGACAAAACGCCGTTACCGGGCGCTGGTCTGGGGAAATGTAGAGCAGGATGAAGGGACCGTTGTCGGCAATATCGGTCGTAATCCCAGAGACCGCATGCAGATGACCGTCCTCCCCGACGACCAGGGAAAGCATGCCGTCACCCATTACCGGGTGCTCAAACGTTTGGGATACGTCACACTGGTGGAATGTATCCTTGAAACGGGACGCACCCATCAAATCCGTGTGCACATGAAGCACATCGGACACATACTTTTCAACGACGAACGTTACGGTGGACACGAAATCCTGAAAGGAACCCACTTCGCTAAATACAAACAATTTGTAAACAACTGCTTCGACACTTGTCCGCGGCAGGCATTGCATGCCATGACGCTGGGGTTTGTGCATCCCGTCACCGGAGAAGAAATGTACTTCACTTCGGAATTGCCCGATGACATGACCCGGCTGATAGACAAATGGAGAGGCTATATCAGTAACAGAGAATTAGAATGAAACGCACGATTGCTATTGTAGCCGGAGGAGATACCTCCGAATTCCACGTCTCCCTGCGTAGTGCACAGGGGATATGCTCTTTTATAGACAAGGAGAAGTATGATTTGTATATCGTCGAGATGGAAGGGCTCCGTTGGGAAGTGCAACTGCCTGATGGACGCAAGGCGCCGGTAGACCGCAATGATTTTAGCTTCATGAAAGGGGCGGAAAAGGTGAAGTTTGATTTCGCCTATATCACTATTCACGGCACTCCGGGTGAAGACGGGCGTCTTCAGGGGTATTTCGATATGATGCGTATCCCTTATTCCTGCTGTGGAGTATTGGCGGCTGCCATGACTTATGATAAGTTTATCTGTAACCAGTATCTCAAGGCTTTCGGTATTCGGATATCCGAGTCGTTACTGCTTCGCCAGGGGCAAACTGTTTCGGATGAAGACGTGATAGAGAAAATCGGTCTGCCCTGCTTTATCAAGCCGAGTTTAGGAGGCTCCAGTTTCGGAGTGACGAAAGTGAAAGAAGCCTCGGCTATCCAGCCGGCGATTGACAAGGCTTTCAGTGAAGGCCGGGAAGTGGTCATCGAAAGTTTTATCGACGGGACCGAGGTTACATGCGGTTGCTATAAGACATCCGATAAGGAGGTGGTGTTCCCGCTTACCGAAGTCGTAACGGATAACGAGTTCTTCGATTTTGACGCCAAGTATAACGGACAGGTACAGGAAATAACGCCGGCCCGTATTTCTGCAGAACAAACAGAAAAAGTACAACGCGAGACATCGAGGATTTACGACATATTGGGGGCGAAAGGTCTGATCCGTGTGGATTATATCATTCCGGCGGACGGTGAACCAAAATTGCTCGAAGTCAATACGACTCCCGGTATGACGGCAACCAGTTTTATCCCACAGCAGGTACGGGCTGCCGGTCTGGAGATGAAAGATGTGATGACAGATATTATAGAAAACGAGTTTAACTAATTGACAATGAATAATTGATGATTGACAATTATGAGAGAAACGAATTGTCGATTGCCAATTGTCAATTATTCATTGTCAGTTGTCAATTATAAAGATATGGAAGTTCCTATTAATGATTTTGACGATATCCGTCCGCTGAATAACGACGAGGTGAAAGACGCGATCGAATCGCTGATAGCCAACGAAGATTTTGAGCGGGCCTTTCGGTATATAAATCCGGATGTGAATTGGAAAGAGTTTTCAGAAACCATGCGTTCCTTCAAGACAAAGGAGGATTTCAAAGCGAAGTTGGCATATGAAGCGGTAATGATGGTGGCAAATAAAACCACTTTCTCACTGACGATTTCCGGTCGTAGCCGTTTGCCGAAGGACAAAAAGCCTTGTACCTTTATTTCTAATCACCGCGATATTGTATTGGATGCCTCTTTTTTGAACGTCATGCTGTATGATGTAGGGTATGGAATGACACAGGTTGCTATTGGTAATAACTTGTTGATCCGTCCGTGGATCGAAACGCTGGTTCGTTTGAACAATAGCTTCATCGTGAAACGCAATGTCCCGGTGCGCCAGATGTTGGAAGTGAGCAAAGTCCTTTCCGCTTATATCCGTCGTACGATCACGGAGACGAAAGAATCCATCTGGATCGCGCAACGTGAAGGTCGTGCCAAGGATTCGGATGACCGTACCCAGGGCAGTATCTTGAAGATGCTGAACATGAGTGGTGACAAGGATATCCTGTCAAACCTGATGGAATTGAATATTTTTCCGGTTGCAATCTCGTACGAGTTCGATCCGTGCGATTTCCTGAAAGCAAAGGAGTTTCAGCAGAAACGCGATGATCCGGACTTTGTGAAGAGCCAGCGTGACGACCTGTTGAGCATGGAAACCGGTATCCTGAATAACAAGGGACGTGTTCATTTCACCTTGACGTCGCCGATTAACGATCAGTTGGCGCAATTGGATCCGAATATGGAAAAGAACGAGTTGATCGCCGCTATCGCCTCCATTATCGATAAGGAGATTTACAAGCACTATCGTTTTTATCCCTGCAACTATGTTGCCTATGATATGCTGACAGGCACACGCCGTTTCAGCGAACATTATGGACTGAAAGATAAAAAGCAGTTTGAAGATTATCTGCAAGGTCAGTTGGATAAGATCGTATTACCGAACAAGGATGAAGCTTTTTTGCGTACGAAAATCTTGGAAATGTATACGAATCCATTGAAGAATTTTTTTGCTAATCAGGAATAAGGTCAAACGTGTTTCATCACGATCTTTCAGGCCCGGATTTCACATCGTGTGATTCGGGCCTGAATTATTTTTGTTAGTAAGTTGGATTTTGTTTAGGCACACCTTTTTCTATTTATTCTCTTTCGCATAATTCGACGGGCTCATACCGAATTGCTTGATAAAGGCGGACCAGAAATAAGACTGGGAGCTGAAGCCTGTAGCTTCCGAAATCTCATAGATCTTCATATTCCCCTGTATCAACAGCTCAGCGGCCTTTTTCAGACGGCTTATCTTGATCAGTTCATTAGGAGTCAAGTTGGAAATCGCACGGATCTTCCGGTACAAGGTCGGACGGCTCAGGTGCATCAGGTCTGCGATCATATTTACATCTAAGGCTGGATTGCCGATATGCTCGTTGATGATCTCGTTCAGCTTTTCCAGAAAACTTTCGTCCGCTTTGGTATAGGCCATCGATTTCATATTCGCTATAGGAGAGTTGAAATAGAATTTGCGTATATTGTCGCGGTTGGAGATCAGATTGGAAATCTGCGCCATCAGTAGGTTGGTGGAGAAGGGTTTGTCCAGGTAAGCGTCGGCTCCTAATTCCAGACCTTCCAGGCGTGACTGTATGGTGTTTTTGGCTGTCAGCAGGATGACTGGGATATGGCTGAATTCGATCTCCGTCTTTACCTCTTTCAAAAGGGCGAAGCCATCCATGACAGGCATCATCACGTCGCTGATGATCAGTTGAATGCTGCGTTTCTTTAATAACGTGATTGCTTCGGCTCCGTTTCCGGCTATCTCTACATTATATAACTGGTTGACTTCATCGGCGATGAAAACGGCCATTTCTTTATTGTCTTCGACGATCAGGATCGTCGGGCGCGATTCGTCGTGGACGAATTCTATTTTTTGAGGTACGGTTTGCGTTATAGCCTCTTCTTCTGTCTGCTTGATGGATTCGGGCAGCTTGACGGGCAAGGTCAGGCGGAACATCGTCATGGATGGGCTGTCGGCAAAAGTCTCCAACTGCAAGCTACCGTGGTGCATCTCTGCCAGTGAACGTGCCAAGGGCAATCCAAGCCCTGTCCCCGGTTTATCCGTAGCGCCTTCTTTCACCCGGAAGAAAGGTTCGAATATTTTTTCCTTTAATTCTGCAGGGATAGGAGTGCCATCGTTGATAAAGTCTATCGTGAATGTCTCATAATCGGGAGAAAGTTGCAGGCGTATGATGATGCTGCCGGATGCATATTTGATTGCGTTCGTAAACAGGTTGCTGAATATCTTTGTGATCGCTTCTTTATCCACGAACACGTACAATTCCGGCAAAGACAAGTCGAGGTTCAGCAACAGGTTGTGTGCCGTTGCCGATTCTTGGAACCGCTTGGCTGTATCGTTTAGGAGCGAGACGATCTCCGTTCGGACGAAACTGAGGCGGTATCCTTCTATCTCTGTTTTGCGGAAGTCCAACAATTGGTTGACCAATGACAGGAGGCGGGATACATTTTTATCCATCAACGTAAGCGACTTATTCTCTTTTTCCCCGATCTTGTCGGATTTCAGGAGACGTTCGAGCGGGTTCTTGATCAGGGTGAGCGGCGTACGGATCTCATGAGCGATATTGATGAAGAAATCGATCTTGGCCTGATACAGTTCCTTCTCTTTCTGATCTTCGAACAACTGCATGTTGTAGGCCATTGCCCGTTTGGTTTTCCGGCGCCAAGACCAGAAGAAGCCGACGATGATGGCGAGAGTGACGACAATATAAGAAGCATATGCCGGAGTCGATGCCCACCAAGGGGGCAAAACGGTGATATTCAGTCGTGTCGGAGTGTCGCTCCAGTTGTTCGACAGGTTGGCTGCCCGTACCTCGAAGGTGTAGTCGCCCGGATGTAATTCAGCGAAATAGACCGTGTTGCGCTCTCCGATCGGAATCCATTCCTTGTCCATATTTCCCATCCTGTATGCATACTGGATGGATTTAGGGGCGATGAAGTTGAGTGCGGAGAAGTTGATGCTGAATGTGGATTGCTTGTAGGTCAGCGTGATCTTCTTAGCCTCTGATTCGGCGGAAGAGTTGATGATGCGTTTCTCTCCGGCTTCATTCTGGATTTCGAGGCTTCCCAAATGGACGTTCATCTTCTCGGCTGCCGGGATTACTTCGGATGGCTTGAAATGGATAAAGCCTTTGACCGAACCGAAATAGAAAGTCCCTTCGTTGTCTTTGAAGGCGGAGTTATCGTTGAATTGGCGAGTGATGAGTCCGTGGGATTCCGTGTAGGTCGTGATCTTACCGGTTCCTGTTTCCAGGCTGACCAGTCCGTTGGCCGTACTGATCCATAAGGTTTCGTTTTCGTCAGGTAGGATGCGGAAAGCAACATTGCTCGGCATACCGTTTTTGACGGTGTAATGTAGGGATTCGCCGGTTTGGAAGTCGTATTTGATAACCCCTTCTACGGTAGCAAACCACATATTGCCGTCTTTGTCCTCGCAGGCGTCGTTAACGAAATTGTGGCGCTGGGTGTTCAATTTGTCGTACGGCAGATACATGCCGGTATTGCTGATCGGATTATAATAGAAACTGCGGTTGAACATGCCGGTCCAGATTCTTCCTAAGCGATCTTCGTAAATGCAGTTTACTGCGAAAGGAGGAAATTGCGGGGCATACAGGAAACGGTCGTTCAGGAAGTCATATTTATAGATACCGTCATCGGTCCCGACATAGACTTGTCCCTCCTGCAATACTTTGATGCAGCGGACGGTGCTGTTCTTTACCGTCAGCGAGTCTTTCAGCAGGTTGTAATGCTTGATGACCTTTCTCGTCTTGATATCCATCAAGTCGATGCCGTGGATAACGTGTCCGATCCAGAGCCGGTCACCTGATGCAGCCAAGCCTCGGATATTGGTGTGCGACAAGCCGTTTCCCCCCGGAACCGGCTGGTAGTTGGTGAATGTCCCGGTTTTCTTTTCCAAGCAGTTGATGCCCGCATCTTCCGTCCCGACCCATATATTACCGTATATATCGGTACAGATATCGCGGATCACTTCTCCTTTCATCGAATACTGCCCGTCCCAGGGATAATGCACATGGAAAGGGCGGAAAGGGGAATAATAGTTGAGGCCGTTTTGGTGGAAACAAATCCAGATGCCGTTCTCCCTGTCTCGGCAGAATGCAGAGATAAAATGGCTCGATAAGGCGTATGGGTCCAACGGGTCCTGGCGGATACGGGTACACTCGCCGGTGTTGACCTTATAGATAAACAAGCCGGAGTCTGTCCCGATCCACAATTCGTCCTTGTCTTTTTCGAGGAAGCTGTTGATCAGGATCGTAAGCTGGTTGATCTTTTGAATGTTCAGATCCTGGTAGTCGCGTGTGGCCGGATCGAATATCTTCACGTCGTCATGCTCGAAAGCGATGTAAATACGATCGGTCGTAGGAGAGGGATATAACATGGAAAGTTTCCGTGGCGTGTTCGGGGATGAGTGGGCGAATACATTATAGGACTCCATCGTCTCGTCTTCCGGATTCAGCAATGAAATCAACCCGTCCGAACTCCCGATCCAGATACTGTTTTCGCGGGTAATGCAAAAAGAGGTGTAGCTTTGGTTGTCTTCCGGAGCGAAGATACGGAACTGGCTGTCCTCCGTATTGAACCGGATCAGGTTACCGTCCATCAGTATCCATAGTTTATTGTCTTTGTCGAACTGGAAGATGTCGATCCCTTTGTCTGCTGTGAAAGGAATGTGCCGGAACGATTCCTTTTCATCGTCATACTGATATAATCCCGAAAGCGTCCCTACCCACAAGTCGCCGTTCATGTCGCACCCCAGGCATGTGATCCAGTTGCTTCCCAATGTCTCGGTTTCGTCGGGGTCGTTACGGAATACTTTGAACGTATATCCGTCGAAGCGGTTCAGACCGTCGCGTGTCCCGATCCAGATATATCCTTTCCTGTCCTGCACGCAACAAGTGGCCATATTGTCGCTGAGTCCGTTTTCGACCTGATAATGGCGGAAAAGATAGTTACTGTCGTCTGCATATGTCCGGGTGAGACAAAATATGAATAGGATGGATAAGATTAACTTCAGATGTTTCATATATGACTTTGCTATTATGGGCGAAAGATACTGAAAAATGTATTATGGATTTCCTTTTATTGTGTCACGGATTTCATAAATCATCTCAATAAGGGTGATAACGGCAGAGAATGAGATGAATACGGAAAAGATTGCAACAAGGTCAAACAAACCGGCCGTGGAGGAATCGATACATTTGTACCATGTGAAACACAGGTAATAAAAACCTTTTATTCTAATAATATGAATACTCTTACTACAAAACAAGGAATCGGAACGAAGGTTCAACTCTGCACAATGATGTTTATGCAGTATATGCTGAGTGCAGTCTGGTGGGTTCCTTTAGCCGCTTACCTTTCCCATACGCTTAAATTGGAAGTGTATCAAGTCTCGTTGGTATTAAGTGCGATGGCTATCGGTGCGATGGCATCCTCTTTTATCGGCGCGATAGCCGACCGTTATTTTGCCGCAGAGAAGATCTTGGCTGTATTGAATATACTGACAGGTGCCTTTTTGCTTCTGGCTGCCCAGCAGACATCATTTGTTCCTCTTATGGCATGTGTCGTGCTGGCCATGCTTTGCCATATGCCGACACAGAGCCTGACCAGTACGATCGCCATGAGCCATACGCCTTCGGAACAGTTTCCGCGTATCCGTATGTTCGGTTCGGTAGGATGGGTAGCTTCCGGTATCTTCAGCGTGATCGCCCTTCATGTGATGCATTTATCCGCTTTCGATGATACGAACCTGCCGATGTATTGCGGCGCCGCTGTCTGTTTCATGGCTGCGCTTCTGAACTTGCGACTGCCGCACACCCCGCCTTCGGTCGATAAGAGTGCCGGCATCTCGGTGATGGATATAACCGGCTTCAGCGCTTTCTCCCTGATGAAGGATAAGAATTACCGGGTTTTTATGATTCTGACGTTCTTGGCTATCATCCCGTTCAACTTGTACCATGTATATGGTTCGATGATTCTCGCCGACGAGCATGTGCAGAATATAACGGTGACGCTGAACCTCGGGCAGTTGGCCGAAATGTTTTTCCTGGTCATCACCACTTCTATACTGATAAAGTCGGGGATTAAGAATACCTTGATCTTCGGTATGATCGCTCTCGTGGTCCGGTATGCTTCGTTCTATATCGGTGCGGAGACCGGTCTGCAATGGTTCTATTATATCGGGATTATCGTACACGGGTTGATCTTCGGCCTCTTCTTTGTCGGTGGCCAGGTCTATACGGACAATGTGGCTCCAAAAGAAATGAAAGCACAGGCACAGGGTTTGCTCTTCTTCCTGGTGTGGGGCATCGGCTTCCTGATCGGGACGCTTTGGAATGGCTGGCTGATCGGTCTTTTCCGTGACGAGGATAAATGTGATTGGCCTGTCGTCTTTGCCATCTCGACCCTGTTCTCGTTCGTCTTGTTGATCCTTTTTGTCTTTTTATTCAAACCGGTAGCATTAAAGACTAATAAATAGTAAAGAGTAGTAAAGTAATAATTTTATCAAACCCTTTTAATTCTCAAGATCAAATATATTATCACACGCCAGATGTAATGCGGGCTGTCCAACAACTTTGGATGGCCCGCTTTTATTGATGGGAATTAGCTCCGGGCACTTATTTTTCCTTTTTCATAGTTACTGTTTTTTTATTTGTTACGTGATCTACAAATATGTATATTGTATTATTAATTAATCAACAAATACACAGGTATTAACAGTATTACTACCACTCCTTTACTTTTCGCCCTTAGTCGAAAAGGTTTTTGACCTGTGTCGAAAGGGCTTTTGACCA
>ERZ835051.3212-NODE-3212-length-13136-cov-5.745891_pt1 | contig 13136 bp, 9 predicted proteins | sample MGYA00519575_ERZ835051 | MGnify/ENA primary metagenome ERZ835051 (study PRJEB31850, sample SAMEA3708769) | human gut metagenome | biome: human gut; feature: human-associated habitat; material: faeces | place: China | collected 2014 ... | reverse complement strand
AGGTCCACACGGCCAGAGCGGGGTTATATAAAATTCACTTGGATCTGGGCCGCGGCATAAGCCGCGGCCTTTTTTTATTCCCCCGACCCATGAACAAAATGTAAAAGCTGGCCGCCCTTCCCCTTTCCCACTTGAATCCCCCGAATCTTTCCTGTATAATACAGTCTGTTGACCGACCGCTTCCCCTTTCGCGGCGGCTCGCCCAGTACCGCGCCGGCAGGGCCCTCCGCCCGGAACGGCCAATCTGAGAAATGATGAGAGGACGGAACCAACTGTGAGTGCACCCAAAGACAACAAAGAGCGCGCGGACTCCACCTATGTCCAGCGCAGAAATAACCGAGCGGCGGATCAGGACCGCCGCAAGCACATCCTGTACGGTGTTGTGGGCGGCGTGATCGCCGTGCTGCACGATATCACCGAGCAGCGCCGTCTGGACGACGCGCGGCGCGAGTTCGTGGCGAATGTCTCGCATGAGCTGCGCACGCCGCTCACCAATATCCGCTCCTACACCGAGACCCTGCTCGACGCGGCCGGAGATATTCCGCTCGATACGGAAAAGCAGTTCCTCGGCGTGATCTCGAGTGAGAGCGAGCGCATGGCGCGTATCGTGACCGACCTGCTGACGCTTTCGCGTCTGGACTACGGCCGCATGGAGCTGCGCATGACACGCTTTTCGCTCTCCGCGCTGCTGCACAAGGTCGCGGACGCGATGAAATTCACCGCAGAGGACAGCGGCCATGAGCTGACGGTCGACGCGCCGCGACTCGTGGCGCTCGGTGCCGATGATGAACAGGCCGCCCGCATTGCGGACAACCTCCGCCTCGCGCTTGACCTCGGGGGTAAATTCCTCGCACAGTTCCTCAAAACGCTTGCGGGCATGGAGAATTTCGGCGTCCTCGGTCTCGGCGTGGCCGTCGCACTCGGTCATCAGTATCTCAAGTTTGGCATCAATACCGGCCTCCGGCGGGGTAGGCAGCTCGGTGCCGCTGGCCTTGGCGCGGGCCTTCTCATGCTCGTAGGCATCCTTCAGCTCTGCCAGGTTGGCAGTCAGCTCCTTGGACAGCTCCTTTTTAAGGGCCGCCTTGGCCATGTAGGTCACGTTGCCGCCCAGCATAATATCAGTACCGCGGCCCGCCATGTTGGTGGCGATGGTGACCGCGCCCTGCTTGCCGGCCTGCGCGACGATCTCGGCCTCTCGCTCATGCTGCTTCGCGTTCAGGACGTTGTGCTCGATGCCTTTCTTTTTCAGCAGCTTGGACAGCGCCTCGCTCTTTTCGACGCTGACGGTGCCGACCAGGACAGGCTGACCCTTGGCGTGGCACTCGGCGACCTGCTCAATGACGGCGTTGTACTTGCCGTTGACGGTCTTGTAGACGCTGTCTGGCAGGTCCTTGCGGGCGCGGGGCTTGTTGGTGGGGATGCTGACGATGTTCAGGCCGTAAATTTCGCTGAACTCGTCGGCCTCGGTGGAGGCTGTACCGGTCATGCCGGACAGCTTTTTGTACATGCGGAAGTAGTTCTGGAAGGTGACGGTGGCCAGCGTCTTGCTCTCGGCGGCAACGGTCACGCCTTCTTTGGCCTCGATGGCCTGATGCAGGCCGTCGTTGAAGCGGCGGCCATACATCAGACGGCCCGTGAACTCGTCGACGATGATGACCTCACCGTCTTTGACGATATAGTCGGTATCGCGGTGCATAACGCCGCGGGCCTTGATCGCACCGTCAATGTAATGGCGCAGCGACATATTGTCGGCGTCGGCCAGGTTCTCGACGTGGAAGAACGCCTCGGCCTTTTTGACGCCGGACTCGGTCAAGGTAGCGGTCTTGCGCTTTTCATCCACGACGTAATCGCCGTCTACCTGCTCCTCGGCCTCGACCTTGTCGTCCAGCTCGACGATAACACTCTTTTTCAGCGTCTTGGCAAAGTCGTCCGCGCGCTTGTACATCACGCTGGAATCCTCGCCCTTGCCGCTGATGATCAGCGGGGTACGGGCCTCGTCGATCAGGATGGAGTCGACCTCGTCCACGATGGCAAACGCATGGCCGCGCTGCACCATGTTGGCCTTGTAGACGACCATGTTGTCGCGCAGGTAGTCAAAGCCGAACTCGTTGTTCGTGCCGTAGGTGACGTCGGCCTCGTAGGCCTTCTTGCGGTCCCCGGCCTCGACGCCGTGGACGACCAGACCGACGGTCAGACCCAGGAAGCGGTAGACCTTGCCCATCCACTCGGAGTCGCGGCGGGCCAGGTAATCGTTGACGGTGACAACATGCACACCCTCGCCGGTCAGGGCGTTCAGGTAGGTGGGCATGGTAGCGACCAGCGTCTTGCCTTCACCGGTCTGCATCTCGGCGATGCAGGCGCGGTGCAGCACGATGCCGCCGATGATCTGCACGGGGTAGGGCTTCATGCCAAGCACGCGCCAGTCAGCCTCACGGCATACGGCGAACGCCTCGGGCAGCAGGTCGTCGAGAGTCTCGCCTTTGGCGAGGCGCTCTTTAAACTCGGTGGTTTTGGCCTTCAGCTCGTCGTCGGTCAGCTTGGCCATCTCCGGCTCAAGGGCAAGGACCTTGTCCTTGAGCGGGTTGATGCGCTTGAGTTCCTTGTCCGAGAAAGAGCCGAACAGTTTTTCAAAAAAAGACATAACAGTTCCCCTGTATTTTCCGCCGCGTGTAGAGGTGCGGCTAATAGTGGTTTTATATAGTTTTACACATGATACTATAATACACCCGCACAGGGGTTCATGTCAAACCTGCGCGGGTGTATTTCGTAATATATTTAATTTTTCTGTTTTGCGGGCAGGCTCAGCAGCACCAGCATCAAAAAGATACAGCCGAAGCCCAGCGCATCCCACAGCGTAAAGGGCGAGCCCAGCACCAGCGTGCTGATGATGGCCGCCGTGACCGGCTCGGCAAAGCTGTAGAGGCTCGCCTTCTGCGGGCCGATGAGCGGCACACCCGACATGTACAGACTGAACGCCAGCACATTGCCCAGTACAACCACCGTGAAGATGCCGAACGCGCCCATCGCCGTCGGCACATAGTCGATCTGCCACGGGCGGAAGATGAGCGAAAACATGATGCCGCCCATCAAAAACGCCCAGCCCTGCAGCATCGGGGTGGGGTACTGCTCCTGCAATTTCTTCGGCCACATCGTGTAGATGGCGACGCAGCAGGCACTGACGATGCCGGAGACCAGCGCCGCCGGGCTGACGGCCAGCCCGGTCAGGCTGCCGTGGGTCGTGATTAGGAACACGCCGACCAGCGCCAGCACAATCGAGAATATCTCAAACACGCGGGGGCCGCGCTTTTGCTGGATGCAGACCACCAGCAGAATAATGACGGGGGAGACGTCCTGTAAAATCGTGCCCATGCCCGCGCTTGACAGCTGGATCGTCAGAAAGTAGGTAAACTGGCAGCAGCTGACGCCCGCCAGACCGTAGACCAGCAGGTCAATGGCGTTGCGCGGATTTTTCCTGACGTTCCACGGGTCAAAAAGCGTTTTGCGGTCCTTTATAAAAAAGAATCCGCACAGGATCAGCCCCGCCAGAAACAGCCGGATGGGCACGAGCCAGGTCGAATCCATCCCCTCGCGGGTGAACAGGTACTGCCCCATGCAGCCCGAAACGCCCCAGCACGCCGCGCCGCCCATCGTCAAGGCGGAGCCTTTTATGCGGTCAGACATTGTGTTGCTCCTCTGTTGTAGGGGTCGTTGCTCGCATCGACCCGCATCATAGCGGCGGGCAGTTGCTTGCAGGGGGCGGCGTCCTCGACGCCCCTACAGCCTCCCGTAAGCTCTTATTCCAAAATCAGCGCCGCGGCTTCGCGCAATCCCTTTACAACCGGTGCGCCCGTTTCCCTCAATTTTTCCGGCGGCTGGTGGCCGCCGGACTGCAAAACGCAGCGCACGCCCAGCGCCTGTGCAACCTCATAGTCGTGGACGGAATCGCCGATCATGACGGCGCGTGCCGGGTCAAAGCCGTTTTCCTTTAAATAGGCCAGCCCGACCTCGACCTTACTCTTGGCGTAGATGTCGCCCAGACCCAGCAGACGGTCAAAATAGCCCGTCACGCCGCGCTCGTCGGTCTGACGCCGCAGCGTGTCCAGATTGCTGGCCGACAGAATGACCTGCCGCAGCCCCGCGGCCTTAAACGCCTCCAGCGCGTCAATGGCACCGTCTGCCAGCGGGCAGGCCGCACTGGCGGGGACGTAGTCCTCCATGTATTTTTCGGCCAGCTCTGCAAAGCTGTGCTTTGTAAAGTCAAACCCCGCGCGGACGTAATATTCCTCGATGGGAAAGCCAAAAATGGCCCGGTACCGCTCGTGGTCATACCGCTGCGGGTAGCCGAATCCTGCCAGCAGACGGTTGAGCGCGTCCACGCAGAGATCGACATCATCGAGCAGGGTACCGTTCCAATCCCACAAAATCAGTTCCGGGCACATAGATGTTACCTCGTTATTCTTCTGTAAAAATTTTGTTCAGACTCGCGTTGCTTTCGATCAGCTTGACGAGCGCCACACCCAGAATCGTGCAGCTGATGAGCTCGCCAATGCCGACAGTAACGGCATTGAACACCGCCAGCATCGCCGTGGGTGCGCCGTCCGAGAAGAAGAAGGTGATCTCGAACGCGCCGACAATGATCATATTAAAGACAACGGGCGGCAGGGATGCCGGAATGGCCAGCCCTTTCACGCGGATGTCGCGCAGCTTGTAGGTCACAAGGCAGGCCAGCAGGGTCGCCAGCGTGCCGAACACCACGTCAACGACGGTGGAGCCGAGCAGATTTGCCAAAAAGCAGCCCAGCGTGACGCCGACGATATACTCGGCGCCGAACACCGGCAGCAGGCAGAGGGCCTCGGCCACGCGGACCTGCACCGCGCCGTAGCTGAACGGGGCCAGCACAAGGCAGACGACCACATAGACAGCCGCAATGACAGCGCAGCGCACAAGGCGACGGACGGACAGATTTTTCATATTCATACAATACTCCGGCGGATAGATTTTGACCACACGCAAGACCGCCAGCCTTGCGGGGTTTGCGCTGCCGACCAGCAGCCGGCAGCGGAGCCTAAAATCCTAAGTTGCTCAACAAACCTAAATTATAACAAAACCCGCAGGCCGTTGCAAGACCTGCGGGGAAAATTTGTGGTAGATTCTGCGCATATTGTGCTGATATGGTATAATACATCGGAGTGCATTATCGATTATCTGAAAATCATAGTTCCCTAATAGCTCTTGGTATGGTATAATAGGCCGAGGCTCGCTATACGGACGCGCTCGGTCATAGTTCCTTAATAGCTCTTGGTATGGTATAATCAGCCAGTGCAGCACACCGTCCTCATCGCGGTCATAGTTCCCTAATAGCTCTTGGTATGGTATAATACAAGAATCTCGTTGATGTCACAGTCCAGCGGTCATAGTTCCCTAATAGCTCTTGGTATGGTATAATCACTGGCCGTTGTATTAGCGCCTTCTGCGTGTCATAGTTCCCTAATAGCTCTTGGTATGGTATAATGCCCTTATACCATTCCTTGCTTACGCACTTGTCATAGTTCCCTAATAGCTCTTGGTATGGTATAATTCTATGCGGATGTAGTAGCGCCCGCCAAAGGTCATAGTTCCCTAATAGCTCTTGGTATGGTATAATCAGACTGGAAGAGACACCGCACGCGGCAGGGTCATAGTTCCCTAATAGCTCTTGGTATGGTATAATTGCAGAGACCTACCTCTGCACCCGCACAAGGTCATAGTTCCCTAATAGCTCTTGGTATGGTATAATATACGGAACGCACGTGGCGCGGTGTAGAACGTCATAGTTCCCTAATAGCTCTTGGTATGGTATAATGCGATCTGGCGGTTAGTGCGCCCGTCGATGGTCATAGTTCCCTAATAGCTCTTGGTATGGTATAATTCGTTTTCGCGCCGCCATCCCGCTTGCGCGGTCATAGTTCCCTAATAGCTCTTGGTATGGTATAATCCGGGGGAGCGGCACAAGACCAACGGGAGCGTCATAGTTCCCTAATAGCTCTTGGTATGGTATAATTGCAGACAGGCCAACGTTCTTGTACGCGTCATCATAGTTCCCTAATAGCTCTTGGTATGGTATAATTTTGTGCAAATTCACGAAATAAACACTTGAGTCATAGTTCCCTAATAGCTCTTGGTATGGTATAATAAAACATCAATACAGCCGCGAATCTGTTTAGTCATAGTTCCCTAATAGCTCTTGGTATGGTATAATTCCATCAGGATCATGCGGTTGGCTCTGAGCGTCATAGTTCCCTAATAGCTCTTGGTATGGTATAATAGCTATACCGTACAATCTGCCCCGGACTGGGTCATAGTTCCCTAATAGCTCTTGGTATGGTATAATCAGCACACCAGCGTCAAGCTGCAATGCGTCGTCATAGTTCCCTAATAGCTCTTGGTATGGTATAATAGATATCCACTCCTTGCTACTAGATACATTGTCATAGTTCCCTAATAGCTCTTGGTATGGTATAATCTTTACCGTGACCGAGCAGGAGGTGAAATGGTCATAGTTCCCTAATAGCTCTTGGTATGGTATAATTCAAGTACCTGCATAACAGCAGAACCAAGAGTCATAGTTCCCTAATAGCTCTTGGTATGGTATAATTAGGCTATGCAAAAAGCGCATCGGATTGCGGTCCGATGCGCTTTTTGTTTTAGAAAAAACTCAACTGTTCACATACAAAAGGGGCTTCTTCCGGCTGATAATTTCCCAGAAGAATCTGAATAGACTGGTACTGCTTTTCTGTAACGACAAGCAGGCGAATGGAGCCGTTTGGCGGCAAGGATGCCCTCAAACGGCTTTCGTGTTTCTGCACGGCGTCGTTGCCGTTGCACACCCTCGCGTACACAGAGAATTGCAGCATGTGGTAGCCATCCTTCAGCAAAAAATTCCGGAACGCCGTCGCATGCCGCCTTTCAGTCTTTGTCTGCACAGGCAGGTCAAAAAAGACAATCATCCGCATAAATTTACTCATAGCTATGCTGCTTGTATTCAAGCAATTTGGGTAACAGCAGGGCTTGTCCACGCAGACCTTGCACCAGGCGTTCCATTGCATAGGCAACGCTGTGGTGCTGCCCGCCGGAAAGAATATCCGCATTCAACAGGTTTACAAGCTTTCCCTTCAGTATGGGTGTCAATGCTGCATCCTCGGCCACATTTGCTGCCACGTACAAATCCGCTACGGGCCGGAACGGCTCCATCAGGTCATCCGCCAGATTAAACTGGTTCAGCTCACTGTCATGGTACAGCCCCAGGCACGGCTGAAAACCATACACCGTCAGGCAGCGCGCCATATAGCCCCGCAAAATCGCGTAGGCATAATTCAGTGCAGCATTTCGCGTATCTTCATTGCGGCGGGTGTAGCCCTCACCAAATAAAGCCGGAAAGTAGTACGCTGCGGCGCTTGCCTCTACGTTATCTTTGTCGCCGCTCGTCACAGCCTTGGCACGCCCGAACAGGAACGCTGCTTCCTGCGTTTTGCCGCAAAGTGCAAGGCACTCCGCCTGGTTTTGAATTTTTGCTGTCACGACCTGCTGCCACATCCGTTTTTTTGCCGGCAGGGTCAATCCCATCTGCCAGCGCAGTACTCCCAGCTGACGGCTGTGCTGTGCAAACGGCAGCGAGATGCCGCACGGCAGATGTGTTTCATCGCACCAGAAAGTCACCACACCGTTTTGTGCCAGCGCCGCCATAGCCGCTGTTGTGATCGTGCTTTGGCGGCTTTCCAGTACAATGGCACTGATGTCCTCGATGGGCACAGAGTGAACTTCTTCCGTTTCAATCAACAGCTGCTCATTTTTGCAGCGGATGCGCGCAGGGTTCACGATCATCAGGCAGCGGTAGGACATAATTCACCTCCGTTGGGCAGGGAAGGTTTGCCGTTTTTCTTTTTTCACAGGGGTATAATTGCCAAGGACATCGACCTGATACTTTTGAACCTTTTGCAGGGTTTTAAAACCAAGACTTCCTACAATATACGCGTTATCATGCGTAGTTACCGTGATGGCACCCGTCGAAATATTTCCGCCTTCAAAATAGGTCAGGCCGCAATTCATCTGCACTTCTTTTTCCAGTGTACTGTCACTGTTTTGCACTTTGAATTTCATTGTGCGCTTACTTTCAATACGAATCAGGTCATTCTGACAAAGTGAGAACAAGAAGTTTTCTTCGTCCATTTCCTTCCACTCTGCATAGCTTTTTCCCTGTACAACCGCTTTATTGGGCAATTTCAGTTTCACCGTATCTGCCACATAGATCGGCACCCAGTAATAGCCGTCGCCCGGCACAAAATAGACATCAATACGTACCATCGTATCATTGTCGGCCACACCTTTTCCTTCATGGACCGCAACCATACTGGTGGCTTTATCATACACCTTGACCTTGCGCACCTGTGCGCCTGGGGTTCCATCGGCACGCGGTTTAAAGAACGGTTCTGCAAATGCCTTTTTCCCATCGCCGCCAAAAGCTGTCAGTTGTTCCTTCAAAGCATTGTACAGTAGGGTATCGCTGCTCGGATTAAAATATCCCGCAATTTTTCCCTCTTTGTCGAGCTTCAAATCTGTAATCGACCGGCGCTGAACCGTATGCGCATCATCCAGGCGACTTTTTATTGTTTCCTTGTGTGCCGCACCTGTCACCTTATGGCGCGGCATCCGCGATACAAACACAGGCTGAATAGACGAAATATCTACCGTCGCATAATAGACCGGGTTGATCTTCATCAGGTCTTCCTGCGGGCAGGCCGACAATCGCTGCCTCAGCTCATCACGGAAGTGCGGCCAAGGTTCGGGGAAGTGCTCATTACGCACCGCCGTCGTCTCTGCACGCTTGCAAAAGTCAGATACCCGCTTTATCATCCCCTGTGTCGTACAGGCAATCACCGCCGCGTCCACTGCATGGTGCAGATCGCCGTCGGCACGCACCTTGCTAAGGCCCCAGCGCTTGCGCAAAAACGCCGTAACGGCGCCATTTACCGCAACGACCCGCCGTTTGCCTGCCCCGGAACAGTTTGCAAACGCAAGATGATTGCGGATATAGTTCAGCATAAAAGCCGCAATATACTGCGTATCCTGCAGGTTGCGCTGGATAAAGCCCTTGCCGTCCTCCTCGCTCAGCCTTTCCTTCAATAGGTTCTGGCGCTTGCGGAAATTCTTTACGTTTGCTTTGGTGTACACAATAAAGTCGTCCCGTCGTTTTCCCTGCAGGTATTGCAGCGGCAGACGGTTTCCCTTCTGACGGTTCTCCGATGCCAGCACCAGCACCTTATTTGTGCGGCGGTCATCAAAGCTTATGCTATAAGGGATGATATGGTCTACCTCGGCATAGCCGGAGACTGTAATAACCTTGTCCAGCTCCAACGGCTGTATCGAATACGCACAGCGCCCGTCCTGCTCTTTCCACAGACGATATTTTACAAGATCCTGCCCGGTAACGATGCGTCCCGGAAAAAGCTCATTCAGCTCTTTCATCAGGCGTTCATTTTCCGCACTGTTATCCCGCATCGCCTTGTCCAACTCGCTGCGCTGCTGGAAGTTCTTATTCATCTCTCTTGCCAGCTCCAGATGGATACTGACCGGACTTTCGCCCTGCTCGCGGATGATCGCATTGACGACCTTGATCGTCTGTGCCACTGCACGGCGCACCACCGGGCTTGTAATATCCTCCATTTCCTCCGTTGAGGCCGGCAGGAACTGCGCTTTTTCGCCGTTTTGCCTTCCCTGAAAATCATATCCGGCTGCCTGGCAGGCATCGTTATAGTTCATGCCCTGTTCCAGATAAGGGATCAGCTTGCGGCACGCCTTGACCGAAATGTGTCCATATCCCGCAAAGCTGGGCAGCGTCAGCAGTGCTTCTATTTCCAGCGGTTCAAACTCCGCCTGTTTCAATGCCTCCCGCAGCTTATCCTCGTTTTCCGGGTTCGTCAGCGCAGCTCCGGCGGCATCCAGCTGCTCGCGGCTGATATTGCGGATATGATCCTTCCGCAGGGTATTCAGCGCCTTACGCATCTTGTGGTAGCAGGGGAGTGCCGTTATTTTTTCTTTCTTTTCGCAGGCTTCTGCCGTCTGCTCCCCACGATACCGCACCATGTTGAACCGTGCTTCTTCCGGCAGTGCCAACGCCTTGCGGACCCGGGCAAAATCCAGCTTGTCCGTCTGGCAGCACACAGAAAGCAGTACCTGTCGCTCTGCCGGTGTCAGCGTGCGGCTGGTTCCGTTTTCCGCAATGCGGATATGATTGATTTTTTGCAGCAGCGTAAAATATTCAAACGAGAAGGCCGCCTTGGCTGCCCGCTGCTCGCTCTTTCCCTCCAGCGTGCAGGTGCCGACCCTGTTGCTGCCGCTATACGGGCTGCCTTTGCCCGGACCTTCCGCAAAGGAGCGCTGGCGTGTCAGAATACAAAGGTACTCTGCCTCCATCTCCGGCGAAGCCCATGTCGCACCGTATTGACGCTGTGCTGCAAAAACCAGTCTGGCCTCGTCTATGATTTGGTCGCGTTTGACGGTGGAAAGATAATTTTCCGCTTTGTTGCGCTTGTGCTCTGCAAACACAGGGTCGCGGTACATCATCTCACCGACAGTACGGTACCGGTTTGCCTCCATACGTCGGGTGTTCGCGTCAATTGCCTGCAGCAGCTTACCGTCTTTTTGTGCATCGTCTGCCTTGCGGTTACTGCGAAAGCCCCTGCGCTGCATCAGGTGCAGCAGTATACGGGCAAAATCCAGTGCTGTCACCGGGCCATCCAACGCCTGAACACGCAGCGCATAGACATCCGGCAGATGTCCCGCTTGCACAGCCTGCTCTATTTCCGCCTTACCGGGCAGACCGTTTTTCTCCATCAGCTCGTACAGATCCGCCTTGCGCAGGCTGCGGCGGCGCAGCCTGCGGCGGGCGCTGCGGGCCTCACGGCGCGGGGCAGCAAGGCTGTCGCCTTTTTGGGGCTGTTCGGCCTTATCAAATATGCGTGAGCCACATCGGATCAGACCATAGGGCTCCGCGTTTTCATTCAGTGCCACCACCGCCCAGCCGACGGACGCAATGCCAATATCCAGACCAATTCCATAGGGATGCTTCATTTTTTTGCACATCCTTTCACTTTTCTACTATCATAGCGCACTATGGCATTATGGGCAACTGACAATTTAAACGAAATTTAGGGCAAAAAAGATGACGCCCTGCCAAACAGCAGGGCGTCAGAGCTTTACGGTCCTATGACCTTATCATAGCAACCATAATAGTTCTTGGTATGGTATAAGAACTGTCTGTATTATACTACATTGTCAGGCAAAGTGCAAGACCTTACCTATGCTGCCGAAAAATCTTACGGCAGCTCCGGCGCATAAGCCTCGAGATTGCGGGGCTTGCCCTCGTAGACGATGGCGATGCCGTCGGGGCCGGTGTTGGCGCTGACAACGCCGCCGAGCTGGAACACGATCAGCGGTGCATGGCCAAACGCCTTTTTGCAAAGCTTGACCAGCTCGTCACGCTTGGCGGTGCTGGACGTGTAGGCCACCATGTAGGGCGTGTCCTTCATCGAATCGACGCGGCTCTCCACCCATTTGATCATGGCGGCGGGCACGGCGGCGTCGCCGCGGACCTTGCTCTCGACCTTGGAGACGCCCGCATTCAGGCTGATGATGGGGCGGATGCCCAGCAGGTCACCGACCACAGCGGCGGCGGCGCTGACGCGGCCCGACTTCTTCATCTGCTTCAGGCTGTAGGCGGCCAGACAGATCTCAACGCAGTCCAGCTTCTGCTTCAGCTCGGCCACACAGGAGGCCAGCTCACCGCCGTTGCGCACCTTGCGGGCGCACTCACAGAAATACCAGCCGTAGGGCATCGAGTAGGTGTGGCTGTCGATGACCTGAATCTTCATCGTGTAGCCGGGGCGCTCCTCCTCCAACAGCTCCATGGCCTTGACGGCGTTGTTGTAGGTGCTGGAGCCGCCCGCGTTGATGCTCAGGTACACCAGGTCGGTGTAGCCCTCATCCGCATAACGGGCGTAAATATCGCAGAACTGCAGCTGGGTGATGGCGGCGGTGGTGGGCACGCCCTGGGCGTCGCGCATCATCTGGTAAAACTGGTCGTTGGTAAAGTCCTTGCGCTCCATGTACTCCACACCGTCAAGGTTGATGGGGAAGCCCACGACCTCGATGCCGTACTTATCCGCAAGCTCCTGCGGAATGTCGGAACAGGAATCTGTCAGAAAGCCTATCTTGCTCATTTTACATCCTCACTCCATTCGTATCGGGTCAACTGCCCGTGGGTCTCCAAACCGGCAAAATCCCATTGACGCAATGCTTCGTACACGCCCACTGCCACCGCGTTGGACAGGTTCAGGCAGCGCTCGCCCCTGCGCATCGGCATACGCACGCAGTCGGCCTCATGCGCGGCCAGCAGCTCCTCGGGCAGGCCGGCATCCTCGCGCCCAAAGACGAGATACACGCCGTCGGGGTAGGTCACATCCACATGGCGGCGCGGGCCCTTGGACGTGAAGTAGAAAAACGGACCACTGTTTTTGGCAAAAAAGTCCGCCTGATCTTGATAATATGTTATATCAAGCTGGTGCCAATAGTCAAGCCCGGCGCGCTTTAATTTTTTGTCGTCGATGGTAAAGCCCATCGGGCCGACTATATGCAGCCGCGCTCCCGTCACCGCGCAGGTCCGCGCGATATTGCCGGAGTTCTGCGGGATCTGCGGCTCGACCAGTACAATGTTTAAGATTGGCATACATTCACAGTCCTGTTTGTTTATTTTTTAATAGACAATGTGGTATTTCTATTTCAAACTTTTTGTTTTTCTCTATTATTGGAATACACCATTCACAATTTTCACAAGTCTTTAACCCTCTAGATATCAATTCATCTTCTCTAATGAATGCCATTTCAGTAATCCTCCATTTCGTATATAGTATCTGTATCATATTGTCCACTTAACTCAGTTTGATCTAATGCTGATAATATGCATTTTTTAAAATATGATTTCGGTATTTTTATTTGTGATCTAGTATTAGCAATAGCAAAATTCTTTAATGCATAACATAGTTTTTTAGAATTTATTTCCTGGACTTTTTCTCTTATATTTGGAGTCATATACATTTCTTTTA
>ERZ835051.3192-NODE-3192-length-13195-cov-3.220548_pt1 | contig 13195 bp, 10 predicted proteins | sample MGYA00519575_ERZ835051 | MGnify/ENA primary metagenome ERZ835051 (study PRJEB31850, sample SAMEA3708769) | human gut metagenome | biome: human gut; feature: human-associated habitat; material: faeces | place: China | collected 2014 ... | reverse complement strand
ATCTCAAAACACTGATTTTCTTTCTGTACATCCCTTTCTTTTTCGTTTTTTATAAGTTCATTCTGCTTTTTTGTGCAATGTGCTGTTCTCAATTTTTGACCTCCAAAAATCAATTATCGAGCATGCTACGATAAGGCTGTAACAAGAACACGCGCGCGAGTTCATAACCTCCAGACGCTTCCCAGAGTTGCAAACTGCAAGCGTTTGGCTTCCGAAAAGGAGGTCGTTTATGAATTCAAATGTATGTAATATCGATGGTGTTAAATGCACGAAAGAAGAGTTGCTAGAAGCAACAGAGAGAGCTATGATTAGTAAGAATGATGTGCTGAAAGAATTAGAACTTATGAAAAGAGAAAAAATTCTTTTAAAGCATACTGAAAAATACAAAATCTGGCTCGCTGACGATGGACGATGGAAAACCAAAATTCCAGACGGTAGCAAATATGGGAAGTTAGTAGCCAGAGCCACAAAAGAGAACCTTGAAAATTTCATTGTTGATTTTTACAAAGCAAAGGAAGAAACAGACAAGATAACAATGGCAACTATTTACCCTAACTTTCTTGAATATAAGTATTTATCTTCGGAAAAAGGCACAGCCAATAAATTGCAGTGGGTTTGGAACACCTATTTTAAAGACAGTACCATTATCAAAGTAGAACTTTCAAAAATGACAGTGGGGGATTTATCAGATTGGCTTTTAGAACTAATAGCAAAACGAAACCTTACCAAAAAGAAATATGTAGAAGTCAAAGGGTTAATGAACCAACTCTATGATTATTGCATTAGTCACAATATGGTGCAGATAAATCTACCACGCCAAATTGCTATGCCTTCAAAAAATGTTTTCTTTGAAGCAAAAGCAAAGCCAGAAGAAGAAATTATATATTCCAGCACCACCAAAAGCGACGTTATCAAAGAAGCACTTGCACAATTTGAAAAAACAAAAAACACCGCTTATTTAGCAATCTGTTTAAATTTCAATCTTGCTCTGCGTATTGGCGAACTTGTGGCACTTCGTGAAAGTGATATTGACGGAGATACTATTCATATTAGCAGAGGTGAGGTCAAAAACTACACCAAAGATGAAAATGGTAAAATTGTCCGCAATGGCTACAAAGTTGCACAACACCCCAAAACCGATGCAGGCATTAGAACCTTGGTTTTAACACCAGACGCCAAAAAATATATTAAAATGGCACTTGATGAAAACAAAGCCAATGGGCGAAGTGATGAAGATTATATTTTTCTTAGTAAGTCTGGAAAAAGAATGCATGAATATGCTGTGAATAATGTACTTCGTAGATGTAATGGCGTAAGAAATGAAAAAGACCGCTTCATTATCTCTGGTAAACCTAGCGGAAATCACGCAATCAGAAAAACCTGTATCTCTGAACTGCATGACAGCCAATTATTACCAGATAGAATGATTTCCGATTTTGCTGGTCACAAGGATATATCAACCACTCAAAAATATTATATTCACTCTGTTACTCCACTCACAGAAAAAGCGGATGTATTCGCCAAGGTTTTCGGGTCAAAGGCAATGTAACAAAGTGTAACAAAAATAGCAAAAGAAAAAAGCCTTGAAAATTCAAGGCTTTTTATTAAAAACGTAATGCGGAAGATGGGACTTGAACCCACACGTTCGCAATGAACACAAGATCCTTAGTCTTGCTCGTCTGCCAGTTCCGACACTTCCGCATTTCGGTCACTCATCGTGACGACTTGATAATAATAACAAACGTATTTTAAAATGTCAATGCTTTTTTCAAAAAATTTTAAATAAATTGTTCAAACAATTCGTGCAACTACAGATATTTCTCGTCAAACTCCTCTTTATGCAGCGGCTTTCCAAAGTAAAATCCCTGAATCAACTGGATTTTCGTCTGCTTGAGCGCATCAACCTGTTCTTTCGTCTCGACGCCCTCCACACAGACATGAACGCCGATCGTCTGGGCAAGTTCCGCCACCATTTTCACGAAGGCGGCGGAAAATTCATCCTTCCCGATGTCAATGATAAAACAGCGGTCAATCTTGATGACGTCGATCGGCATTTCCCGGATATGATTAAGTGAGGAATACCCCGTCCCGAAATCATCCAGCGCCACACGCACGCCAAGTGCGCGAATCTCGGAAAGAATCTTCTTCATCCGGCTCATATCGTTGATCGCCAGCCCCTCCGTGACCTCCAGGGTCAGATTCTCCGGTACAATCCCCGTCCGTTTGATGACCGAGCGCACCTGCTCTACAATGTCATTCTGCAGCAGCTGCACCACGGAGAGATTGACATTTACCTTGTAATCCGGATGCCCCATATCGTTCCAGTATTTGCACCGCTTGCACGCCTCCTCGAGGACATACGCACCGATCGGGTTAATCAGCCCCAGATACTCCGCCAGCGGTATAAAATCCGTCGGAGCAATCAATCCCAGTTCCCCGGAATTCCAGCGGATCAACGCCTCCGCACCCACGCACGGATTGGATTCCCTGGTCACATCCACGATCGGCTGATAGACCACCTCAAACTCGGAAAATGCATTGTTGGTCGCATTGCGCATATTTTTTTCCATATCGAGGCGGCGGAACGATGTGGACTCCACGTTCTCATCGTAGAACTCCACACGGTTCTTGCCGGAACATTTTGCGGCGTAAAGCGCAATATCCGCCTTCTTGATCAGCTCCTCCACCGTGTCGCCCTCTGTCGGAAAACGCACAACGCCCATACTCATCGTACAGTAGTAATCCGCCCCCTTAAGCATCCACGGCTTGGAAAACAGCGTGCGGATGTCGTTCAGAATCTTCTGCAGCATCATGATCTGCCGATGTGCAAGAATAATGATAAACTCATCTCCGCCCATGCGGTAACAGTTATTTTCCACACCCGGAATCCGACGCAGGCTGTCCGATATATTTTTTAACAGGATATCCCCGTACTGGTGTCCCAGTCCGTCGTTGATATGCTTAAAATCATCGAGATCGATGTAGAGCAGCGCTCCTTCGCCGCCGAACTCCTTTGTCTGTTCAATGCAGTGCGCAAGATCCTGCTCAAACCGCATACGGTTGTAAAGCCCGGTCAAAAAATCGTTGTTTGCCTGCCGTTCGATCTTCTGCTGATACAGCTTTTTGTCCGTCACCTCATAGATGGTATACAAAAATACACTTCTTCCGTCGACCCAGTGGATTCCTGTCCGGTGATAGTCAAACCAGCGTTTTTCCTGCTCCAGATAGATCTCGTGGAAGCAGTCCGTATCAATGCCGCCCGATTCTTCCCGCCAGCAGTTCTCCAACATGTCCGGCGCGGCATCGTCCGGCAGAAATGCGCGCAGCCGCTGGTTGCTGTAGAGAATCCTTCCACTGACCGGATCCTTCACATAGATTCCGCAGCCCACGTTCTCTAAAATCGCCTCAAGGGACGCATACGAACTCGCCAACGAATTTTTTGCAATACGCTTCAGAAGAATACTCTGAATAATCCGTCTGACATCGTTGACGAACTTGACGTCCGTCACTTCCCAGTTCCGCTCCTCGTGTTCTTCCAAAAAGCACAGGTACATCTCCGCCCTGGTATTGACCTCGACCGGCAGAAAAATGCCTGCCAAAAGCCCGTGCGCATCAAAAAACTGCCGGAACACCTCCGGCATCATACTGTTTGAAGAAATCATATACGGTTTTCCGTTAAAAAAGGGCATCTTCTCACGCGACACGCCGGACCATTCCCCACGCACTGAGTCCATTCCGGGCGCCGCATATTCACAGATCATCTCGATCTTCGAGTGCTCTTTGTTCTCTTTTAAGAGCGCACCGCGCGAAATCTCCATATACGCGCAGCATTCCCGCAGAATGTCGTGCACGATCTCCTCAAAGCTGTTTTCCGACTCTAACATCTTTACGATGGAAGTCATCACCTCATTCCTGTGAAGTTCCGCTTCCATCTGCGTCTCAGACTCGCGGCTCTTTAACACCGCCTCCTGTGCCATCAGTTCTTCCATCTTCACGGCGAACATCTGCTTGGACAATGTCTCCAGAAATTCCAGTGACTTATCATACCGTTCCGGCGTCGTGCGCATGACATAAGATGGAACATCCCCGCCTTCCCGATCCATAATTCCGATGACGATCCAGATTGCCGCCGTCTTCCCGCCGATCTTGATGGACACGCCGCACATTTTCACCAGATCATTTCCACAATCCTCTTCGAGCACACTTTCGATTCCGTCATCTAAAAGCCGGTTCATGAGCGTCATATGCCGTTCCACTCCGGTCAGTCCGTGAATGTACGCCAGTTCCTCCTTAGAACCGTATGCCTTTGTGACAACTCCGCGCGTTCTGCTCAGACACACCAGATACACATTATTGGCATCGCAAAACCGGTCCTGCAGATTCTGCATCAATGTCGCATCTAACAATCCCAGATCGGTATCCTGCGACGCTTCCTGATTCATCCCCCTTGAAAGTGCCATATCTTCCTCATCCTTTATACTGAATTACAAACAGATAAAACTGATCCTTTTCCCGGATACACTGCTCGGCAAGCAGCCGGTAAGCGCTTCTTATGCGAAGCTGTTTTCTGATAAATCCCTGCTCATTGGAATAGAGCACAAGAATTCCGTCCGCTTTTAAAAGTCCGGCTGATTTTTCAAAAAATCTGCCGTAAAAAGTGTCCGTCTCTTCCTTTGACTTTCTTCCCCGGACAGGCATATTGGTGATGATCTCGTCAAATAGATATGCATGTGTAAAATCAAAATAATCACGGTTGATAAAATTGATTTTCTCCCCCGCATATGATGCATTCTCCCTGGCTCCCCGGATCGCCTCGCCAAAGATATCAATTCCGTATTTTTCCCGTGCCGGGACACGGATATCCCGCTCGATCAACATCGTGCCGACACCGCAGAACGGATCGAGAATCTGCGCGTTTTCTTTTAAATACGGCTCTGCCAGCGCCACAATCATTGCCGCCGTCGCCGGATGAATCGAAGCTGCCACCGCATTTTTGCGGTAGGCAAAGCGTCCATGCGCAATCGTAAGAAGTTTCAGAAAGCAGGCGTAACCGCCGTCTCTTTTCTCCAGAAGCCGCAGTTCAATCTCATAATCCGACGGTGCATTCACAAGCATCCTGCCGGACAGCCGCTCCAGCTCCGCGGAAAACCGTCTGGCAAACGTGCTCTTTTTGTCTAACGGCATGTGGCTCTTTATTTCCAGTCTGAAATAAAACGGCGTCGTCTCCCGGTGCGCCTGTGTAAGGAGCTCCCGCAGATTGGAATCCCAGACCGCCTCCGCGGCTCCTAAGGCATCTTCCGGCACCGGCTGCGCCGTGCGCACCGGAAACAATAACTCGCGGTAAGTCCTTATCGACGCAAACGGGCGGACGTCCTTCGCATGAACCAGCACACCGAGCGGGTGCAGTTTCTCACTGCGTCTGACCGATGCGGACACCGCTTTTACCTCCTCAAGCGTCACGCCGCGCTGCTCCCGGTTTGTCGCGAGCAGAAAATCCTGCGGCTCTGTGAATCCCACAAACGTGTGACGGGTAATTCCCTCCGCCGCCGTAATGATACGTTCCAGTTCCCGCAGTTCCTCATTCACATGCTTTTTCTCATTCTCGGGAATCTCCCGCGCCAAAAGTGCATCCCTGTGTTCTTTTAACGCTTCCAGATACGGGGATACCTCCATCCCTGACAAAGCCGTGAGATACGCGCTCCTTACGAACAGCGTCTGCTCTCTCTCGTATGCATGAAAAAGAGAACCTGCCGTCTGTAAAAGCCCGAGACTTCCAAGCAGAAGCGCCGCATTTTTGCGCACCTTCGGCTCATCGCTCTCCAGCAGTCCTGTGAGCAGTGCCCCGTCTCCCACCAGAGACAGCAGGGTTTCCCTTGCCTGTGGGTCCTTGCACTCGCTTCGCAGCAGACTCAAGTTCTCTCTTATATTCTGATTGTTCTGTAATTCTTTATAATATTCGTGAATCATACCGTATACCTACTACCCTTGATACTAGGTATTCTACGATATTTCCTCATTTTTGGCAATACCATTCACATCAATGTAGGTCAGCAGGTCCTGCTTGAACACAAGCCACGCATCCTCATGCTCCACATAGTATTTCGGGCACATTTTCCCCGTCACATCATAGTGGCGGATCACATCATCCGTAGTCAGGTCATAGCGTCCCATCAGCCAGGCGGTAAGCTCTATCAGCGACTGGTAGGTCGCATCGGTAAACTCTCCCGTCTCATCCGGAATACAGCACTCGATGGCTATCGTGTCTTCATTCCGGTCATTCGACGCGTAAGCAATCTCGTTGCACGGAATGCACTGCACGATCTCCCCGTCCATGCCGATGACAAAATGGCTGCTGGCATATGTCTCCCCTGTGTCCTTCAGATTCTCAAAATAGCTGCGGTTCTGCTCAGCCGTCGTGCCCGGATTCGCAGTATAGTGGATCACGATCCCGTTTACCTGGGAAAGCGCCGTTCCCGGTCGCGAATATTCGTTGTAATCCAGCAGTTCTACCTGATAGTCCGGTGCCTGTGCCACATACTTTACCTCGTACGCCATCACCGGCTTTTCTTCATATAGAAGCTTTTTGATCTGTCGTGTGCCAAACCAGACCGCCAGCACCAAAAGCAGCGGAATGCCGATCAAAAGCACTATGCGCAGCCGGCGTCTTCTCCGAAGCCTTTTGCGCCGTCTCCGCCTTTTCTCCTCATACCTACGCCGTTCTTCGCGCCTGTATTTCTCTTCCTGTTCCTCTCGCATTGCTCCATCTTCCCATCTGTCCGTTCGTCCTGTCGTACTCTCTTTGCGGTTCCACGCGCGCCTCTTTTTTCATTTTACACAATTTTTTCGTGATTTTTTACAAAATTTTTACTATCTTTTTGTTGCTTTCTTCCAAAACAAGTGCTATACTCTGTCAAGGAAAAAGAAAGGAGGCGTATCACGATGAAATATACCATAGATCCAACTATGACTTACAGCGAAGCAGTTCTCTTTTATGAAGAATATCTCACTGCTGCCAAGGCTGCTGGGAAAAAGCCGGTATCTTTCCTGCACTTTATCACAGGTCGTTACTAGAAGGCTTTTCCCTTCTTTTTTATCTTACATCAGATGAGAATTTCTGTGTTTTAAATTTGTCTTAATTTCTCTTAATTTCCACTGAACTTTTACCGAATAAAATTTGTTTTCATTGCAGGTTCCCGCTCCGGGAATGTGATTCCCGCTGCCGCCCCTGCCTGAATACATTTGAGCAGCCATGCCATATTGCTGCCCAGCGTGCGCATGGTCTGCAGTCCCTCTGCGTCCTGCCGTACCTCGTCCGGCGTATTTCCGTGTACCTGGTTCCAGTACTGGGAGGAAACCACCGGCATGGAATTGATCGTGAAATATTTGTTCAGCTGATCAAACGCGGATGCCGCGCCGCCGCGTCTGCAGCTCACCACTGCTGCCCCCGGCTTTCCGGCAAACACATTTCCCTTTCCGTAGAATGCGCGGTCGAGAAACGAGGTGATGGCACCGGATGCCGCCGCATAATGCACCGGCGAGCCGAACACAAAACCGTCCGCCGTTTTTGCTTTCTCAACAAATTCATTGACCGGATCGTCCACAAAGCAGCGTCCGTTCTTAAGACAGACATTGCAGCCGATGCAGCCGGCGATCGGCTTTGCACCCACCTGAAAAATCTCGGTCTCAATGCCGTTCTTCTCGAGAGCCCCTGCCACCTCGCAGAGCGCTGTATAAGTACATCCCTTTTCCCTCGGACTTCCGTTTACCAATATTACTTTCATGTTCTTTCCTCCATCCTGGCAGATTTCCTGCCTTCTATTCTATGCCACTTTCCCTGTGATCGTACGCTTATGAAATATAAAGTGCTTCCTGCCTTGGGTGGGTCGGAATCGCTCCATTGATGTTCTCCGTCTTCCCTATGAAGCAAAGAAAAGCTGCCGTATCATCTGTTCCGGTGCAAAAATATCCTCAAACTGGAAATCCTCCTCCAGAAATTCCATATTTTCCTCGGAATGTTCTACTTCCTTTGAATACAGCTTTGCCACTGCCACCCGGTCCTCCACGGAGAATGTTCCTCCGTTCTCCAGAAAACGCAATGCATCCATATCGCGGATCATCAGAATACTCGCCACCGCAAACTGTGCCTTGTTTAAAATGTTGTCATCATAATAGGATCTCATAAAATACCGGAATGTAAAGTAGACCAGCAGATGCTCATACTCATATTCCCGTCCCTGCTGCGCTGTGTGAAAGTTCTGGATGCATTCCAGATAATTGTCCTCATGGAATGCCGCACGAAGACGTTTCTTTTCTTCCTCCCAGTTCTGGTCGAGCACTTCCAGTTGTTCGTAGCGCTCCATGCGGGCAAGAAACGCCGCATACGCCTCCTGAGGCGTTACCTCTTTCTCCCTGCACTCGGCAATCAGCCGGCTCTCACGCTGCTCCTGCTCCTGCCCGCTTACTTCCCCGTCCATGTGGTATCCGTAAAGCTCCTGCTGCATCCTCTTACAATATAGAAGATACTCCGCCGCGCGCTCTGCCACCGGCTTCTCCCGGTTCTGAAGCAATGCCACCGCCGCCTTAGAAACGGCATTCAGCTGATCGGCATCCACAGACACTTCCTCATCGTCGTCATACCCCTCACCGTCGGAGGTATCATCCTCACACGCTGCCTCATCATTACCGTACAATGCCCCGTCGGCATCATAAGCTGCCTCGGCATCGTCCCCGGTCCCGCAGAAATCCGGCATCTCATGCTCCTGCCAGGTGATCTTCTCGTCGGTGGAAAACATAATGTTTCCGACCTCCTCACATGCCAGACTTAAGATCTTCTCCCGGACGTCCTCATACTCCATGGTAAAGCGTGGGAACTCGGTGCAGATCTCGCTCAGTGCTTCCTCGCCCATCTTAATGCAGATGTCGCAGAGCTTTTTTTCATTTAAAAACGGGCAGTACCCGTCCTCGCGCATAATCATGGTGTTCTCCTCACCCTCCCTGATATGCGAGGTAATCTCTTTTCCCAGCTCTCCGCCCAGACTGTGGTAGTAATCCATCGTACCCTCGTCGATATCGATCTCCCAGCCGTAACAGCAATTGTCCTTACACTGATCTGCAATACAGTGAAACTTTTCATAGTAAGACGGTACTTTTAATATCATCGTTTGCTCCTGTCTGCGCCTCTTCCTGCGCCATTTTATATCCATTTACGGTGCAAAAAGGTGCGTCATCCGCCGCACCTTTTTGTAATCCTACTCATCTTTCCGGAAATGATCGCTCAACATATAGCCGATACACCAGATACCTCCCGCCAGTGAGAGATACACAAACCCCTGCACCAGTGCGACCGCCAGCTTGATCAGAGACAAATCTCCTGCCATATGCGCCAGAATCACTCCTCTGACCGGTCCTCTTAAGATCATCCATCCTCCTACATAGAACCAGCCAACAACCCCCAGCGTGTAAAAAAACAACGCCAGCAATGCCTTCCATGTTATTTTCATATCTAATTCTCCCTTGTTGATCCTGCAATACCGCGTTTATTGTAACACAAACCGCAGGAAGATGCAAAATCCTTCCCTCTTCTACATCAGCTCCCGGATCTCTCCCGACCGGCAATACTCTGCACAGTCGATCACCCGCTGGTTGGAAGACCCCTTAAACAGCAGAGATATATCATGAAGCTCCGTCACAAACGGTCCGTCCACCAGCACATCGATCGTGTGAAGCAGCTCCGCGGTATCTGCGGTGCAGCATTTTCCGCCCGGCACAAGATCCCGGTCTAACACATAGCCGGTGTATGCCCACACATCCTTCCCCGGACACTCCGCCTTCACTCTCCGCATAAACGGAAGCAGCGCCTTCTGATTCTCTGGTTCAAAAGGATCTCCTCCGAGCAACGTCAGTCCCCGGATGTAATCCGGCTTCAAGGACGCAATGATCTCATCTTCCACCTCGCCGGTGAAAGGATTCCCGTATTCAAAAGCCCACGTCTCCGGCTGAAAACAGTCTTTGCAGTGATTTCTGCAGCCCGACACAAAGAGAACGGTGCGCACACCGGTTCCGTTTGCAATATCACAATATTTGATTGCCGAATAATTCATATCTTTTCTCCTCGACAGGGAAAGAAAGACTGTGGCTGCACAATCCCGTGCACGCCACAGTCCCCCTGTTTTTTATAAATGTAATACCCGTTCCTTGATCTCCTGTGTTCTGCCCTGATTCCAGAACTGTGTTCCGATATAGCCGCAGGTACGTCTCGCCACGCTCATCTTATTCTGATCGCGGTTGCCGCAGTTCGGGCACTCCCATACCAGCTTGCCGTCCCGGTCTGTCACAATCTTGATCTCTCCGGCATATCCGCACTCCATGCAGTAGTCACTCTTTGTGTTGAGTTCCGCGTACATGATATTTTCATAGATGTACTGCATCACGGAAAGCACCGCTTCCAGATTGTTCTGCATATTCGGAACCTCCACGTAGCTGATTGCTCCGCCCGGGGACAGTTCCTGGAACTGTGACTCGAACTTTAACTTATCGAACGCGTTGATCTGCTCTGTCACATGTACATGATAGCTATTTGTGATGTAGTTCTTGTCCGTCACACCCGGGATAATGCCGAAACGCTTCTGTAAGCATTTTGCGAACTTGTAGGTCGTCGACTCAAGCGGGGTTCCGTAGAGGCTGAAATCAATGTCCGTCTCCTTCTTCCACTTGGCGCATGCATCATTCAGACGACGCATCACTGCAAGCGCGAATTCCGTGCCTTCCGGCTCCGTGTGGGATACGCCCTTCATATAGCGTGTGCACTCGCAGAGTCCCGCATAGCCGAGAGAAATCGTCGAGTAACCGTGATAGAGAAGTTCATCGATCGTCTCGCCTTTCTTCAGACGTGCAAGCGCACCGTTCTGCCAGAGAATCGGCGCCACGTCGGAAGGTGTTCCCTTTAAGCGGTTGTGGCGGATCATCAATGCCTGATAGCACATTTCCAGACGCTCATCCATGATCTCCCAGAACTTCTTCTCATCTCCTCCGGAAGAGCATGCCGCATCCACCAGGTTCAATGTCACTACGCCCTGGTTAAAGCGTCCGTAATACTTGTGCTTTCCTTCTTTATAATTCTTGGCATGTGCCAGATTGCCCGTCGTGCGGTCTACCGTCAGGAAAGAACGGCATCCCATACAGGTATAGCAGTCGCCGTCTTTTAACTTTTTCATCATCTTCTCAGAGATATAATCCGGCACCATGCGCTTTGCGGTACACTCAGCCGCAAGCCTGGTCAGGTACCAGTATTTGGACCCCTCCCTGATATTGTCCTCCTCAAGCACGTAGATCAGTTTCGGGAACGCCGGCGTAATATAAACGCCCTGCTCATTCTTGACCCCTAAAATTCTCTGATGAAGCATCTCCTCGATCACTGCTGCCAGATCGTCCCGAAGCTGTCCCTCCGGCACCTCATCCAGATACATAAACACCGTGATAAACGGAGCCTGTCCATTGGTCGTCATCAGCGTGATGACCTGATACTGGATCATCTGCACACCGCGGTTAATCTCCTCTTTGACCCGCATTTCCGCCATCTGGTTGACTTTCTCTTCCGTCGCCTCGATTCCGGCAGTCTCAAGCTCCTTGCGCACCTGCTTGCGGAACTTCTCACGGCTCACCTGCACAAACGGAGCCAGATGAGAAAGGGAAATACTCTGTCCGCCGTACTGGGAGCTTGCGATCTGCGCGATTGCCTGTGTGGCAATATTGCAGGCAGTAGAAAAGCTCTTCGGCGTATCGATCATCGTCTCGCTGATGACCGTACCGTTCTGAAGCATGTCCTCCAGATTGACCAGACAGCAGTTATGCATGTGCTGTGCAAAATAATCCGCGTCATGGAAATGGATGATTCCTTTCTCATGCGCCTCTACGATCTCCGATGGAAGCAGAAAACGTTTTGTAATATCTTTACTTACTTCTCCGGCCATATAATCACGCTGTACGCTGTTTACTGCCGGGTTTTTATTGGAATTTTCCTGGTTTACCTCTTCATTAATATTGTCAAGAAGTGACAGGATTCCATTGTCCGTTGTATTTGACTTACGTGTCAGTTCCCTCTTGTAACGATAACGCACATATTTCTGCGCTACTTCATATCCTCTCATGGCCATGATGCCGGTTTCCACCATGTCCTGAATATCTTCTACATTTACAGCATGAGTTGACTCCTGAACCTTATGGGCAATGCTGTCTGCAATTGCTCTGATCTGATAGTCATTCATCTGATGCAGTCTGTCCACTTCTTCATTCGCCTTATGCACTGCATTTACGATCTTCTGTGAATTAAAATGGACCTCTTCACCATTTCTTTTAATTACATTCGTTTTTACTTCAACATTCATTACTATCCCTCACTCATGCACAAAATATTGTTGTTTTTTAACCACACTCACTATATCTAGTGCCAAGTACTATACTACTACAAAAATCAGTTCTTGAAAAGGGAAAAATAGAAAATAAAAGAATTCAGACAACGGCAACTATTGCCCGTTATTTTAATCATTTGTTTATTAGAGTATCTTATAGAATATCTTTGTCTTATTACCTGGTCTTTCTCGACCGCTCAGCTATTATCCCACTAAATCCCGGGAATGTAAAGCACTATTTTAACGAGAATTTGAACATTAAAAAAGCAGAACGGATCATAAAATGGACCGTCATAGTACTGACAGTCCATTTTATGATCCATGTTATTATTCTTTGGATTTTACCTGCTATTTGATTTTATCTACTATCTGCAGATCCTCAAAACAGGTCGTCTTCTTGTGTTGTTTCGCTTTCTTCCAGATTTACGATCCGAATCGCATCTTTTGACTGCTCAATCACAGATTCCAGCATTTCACGGCTGATATCGCCTTCCAAAATCGTCAGACCGATCACCAACGCCAGGTTTACACCTGCTATCAGCGTAGTATTTGGGTGTTCCAAATAGGTATACATTGTGCTGTTGACACTTCCTCCATACATATCTGAAAGAAGAATCACCTGATCATCTTCCCCTACAGTCTGGAAAAAAGCATCCAATGCATCATTTAAAGATTTCTCATCCACATAAGCATCAAATACGGTTACTTTATCATGGCCTCCTAACAGAATATCCAAAGAACTTGCTAAACCACTTGCAAGATGTCCATGAGAAGACAGAAAAAATTTT
>ERZ835051.3187-NODE-3187-length-13237-cov-11.641633_pt1 | contig 13237 bp, 7 predicted proteins | sample MGYA00519575_ERZ835051 | MGnify/ENA primary metagenome ERZ835051 (study PRJEB31850, sample SAMEA3708769) | human gut metagenome | biome: human gut; feature: human-associated habitat; material: faeces | place: China | collected 2014 ... | reverse complement strand
GCGACTTTATAAGGCTAAGGCGGCAGGAAGAAATAAGATAATGATAGATTGAGAAAATCAAGATTTTAAAACAGACAATCCCACCGTGATTATTGCGGTGGGACTGCTTGTTTATGTATTATCATACTGCACACGGGGAAATATCATTCAAACCTCAGAGAATCAGTCACTTTAATTTCAGCGGCATATAGGCTGGGGACGATACAGCAGACAACCGCTTCAAAAATTCCCACCAAAAGAGGTGCAATTATCATTTGAGGAGTGATGTCCACGGAAAATGTCATATACAAAATCTCAATAAGGAACGTTTCAAGCAATTTGCAAGTTACAATACTTAATCCGATTGCGAGCAACGATGCAAAAACTGCTATTATTATCATTTCAAACACGAATTGAAAGGCTATATCGAGTTTTCCTGCACCAAAAGCCTTTCTTATTCCGATTTCGGGAATTCTTTCCTTTACTGAAAAGAACGTTATGCTCATAATACTTATACCCGAAATTACGCAAAGAAGAACGGAGATCATATTCAAGATAGTTTTTGTATTAGACAGCTCGTTTTCTAACTCGGCAGAAAGATTATCTTTGGTGATTACTGAAAATCCGTTTCCTGTTCTGCTTTTGACTTCTGACAGTGTTTGTGCGTAATATAAAAAGTTGTTATATTCCCCGTGATTGTTGAAATTGTATAAATAAAGACTATTCTTATCCTGACGAGCAAATCTTTCATTGATTGAAGTTAACGGGCAATATATTGATACGCAGGTCGTTATACTTTGCTGACTGCTGTCTATTTCCTGTTTCAATTTCATTTTTGCAACATCGGCTGTGTATGAATTTTCAACCACGCCGATTACCTCAAATCTCACAGGTACATTGGCTTGCGACTGTGACAATACTGTTGCACCGAAAGCACCGCAACCGATTTCAATATATTTACCTAATCCGTTACCTCCGGAAAAAATAAGGCTCTCGGTCAGGCGGTCAATAACCACGACGGCATTTTTCGTTTGAATATCGTTATTAGAAATCAATCTGCCTTTTATCAGATTCGATTCAACACTTATAAAACAGCCATCATCGGTAACAATCGGCATAACAGAATTCAGTTCCGATACGCCATGCACATATGCCATTACCGTCAGATAACGATTATCGCCTATTGAAACGGAAAAAATTGATTGCTTTTCCGAAAGCGTGGATACATCAATACAATTTATTTTATCAGAAACCGCCAGTTCTTGTTTTAATTCTTTGTTCCCCATAGGATTAACAATTACGGTGTTTTCTGACATCTGACTAACTTTTCTCATACTTTCACTGTAATAAGAATCCGTAATAATTTTACCTGAGGAAAACAGAAAAACAGCTACAAATATTCCTATTGATGTCAATATCAATCTCACTTTGTTTACAGTAGCCATTTTTATAAGGTGATGAAAATAAAAGAAAAATTTTACTGCGCTATTCATTATATAATTTGCCACCCCTAAGCGTATATGTTGTGTCCGTGCCGAAGGATAAGAATTTATTATGAGTGACGACTATAACGGCGGTTCCCTTTTCGGCAATATCCTTAAATGCTTTAACGACCAACTCTGTATTGCTTTCATCAAGGTTTCCTGTCGGCTCATCGGCTATTATCAGCTTAGGCTCTTTGATTATTGCCCGCATAATTGCCACTCTTTGCCGCTCTCCTCCCGAAAGAAGCGATACCTTCTTATTCTTTAAACTCAGCATATCAAAGCTGTCCAAAAGTTTATCTACCATTTTCTTCACTGAACCCGATAAGTCAATTCCATTGTATAAAAATGGCATAAGTATATTGTCATTAACACTTAACGAATCTATCAGAAAGTACGACTGAAAGATAAACCCTATATCTTGCGCACGATATTTATAATAGTCGTTTAACCTTTTTGGATTGATATTTGTTTCGCAAAACAGATATTCTCCGCTTGTATAATTGTCTAACAGACCGACTATATTAAGGAAGGTGCTTTTACCGCATCCCGAAGCTCCAAAAATTGTTTTTATTTCACCTTTCCCGATTGAAAAATTCAAACCGTCTAAAACATACCGCTTACCATCATATGTTTTACGCAGATTTGTAATTTTGATAAGCTCACTCATTTTTTAAGGACTCCTTCAACTGCCGGCCTGAATAATCTACTTTTTCAACTATAAGCACATCTTTATTTGAAACACCGGACAAAATCTCAATATATTCAAAACTATTTCCATCTTCCTCGGACGAAAATCTTTGTCCTACAGTAACGGGAGTTTTTTCCGGTTCATTTTCGGTTTCGATATATACATAATATTCCTCGCCATCAGAAAAAACAGCTTCTGAAGGCACATACATTCCGGCTTCTTTAATCTCCAAAGTGAAGACTAATTTTACGGGAGTGCCGGGATATAGTTTCATTGGCAGATATATATTCACAGGCAGCTTTTCATCGGTAATTTCATATCCGATAGTATCTATTTTTGCCTGTGCCTCACTGCCGTTAAATATTACTTTGACAGGAGTGTCATAAGTGATTTTATCTATTTTCTCCATTCCGATATTTGCCGATATGAACAGATTATCGTAATTCAGTAATCTTATAGTAACGGATTTGCCGTTTTCGCCGCCTTCATAAATAATATCTGTAATCAGCCCGTTAAAATCTACCGTATGAGTTTCATTGCCGTATACATACAGAATTTCATTTGGACTTATCGAATCGCCCTTATTCTTTTTCAATGAAAAATCGGAATCGCTTATATTGTCAAGACGCACTTCCGTTATATAAATCTCAGGCATTCCCGAAATGACCTGCGCATCGGTTTCGTATGTATGCTCAATCTGTCCTTCGAGTATATGATACTTAATTCTCTGCACTTCAGGTAGCATAGAATCATGGCTTTCATCAGTGGACTGCAGAAAAAGCTGTGGTGCTATCGACCAAATTATACCTGATACAATTGCCGATATGAACAATATCAAAATTACAATAAGAGTTATTTTTCTCCTCATAAGATTCCTTTCGCAGTAAAAAAATATGGCTTCAATACTTTTAAATTGAAGCCACGATTGCTTACTTGATATTATTTTTCAAAATATAGTCTATAGCGCACTTTGCATCATCTTCGTTGGATATGCTTTGACTTATCAAATTGTTATAAAGCGTGAACTGCTTACCTGATTTTAAAGCATAGGTCAGGACGGAGTCACAGTATATGCTGTCATAATCGGCAGTATTATCCGGATTTTTAAAATCCAAAACACATTTTACAGATAATTCTGAGCCTTTCTTTAAAGTCAGCGGTAATGAATCCATTCCGCCGATTTCAATATCGTCTACCGAAACGACGGCACTTTTAATACGCCAAAAATCATTAAATGCAAAGCTTTGAACGGTAATTTCATCTTCAGCACAATATTTAAAACAATATTCTGACGATGAATATGAATTTGTAGAAATAAAAACAGGATGATCCTGCACATAAGCATACGAATCTGCGTCGTCATTCTTAAGATGATGCTCTATCGGTGTGGGGAAATCGAACTTTTTATCTGCTCCGTCAATTTTTAAATTCACGCTGTCAATTTTCACATAGTCATCTGCCGTTTTGCAAACAAAACCTAAAAGCTTTATGTAATAGCCGTTGTAATTAAGCTTCTTTATTTCTTCGTAGCTGTCATCATTAAGCTGCACTGAAAGTCCTTGTGTATTTTCACCCTCAAAGCCCAAAAACTCAACGTCAATATCTTTATTGCGAGATATAAGATTGACATTGAAACCGAAATCCTCGATTCCGTGCAAATTATACTTTACCATATCAGTAGCGACAATATATTCCTGCGACTTTATATCCGTGTCTGCTCCGCAACCCGAAAGTATCGGTATGGAAAAAATCACCGCTGTGACAAAAATAATAAGCCATTTTTTCATTTCATACAGTACTCCTTGAATGTTTTTTCATAATAACATTCTCTCTTTCTAAAAGCATTACAGTTTTGTAATATATTATACATTTTTTTAAAAAAATAGCAAGTGCTTTTTTATTTTTACATAAATTTTGTCATTTCTTCCAACTTGCCGATCCCAAAATAAAGCATTATAGTAAATTTAATATAAACAACCATACGGTAGAGAAAGCTGAAACAGAAATCTTTGAAAGTGACAGCTAATTCATGCAATTATAAGTTTATATTGCAATAATTTTCGCTGTTGATGACTGTAAATCTGTTTTGCCAACGCTTATGTAAAAACAGCCCCTATGCCATGATTGTGACATACGGGCTGAGATTGTACCGGTAACGGAGATTTGCATTAAGCTGTGGCAATTCATAGCTTACATCATGTTCGAACCATTTTACAAGAACAGATGTACGCTTATGCCGTTTGAAATAACCGCCCTGCTTTCGCAGGGCGGTTTTCACTTAAAACTGTGCTGTTGTTTCGTTTGATTCGCTGTTTGCAGAATCGGCAGTGTCGTATTCGTCCGACAGGTTATCCTCTATCCACTTAGCCATCATCAGCGGTGAAAGTATGATGTCCATAGTCTTCTGCTCACCGTCGCTGACGCTTTCCATAGTAACGATCTCTCCCTTTTCACGTCCCTCACTGCCTATTATATCGTAGGTCAGCTGACAACGGTACTTGATGGAGCAGAGTAGGAATTCGGGAGGAATGACCTCACAGCTTGCAATCTCGTCAAGCCATACGAAAGGACTCATTCCGCCTATGCTTATATCCTCGATAATCCAGCCGCTTGCCGCATAGGAATCGTTAGCGCACATATAAAGAGAGAATTTGAACTTTTCTTCTCTGTCGTCCTTGAACAGACCGACTTCAAAGCTCTTTATAACGTAGTTGTTTATAATGCTTGATTCAAATCCGCAGCAGGAGCAGGTTCCGCCGTAGCCGAACATCGTGCCGTTAATATCCTTTGCAAAATAGTTGCGGTAAACACGCAGGTTTGAAAGGCTGCGGAGCGATTTGTATCTTGTACGCAGGTACTGAAGCTCCTCGGCGGTAATTGACGGCAGAGGCTTATAGTAGTACGGAATCTGGTCAAGAAGTACCTGGTTCGGTTCTTCGGTGCTTGAGTAGAACTGGCTGAGAACGTTGTTGTTCTCGCCTACCAGCAGATATTCGACATATTTTGCGAATTCGGGTTTGGTGCAGTCGTCACGGAGTATAACATACTTTGTGATGCTCTGACGCTCCTCATCGCTTATTGGGTCGTTTATATCTATGATACGGATAATCTTGTCTTTTTCGCCGAGAAGTGCGATACGGGGAATTTTAAGGTCGCAGATATAAAGGTTAGGCATAGTTGCCGATACCTTTTCATCTGTCAGATTGCTCTCACGCAGAAGGCTCATAAGCGAAGCCTTTTCGAACGAATAGCCGGACTTCATGAACGGGAAGTCGAATACACGTCCGTTGAACATTCCGCAGTTGATAAGTGCATAAACATCGCCGATTATCTCAAGAAGGTCGGCGTTGGTGATACTGCTCGGTATCATGAACTGTTTGCCGTATGCGGCAAATCTGAACTTCTTGTTAATATCAAGCTGGAGCGTGATGTCACTGCCCTGCGATTTCATCTCACGCAGGAAGGTCATAGTATCCTTGCCCTGTGTGAAGCTGTTTATCAGCATATTTATGACTTCGTTGTATATCTGGTGATTCTCAAAGCTGTTCTTGTGCGCCACAATGCAGTCATAAGCCCGCTTGAGATTATGCACTGTCATTCTCGCAACATCGAAGTTATGGGTGATGTCACGGTAGTGGACGTTGAACTGGAAGTATCTCATTCCTATCTTATAATCCTGACCGTACATCGTATCGAACAGACCGAGCGCTCCGATAAGTGCGTCCTCATCGGCAACAGCGTCATTTATAACATACTTGCCGAGCTTAAGGCTGACTATACTTCTAAAGCCGAAGCTAAGGTCGAAGTCTTTGATAGCGGGATTCCTCTCGCTGTCAAGAACGTATGTATTACCGTCAAAATTGAAGTTGTAGCAGAACTCTCTGCCTTCCTCGTCACTGTCCTCGTCAACCCACTTATAGCTTGCCATTATGATGTTTTCGGGCATATCCGATACATCCTTACGCATCTTGACAAGCTCATCTTCGATATACTCGGTAAATGCCGAGCCGTTCTCATGCTCCTGCTTTGAAACGTGGTCGGTGAGCGAGAAGAAACCAATCTCTTTTACTTCGGAATACGGCATAGCTTCGCTTTTTCCGGGTAAAAGCAGTGAGATGCTGTTGTGGAAAACACTGCGCAGATCGCCTACCATAACGCTGGTAGAAAGATAATTGCTGAAGAATTCAAACACATAGTGCTTCGGACGCATATAATATTTGTCCGAATTCGTTCTCGGCAGCAGCTCGATAACGAAATAGCGTGAATACTTTTCAATCATATATTTGAGATCACGGTTTATAGCTTCCGAAACCTCCTCCTCACATTCGTGGCGGATGCCTGTTCTGTGAGTGGTAATATATGAGTTCGGCACACTGATGAAGAATGCCGATAGCTTTTCCTTGATGAAATCTTCTCCCGTTGACTTGATAAGACCTGTCAGCTCATAAGTGGAGAAGTAGTTGTATTTATCAAGCAGGACTTTTACCAGCGTGTCACGCTTTGCGGAAGAAACCGCAAACGGAATAAGATATACAAAGCCCTCGTTTTCGTGCCAGATAAATTCGATAACGCTTTTGCCGTTTTGTAAGAAACGCACTGTCGGGTCATCGTCAGGCGTTTTCTGATAACGGATAACCTTATATACCGCAAGAGGCTTGCCCATATCCATAACGGCAACATTGAATGTGCGGTTGGGGTTTTCCGCTTCACCGAATCTGCCAAGCTGCTTCTTTCTGATAAATGCAAAGCAGAATTCGACAAGGTTTATATATTCGCCCTTGTGTATAGTGAGGTTTACGAGGTTTTCCTTGATCTTAGCCTGTTCTTCTTCGGAAACCTTGAAAACAATCTCTGTACCCTTGAAAACGGGTGCGGTAAGGTTAAGCTCTCTTATCTTGAGAATGCCAGCATCGTTTACTATTCTGAAATTGAAGTTGTTCGAACGCAGCTTCAGCCACTCAACGTTCATAAATACGCTCTTTGAGCCTACGCCGAAACGTCCTTCACGGGATTTGTCGCCGTCGCTTCTGCCGATACTGAGATAATAGAGTATCTGCTCAAGCGTAAAGCCGTCCTCGTTGTATGTGAGCCTTACTTCGCCGTCCTGCTCAAAGTTGAAAAGAACCTTGATGTCGGGGTCGGAGTAGTAACAGCCGAATGTGTTCTGTAACAGCTCTCTTATTATTGATTCCTTCGGATAGTCGCTTACGGACAGCGAAGCGTTATACGGTGTGCGTCCGCCGAATACCGAGTTGAAGTAGTCTTTGAACGGGGTGCTGTCGGCTTCACCTGTGTAAAGCAGGTTCTGCATCTTCATCAGCGACTGTTCCATCACTTCACGGTTCTCGTTTGCGTGCGCCTGATAAAAATCGCCTAAAAGCCCCGCAATTTCTTCGTTACGAAAAGCCTCCACCTTACATCACTCCCTCGTTATATTTTTTCATGAATTGTCTGAATGTTTCCTGTATCATAAAGTTATCGGTAAGATAACGCCAGGAGTTGAGAAGCACAGGCATCTTTACCGTGTCAGGCAGCATATTTACGCATAAACGCAGTTCCGCATTCTTGTTATCGGTGATAAAGTTCTCAAAAGCCTTTTGAGCGGCTTTTATGCCCGCCGAAATATCAAGCGTGGAGCATTGCTCCTTATATGAATGGTACTGCTCGCTGTACAGACATTCCTCAAGCGCCGCTCCGCCGAGTGCAACTATATGCTGCTGATCGTCCAGGTAGAGCAGTGCTCCGCTGAAGCGTTCCAGCGCTTCCTTTATCATAGGCTTCAGCACCTTTTCTTCTGTGGAGGTGTTTTCCTTTATTCTGTTTTCAAGACCGAATGCACGGTAGATTTTATCCAGCTTCAGCTTTGTGTATTCGTGCGTCTTTGCCGCAGAGGAAATATCTATAGAGGGCGAAATGTTGTAATCGCCTTTGAATTGCGTTATTAAATCATGGCAGTTTGAAACCTCGCCTGTGTAGGAGCAGACATACTGCAGATCCCGTATAGCGTCGGTTATAAGCTGTGCGGCATTAGGAAGGTCGAAAAGCACGTTTCGTCCGGGAAGCCCCGCTACAATGCTCTTGTATATCTTTCCGAACAGAACCTTTGACAGCATTCTTGCGTCAAACAGATTGTTCTTGTCGCACATAACTATGAATTCTCTTGATTGTTCGTTTCTGCCTCCGTGACGTGCGGCACGCTGTTCAAAGATAACAGGGCTGTCGGGAAGCTCATAGTTGAATATATGGGTAAATCTCTTTACCTGAGGGTTTATCGAGCCGATTTTATCAACTGTAAGCACTACTCTTGCGTTGTCACGCACATCGTTTGTGAAATTATCGTAGCGTGTGTTGAATATGTCGCCTCTGTCTATTTTCAAAAGACCGTTTATATTAGGATAAAGAGCGGATATAACTTTCTTCAGATACTGGATAGTCGAGCCGGTAACACAGTAAACGACTGCTCTGTTTTCCGAACTTTTCAGCACCTCGTCCAGCTTCGTAAGGAAGCAGTCGAGCTTCTTGTCGACCTGACGAAGCTCCTGCACGTCAGCTATATTATAGGAGGGCTTGGTGTAGGTTTTCTTTGCTTCCAGTCCGTATTCCTCAAAGACGTTACCGCCCTGCGCATAAAGAGGAAGGCCTGTCTTTATGTCGATAAGACGTCGTGAGTTCGAGATGAAATCCTGTGGGAATTCATATTCGAGCATCACAACATTTCTTGCTACCTCGCCGTTATAGACCGATTTGTCGAAATAACGCATTACCGGAGTGTAGGGGTTGAAGCATATTGATTTTTCGTCAAAGCTGATGTCATCGACCGCATTGGCTTTATTTTCGTCGGCAAGCAGTGCCTTGACAAGAGACTTTATCTCATCGTAGCTCTGGTGATAACCGCACGGTACGGGGCTGAGAATAACGAGCTTGTTCGTTTTTGCTTTCAGATGCTCCGTACAAAGTCCGCACTTTATACCCGATGTGCTGAGACCTGCGTCTATTATCACAAGGTCCCATGTAAGACCTGCGTCCACAAATTTCTGCATCAGAGCATTGTCCGCCTCAAGTGCTTCTTCTGCGATTATATATGTATTTGATGCTTTTTCGTTAAAATATGTGATAGCCTTAGACGAGCCAGAGATCATCTTGAAGTCAACGCCGTTACCTGTTACGACACAACGGTACCAGCTATGCATAAGGTGTCTGGGACATATCAGCAGAATGTTCGGTGTCTGAACCTCAAGCACCGTATCAAGTATACCTATCTGAGCCTTTGTCGCTTTATCCGAGCCGTATTCGTCAAGGACAAGACAAAAGCCGTATTTATTTAATTTTTCGTGAAAAGAACAGCTTATCGCACTTATGTCCTTGCCATAATACGATATCCATTTAATCTCTTCGGTATTCAACAAATCACCCTCCGCTCTCCTGCATCTGCCGACGCAGATTAAATAATATAACTATTATAATACATTTGAGCATTTTTTACAACAGATATTTCGCATTTTATAGAAAATAAATAAAAAATGAAGTGCGATTTTAGCAAAAACAACAAACGTATCTCCGGATTTATAAATACATTATCAAGAAAAAAAGTCAGTAATTCTTGGCTTTCGGTTCGACTTTACTTGACAAAAGCCGATAAATATAGTATTATACTGATATATGTAAAAGGGGAGTGGTGCGCTTGTATTTCGGTAGTGTCAGATTTTTCAAGCATCTTATTCTGACCGTAACGGCATTACTGATAATAGTGCCTACGGTGCTTTGTATATTGCTTGCGGTTGATAACGGCAAAAAGTCGGATGAGATAGACAGGCTGAATTCTCAGCTTTCTGCGCAGTCGCAGGTGTCACAGACATCGGACGATCAGAGCAGAACGTCTTCGGCGACAGAAAGCTCCGACAATGTTAAAGCGGAGCCTTCTGTGACCGAAAGCGTAAAGCCGGAAACATCGGCGGCTCCCGAAACATCGTCAGCTGTCCCGGAAACCACAAAGGCGCCTGAAACAACGTCGGTTTCATCATCGGCGGTTGAAAGCACCGATAGTTCCGTGTCCTCCGGTGCGGACAGCTATACTTCACTTTTCCCGACGCTGTATGCAGATAAATATGACGGCGAATATGAAAACAGTGAAAACACCGTTTATCTTACATTTGACGACGGTCCTTCCGTGCTTACGGAAAATCTGCTTTATTATCTGAGACAGGAAAACGTCAAAGCTACTTTCTTTGTTGTTCCCGAAAGAACGGAGTATTGCTATTCATTACTGAGAGAAATAAGCAATGCGGGACACACGATAGGAATACATTCCGCATCTCACGATTACGAAAAGATATACGCATCTGTTGACGCATTTCTCGAAGATTTCAACGAAGCGTATGAGATAGTCCTTGAGGCTACGGGCAAAGCACCCGACATTTACAGATTTCCCGGCGGCAGTGTGAACGATTATAACGAAAAGACCCGTGACGATATTATCGCCGAGATGGATCGCAGAGGTTTTACATATTTCGACTGGAACGTGGACAGCAACGACTGGCAGGGTTACGGCTGGACAACATTGTACACAAACGTTTTAAAAGATGCTGAGGAATTTTCCTCGCCCGTGATACTCTTCCATAATACAGGCGACCGTGATAATACGGTGCTTGTGATAGAGGATATAATCAAGGCGCTTAAAAACAAAGGCTATAAATTCGGCAGTCTTTCTCAGAAGATAAAGCCGGTTCAATTTTAAATTCTGATTTCAAGAAAGGGATAACAATGGGAATCAAGGATAATTTCACACAGGCTATGAAGGAGCTGACGAATCCCAGACCGTCTGACGCTCGTAAAGAGGTCAGGGACGTTGCCTCATATATGAATGATACTGCCGACGCACAGCCGACAGAACCTGTACAGTCCGTACAGAATACTCAGCCGTCCGAGAACAAACAGCACGAACAGCAGACACAGCAGAGCGTAAAGCCCGAAACAGCAGGCAACGGCTTTACACAGCAGGAGCAGGCACAGGATTTTTCGCAGAGGATAGCCCGTGATATGAATGAACAATACACACAGAACAACTCGTTTGATCAGAATGTACGCAGTGATGCTTTTACGCAGACACCTCAGAATAACGGTTTCTCAGGCGGCCAGAACGGATTTGCGCAGAGCGGCTCAGACAACGGCGGCAACAATCCCTTTATGAGCGGTATGAGGGCTGATAATTCGCAGGAAATGACCGTTATATCCAAAAACACCATGATAGACGGCAATGTACGCTCGTTTGCCGATATGAAGATTGACGGCAATATAAAGGGCAACGTTGAAACGACCAAGAATATCACTATAAACGGCAAGGTCGTAGGCGACCTTACCTGTGACAATATCAGCATGAAAAATTCGGCTGTACAGGGTAATGTACGTCTTAAAGGACAGGCTGTAATGGCTAACGATTCGATGCTGATAGGCGACCTTTCATCACAGGTGGCACAGCTCAACGGCAAGATAAAGGGCAATATCGAGATTTCGGGCAAGATAATGCTTGACAGGGATTCTGTCATAATCGGCGATATAAAGGCAGGCTCGATTGCAATATCCGACGGTGCGGTTATCAACGGCTTTGTTACCACGACTTATCTTTCAAAGGATGAAAGTGCCAACATCTTCCCCGAAAATATCGCACTCGGAGATTAAACATAAAAATATTGAAGCCCTGCGTTGCGGGGCTTTTATTTGACTTTATATGAAAAGGAGGTTTTGCAATGACGCAGAACAACGAAGCAAAGGTACTCACACCCGAACAGATTGAAAACAACAAACAGCAGATAATAGATATTTACAGAAATTATGTTAAAAGAGAAGGCTCGGATAAACTGCTCGACTATCTTATAAACAAGAGCGATTTCTTTACAGCCCCCGCAAGCACACGTTTTCACGGTGCGTATGACGGAGGACTTGCACAGCATTCTCTGAACGTTTACAACTGCTTCAAGGCTTATCTTGAAAGAGATCGTGTCCGTGAGCTGTATAATCTCAACGCAAGCGATGAAACGATAGCTGTATGCGCTTTACTTCACGATATATGCAAGGTCAACGTCTACACAAGAGGCACAAGAAACGTGAAGAACGAAGAAACGGGTCAGTGGGAAAAGGTGCCGACATTCTTCTTCGATGACGGATTGCCTTACGGACACGGCGAAAAGTCAGTTTATATGATAACGGGCTTTATGCGTCTTACCCGTGAGGAAGCCTTCGCTATACGCTATCATATGGGATTTTCAGGCGAAGAAAATGCAAACAACGTGGGAAAGGCATTCGGAATGTTTCCTCTTGCATTTGCTCTCAGCACCGCCGATATGGAAGCTACATATTTCCTTGATTGATAATACGCAATAATATAAAAGAGCAGTCGCTGTCACACGATTGCTCTTTTTGTTATGATGCTCGCTTAGAAATTAATAACCCCTAAATGCTCCAGCAGGATTTTAGTACCGATAAGTATCAGTATGACACCCCCTGCAAGCTCCGCCTTCGACTTATACTTTGTGCCGAATACATTTCCGACCTTCAGACCTATCGCTGACAGGATAAAAGTTGTTGCTCCGATGAACAGGACGGCCGCAGCTATATTTACATCGGGAAGAAGGGCAAAGGTTATGCCGACCGCAAGTGCGTCTATGCTTGTCGCTATCGCAAGCAGCAGCATTGTCTTGAAGCTGAATGATGCGTCGAGTTTTTCCTCGTCCTTTGAAAGCGCTTCTCTTATCATATTTCCTCCGATAAAGCACAGCAGCACAAATGCTATCCAGTGGTCAACGGCTGTGATATATTGCTCAAAGGTCGAGCCGAGAAGATAACCCACAGCAGGCATCAATGCCTGAAAACCGCCGAACCAAGCGCCTATTATCAGATAATGCTTAGCTTTAAGCTGTCGCTCGGACAGCCCCTTACAGACGCTCACCGCAAATGCATCCATCGAAAGTCCCACAGCGATAAGAAATAATTCCAACAGTCCCATAATTTGTCCTCCGGTGTTTTATCTTAGGCAATACCGCATAATTATTGTCGTGCGATTGCGCAGTCAGATTTTTCGTCAGATTGT
>ERZ835051.3183-NODE-3183-length-13262-cov-3.516771_pt1 | contig 13262 bp, 9 predicted proteins | sample MGYA00519575_ERZ835051 | MGnify/ENA primary metagenome ERZ835051 (study PRJEB31850, sample SAMEA3708769) | human gut metagenome | biome: human gut; feature: human-associated habitat; material: faeces | place: China | collected 2014 ... | reverse complement strand
ATGGCGCTGGCAATGTTGGTCTGGGGGGCGTCCGCATTCAGGTTGCCGTCAAAGAAGACGGTCAGGAAGTTCTTCTCCTTGCCGGCATTGAGGATACCCAGACCGCCGGCACTGGCGGTGTGGTATATCAGGCTGGCGCCCTGCTCATGCATGGATGTGGCCAGCTCATAGCAGCCGTTGACCTCTGCCCAGCCGTTGGCGTAGTCCACCAGTACCTGGCAGTCAGGGTTGGCATAGTGGGCTCCGGCGATCATACCGGCAGCACCCAGATTGCACAGGGGGATGTCGTGGGCGCCGATAAAGCCCAGAGTATTGGTGTCGGACAGGCTGGCACCCATGGAGTTTAGTTTTACGAAGGCGAGCACGGCGGGAGCTACCGGGAATATGTAGTGCGCAGCCTGCCAATACCACGGCATCAGTTCCAGAGGATAGGAAACTCCGGATAGGAAAATATATCCCACGGAGAAAAAGGCTATCATCAACAGAGGAGCTTCTGAATCCGTGAACCAACGTGAAACAGCAAGGGCAAAGAAACTTGTGCCCAACAGGAAAGGAATCATTAGGATGGTAATGTCCCATCCGTTCCCGATATTGGGAATGCTGAATATATGTGGCAATAATCCCAGCAGGAATAAGGAAAATACGGCATAAAGCATGATATATACAAAAGTTCTTCCCGAAACAATACGTAAAGCATCTTTCAGCGAACCGCCACTCATCAAGACAATACCTTTTCTCCGTGCTTCTGCTTCTTCGCCTGTCAGCATGGCAATGACCATCAGTAATGTCTGGAAGATGATGACGATCATAACTGCGGGAATCAGATAGGAGCCATAGCCTTCCGTATAATTATAGAGGGCTGTTCCCGATACGTTGACAGGGGCCGAAGAAGCCACAGCCAGTAATCCTTGCGGAGGCAGGAAAACAGTACCCTCCAGACGGTGGGCATCGTTTACGGCAAGCATTACCCGGGTGCTGGATTCTTGCAGGCCTTTGAAGTTCAGAAATGCGTCGGTTGCTGCATAAAGGATGAATACGGAAGTTTCACCACGTGCTACGCGTGCCTCAAAATCAGCGGGCAAATAGAGAATGCCTGCCACATCCCCCTGCTTCATCCATTTACGGGCCTCGAGGATATTGGACGTCTGTCCGTAAACGGCCGTCTGCGGAGTAGCATTCAGCAGGCGGGTATATTCACGGCTAAGGGTGGAATGTGAGAGATCGACCACTGCTACGGGAGCTTTGCGCACCAGGTTTGGAGCATACATATAGTTGTAAAGCAGTCCGTAGAGGAAAATGCCGCCGGCCAATACCAGGAGGATGGCAGGATTGGTGGAGATATTCCGCCATTCATGCCGGATGACAGCAGGGATGGAAACGGAGGCAAGAGGTTCCGCATATTCTGCCTCAGAGCTTTTTCCCGATTTGGAAATCCACCATCTTAGCAACGGCAGCAGCAGTAATGCCACCAATGGGAATGTGAAAAGAATGGCTGCCGATTGCCAATAGTAGGCATATCCGGCATCAAAATAAATGATGGCCTGCGCGGCTTCTGTGAAGTGGCGTACAGGAAAGAGGTAGGAGGCAGCGTGTACCGGCGCGTACATGGCCGTGACGGGGAAGGTGACACCGGACAGGGTGGCTCCCAAGGAACCTACCATGGATACTACACTGATGATATAGGCTATTTTCGGAAAAATGGAAAAAATGAATACCGCAAGGGCTTGTGTGGCGATGATAAACAGTACTGTCATTAGGTTCATCATCCACAGGCTGCCTTGGAAAGGTATGTGCAGTACACCGAATAATACATAGTTTGCCAGTATGCCGATTAGTGAGAATATGGCAGTGTAGGGCAGCAGTTTTCCCGTAATGGCAGTCAGGATATTGTGGTTTGCAGTTGCCATCCACTCTTGTGACGTACCGGATTTTAGTTCGCTGCCTATGGAATAGACCGTGAGGAGCAGAATCAATATCTGGAAAAGTACGAAGAAAAACGGTTGGCTCAGATAGACGGAATAGTCCATGTCCGGATTATACAGCGGGTGTGTACTGGCTTCTACCGGTAACAGGAATGTCTGTATCTGTTCCCGGCCTGTGCCCAATGCTTCTGCCTGTACTACGATGGGGGAGAGTGCGACGGGAGCAAGGGTGTTTTCAAATGCCGCCATGAGTTCGCTGCCAACGGAAAGAAGGGCGTAATGGTAATAATAGACAAGGGTGGCATTGGTACCCGTTACCGCCTTTTGCCCGAATTGGGGAGGGATAACGAGATATCCGTATATTTCTTTCCGTTGCAAGTCACGCCGCGCAGCCGTTTCATCGGTGTAGCGTTTGGTTACCCGGAAGGTAGGGGTGGCGGAGATTCGGCGGGATATGTTGCGTGAAGTAGCCGTGTTGTCCTGGTCCACTATGCCTACGGGGATATTCTCCATCTGCCCGTTTCCAAAGATCGTAGCCATGAAGAAAAGGCAGAACAAGGGTAGCACGATACATACGCCGAAATAGAGACGGCGGGAGGTCATGCGGTGCCATTCGCGGAGAATGACCATACGGAGTGCTTGCATGGCGCAGCAGGATTCTTTATTCTTCATGGTTTGCTTTTCAAGGTTAAGAGCACTGACATTCCGGGACGTAAATCTTCGACCGCCTGTGTGGGCCGTGCATGGATCTCAAATGTCTGCATGTCGTAACTGCCAGTCTGCCTGGTTGATTTCCAGGTGGCGAAACTGCCCAGCGGGCTGATGTAATAGATGCGGAATTCTATTTCCTTTTTGCCGATAGCGGGAACATCGGCTTTGAATGTTTCTCCCATCTTGAATCGGGGCATCAGATCCTCGCGTATGTTCAGTACAACGTGTGCGTCGCCCATGACTACGAGGCTCATGATGGGAGTGCCCGGAGCAACCAGTTCACCCCGTTTCGGAAATATGGTAGCTATCTGCCCGGTTTCGGGAGCTGTCAAGCGGGAGTCAACCAAAAGAGAAGATACTTCATCCACTGTGCTGCGGGCGGCATCCACGAGACTGCGGGCAGCGGCACGGTCTTCGCTTTGCGCACCATCTACCGCCATCTGGTATTGTTCATAGGCGGCACGTTCGGCTGCCTGTGCGGCTTTATACAGAGCCTCTACTTCATCCTTTCTTTGGGAAGTGACCACGCTGTCCTTGTATAGAGTCAGAATACGCTGATAGGTGGTTTTGGCAAGGGTAAGGTCGCTTTGGGTCTTGTTCCATAATTGGCGGGCGGTAGCGACAATCTGGCGTCGGGTACCGGCATCTATCTTTTTGTTCTGTTCCTTAGCTACTTGTTCCAATGCATTTACTTGGCGGTATTTGGCCTCAATGGTAGGGCTGTTGATGACGACCAGTGTGTCTCCGGCTTTTACCCAATCCCCTTCTTGCACAAGGAACGAATCCACACGTCCCGGAAGTTTGCCGCTGATACGGATTTCAGTAGCTTCTATCTGGCCTTGCAGTACCAATGGCTGTCTGCTCATGAGTAACATTCCTGCGGCGGATACGATGACCGTAATGACCAGGATAACGATAAATGCAATGCTGATGCTTTTATTATTGACTTTCATGATGGATGGTTTGGTGGTTAATGGTTAATGATGGATGAAGGGGAATCCTCCACGATGTATTGCTCGAAATGTTCCGGTGTCCCGCAAAGGGCAAGGAGATTCATCAAGGCCACATCGTATTCATAACAGGCGGCAAGCCGTGCCACGCGCACAGTTGCCAGCATGGTTTCGGCATCCACTACTTCCGTACTGGTTGCCATGCCTTCGGCGAATGATTTCTTGCGGATACGTACCAGCTCTTCACTCAGTTCGATGGTGGTGTTCAGGGCACGTACATTGTCTTGCGCTTTTTGGAGTTGGGTGTAGAGCTTGTCTATGCCGACACTTAAGTCTTCTTTGGCTTTTTCTTGTCCCAGGGCAAGGGTCTGCCGGACTATCTTGGACTGACGGATACGCTTCTCGCGTGCCAGACCGTCGAACAAGTTCCAGGTGAAGCCTACACCTACCATGGTACGGGGAACAAGATTGCTCTGTATGCCATGGGCATAGAGGGTTTGTTTGCCAAACAGGGCGATGTCCGGCAGGTATCCGCTTTGGTCAATGTGAAGTTGTTGCCTGGCTATTTGGGATTGAAGTTGCAGTTGGTTTACTATATAGTTTTCCATCTGCATGGTTTGTACAAACTCTTCTTTGACGGGCAGACTGGTATTGATAAACAGAGGAGAAGTGGGCAGTATGCTGCAGGTATCTTTCAGATTCAAAAGGGTACGCAGGGCACTTTGCACTACGGTGACTTCTTTCCGGGCCGCTTCCAATGCCCGTTGGGCTTCGTCCATATTTACTTGGGCGAAAAGACGTCCCGCCTTGTCTATCATGCCGGCAGCTTCCAGTTTGAGGGCATTTTCATAATGGCGTTTCAGACTGTTGTAGGTATCTTGCCGCACACGTGCTACTTCCCGGGCCAGACGTAACCCGAAATAGCTTTCGGCAAGCAGGGTGCGTTGTGTGGCATCCGTCTGTTCACGGTTTTCGCGGGCAAGGTCAATCAGGCTATTTCCGATCTTGGAGGCACGGATTCGTTTTCCTCCGGAGAATACCACCCATTCGGCAGTCAAGCCTACAGTAGTCAGATTGCGGGGAGCAAGAGGAAAAGCCAGAGTGTAGCTACCTATCTGATCCAGTATTCCGCTGATGAATTTATCGTCCGGCAGAATGTTGTGTACAAAGTCCTTGGCAGGGTCGGTAAATGTGGAGAGCGGCTGTTTGACTTCTATCTTTTCGGACAGATGTACGAAAGTCCCGGCACCTTGCAGGGAAGGATACCAGAGAGCATTCAGCTTATCGCGTTCGGCACGGGCGGTCTCTATGCCCTTGTCGGCTATTTGCAGGCTACGGTTACCTTGCTGCATCTGTCGCAGGGCATCTCCGAAGCTGAGAGAGAACGTGCTGCCGGAGGAGGATTGGGCTACCGCCGTACCGCTTGCGGTCAAGGCAGTACAGGCTATTACCGTGACAAGCATCGGACATAATTGATTATTCATGAGTTCGTTCGGTTTAGGTATTTCTTGCTTTTTTAAACAAGAGGGGGTAAGGATTGTTCATATCGTAAGAGTATAAATCAAAATGATTATCCGCAGTATTACTTCCCATGCCACTCTTCCGCATCAAGGGCTGTCAGTGTAACAGCGAAACGGGATAAGGATGAATCGTGTAAATAACCGATTAAGGGTATGGGATGCGGATAGCATGATTTTTGAAAGGTTTTTAGTACCTTTGCCGGCGCTGAATCCGGAATTCAGTTACTAAACAGATAAAGATATGAAAAAACTTCATCCCGTCATGTTTGCCGGAACCGGTAGCGATGTCGGTAAAAGTATAATCACTGCTGCTTTCTGCCGTATATTCAAGCAAGACGGCTATCGGCCTGCCCCGTTCAAGGCGCAGAATATGGCACTTAACTCATTTGCCACACCGGAGGGACTGGAAATAGGACGTGCGCAAGCCGTACAGGCTGAAGCCGCCGGTATTCCCTGTCATACGGATATGAACCCGTTGCTGCTGAAGCCCCAATCGGATCATACTTCCCAGGTGGTGCTTAACGGACGTCCCATCGGCAACCGCAATGCTTATGACTATTTCCGCAAGGAGGGGCGGGAAGAATTACGCCGTGAAGTCTGTGACGCTTATGACCGTCTGGCTTCAAGGTATAATCCGGTAGTGCTGGAAGGTGCCGGAAGCATCTCCGAAATCAATCTGCGTGATACCGACCTGGTGAATCTGCCTATGGCCATTCATGCGGGAGCTGATGTAATCCTTGTGGGAGACATTGACCGGGGCGGGGTCTTTGCCAGTGTGTATGGTTCGATGATGTTGCTCCGTCCTAATGAAAGGGAACGCATCAAAGGCATTCTTATCAATAAGTTCCGTGGTGACATACGGCTTTTCGAGTCCGGTATCAAGATGCTGGAAGAACTTTGCGGTATTCCGGTGGTCGGTGTCGTACCTTATTATAAGGAGATCTATATCGAAGAGGAAGACTCTGTGGCACTTGCCACCAAGTCCGTAAGGGCGGAACATGGTAAAGTGAATGTTGCCGTTGTCCTGCTGCGGCATCTCAGTAATTTCACCGACTTCAATGTGCTGGAGCGTGACCCTCGTGTACATTTGTTCTATACCAATAATGTAGAGGAGTTGGCAAAGGCGGATATTATCCTGTTGCCCGGCAGCAAGAGTACGCTTGACGATTTATATGAACTTCGTCGTAATGGCGTGGCGCAGGCTGTCATCCGCGCACACCGGGAGGGAGCTACCGTCATGGGTATCTGCGGAGGTTACCAGATGATGGGGCAGGAGGTGCTTGACCCCGACCATGTGGAAGGAGATATCGAACGCCTGCCCGGTCTTGGACTGCTGCCTGTGAGCACACAGATGATGGGGGAGAAGGTGACGAGGCAGGTAAGGTTCGGATTGAATGAAAAATCAAGGCCTTCACTCAAATTGATGAACGGCTATGAGATCCACATGGGTACTACTGTCCCCGTTTTCGATGCCCCTGCTTCTCCGTTGAATATCCTGGAAGATGGAAAGACGGACGGCTATATGGTAGATGCCACCTGTATGGGCACCTATATCCATGGTATCCTGGACAATCCGGAGTTCATAGATTTCCTGCTTGAGCCTTTTGCCGACAAGTTTTCCGAGACTGCGGAAACATTCGATTACCATCGTTTCAAAGAAGAACAATATGATAAGCTGGCAGAGCATGTACGCAAACATGTGGATATGCCGCTTATCTACCAAATACTTACAGAAAGCCATGATTGAAGGACACGGGGACGATTCCTATAAATACAGCCGTCCGATTACGGCCAACTTCAGTTCGAATGTATATAGCCGGGTAGATCTTTCTGACTTGAAAGCGCATCTTTGTGCTAGGATTGAGGGAATAGGAAACTATCCCGAACCCGAACCCTATACGCTCGAAGCCCGCCTTGCCGCCAAATATCATTTGCCTGCTGGTGCGGTATGTGTGACAAACGGCGCCACAGAAGCCATTTATCTGATTGCGCAGACTTTTCGGGGAACGAATACTGCCATTGTACAACCCACTTTCAGTGAATATGCCGATGCGTGCCGGATGCACGGACATAAGGTAACTTCCCTGTATCGGCTTCCTGCAGAAGCGGAGGGATGGCTTTTGCCGGAAGAGGTGCGGATGGTGTGGCTCTGCAATCCGAATAACCCTACAGGGACGGTGACCGGCAAATCACACCTGAAAGAGCTCATCAAGCGAAATCCGCAAGTCTGTTTTGTCATAGACCAGTCTTACGAATATTTCACTTTATGCCCTTTGTTTTCTCCGGTTGAAGCATTTGAGTTTCCCAATGTGCTGTTGTTGCATTCCATGACCAAACGATATGCTGTGCCCGGATTACGCCTAGGCTATGTGACGGGGGACAGCGGACTTTTGAAACGTTTGCGTACCAACCGCATGCCCTGGTCCGTGAACCAGCTCGCCATTGAGGCAGGCCTTCATTTGCTGGAGCATGATGTACCCAATCCGCTTGATGTAGGTGCCTATCTGCAGGAAACAGCCCGCTTGCGTGAGGCCCTTGAAGCTCTTGGCGGTCTGGAAGTATGGGCTACGGAAACTCATTTTATGCTGGTACGTCTTCGTATGGGCAAGGCTTCTGCCCTGAAGGACTATCTTGCCGGAGAATATGGAATTCTGATTCGTGACGCTTCCAACTTCGATGGGCTTGACGAGCATTTCTTCCGTATAGCCACTCAGACGCCCGAAGAGAATGACCGGCTGGTAGAAGCCGTTGCGAAATGGTTTGAAGAGTAAATGGTTATGGAGAATATACTGATATTTCTTGGCATTGCCTTTAATTTGAATCTGCCCTTGCTCACGGCTTGGCTGCTTGATCACTGGTTGGGAGACCCGCTTTGGATGCCCCATCCTGTAGTGGGCTTCGGCAAGGCCATCTCTTTTTTCGAACATCGCCTGAACCGGGGGAAACACCGCCGGATGAAAGGTGCGTTGGTGTCTCTTTTCCTTGTGGCAGGAGTATATCTGACAACGTTTCTCCTGCTTCGCCGGGTATCGTACATTTCTCCGGGACTGCTTTTGACTCTGCAGGTTCTCTTGATATTCTATTGCCTGGCAGGTACTACCTTGGTACGTGAGGTCCGTGAGGTATTTAAGGCAGTGGACCGTTCTTTGGAGGAAGGCCGGAAACAAGTGGCACGTATAGTAGGCCGTGACACTTCCCGATTGACCGCACAGGAAGTGCGTACTGCTGCATTGGAAACGTTGGCCGAAAATCTTAGTGACGGAGTCATTGCTCCTTTATTCTGGTATCTGTTATTGGGGGTACCGGGAATGCTTGCCTATAAGATGGTGAATACACTGGACTCGATGATTGGCTATAAGAATGAACGTTACCGCCAATTCGGTTGTTTTGCCGCCCGCATGGATGATGCGGCTAATTATATTCCGGCACGGCTCACCGCCTTTTTGATGGTATTGGCCTCGGGACGTCTTTCCTTGCTGGCTTTTGTCGGCAGATACGGTAACCGGCATGCCAGCCCGAATTCCGGTTATCCCGAATCTGCCCTTGCCGGTATTCTGGACTGCAGGTTTGGAGGACCGCACGATTATTTCGGGCAGGAAGTATGGAAACCTTATATCGGCTTCAACAACCGGATGCTGACAACTGAGGATATGTATAGGGCCATCCGCATCAACCGGTGTGCCGAGTGGCTGATGGTAATGGCGGTTATCCTGACGGTTTCCTTGATTTCCTTTTGTTCTTGAGACGGAGGTGTGTCAAAACTGATAAAAGAACGCAAATTACACAAATTACGCAAAAAAAAGCGAATCTGATAATCGCTGATTATCAGTAGTCATTAAAAAGCAGGGGCTGCGTAATTCGTGTTATTTGTGTTCTAAATCTTTATTTTGACACACCTGCATCCGGATAATTCCCCCATACGGCGTCAGTGCACTGAAGGCCTCTTCCGCTTTGATAAGCCCTGCGTAAATCTGTGCGCAGATCAGTACGCCTCCATGTGCGAATATGGCTACCCGCTGATAGTTCTTTCGTTTCAATTCGTCCAGAAATTGGCTGACACGCTGGTACTGCATGGCAAAAGACTCGCCTCCGGTGGCAACTACATTCAGATAATCGGCATACCATTCTTTCAGACGGGGGTCGTCGTTACCGTCGAAGGGTTTCATCTCCCATTCTCCGAAATTGATTTCCATAATCCGTCTGTCCCTTTCAGCATCCGGGAAGCCACAATAGGTAGCGAGACGTACACAACGGGTAAGGGGGCTGGTATATACATGATCGAATGGCAGGTCAGTTTTCAGATTTTCCTTTGTTACGGCGGCTTCCTGTTCGAAGGTCGGTTTCAAAGGGACATCTGTCTGTCCGTAGCATATCCCCGGAGGAACATCTACCGAAGTGTGGCGAATCAATATAATTTCCATAATTACTTTGTTTTTTAGTGAATAGATAAGGGCATGGAAGTATATTCCATCAAGAAATCAATGTTGTAAATGGCATAAATATAGGCCAGTACAAGGCTTCCCATATAGAACGAAAGTTCGCAAAGCAGGAAGGTGGCACCGCAACAATCTCCTGTATATCCTTGAAGACGATGTTTCATCAACCGGTATAAAAACACGAAAGTCAGTACGGGGAAAAGGAGGGCGGGCCACATCCGGAAGGGCAGGAACAACACAAAAGGCAATACACCACAGGCAAAGGCCGTGAGCCGCTCTGTACGGCTCATGCGGTTATATACCACTTTGGCTTTGCTGTCCTCCTCCTTACGGGCGTATGGCAGATAGTTGATGATTTGTGAGGCACAGAACTTCGACCAGCAGTCACCACAGAAAACGAGGATGCAGAGGAAGTTCAGAGGCAGGTTGCGCAGTTGCAATAACAGCAGAAAGTAGAATACCAGGCCAATGACTCCGTAACTTCCTATGTGCGAATCTTTCATGATGGTAAGTGTACGCTCGCGGGTGCTTCCTCCGCCAAATCCATCGAAGAAATCGGCTAACCCGTCCTCGTGGAGGCATCCTGTGATGAGCAGTCTGGTGATGATGGCTATAATCCATGCAAGGGATATGGGCAACAGTTGCCCTGCCAGCCATAATGTACCTGCCATGACACCTCCTGTCAGCCAGCCTGCCAGTGACCAATAGGGTACTACATGTTTGAAGCATTCTGCCGGTACCTCCCTGATTTTCCAAAAAGGCAGGCGGGTAAAGAATATAAGCGCAGCTAAGATATTCATAGATTAAAAATATTTGGTGATGGAGGCATGAGCAAAATTATCCATCTCGTTTATCATGCGGACAGCGGAGTCAACGATGGGGTATGCACAGATTGCCCCGGTACCTTCACCCAATCGTAATCCCAAGTTTAATAACGGTTTGGCTTGTATCTTGTCAAGTATCAGTTTATGACCGGACTCATCTCCGCAATGCCCGAAAATGGCATAATCCAATACTTCCGGATAAAGTTTTCCGGCGGCAAGAATGCAGTTGGTCATGATAAATCCATCTACAAGAATCACCATTTTCAATTCAGCTGCCTGCAACATGGCACCTACGGCCATCACCATTTCCAGACCGCCGAAATAGCGGATGATGTCACGGGGGGAACTGTCTCCTTGATAATTATCGAGTGCTTGTTTCAGCACTTCATATTTATGGCGGACTCCGGCGTTGTCCAGTCCGCTGCCTGCACCGACGCATTGTTCCAAAGGAATGCCGGTGAAGCAGGTCATCCACAATGAAGAGGAGGAGGTATTTCCGATACCCATTTCACCGAAACTGAGGATATTGCTTCCTTCCTGACGGCAACGGCGCACCACTTCGGCGCCCCGTTCCAGGCACAGTTCCATTTCATCTTCTGTCATGGCGGCTTCGTGCAAGTAATTCCGGGAACTTTTACGCACCTTCATATTGATGATGCCCTTGTCATAAGGAAGGTCATAATCTACCCCTGCATCGACAATTTTCAGAGTAAAGCCGTGTTGGCGGCAGAGGAAGTTGACTCCGGCACCTCCATGAAGAAAATTACTGATCTGCTGCCAGGTGATTTCTTTGGGTGAGAGGCTGACACCTTCTTCTACAATGCCGTGGTCGGCTGCAAAAATAATGTTTTGGGGATGTTGTAGGGAGGGAGTCAAGGTTTGTTGGATAAGACCGATCTGGAGGGCAAGTTCTTCCAGAGTTCCCAAAGATCCTTTGGGTTTGGTCAGATTATTGATTTTGTCTGTCAGTGCCGGACGGATTGATGCGTCAGGACGGGTGATATGAAATGTTTTCATTGTTTGATTTGTTAATTGTTACATATTTGTCATTTGGCCCGGACGGGAATACCACATACCATCAGTATCACTTCATCTGCATGCGAGGCGATATATTGGTTCATCCACCCCTGCATATCCGTGAATTTGCGTTGTATTTCATTCTCTGATGTACCTCCCATGCCTATTTCATTGGTGACGAAGATGAAAGTGGCATCTTGTGAGGTGAATAGATTGAATTCGTCCCGGATGGCAGCAAGTGCACGGTCTGTATCGGATTTTAAATCGAAAAAGAAATTAGTACACCATAATGTGACACAATCTATCAAGATGACACGGTTATTCAGCCGGTGTCTGCTAAGTTCCTTTTCTTCTTCTATATTAGTCCATTCCGGCCCGCGCCGTTCTTGGTGCCGGATGACCCGTTGACGGAATTCCTCGTCCCAAATGCGTGCCGTGGCAATATAAACGGGGTTGGGAGAGAGACTGAGTGCCAATTTCTCGGCATACGTGCTTTTTCCCGAGCGGGCTCCTCCGGTGATTAATATTATTCGTTTCATGCTGCCTGGATATTTAGTAGGGCAAATGTACGTGAATTCCATGGCAGTGGCAAGAAATACCGTTGAAAAGAAATATCATCAAGAGGGGAGACATTCCGTTGCTCCTTTCACGGACAGGCAGTAATCTCTGGAATTTTCTATACTCATAGTGGCTGATATTTTGATGAATACACGAAAATTTGGAAATTAAATGCAAAAACTCTTGTCTTTTTCAACAGGATTTCACTATCTTTGTCACCGTTTTCATAGTATAGAATTAAAATTTGGTTTGCGGCAATAGCTCAGTTGGTAGAGCATCAGCTTCCCAAGCTGAGGGTCGCGAGTTCGAGCCTCGTTTGCCGCTCATAATGGAAAAAGCAGTTACAGAATAAGGTAGCTGCTTTTTTTATGTTATTTTCCGGAGTAATCTTATCCGTATGTATAAAAATAATCTGTGTATTCGTCCTTTTCCCTTAAAAATTTGTACTTTTGCCGACTGTTTGAATAAATAGAATGAAAACTTTAAAAACGAAATAGAATGGCAGTAGAATTGAAAGACCTTACCAAACGTAGCGAGAATTATTCTCAATGGTATAACGAGTTGGTGGTAAAAGCCGATTTGGCAGAACAGTCGGCTGTACGTGGCTGTATGGTAATCAAGCCTTACGGATACGCTATTTGGGAGAAGATGCAACGTCAATTGGATGATATGTTCAAGGAAACAGGACATGTCAACGCCTATTTCCCCTTGCTTATTCCGAAATCATTCCTCAGCCGCGAGGCAGAACATGTAGAAGGATTTGCCAAAGAATGTGCCGTAGTGACACATTATCGTTTGAAGAATGACCCGAATGGAGGTGGTGTGGTAGTGGATCCCGCCGCAAAACTGGAAGAAGAGCTGATTATCCGTCCTACTTCCGAGACCATCATCTGGAATACCTATAAGAACTGGATCAATTCATACCGTGACCTGCCTATCCTGTGCAACCAGTGGGCAAACGTATTCCGTTGGGAAATGCGTACCCGCTTGTTCTTGCGTACGGCTGAGTTCTTGTGGCAGGAAGGCCACACTGCCCATGCCACCCGTGAAGAGGCGGAAGAAGAAGCAGTGAGAATGTTGAACGTATATGGCGAGTTTGCCGAAAAATACATGGCAGTGCCCGTGGTAAAAGGCGTGAAGTCTGCCAACGAGCGTTTTGCCGGTGCCCTTAACACCTATACCATCGAAGCGATGATGCAGGACGGAAAGGCTCTGCAGAGCGGTACTTCCCACTTCTTGGGACAGAATTTCGCCAAGGCATTCGACGTGCAGTTCGTCAATAAGGAGAACAAGCTGGAGTATGTTTGGGCTACTTCCTGGGGTG